>Ga0182014_10003977_pt1 | contig 17356 bp, 16 predicted proteins | sample 612S2DmetaG_FD_120489 | JGI IMG/M metagenome (GOLD analysis project Ga0182014, IMG submission 120489) | Permafrost microbial communities from Stordalen Mire, Sweden - 612S2D metaG | ecosystem: Environmental > Terrestrial > Soil > Wetlands > Permafrost | place: Sweden: Stordalen | collected... | reverse complement strand
TTTCCATAATCGTTATTCTGCGATCTTTGTAACCTATTGAAATTTCGGTGGAATTTTGAATATTTTTCCATAATGTCCTCACCAGGCCCTTTGACCAACCTTGGGTACCCCGTAGTTTGGGCGCGAAACGGCAGGGCATGGCGGGAAGCGGAAAGGTTGCCTCATCTCGCTGGCCTCGTAGATCCTACGGTGTCTAGCGAGAACTACGCTGCATACGACTGAATGTGTCTTCCAACGGATCTGAATCATCACCAGGATCGGATATCCATGTCGGGCGCCAGGGTCCTTCGTCAGGAAAGATCAACAGTGAAATCGTCATCGAGTGATATTCCGAGTAGAGTACCGATTCAAACACAGGTTCTTTTTTTGCCCAAACCCCTTCAGGAAGCACCTTCCCTGTTATAGCCTCAGCGGACATGTCTTGTTTTGCTGCCAGCGATTCTTCGGGCAAAGGAGTGGTTTCCTGCTTGGCCCTGAAAAATACTCCCGTCTTTAGTAACGCCTCGCTCGACCATGACCAGTCGATAAATCCGTCCCGGCTGATGACGATCATAGCACGCTTCGGCGTAATTTCCAGCCATTTCAAGATAACTGCTGTGACTGAGACCGCATACCGTTCCCTCAATCGATCGAAGTCACTTACACTCGGCCTATTCAGACCATTTGTTTGGAGGCGAAAATCGTCTAAGGGCATTAAGAGGAACGAAGAAAACTTGTTAGCCTCGGCTTCTATGCGACCGTAATCAGAGTTCCACGTCCATAAATCGCGCTTAGCACAAAATATCGAATCGCCGCTCAGCTGCCGGTGCAATAAATAATGGCCTAGCTCATGCGCGAGCGTGAAGTTGATTCGCCCCGGAGATACGATGCCCGAATTAAAGAAAATCCCCCACTCACCTGACCCATCTGGCTTGGGGATAAGCGCCCCTTCGAAATTTTTGCTGAGGGTTCGACCATCAACAAGAGTAATCGGCGCATTTGGATAGACGTTTGCCGTGAAATCGCGGGCAATATCAGCAACCTTAATCGGAAATCGATCAAGACCATGGGCATCGTGAACTATTTTCACGATCTTAGATAGACGTGCAGCCCAACCCATTGCAGTTGTCGGCAGCTTTATTTCTTTTTGCCCCATGCTTCGATCATGTCCTGGATGCGCTTCTTATCATCGCCATCGAGCCGGCTAAACTTCCTGAAAAAAGCCTCCTTGATCTGACTTTCATCCATATCGGCCTTGTCATCGAGAAGGTAGCCGGTGGTAACCTCTAAAGCCTCAGCGATTTTAGTCAGCTTTTCTGCCGATGGCTTCCGTGTGTCCCGGTTCTCAAGTTCCCACAGGTAGCTCTTGCTGGAATCAGATAAGCGGGCGAGATCATCCAAGGAGTAGCCGAGTCTCTTGCGATGCTCCCGGAGCTTATCTTTTAGACTTGCGGCCATTTTCCCCTAGAATCAAAGCAGTAACCGGTGTTCTCTATACCGAACAAGATCGTACTTGACAAGCGATTAAATTCTATGTTCGATATATACCGAACAAAAATGTGCTCCGTTTGAGGGTAGTTTGAGTGAGTAAGGATTGCAAAACCATGCGGAAGTTGACTGCCGTGAGTAATGGCGACTTTGATCTGCCGAAAGGCATTCAACGGGCGCGTCAGCTTCCAGACCCCAGTCTTGGCAGGCTCTGGGAATCAATCATTTTGGACGGACGCCTGAAGGCGCAACTCCTATCCCAGGCTATGCTGAACTTCACCATGCGTGGCAAAGTCGATCGCAGCGTCATCCCCTTGCATGGAGTGATCCTACTCGTCGGACCGCCTGGAACCGGCAAAACCTCGCTCGCCCGCGGGTTGGCACATCGTACCGCCGAGTGTTTCCCCGGCGGCGGGTTCCGCCTCCTGGAAGTCGAACCGCACGCGCTGACCAGCTCGGGGATGGGTAAGACGCAGAAGGCAGTATCGGAATTGTTTTCGCAGGCGATCGCGGAGTCAGCGGCAGCCGGTCCGACTATAGTTCTTCTCGACGAGGTGGAAACGTTAGCAGCCGACCGATCGAAGATGAGCCTCGAAGCCAATCCGATAGACATCCATCGCGCAACGGATGCCGTTCTCGTCCAACTCGATATCCTTGCCGAAGAACATCCGAACCTCCTTTTCCTAGCCACCAGTAATTTTCCGCAGGCCGTCGATGCCGCATTCACATCGCGCTGCGATCTTGTCGTTCATGTGCCTTTGCCGGATAGCGACGCCTGTGCGCGCATCCTTAAGGATTGTCTGACCGGTCTCGGCAAAACGTATCCCGCGATCGCAAGGTTAACGAGTATAACGGGCTTTGACCGCTGTGCGTCTGAATGCGTCGGTCTCGACGGACGTGCAATCCGCAAAATGGTGGCCAACGCTTTGGCCAGCAGTCCGCAGACCGCCCTGAATCCGGAACTTGTAACGCTCGAAGATATTCATGTCGCCGCGCGCGCCGCCAAGGCGGGACGCATATTGGAAGGTCAAGCGTCGTGAGCACCGTCGCCAGCCGCACTTTCAAGAGCACGCCCGAACGCGATGCAGCCCGGACCTGGACCGAAATTGTCGAACTTTTGACTCAGGGAAAGATTGGCGCCGCGCGCACGGAGCTTCTCGCCGTCGCTGGTATCGCTGCCAGCGTGATCGCGGATCAGGCGCCGAAGGAGGCAGCAATTACTGTGACCTGCGACGGTCCCCGCACCCGCATCTACTGCGTCTATGATGATGACGCAGTGGAAGGTTCGGACGCCAACGAGACCCCTCTCGGTTTCGATCCGCTAAAAGGCGACTGGCGAATATCGCTTCCCTGCCTGATCGATGACCTCGGCTGGGTTCAGAGTGCTTTAAAGAAACACAGCAATCGCATTACGGCGCGCGATCTCAATGACGCCGTATCCGGCGCAGCTGAGGTGGCGGCGAAATCGGCAGGCCTTGTGTTTGATTTGAAAGGTTTTCTAGGCTCATGACTGCCGTTGCCGTCAACACCTACACCCATTCCGTCACCTACGTGGCGGACAACATCCTTAAGAGCTTGAAGGACATCATCCGGCTTAGCGGTCTCGATCCGTCGGAATTCGTTGGCGACTGGAACACAAATATGCGCGGCGTCCAAACATGGCTGAGCACGGGTAATCTCCAAACCGTAAAGCTCGAAATCTACAATCCAAAGACGGATGCACTGATTTTTCGATGGGATATTGATATATTATATGGCTGGTCGGGTGGAGACGGCAGCTTCTGGACTGACACAGATCAGCTCAGATACGCAATCAAGAAGGCTGGCTTAGTGCCAAATGAGGCCCGCTACCGACTGCTTGTGCACACCAAGCCCGGTCGCCCTGATGTGTTCGGTTGGAGCACCGCCACTGCACGTTCGACGGATGGAATGGTTCGGCAGAGCTTGGGGAGGACCGTTGAGCACAGCGGTCTAGGCGGAAGCACGTCATATCTGAGGAGAGCTTGATGCTCACGATCGATGAAGCGTTCCGAAAGTTCAAAAGCCGTTTGGAGCTGAACGACAAGGAGCAGGCGAACGCCTCGGTGCGCCAAACTGAGGTGCGTGATTATCTCGACACAAAGTTCAAGATCGATCGGAGTTTCCTGACTGGTTCATACGCGCGCTGGACCAAGACGAAACCCTTGAAGGATGTTGATATCTTCTTCGTTATGAAATCCTCGGAGGATCACTATCGGTCAAAAATGCCGTCGGTCATTCTGACCGACTTTCATAATGCGTTGGTTGAGAAATACGGCGACAAGGCCAAGAAGCAGAACCGTTCGATCAACGTTGATTTTGGCGTGAAGGCGGATGCTGACGACAACACCGACTATCGCGTCATTAGTGTCGATGTCGTTCCTGCGTTCGACAAGGGCGGTGATTTCGAGATACCCGATAATGATCTCGGAAAATGGATCGAGACCAACCCAAAGATACATGCCGAAAAAGCGACCGCTGCGCATCAGGCCTATTCGAGCGAGTGGAAGGGTTTGGTGCGGATGATGAAATATTGGAACAACAATCCCAAGCACGGTGAGAAGCCAATCAAGCCGTCATTCCTAATCGAGGTCATGGCGCTTCAGTGCCTACACGGTGGGTGGGGTGGAAGTTTTGACCGGGAGATACAGGGCTTCTTTGCGACTCTTAACGATCGTATTTTTGATGAATGGCCCGACCCTGCCGGTCTCGGTCCCGCAATCAGTAACGGAATGGACACCGCACGCAAAACCCGGGCGCGTGAGTTTCTACGCTCGGCCGAACGCGATGCCACACTCGCTATTGACCATGTGCGCCGCGGACGGAATGGCGAGGCATTGCGGGCGTGGCGTGAGCTGTTTGGTCCCAAGTTTCCACTATCATGACGAGCGAGGCTTCGAGATGACCGAGTGGTCCCTAGCTACGCTTCTTTCTTCTCTTCATGACGATATTCAACAACGGCTCGCCCGCGCTAGGCAGGCGTTTGGTCACCCCGGCACCAAAGGTGACGCGAGCGAGAATGTCTGGATCAGCATGTTGGAGACGTATTTGCCAAAGCGTTACCAGGCGGCAAAGGCGCATGTCGTCGATAGTCTCGGTAACTTCAGCCAGCAAATCGACGTGGTGATTTTTGATCGCCAATATTCGCCCTTCATCTTCACTTACGAGAACCAGACCATTATCCCGGCCGAAAGCGTTTATGCTGTCTTCGAGGCGAAGCAGACTGTAGATGCTGGACTGGTGAAATACGCTCAAGAAAAAGTCGCAAGCGTCCGCCGCTTGCATCGCACAAGCCTTCCCATTCCGTACGCAGACGGCGTATATCCCGCTAAGCCGCTGATCCCAATTTTCGGGGGTCTTCTGACCTTTGAAAGCGAATGGAGCCCGGCACTAGGCGCATCATTGGAGAAAGCCTTGATAGCAGACATCGGTGATGGTCGACTTGATATTGGCTGCATCGCGTCGCATGGCCATTTCTTCTTCGATCAAACGACATCTACCCACACAATGGTCAATGAAGGCAAGCCTGCAACGGCATTCTTGTTTAAGCTAATTTCTCAGCTTCAGTTTAGCGGGACGGTGCCGATGATTGATATTGAATCCTACAGCAAATGGCTAGTTGACCAAAAGTTGCCTAGTATTTAGAAATGTTTTTATTACACAGGATCATATAATGAGTCTTGATCTTTTTTGAAAAACAGGCACTGAATACTGCTGTGTACGAAAATATCGATGTGAGAATACCCGGTTTTAGAATATTTCCCTTGTCCGCTTAGTGACCGAGATGCTTGCTTACCTGAAGTCACGGGTTTTCACTCTGATCGTGTCGAATTGCTGATCGGAGATGTGAATGTTCCAGTCTTTTCGGACTAGCCCTTCACGTGAATCGGGGCCTCCACCATGTTTGGCACCGTCACCATGACCAAGCGGCACCGGAAATGAAGCATCGCATTCCCCTATACTTGCCAACTCGCCCGAGAGATCGGTCAAACGATGCGCTACGAGATGTACCACCTCCCCTTCCCTCTGGATGTGACCGTAAACGGCCATCATGCCGGCGGAATGGACGATCCGTCTTTGTTTTTCATAAAGTGATGGCCAGATCACGAGATTAGCGATTCCGGTTTCGTCCTCGATGGTGATGAACATGACCCCCTTGGCGGAACCGGGCTTTTGGCGCACGAGGACGATTCCGCCTGTTTCCACCCATTTATTATCAGCGGCCCGCATCGCCTCGGCACAGGTGACGATCTTCCGGCTACGCAGATCATTCCGCAGGAAACTCACCGGATGGGCACGCAGCGACAACCCCAAATGTACATAGTCCTCGACCACCTCGCCCCCGGCTTTCATCGGCCGCAACATGATGGCGGGCTCATCGATTTCCGGTATAATTTCCGACTCACGGCTTGAGGCCGCTGCGAAGAGCGGCATAGGCTCATCGCGCAGCGCCCTGATCGCCCAAAGCGCGTCTCGCCGTGCGAGGCGCAACGACGGCAGAAAGCCGTCAGCCTCGGCGATTTGCACAAGTGAGGCCGCCGGCATAGCAGCTCGCCGCCAGACATCATCGACGGAGGCAAATGGTTGATCTGCTCGTGCCCTGATGAGTTTGGCGGCCTGAGCATTCGCAAGACCCTTCACCATCCGAAGGCCCAGCCGCACCGCAAAGCGATCCTCCCGATCTGTGGACTCCAGTGTGCAATCCCAACGCGAGGTGTTGATACAGACCGGCCGGACTTCGATTCCGTGATTGCTGGCGTCGCGCACGATCTGGGCGGGTGCATAAAATCCCATGGGCTGCGCGTTCAGTAGCGCGGCGCAGAACACGTCTGGATGATGGCATTTCAGCCAGGAGGAAGCGTAGGCGATCAATGCAAAGGACGCCGAATGGCTCTCCGGAAATCCATAACTGCCGAACCCCTCAAGCTGCTTAAAGGTCCGCTCCGCGAAGTCCTGCTCATAGCCATTGGCGACCATGCCGGTAATCATCTTGTCGTGAAACTTCGAGATAGTGCCGGTATGCTTGAAGGTCGCCATGGCGCGGCGAAGCCCATCCGCCTCGGTCGCGGTGAAATTCGCGCAAACCATAGCAACCTGCATCGCCTGTTCCTGGAACAGCGGCACACCGAGTGTTTTGCCCAGTACCCTTTCAAGTTCCGGCGTCGGATAATCCACTTTCTCCTTGCCCTCCCGGCGGCGCAAATAGGGATGCACCATGTCACCCTGGATCGGCCCTGGCCGCACGATCGCAACCTCGATAACCAGATCATAAAATGTCCGTGGTTTCAGGCGAGGCAGCATGGACATCTGCGCTCTGCTTTCAATCTGGAAAACGCCAATCGTGTCGGCTTTGCGGATCATTGCATAGGTGCGGGGATCTTCGGCAGGTATCGTGGCGAGATCGAGCTCGATACCTTTATGGATTTTAAGAAGATCAAACCCACGCTTCATGCAGGACAGCATTCCCAGCGCCAGGCAATCGACCTTCATGAATTTAAGCGCGTCGATATCATCTTTGTCCCACTCAATAACCTGGCGGTCCGCCATGGCAGCCGGTTCGATAGGCACAAGCTCATCCAACCGGTCGCGGGTGAGAACAAAACCGCCGGGATGTTGCGAGAGATGGCGCGGCGTGCCCATCAATTCGCGCGCCAGATCGATCGTCAGTTTGAGGCGACGGTCCTCAAGGTTGAGATTCAACTCTGCCGTTTGCTCAGGCTCGATCCCTTCTTCCGACCAGCCCCAGACCAGCCCATTCAGCATGGTGATGAGGTCCTCGGGCAAACCAAGCGCCTTGCCCACATCGCGGAGCGCACCTTTGGTTCGATAGCGGATGACAGTTGAACACAATGCCGCGTGATCGCGGCCATAGGTATCGAACACCCATTGCATGACGATCTCGCGCCTTTCGTGCTCGAAATCCACATCGATGTCGGGTGGCTCCCGCCGCTCCTCGGAAACGAAACGCTCGAAAAGCAGATCATTGCGTGCGGGATCAATCGACGTGATGCCAAGTACGTAGCAGACCGCGCTATTGGCGGCCGATCCGCGGCCCTGGCAGAGAATACCCTGGCTGCGGGCGAAGCGAACGATCGAATTCACCGTCAGAAAATACGGCGCATATTCGAGCGTCTCGATCAATTTCAATTCGTGCTTGAGGGTCGCGATCACTTCTTCAGGCACGCCGTCCTCATACCGTTCTTTTGCTCCTTCCCAGGTGAGTTTTCTGAGCGCCTGCTGTGGAGTCAGGCCGGGGATCAACGCTTCTTCCGGATATTGGTAGGTCAACTCATCGAGCGAAAAGCGGCAGCGTTTGGCGATCTCTACGCTGCGAGCCAGTGCTTCCGGATAGCGGCTGAAGAGCCGGTGCATTTCTGCAGGTGGCTTGAGATATCGATCCGCATGGCGTTCCCGGCGGAACCCCGCATCATCGATCGTGCAGCCATGGCGAATGCAGGTGACGACATCCTGCAGGATACGCCGGGCCGGGACATGGAACAGCACATCATTGGTGACGACGGTGAGCACGCGCGCATGAATCGCCATGTTCGACAATTCAAAAAGCCGCAGCTGATCATTCGGCCGCCGGCGCAGGGTCAGCGCCATAAAAGCGCGGTCCCCGAACGCCTCGCGTAAGCGCCGCAAACGCATCGCGCAGATATCATCCGCCTCATCGGGGATCAGAACGGCGATTAGCCCTTCCCCGTATGCAACCAAGTCCGCCCAATCGAGACGGCATTGCGCCTTGCCACCGCGTTTTTTTCCCAGAGACAGTAAACGGCACAGCCGAGCATAGGCGGGGCGATCGGTCGGATAGACCAGGACCGACATGCCATCGGCGAGGTCAAGGCGGCAGCCGACAATTAGTCGAATTCCGGCTTCCTTGGCCGCCACATGCGCGCGAACGATTCCGGCCAGGCTATTGCGATCGACGATCGCCATTTCCTTAATGCCGAGATACGCGGCCTGGGCAAATAATTCGTCGCAGGAGCTGGCACCCCGCAGAAAACTAAAATGCGAGGTGCATTGCAGCTCGGCATAGGCGGCACCTTCGTTCACCCGAAAATACCGTGCAAAAACCAGCTATGTGAGCCAGTCGCTTTATCCTCGCCATCACCGGCGCGGTAAATCCAGAAACGTTCGCCGGCTTCATCCTCGACCTGAAAATAATCACGCACCGTCGCCAGCTCGGCATCACGCTTCCACCATTCGCCGAACACGCGCTCCGGGCCATCGGCACGTTTTACGCGGCGGCGTATGCCGCGCCAGCTAAAACTGACCGGCGGATGATCGGGGAGAAGGGCGACCGTCTCGATCCGCTCCGGTGCAGTCAACAGGCGTGATGGCCGCGGCCAATGATCGGGCCAGGTTTCACCCGTCGCGGGCGATGTTGGGGCGATGCGCCGGACCGAGCGTTCCGGAACATCGCTGGCAACTGGTGCAAAACGATAGAGTTTTTCTTCTCCGACGCGGTTAGTGAGCGTGTCGATCAATGCCGAGACATCTATGTCCGGCTCATCGGAGAGCAGCGACGTTCTGATTTGTTTCGTCTCGAAGGGTTCGGCGAGCGTCGCACAAAGGCTCATCATCTCGACCCCAAAACCTGGATCGATGGTTTCCAACTTGTCGCAAAGCAGCCGTGTCAGGCGTTTTCGGCCACGGACCGGTGTAGCAGTGCCGATGCGGATGGCCTGAATACCGCCATCAACACGATGAAACAACAGATCGAGACGGCGGGCACCGAGGCCCTTGGCCTCCAGCATCTCGCAAAGTTCATCGACAAGTTTGCCGGAATAGCGGGCCAATGTTTCGGCGGCGCCGATCGGTTCGGCAAACATCCGGCGGGCCTCGATCAATTCCGGTGGCCGTACCGGGTCGATTGCCTCATTTTGCATGCCAATCGCCTGATCGAGACGGCGGTGCAGCTGCGGGCCAAAGCGCAGCTCCAGTGGCGCGCGTGGCTTATCCGTCAGATCGCCGATGCGCTCGAACCCCAGCCGGCGCAGGTTCGCAACCATGTCTTCAGGCAACCGAAGCGCTTCAATCGGCAGCCGGAGAATAATCTCGCTGCTTTTGCCGGGTGGAATGACGAGAACGGGTCTGTTCACATAGCGTGCGAATGCGTGGGCAGCACCCCAACCATCGGCCATCGCCGCGCGCGCCGTAATACCGGCGGCGGCAAGCCGGTCCACGATATCATTAAGCATTGGTACTTCGCCGCCATGCAGATGCGCGGCACCACTCGCCTCGATAATGATCCCGTCGGGCGGATCGGCAGCCACGATCGGTGAGTAACGATGCAACGCCCATAGGGCGAGTTTTTCCAACCCGTCGGCATCTTCGGATGGTTCGGCATCCCTGATGATGAGATCGGGCACCAATGCCTGGGCTTTACTCGCCGGCATGCCGACATGCAGTCCGGCGGCTTGTGCCGCCACGTTTGCCGCAAAGACCAATCTTCGGCTGGCACTCCGGCTTGTCAGAATGAGCGGCGCATTAGCCGGCGGCGCTGCGTCCAAAAGTTTGCGGGCCAGCCTGTCGGTCGGCCAGGTGGGCAGGAAGAGCGAGACGACCCTGGGCATCGCAAGCCTCCACTTCAAAATCAGCACTTTCGCCGGCGCGGCAACGGATCAGCTCAACTTGCCATCTGGCACGGCCCACCCCTGGCACCGGCAAAAGCGCGGAGGGCAGTACACTCACACGCCAGCGGGTCGCAGCCGCCGTTGGCTGCCCGAAATCAGCAGCATCGCTCTGCCGGCGCCAGCGGCGGATGGCGATGCCGATCACGCCGGAACTTTCGGCGGCGAGCTGCAATCGCCGTGAATTGGTCATCGACAGACGGCCGATCTCGGCCACCACGCCACCAAGGCCGCTATGGCGCAGCCCTTCCTCGAAACAGGCGAGCACCGTTTTGTCATCGCCTGCCTCGACATAGATGACCCGATCCGCAGCCAGGCCCGCCTGTGCGATGGCCGGGGCAAACAAATCCTGCCGGATGACGCACCACAAGATCTGACCTTTGGTTCGTGCGGCTATCCCGGCGGCAAACAGCGCCGCCGCTGCCCCGTCGATCGCGCCATTGCCACCGCCAGCCACCTCGTGCAGCGCACCCAGGCCCAGGCCGCCGCCAGGCAAACGGGCGTCCATCTCCGGCAACCCAAACGGCAAAAAGGCCAATGCGCGGCGATTACCGGCTTCAATTCGCTGGATTTTTTCGCGCAAAGACGCAAGGGCGGGCAATGGCCGCACGATGAGGGTAGCCTTTCAAATGGATGGGGTATGTTCTGCTTATGTTCTCGTTTGCCCGCAAAGAGTCAAGCGGAAAACATTTTCCAAAATCGTACCGAACTTTTCCAAAAGCGCCGGTTTTTGAGGTTGAACATCAACTTCACCGTAAAAGCCCTTGCGAACAAAACCAGAACCATGGAAGATGGCAACCCCATCCGGAGGCGTTTTGCAGTGTCCGAAGCCGCCTATCTGAGCCGACTGAATGCCGAGCAGAGGCGCGCGGTCGAACATGGCGTGGAAAACGGCGCCTGTACCGCCCCTACCCCGCTCCTCGTCATCGCCGGCGCCGGGTCTGGCAAAACGAACACGCTGGCACATCGGGTCACGCACCTCATCATGAACGGGGCCGATCCACAGCGTATTCTTTTATTGACGTTTTCCAGACGAGCCGCTGCCGAGATGACCCGCAGGGTTGAACGGATTTCGGCGCAAATTTTTGGCCAAAACTCTACGGCAATGACGGGTAGCTTAAGCTGGGCAGGAACATTTCACGGGATCGGTGCCAGGCTACTCCGGGACTACGCGGATCAGATTGGCCTGGACCCCGCATTCACGATCCATGACCGTGAGGATTCCGCCGATCTCATGAACCTGGTCCGGCATGAGTTGGGTTTTTCGAAAACCGAAAGCCGATTTCCGACGAAAGGAACCTGTCTTGCGGTCTATTCCCGCTGTGTGAACACCGAACTGCCGCTCGACGAAATTCTGCCAGCCTCATTTCCATGGTGCTCATCCTGGGAAGCCGAACTCCAGCAGCTCTTCGCTGCCTATGTCGAAGCAAAACAACGCCAGAATGTCCTCGATTACGACGATCTCCTGCTCTACTGGGCGCAGATGATGTCTGATCCGGGTATTGCCGAAGATCTCGGCGGCCGCTTCGATCATGTGCTGGTCGATGAGTATCAGGATACCAACAAACTCCAGTCCTCGGTTCTGCTGGCTTTGAAACCCGACGGTCGCGGTCTGACAATCGTCGGCGACGATGCACAGTCGATTTATGCCTTTCGGGGCGCTACGGTACGCAATATTCTTGATTTTCCCGCGTCATTCAGTCCCCCTGCCGAGATCATCACCTTGGAGCGGAATTACCGCTCGACCCAGACAATTCTCTCCGCTGCCAATGGCGTCATAGAATTCGCCTCGGAACGGTTCACCAAAAACCTATGGACCGATCGCGCCTCTGCCAATTGCCCTCAACTTGTCAGTGTGCGTGATGAGGCCGACCAGGCCCGTTACATTGTCGAGCGCGTGCTCGAAAACCGCGAGACCGGCACCACGTTGAAACAGCAGGCGGTGCTTTTCCGAACCTCGCATCATAGCGGCCCACTGGAAGTTGAACTTACCAGGCGTAATATTCCTTTCGTCAAATTCGGCGGTCTGAAATTCCTCGATGCGGCGCACATCAAGGATGTCATTGCCGTTCTGCGCTGGGTCGAAAATCCACGTGATCGTGCCGCTGGCTTTCGGGTTATGCAATTAATGCAGGGGGTGGGGCCGACGTCGGCCGCGCGCGTGCTCGAACATATGCTGACCGCGGCCGACCCAATCGGCGCGTTGTGCGACGCCCCCGCCCCTTCCCGCGCCACCGGAGACTGGTCAGGCTTCATTGAAACCATGCAAACGCTTCGATCAGGCGGTGCCGGATGGCCGGCCGAGCTGGACCTGGCCCGACGATGGTATGAGCCGCATCTGGAGCGCATCCATGAGGACGCGATCGTTCGAAAAGCCGATCTTCTCCAACTTGCGCAAATCGCCGGCGGCTATCCCTCGCGCGAACGTTTTTTGACCGAGCTGACGCTCGATCCGCCTGATGCCACCAGCGACCAAGCTGGCGTACCGTTGCTTGACGAGGATTATCTGAACCTCTCGACAATCCACTCCGCCAAAGGTCAGGAATGGAAATCGGTCTTTGTGCTCAACGTCGTCGATGGCTGCATACCGTCGGATTTAGGCACCGGCCAATCCCACGAGATCGAGGAAGAGCGCCGCCTACTTTATGTCTCCATGACGCGCGCAAAGGATGAGCTGCACCTCATGGTGCCGCAACGCTTCTTTACCCACGGTCAGAATGCGCTGGGCGATCGCCATGTTTATGCGTCCCGGACACGGTTTATTCCTGACAGCATTATGGAGTTGTTTGAGAGCACGGCCTGGCCGATTTCCGCGCCGGACGCCGTGATGGTGCGGAGTATCGGCCAAGGCCCGCGGGTTGATATCAGCGCGCGCATGCGCAGCATGTGGCGGTAAGGCGCTATACCTATGTGTAATTTGTACTCGGTCACAAAAGGACAAGCTGCAATCAGGGAACTTACGGAGGCGATGACCGATAATACCGGAAACCTTCCGCCATTTCCAGGGATTTTTCCAGACTATGCCGCACCGATTGTTCGTAACCAGCCAGCTGGCCGAGAACTGATGATGGCGCGTTGGGGAATGCCATCGCCTGCATTCGCGCTGAAGGGCCGCAACTCCGATTCTGGTGTCACCAATATCCGGAATACCACGTCATCCCATTGGCGGCGTTGGCTTGGGCCAGAGCGTCGCTGCATCGTTCCCTTCACCAGCTTCTCAGAACCTGGCCTTCTTCCAGATGGTTCGAAACCTCCGGTCTGGTTCGCTCTCGATGAGACAAGGCCTCTCGCCTGCTTTGCGGGCATCTGGACCCGATGGACATCGGTGCGCAAGGTGAAGGAAGGCGAGACGACGAATGATCTGTTCGGATTTCTGACAACCGAACCCAATGCGGAGGTTGGAGCTATCCACCCGAAAGCCATGCCAGTTATCCTGAGAACACGCGAAGAAATCGATCTTTGGATGAACGCACCAACCTCAGAGGCTCTGAAGCTTCAGCGGCCGCTTCCCGATGGTACGCTCGTCATCGTCGCGCAGGGTGAAAAGCAGGATGCGGCAGGGATCATGGTATAAGCATGATGCCGGTGTGCCAGATCTCTTCGGAACAATCGCCGCCTCTTGGCGACAGCGTGGCTGGCGAAACGGACGTCGTGCCCGAACGTCAGCGCAAAATCATCCATATAGATATGGATGCGTTTTACGCATCCGTGGAACAGCGCGATAATCCAGAACTCCGAGGCAAGCCGGTTGCCGTTGGCTATTCGCAGGCACGGGGTGTTGTGGCAGCCGCCAGTTACGAGGCTCGGAAATTCGGTGTGTATTCCGCGCTGCCATCGGTCACTGCCAGGCGAAAATGCCCTGATTTGATTTTCGTGCCGCCGAGATTTGATGTTTATAAATCCGTCTCGCGGGAGATCCAAGCGATCTTTGCAACGCATACGCCGGTGATCGAGCCGCTATCGCTTGATGAAGCCTATCTTGATGTCACCGAAAATTTGCAGTGCATCGTCTCGGCAACGCACATCGCGGAGGACATTCGCGCCAAAATCCGCTTAGAAACCGGCCTCACGGCCTCGGCCGGCATTTCGTATAACAAGTTTCTGGCGAAACTCGCGTCCGATCACAGAAAGCCCGATGGGCTCTTCGTAATTACCCCATCGATGGGGCCGGCGTTCGTCGAGACTTTACCGATCAAGAAATTTCATGGCGTTGGCCCGGCAACGGCCACCAAGATGCACCGGCTTGGCATTGAGACCGGCCTTGATCTCAAAGCCCAGACGCTACCATTTCTCCAGCGCCATTTTGGTAGAGCTGGGCGATATTACTACTGGATAGCGCGAGGCATTGATGAGCGTCAGGTCTCTGCCGATCGCGCCCGCAAATCGATCGGCGCCGAGAACACCTTCGCGGAGGATATCAACGACTGCGAACCGGCGCGGAGAGAATTGAAACCGCTTATTGAAAAAATCTGGAGCCATTGTGAGAGCGCCAGCATTCGCGGCAAAACTGTAACGCTGAAGGTTAAATATGCTGATTTTCATCAGGTGACGCGCAGCCGCACAAGCAAAACCGCGGTCTCAACCGAGGACGAGCTGGAGAGAATAAGCTACGACCTGCTCGATTCCATATTCCCGGTTTCCAAAGGTGTCAGGTTGCTCGGCATTTCCATGTCATCGCTGGGGGATGCAGAGGTTAGCGACGAACATCAGCTCCTATTGTCTTTCTGAATTTCATGCTCGTGAGTAAACCACTTGATTTGAAGTCCTTAACGGTGCCGCAGCGGAGATTGGCGCGCTTGCGGAAAATCTCAGTTTCTCGCCGATCAAACTTGGCGGGCTTTTGGAAGGGGACGCCCTGTTCAAGCGCGCGGAAATAGCTGGGGTCAACTGATCTTTAAGGACTTGGTCAAGTTGTACTGATGAATCGTGATCGCTTTAGGTTTAAGATTTGACGAGCCCCCCAATCATGCGGGTTGGATCACTCGCAGTAACAGTCCAATAAGCAACGCCTGGATGGGTTAGCGTGACCACAAACTTGCCATCCGAACTTTTATGGACATGACTAGGCCAACGTCTATCGTTCTTTTCGATGAACGTGTCGATGAGTTCATTCGCTCCTATAACCTTGCGAACATGGTCGCCGGTACTCTTCCCGAAGCAGATGAGAATTCGAACCATCAAATTATCGATAACAGCCTGATGTACGGGCCAACAATCTTTGATTAGCTGTTTCCGATCGCCAATTAGAAAACTCTCTCGACGGGTACGCTCGAAAATCAGATTACTGGCCGGCACCTGTTTTGGATCGACGCCCAATTTCTTGCACAAGTAACGGACGTTTCTTTGCATTAGCGATTCACCAATCTCCTGGGAGGTCCAGCGCTCATCTACGTATGCGGACCAATTTTCCTCTCTCCCGTCTAATGCATACCGGATATTCTTGCCTATTGTGTCGTCTTTTTGCTCAATGGGATCTCCACCGGGATTGAAACCAAGCAGATAAAATTTCGAGTTCGCAGCAAAAGCCGAACGGCCTGAATAAAAGATCTTTCCGGACGCCTCGTAGAGGTATCTTGGAACTAAGGCGTGCAATTGATCGTAGAGCATATGACGTCCCGAAGCGATGCGTTGCAAGTTATCTTAGGCCTAGTCGAGCCAACTAAACGGATTAAAGCGGTCAGGGTGCCATGACAACCACCGCCCCCACTGCAAAGAGAAATGGCTGGCAAGTCCGCGCAACTCGGGTGTGGCATTGAGAAGGAAGAACGCTCGGGGAGAGAAGGGGCTCGAACGGACCGCGTCGACAGTCCCAAAACCTTCGGCCCGCAATTTATCCGCCCAATATGCCAGCTCTGCGATATGGCCGCCTTTTCTCCGCGTTTGATGATGGTAGACCACTAACGTTCTGCCCTGACGTGATAGGCCACGCAGTTGTTCTAAGCTGACACATTTTCCGGCTTTAACGGCTCCCAAGCTAAAGCTGGTCGTCTCAAGGCCATTGTCTGGGTCTACGAAGACAAGATCACAATCATCCAGCTTTTTTTGAACTGCCTCAAACCAGGCACCACGATTAACTCGACGTCGAGCTGGATTATCCCCGGAGGGAATAACGTTGTCGCAGAAGATGGTATTAGGTAACAATGCTGCACTCTGTAACGCAGATACGTGTCGGGTGCCGGACGCCACGATTTGCGCGAGTTGATCGAATAGCACTGGGTCTAGGGCGCGCCATTCAGTGGGTTTCTGAATGTAAGATACATGCCGACCGTCACTATTATGCGACTCGTCAGGAAAAAGCCACCAGGCGACCCCAAGACGCCGACCTGGCTGCAAGGTTCGCAGAAGTGCGAGTTTAATAAAATCCCCAATGTCCCCTACATATCGATTCTGCATAGATTTAGTGTGCCCGAGATTGGGAGGTATGTCTTCATCGAAACCTCCGCCGGCCGGATCCTTTCTTTGGATCATGTCCGTTTTCGTGAGTTCTGAGCTAAGAGGGAACCGACCGCCTTCGGCCCTCTCCAGCCAATTTCAGCCGGTCTGTTAGTATCTACGAAGGATCATGTAGAGGTCGGGTGCGGTCCTTTGGGAATTTTAAAGGCCATCATAAAGTAAGCGGCTTAGAATTCAAAACATCAAGCGGGGGCGCCTCCAACGTGTTCAATGTCGGTTGCCGGGCGCTATCGGGAATGCGGGCCTCCGCCCGCGCATCCCGTTCAAGATTGCTGGCATTGGTCAAGGCAATAGCGTGATCCGGGCCAGCCTTAGCCGCGACACTCATCCAGTAGGCCGACGCGGCTTTGTCGAGGTTAGATTCGATTTCAGACATTGCTACCTTCCTTTACTCTGATGGAGTCGGTTTGAAAAAACGATTGGCTGCCACTCTGGCGGTCATCTCCGGCCGCCGGAAATAAATCGGCCGGCCGCAGCGCAGCGGCGGAGCGCCGCGAATGAGGACAAACATTTCATCGTCCCGGCAATCGTGCATCAACTCGGATTTACGAATGAGAGGGCGCGAAATCTCATGGGAGTTGGTTGTAGTACCGCGCGATCTATTCCCGGTCTCGAAGCCTTTGCCGGATGTACCGCTATTCACCCCTTCCGAACTGGCGATGACGCCATAGGTGCCGCAGCTATTTTCCAGTTCCGTCGCGGTATCCAAATCCTGCACCGCAGCGTAGCAGCGATAGGAAACGCCGTCATACCATGCGCGCTTGCCCTGCTCGCCCCAT
>Ga0182014_10003976_pt1 | contig 17358 bp, 12 predicted proteins | sample 612S2DmetaG_FD_120489 | JGI IMG/M metagenome (GOLD analysis project Ga0182014, IMG submission 120489) | Permafrost microbial communities from Stordalen Mire, Sweden - 612S2D metaG | ecosystem: Environmental > Terrestrial > Soil > Wetlands > Permafrost | place: Sweden: Stordalen | collected... | reverse complement strand
CATCCTGACGTGCAGGAGCAGCGGGCCGCGGCACTCTGGAAGCTCGCCACCGGGGCCGTGGACATCCTGATTGCGCCGGTGGAGTCGGCGGCGCTCAAGCTCTTCGACCGCGAGTATTACGCCGGCCTCGCTGTCCAGTTGCGTCGTAGCGAAGAAGTGGACGTGGAGGTGCTCACAAGCCACCTGGCCTCGGTGGGCTACACGCAGATGGATCTGGTCGAGATGCCGGGGCAGTTCACGCGCCGCGGCGGGATTCTGGACGTCTATTCCCCGGAGAGCGACCGGCCGGTGCGCATCGAATTCTTTGGCGACGAGATTGAGACCATCCGCAAATTCGATCCCGAGACACAGCGGTCGCAGTCGGGCCTGGACGAGACGCAACTGCTGCCGCTGACCGAAACGCCGGTGACGGAACGGCTGCTGGCCGCGGTGCACGCGCGGTTGAGCCGGCAAAGAACCGAAGGGGAAGACGAGGAGATGGCTGCCGAACTTGCAGCAGCCGGCGGCGTGAGTGTCTTTCCAGGCTGGGAGTTCTTCAGTGCGGTCGCCGGGGCAGAAAAGTCGCTGCTGTCGCTGACGCCCAAGTGCGCGCTGTTTGTCGATGAGCCGGCAATGGTGCGCAACCAGATCGACCGCTGGTGGAACAAGGTTGAACAACGGCACGAGCGTTCTGGGATCGGGTCATTGATCAGGCCTGAGGATATTTATCTGCGTCCAGAAGTGTTGCAGGCTCAACTTGAATCGCATATGGGACTCGATCTCGACCAACTGGGCGCGGTGGACGTGCTGGAGGAAGACACGACGCTCGGCGAGATCGAATTGAACACCCGGCCGACGCTCCGATTTCATGGGTCGATTCCCGCTCTCACCGAGCAGCTAAAAAGCCTTATGCAGACAGAGACGCGGATTGTGATGGCAGCGCCGAACCAGGGCGATGTCGAGCGGCTGGCGACTGTATTGCGCGAGTATCAGATTCCTTACCGGCTTGGCAGCCGCACCATGCGGCCTGGCGGCGAGACAGTGCTGGACGAAGCGAGCTACCTGGCCGGCGACCTGCGCGTACCGGTGATTGTAAGGACGCCGCTTTCGGCGGGCGTGAGTTTTGCGGACACAAATCTGATTCTGTTTGGAGCCAATGACCTCTCCGACGACGCGGATGTGGCGGCGCGGCCCGAGCCGAAGCGATCGAAGACGGCGGCGTTTGTCTCCGATTTCCGCGACCTGGGTGTCGGCGACTACGTGGTTCACGTGGAACATGGAATTGCGCAGTACCAGGGCCTGAAAGAGATTGTGCAGGACGGCCTGGCTGTCGAGTTCATGATTCTTGAGTTTGCGGAAGCGGCAAAGTTGTATGTGCCCCTGACGCGCCTGGACCTTATTCAGAAGTACCGGTCGACGGACGCAGGGCCGGCGCCGGTGCTGAACAGGCTGGGCTCGCAGCAGTGGGCCAAGACCAAGGCCCGTGTCCGCAAAGCCATGCAGGACATGACCGCCGAGCTATTGAAGCTGTACGCCGAGCGGACCACCGCTCAGGGCACGGCCTTCTCGAAGGACAACGAGTTCCAGCGTGAGTTCGAAGGATCGTTCGACTACAACGAAACAGAAGATCAGCTCTCGGCGATCCGCGCCATCAAATACGACATGGAGTCAACGACGCCGATGGACAGGCTGCTCTGCGGCGACGTTGGTTATGGCAAGACCGAGGTCGCCATGCGTGCGGCGTTCAAGGCCGTGCAGGACGGCAAGCAAGTGGCCGTGCTCACGCCGACAACGGTTTTGAGCTTCCAGCATTTCGAAACGTTCAAGAAGCGATTCGCGCAGTTCCCGATCAATATCGAGATGATCTCCCGGTTCCGCACGCCGAAGGAACAAAAGCTCATCGTCGAGAAGGTGGAAACGGGGAAGGTAGACATACTCATCGGCACGCATCGCCTGTTGTCAAAGGACATCAAGTTTCAGGACCTCGGTCTTCTCGTGGTCGACGAAGAGCAGCGCTTCGGCGTGCGGCACAAGGAGCGGCTCAAGCAGATGCGCAAGGAGATCGACGTGCTTGCGATGAGCGCCACGCCGATTCCGCGCACGCTGCACATGTCGCTGGTAGGCTTGCGCGACATGAGCGTGATCGAGACGCCGCCCAAGGACCGCATGGCGATTCAGACCGTGGTGGCCAAGTTCGATGAGAAGATCATTCGCTCGGCCGTGGAAGTCGAGCTCGAACGGGGCGGCCAGGTGTATTTTGTGCACAACCGTGTTGAATCCATCTATAAGATCGCGTCGAGGATTCAAGAACTTGTGCCCGCGGCGCGCGTGGCAGTGGGCCACGGGCAAATGAGCGAGACAGAATTGGAGCGCGTGATGCTGGCCTTCATGCGTCACGAATACGACGTGCTGGTGGCAACCACGATCATCGAGAACGGGCTGGATATACCGCTAGCAAATACCATGCTGATCAACCGCGCGGACAGGCACGGGCTCAGCGAATTGTATCAACTGCGCGGCCGCGTCGGGCGGTCGAATCGAAGAGCCTATGCGTATCTGCTGATTCCGCAAGACTCCGAGCTGACGGAGATTGCGCGGAGACGGCTGGCGGCGCTGAAGGAGTTCAGCGATTTGGGGGCGGGGTTCAAAATCGCGGCGCTGGACCTGGAGTTGCGCGGCGCGGGCAACATGCTGGGCGGCGAACAGAGCGGACACATCGAAGCGGTCGGCTTCGAACTGTACACCTCGATGCTCGAAGCCGCGGTGAAGGAGATGAAGGGCGAGAGTAGCGAAGAGCGGCCGGCGACGCAGGTGAATCTTGGCATTGCATTGCGTATCGACGAGAGCTACGTGCCGGAAGAAAACCAGCGGCTGCGCCTCTACAAGAAGATCGCCGGTGCTGCGAGCGAGGCCGCGGTCGATGAAGTGCGCGCGGAGATGGAAGACCGCTACGGCGCACCGCCCGATGCAACGGTCTTCCTGCTTGAGGCAGCAAGGCTGCGCCTGGAATGCGAGCGGATGGGCATTGCGCAAATTGACCGCAAGCGCGGCGAGTTGCAGATTCGGTTTATGGAGAATGCAACGGTAGACCCGCAGCACCTGATGCGGCTGGTTGCGCGCAACGCCAAGCGCGGCGCGCAGTTCACGCCGCAAGGCTTGCTGAAATATCCACTTGCCTCCTCGCGGTCCGATGAAGTTCTGCTGGAGATTCACGAGTTGCTTGAGAAGCTGACCCCGGCGCCGGTTAGCGCATGAGGGAACCATCCCGGAATGGAGAGGAACCATGAAGTTGGTCATTGCTCTTGCTGCGATAGGGGCATCCATTTTGCCCGCGATCTCTGCCCGCGCCGCCACTACAGACTGGAAGCAGAGCTTTCAGAAGGTGAGCGACGAGTACTTTGACGAGGCGTATTTTTACTACGCTCCCTCGGCTGCAACGCAAGTCGGCTTTCACCAGTTCGACGCCCAGCTTGAGAGTTTCTCCCGCAAATCGATCGATGCTGAGATCGCCACGCTCAAGAACTTCGAGCAACGGATCGAGGCGATCCATCCCAATGACTCGGTGGCAGATTCTGTTCCGCGTAGCGACCGCGAGATTGTCTTGGCCAGCATCCGTTCGCAACTGCTGACGCTGGAGACGATCCGTCCCTGGGAGAAGAACGCGGACAACTATTCAAGCGCCTGCGCGAGCGGCGCCTTTGTCCTGATGGAGCGGAAGTTCGCTCCTGCCGACGACCGCTTGCGGTCGCTGATTGCGCGCGAAAAGCAAATGCCTGCGCTGCTCGGCGATGCGCGCGTAAACCTGAAGAATCCTCCGCGCATCTTTACCGAGATCGCCATTGAGCAGCTGCCGGATATCGTCAGTTTCTTCGAGCGCGACGTTCCGCTGGCCTTTGCCGACGCGAAGGACCCGGCGCTGAAGGCTGAGTTCGCTCAGACGAATGCCGCGGTCATTGCTGGGCTGAAGAGTTATCTCGCCTGGTTGAAGACCGACTTGCTGCCGCGATCGAACGGAGACTTCCGTATCGGAGCGCAGGCATTCAGCGAAAAGTTGAAGTACGACGAGATGGTAGACGTTCCCTTGGATAAGTTATTGGAGATTGGGAGGGCGGATCTGCGCAAGAATCAGGAGCACTTCAGGCAGGTTGCGCACGATCTGGAACCGGACAAGGATCCGCGCGCCGTTCTCGAGGAGCTCGGCGAGGATCATCCCGCGCCGGACCAGCTCATCGGCTCTTTCCGAGCCACGTTTGACAGCCTCATGAGCTTCATCCACTCACATCACATCGTCACCATTCCGTCGGACGTGCGGCCCATCGTGGACGAGACGCCGCCGTTCATGCGCGCCACCACTACCGCCAGCATGGACACGCCCGGCCCCTACGAGACGCACTCGACTGAAGCCTACTTTCATGTCACGCTGCCCGACCCCAAGATGACTCCCGCGGAGGTGGATGGCTACATGCACGGGTTCAATGTGGGAACGGTGATTTCGACTGCGGTGCACGAGGCTTATCCAGGGCATTATGTGCAATTCCTCTGGCTGCCACAGGCGCCGAGCAAGGTGCGCAAGCTGCTGGGCGCCAATACCGATGTGGAGGGTTGGGCGCACTACACGGAACAGATGATGCTGGACGAGGGCTACGGACAACCCGGCGTGGGCGCGAAGGACGAGCGCGAATCGAAGTTCCTGCGCCTTGGCCAACTACAGGATGCCCTGCTGCGGAATGCGCGCTTCATTGTCGGCATCGAGATGCACACCGGCAAGATGACCATCGAGCAGGCCGAGGAATTCTTTCAGAAGGAAGGCTACCAGTCGAAGGAAAACGCGGTGGTGGAGACGAAGCGCGGCGCCGGCGACCCGACCTATCTCTACTACACGCTCGGCAAGCTGGAGATCATGAAGCTCCGCGAAGACGTGAAGAAGAAAGAGGGCGCGGCCTTCTCTCTGCAGAAGTTCCACGACGATTTTTTACGGCAGGGATTTCCGCCGATCAAGATCGTGCGCACGGCGATACTCGGCGACGATTCGCCGGCACTTTAGTTGCCCTCTGCGCTTCAGGCCTTCCACTTGATGTTGCAGCCGATGGACGGGCGCTGATCTGACGGGACAGGCTTGCCTGCCAGAGCCGCGTCGATCGCCGCGCGCAGGTCCTGCCCTGTAACTGGGACTCCGTTGCCGGGGCGACTTGCATCGAACTGTCCGCGATAGACAAGACGGAAATCGGCGTCGAAGAGATAGAGGTCCGGGGTGCAGGCGGCATCGTAGGCGCGAGCCACCTGCTGCGACTCGTCGTAGAGATAAGGAAAGACGAAGCCGAAGATCTCGGCCTGCCGCTTGAGGCCGGCGGGGCTATCGCCGGGGTGGGTCGCCGCGTCGTTCGAGCTGATGGCGACGATGCCGAGAGGCTGGCCCGCATAGTCTTTGCCGAGCTTGGCCAATTCCCTTTCGATGTGTTTAACGAACGGGCAGTGGGCGCAGATGAACATGACCAGCAGCGCCTTCTTGCCGCGGAAGTCGTCGCGGCGAACAGTCTTGCCGCTGACCACGTCGGCGAGCGCGAAGTCGGGAGCGATGGTACCGAGCGCGAGCATGGTGGATGCGGTTTGTGCCATGGAGGTTTCTCCTCTAAAACAACGGCGTCTGGCGGTGTGGCAGATCGAGGCCGAAGTGTTCATAGGCAAGGCGCGTGGCGACGCGGCCTCGCGGCGTGCGGTCGAGAAAACCAATTTGAATCAGGAAGGGCTCGTAGACTTCTTCGAGTGCATCTTCCTCCTCGGCGAGCGTCGCAGCCAGGGTGCCGAGGCCGACAGGGCCGCCGTCGTACTTCTGAATGATGGTGAGCATCAGGCGGCGGTCGATCTCGTCGAAGCCGTGGGCGTCGACTTCAAGCATGGTGAGAGCGGCGTTGGCAGTCGGCCGATCAATATTGCCCGAGCCGCGTACCTGGGCGTAGTCGCGGACGCGGCGAAGCAGGCGATTGGCGATGCGCGGCGTGCCGCGCGAGCGAAGAGCGATCTCCGCTGCTCCATCCTGGTCGATGGGAATTTGCATCACCTCGGCGGAGCGGGTGACGATGAAGCGAAGCTCTTCTTCCGTGTAGAACTCGAGCCGCAGCAGAATGCCGAAGCGGGAGCGCAAGGGGGAAGACAGCAAGCCTGGCCTGGTGGTGGCTCCGATGAAAGTGAACGGGCGAATCTCCATCACATGCGTGCGCGCCGCGGGCCCCTGGCCGATGATGATGTCGAGCTTGTAGTCTTCGAGCGCGGTGTAGAGCTTTTCTTCCAGCACCGGCTGCATACGGTGAATCTCGTCGAGGAAAAGCACTTGCCGCTCGCGCAGGTTGGTGAGGATGGCGGTCAGGTCGCCCTGAATCTGGAGCGCCGGTCCGGAGGTCTGCTGAAAGCCCACGTCCAACTCATTGGCGATGATGGTGGCGAGGGTGGTTTTGCCCAGGCCGGGGGGTCCGAAGAGAAGCACATGATCGAGGGCTTCGCCGCGGGATTTGGCGGCTTCGAGGGCGATGGAAAGCTGCTCTTTGGCTTTGGACTGGCCGATGAATTCGCCCAGCCAGCGGGGGCGCAGTTTGAGTTCGAAGCCCTGCTCTTCGTCGGCGCGCGCGGCGCTGACGAGGCGATCGGGTGTGTTATCGCGGGCGATGGCCATGCTGGAAGAAGTGTAGCGGGGCGAGGTTGCAGGCGCAACCGGTGGCTGACGCTGCGCGGATTCTAACCCTGAGTGCTCGTGAATCCTGCCGTGTTTTCTAGGGTTTGCCAAATTGAATTGCAGCGAACCCGCTCGTTTTGAATCTTGGAGACGCCAGGCGGTGCGACGTTTGGTTAGCGACGTGCAGGTTCAGAACGGGATTACGCCGATTCCCGTTGTATTCTTGCTGAACCAGATCTTTGCCAGCGCGTAGTTTCCAACCCTGGACTGGAGCGAAAAGTCTGGACCAGTGCTTCATATTAGGGTATAAATCAGATACCTGCCTCGCCGATTGCAGAAGCTTATTGACCGTCTTGATTCCGTGAAGACAAAGACGCTCTCGCGGGCGCTTGGGTTCGACGATGATTAGATTAGAGTTAAATGCCGGATTGGAGGCGACAATGCAACTCCCTCGCCCGATGAGGAAGGCAAAGTCAGCCGGGAACGCCAGGAGGCGGAATATGGTTGGTCGTGATTACTTTAAGGCGCTTGCGCTCGTCTGCCTCATCCTGCCATTCAGCGGCTGCACCAACTCACAAGTAGGCTCCATCGCGATCAGCCCGGCGAGCCAGACTTTAGCGGTTGGCCAGACTGTTCAGTTGACCGCGACCGGGACCATCTACCATGGGAGTCATCCCTCGAGCACCGAGGATGTAACCGGGCAGGCTGCCTGGGCCTCCAGTACCCCAACCGTTGCGACCGTGAACTCTTCCGGCCTGGCGACCGCTGTGGGCGCGGGCACAACGACGATTTCTGCCACCGTGGCCGGGACCTCCGGCGCCACCGCAACGCTTACAGTAACGGCCGCAAGCGGGGGCAATGTGGGAGGAGCATTGGTCTTGCTCACGATCATTCCAAGCTCCCAATCGGTTGCTTCGCCGGGTCAAACCGCTCAGTTCCTCGCGATTGGAACGACTACGTCCGGAGCGACGGAAAACATTACCAGCCAGGTCGCCTGGAGTTCAAGCAGCGCGCAGGTTGCCACAATCGCCGCGGGAGGACTCGCTACGGCCGTGGGCCAGGGCTCAACCACCATCACGGCCATCGCAACCAACTCCAACAACACTGTGGTGACGGGGACGGCGACCTTCACGGTGTCAGGGGGAACCTCTGAACAAATCACTGCGATTACCATCATTCCAAACGCGGAGTCGCTCTCTGACAGCGGTCAAACCGCTCAGTTTATTGCGCTTGGGACCTCCGGGACCTCCGGTCTTCAGCTGGATGTTACCCAATCCGCTCAACTTGTCTGGAGTTCCAGCATTCCAAGCGTGGCCACTGTCGGTGCCACTGGACTTGCCACAGGAAAGAGTTTAGGCGCCAGCACGATCACCGCCGAATACCTGAACCCCGATCACACCGTGGTTTCGGCAACCGCGACCGTCACAACTAATTCCACACCTGCGCCGGAGCCTCTGCTTTCGCTCACCATCATTCCCGGCAGCATCACCACCGGCAATCTGCAGGGTACAGGGAATTTCATGGCGATCGGAACGTTTTCGACTCCCCCATATATCCAGGATCTGACAAACTCGGTCACCTGGGTCTCATCCGCGCCCAACATTTTCCCCGTCAGCAGCGACAATACAACCGCGAACCCTGGGGCACCGGGCGGGATTGTCACTGCCTACGGCAACGGAAACGCCACAATCATAGCCGAAGCAAGTTCAGGCGGGTCTATCCAGACCGCAACGGCACAGTTCGCGTGCCCCCTGATTCTCCCTTGCCCCATACCCGCATGCGCTCCTCCCGTCCCAGGTTCATGTTTTCCGGGTTCGGAAGCGTCGTCACTTCTGTCGACCGTGACCGTCTATAACGAAGGCTTGAACACCAGTACTTGGCTTGTGACAGCTCCTTCCGCCACGGGCACGCCGAACGTGATCCATTGCGGCCCCGGTTCGAATGCTGCCGGCTTCGGCGGCTCGGTCTGCGTGGCGACCTATCCCATCGGAACGCCGATAATCTTGACTGCGCCAGCCGGAGTGGGGAACTTTGGCGGGTGGTCGTCGAACTGCACTCCTAATCCCAATCCTCCCGTCGCAAACGGGCAAAACCAATGCACGTTGGTACCCACAACCTACAACGAAACTGTGGGAGCAATCTTCAACTAGACTCCGTTATGAACTATTGGGTTGGCGGCTGCCTGGGCAATGTGGCGGACGAGTTGCCCCTGTGTGGACCGAATTCCCTAAAGACCGCGGAGGACCAATCGGTCACATGCGGGAGTCTCCAGTAGGCGTATAGCGCTTGTCGATGGCGTGGCCAAAGGTGAGCAGGTTGCCGTCGGGGGCAAGCAGCATCAACTCGCGTTGACCGTAGGGCTTGTCCGCGGGACCGTGCACATCTTCCGGTGGCAACTTGTCCAGTTTTGGCTTGAGTTCCGCGTAAAGGCGGTCGACGTCGTGCACGTCAATGTAATAGGCGGGGCGCCGAGTGCCGGGCGGCGCAGCGTTCTTGCCCGTCTGCTGCCAGATGCGGAAGCCGGCGGTCTCGCGCTGCACATAGGCGTAGTCGCTCGCGCGCAACTGGACTTCAAAGTCGAGAAGGTCGACGAAGAAGGCCAGAGCCTTTTCCAGATCGTTCACGATCATGAATGGCGTGACCTGAATGAAGTTGGGTGTGAACCGGGGCGTGGTGTTCGTCAAAGGGGGAAGCTCCTTTGGCGGTAGGTTAGCACGGGCTTGCTACGATGGCACTCTCACCTGCGGCCAGTAACGGAAGGCGCGGAAGGTGGCTTTGCCCGAGCCATAGGCGCACAAGGCTGGACGAACATCGAGGAAACCGCCAAGAACGTTGTGGTCCATGCCGGAGATTTCCGCGGATTCCTCCGTGCGGTGCCACGGTTTGCCGGGAAGACGATAGTAGAAGTCGATCTCCTGGCGGTCATTGACGATGCGGAATGTGGCGCGAGTAGCGCCCTTCTCAATGTGCGATTGCACGCCACCGTTGGCGAGTTGTGCGAAGATGCCTTCGGATGAGAGCAGAATCCCGGTGGCGTGGTCGGGGTTGTAAAAAAGCAGAAGGCCCGAGACACAATCGCGTTCCGCTTCAATTTCAATTTCGACGGTGTAGGAATGGCCCCCAACGGGGGTGGTCAGGGCGGATGTCTCGGCCAGAGACTTGCCCCTGGCCTGGAGGGCGAGCGCCCCGTCTCCGGTTTTGAAGCGGGTTGGGTCGAATTCGTGCCAGAAGCCCCATTGCAGGCCAAGCTCCGGAGCCGTGAAGTCATCGGACGGATCGAGGAACGGCCGCTGGACGGCGCCAGGCACCGGCATGGGAATCGCGGAATCGGCGGTGATGCCTTCCGGAACGCGGAACCAGCCATCGGGCGTCCACTCGATGGGCAGCAGCATCAGTTGGCGGCCAAGGGCGCGGTAGCCATTCTCATAAGAGTGGACTGTCATGTACCACTTGCCCTCCGGTGTATCCACGAGGCGCCCGTGGCCGAGCGAGAGCCAGCGGTCGTCGCGGGAAGGGGTGCGAACGACAGGATTGTAAGGCGAGAACTCCCAGGGACCGTCGGCATTGCGGCTGCGCGCGGAGACAACCGCATGGCTTGTGCCGGGACCGGCCGTGCCCCCTTCAGCGACATTGAGGTAGAAGTAGCCGTTGTGCTCAAGGACTTTGGGGCCTTCGAGGCAGGTACACTCCATGCGCTTGTCGGTGGGCATGGGCCAGGGATCGAGGACCGTCTTCGGCGGCGCCTTCACAGATAGACCGTCGGCGTTGAGCTCGGCCATTCTGCCGCCGGCCATATAGAGAAAACGCCTGCCGTTCTGAGCGATGTGGGCGGGGTCGATGGCCTCGATGCCGAGATCGATAGGCTCGCTCCACGGGCCCGTGGGGTGATCGGCATGAACAACCTTGAGGCCTCCCGCAGCCGGGAAATAGAGGTAGAAATGGCCGCGATACTCGCAGAGGTACGGAGCCCAGACGGTGCCGTAGTAGCGGCGAAGCGCCGCGGCGACCGGCCGCCAGTTGATGAGGTCTTTGGAGTGCCAGATGAGCAGCCCCGGAGCGTAATCGAAGCTCGAGTGAGTGAGGTAGAAGTCGTTGCCCACGCGGATGGGACTGCCGTCAGGGTGGTCGCCGCCGAGGATGGGGTTGCGATACACACCTGTGGGTTGAGCGAGTGAAAAGCGTGTCTGCAAGGCAACAGCGGCAGCAGCGGTGTTCAACACAAACTTGCGTCGGGTAAGCATGGCGGGGTCAGTGTACCTTTGGGCGAAGGGCTGCGTAAAGCGGTCGAGTGTGCCGTCATCACGTTGGCGGTGGAATAAGTTGGCAGCGGGGTGCGGCGTTTAGAATGCCAGAGTCCCTATCGCTCAGAGTGGCAACGGAATCACTCCAGCGATCAATTTGTAATGGAACCCCTCAAATGGTTCGCTGAGGCTCACGGTGAGCAAGGTTCTCGGGGGCCTGTCTTTGAAGAAGAATGCATGGGGATAGATGCCGGCAGGCAAAAGATTTAGTTGATCGAGCCACGCGGGATCGGTGACGGCAAGGTCGTACCGTACCCGGCTGTCATGACTGACGCGGAAGACGGCTCGATTCCTTCGCTTGCCTTTTTCTTCGCGAACCCACCACCAAAGGTCCTCCGGTTCGATGAGTTCGAGCGACCTTTCCCGTGGCACGTCCATGACTTCCTGTGCTGAGACGCTATCTGTGTACCCTTGCAAAACAGATGGTCTCTTGCCGATGTGTCCTGCAATGTGTTTCAGGTGGCGCGGTTCGTCGAAGCGTTGCAAAAGGCGCCAGGGCTTGCCGGTGATGAACACATCTTCAGGATGGGAGTTGGAGCCGCATTTTTCGCTGAGTTCTGCTTCGAAGACGTCGAAGAGCGCAGCCGGTCTCCCGTCCGCGTAGCATATCTCCTTTTTGGTGAGACAACCGGGAATCTGCCTTCCGATGAGGCGGACCCATTCTTTTGTGATGAGACTGATTCCAGCGACACAGCGATGATCGTGCTTGTAGGAGTTGGCGAGACAAAGAATGCGATCAAACCACATCGAGTTAGACCAACCTTCGTATTTGCATTAAAGGTGATGGATTTCTACGCCATCCCAATGTTTCTGTAAATACTCGAGAACCAGGCGACGGTGGCAGTGCTCCGCCGTGGGCTCGCTGCACAGAAGCACGGTTTTTCGCGCAAAGCCCTCTTTATCGATAGCGGACTCGATACTTCTCACGCGCATGAGGGCAAGAAAAGCCTCTTCATAAGCGTCCCAACCGCCCTTGTGCTTCTTATATGCATCGAGTATCCCTTGCGTGGGCGCAAGCAACGGCTCATGCTCATAATCGGCTCCGCAAATCTCGTGCAAAAAGTACGCGAGATCGGCCTGCTTGGCGAATGCGGCGAGCTGCGAAGTGTTATTCAGCCGCACATCGAGAAGACGTTCGATCCCGTGCGCCTTCAGTGTGCCGAAGAATTCGCTGGCGCGCTTTTGGGTAAAACCGATGCTGTAGATCTCCATTGGTCCTCGTCGAGTTCCGCGAAGAGTGCAGGCTGAGAACCGACCAGCGGCTTTCGGGCTTCGGCCGCAACCGCTTCGTCGGGATCGATCCGGCCGTCGCCTCGAATGTGAAGCATCGTGTGGCCGCGCTCCATGAGAACCCTGCCGATGAGCAGGCGGCGATGGCAATGTGCCGGGTTTTCCTCGCCGCAGAGGAGAGCCACGCGAAACCGTTCCATACCGGTCTCTAGGCGGACGATGGCCGCCTTGAAGCCGGCATCGTCGCAAAGCCGCCCATAGATAACCCGGCCTTTGGCGTCGTAATAAGTTGGATTTGCCGGCCTGCCGCCCAATTCCGCCCCCAGAAAGAGATACCGTATCCCCGCCTCTTCCAGCGAGCGCTGCACAAGTTCCCGGTCAAACTGAGGAACATACTTTGAATAGGGTGAACTGCGCGTGTCCACCACGACTTCAACCTCGTGTTGGCGGAGCAGGGCAAGCCACGCCTCGACGGTATGATTGGAGTGGCCGATTGTCAGGAAACGGCTCATGCGCAGCTCTTGCAGTGAAGGATAGCACTGCACGCTCGTTCGGTGGCGCGAATCCGAGCTCCGCCATGCACCATTTACACTGAAAACGGCTCGTTCACGTGATGACCCACCGGTTCGGAATCCTTCGCCGTTTTCGCTTCAATCTGCCGCAACGCATCGCCGCGGGATTGCTGGCGATCTTCCTCATCCAGGGCCTTTGGCTCACCGGACGCCAGACGCTCACCGACCGCGACTATCAGTACGCGCGCTGCGGGCGAGAGACGTGGGAGCGGCCATCGGCGCTCGCCGGGTACTTCACAACTTGCGGCAATATTCACGACGGGATTCTTGCCTACCGTCTGGCTGGGCTGCCCCTCACACTCAACTTCCTTGCCGAGCGCGCTCTGGACACATTCCGCAAGCCGGAAGACAAGGTTGTGCAAGCCGGAGGCGAGATTGGCACCTGGGAACTGCGCCACCAGATGACCCACATTCTTCTTCTTCTGCGGCTTCCGTTTCTTCTTGCGGGCTGCGTGCTGGGCGGCTGCATCTGGTGGGTCTCGCGGCGGCTCTACGGCAACTTGGGCGGGTACACAGCGCTGGCCCTTTATTGCTTTTCACCGGCGGTGCTCAAGGCGTGCGTAGCGCCGAATGCGGAGGTGCTCGCCGGCCTGGGTGTGTATGGGGGCGTCTACACGTGCATTGGCGTGGCCCATGCCATGCAGGGGCCAAGGCGGAAATGGCGTCCGCGGATTGTGCTGCTGACGCTGCTGTTCGGCGTGGCGGCCGCGTCGCATATCGCGGCGTTGCCCGTGGTGGCTCTGCTTGGGCTCTCGCTGATGCTCTGGGTTGCTGAAGGACGCAGGAGCCAGGCCCTTCCGATTGTGCTGATGGCAACCGCGGGGGCACTGGTGCTGCTGTTTGTCTGCTATGGCTTTTCACCGGATGCGTTCAGTTATGTCTTCCGTTCGGCGGCTGGGTTTATGTGGTTCTCCCTGGACCCGGCGCGGCGGTTCTTCGGCACGTTGGGCAACGCGGGCATTACGGTAGCTGCGGGCGCGGCGCTGACGCTCTTCCTGGGACTCAAAAGGTCGCGCTACTTCGGCAATACGACACCGCTGGTTTGTTTTCTGGTTTTGATTCTGCTTGTGACGACAGGTGCGCAGGGAACTCCGTGGCTTTGGGCGCTGCCGTTTCTGGTCACGTTTGTGGGCGGGGTGTTTGCCGATGCATATGAGAGCCCGCGTGGACGGCTGGCGCTCGCGGCAGGCGGGGCAATCGTGCTGCTGCAAGCGGTTTTCTGTCTGCTGAGTTTGCCGGGGCTGCTGTAGACGGCAGCATTTCGGAACGCGGTCATCCATTGCGCGACGATTGCCCGTTCGCAGAATACTTGTTCAGCCAGGCGACTTGGATGAATCGCAACAAATGCACTTGACAGCATTATGCATCAAAAGGCATAATGCGGTAATAATCTTGCAAGTTCGGCCAGAATGGGGACTGAGCCTAGAGTATTGGAGCGAAATGGCTCATCAACGCCGGCAAGCGGAGGGTTTGACGGAGAGAACTGAAAAGCAGTGGGAGGTCATTTTCCACGACGATTTCATTCCTGAATACAGGGAATTGTCCGAATCGGTCCAAGATGTATTGGTGGCCTTGACCCAGATCCTTCGTGAGAAGGGGCCGCTTTTGGGACGACCGCAAGCCAATACGCTGAAGGGTTCACGCCACGCCAACATGAAGGAGTTGCGCTTCGATGCCGATGGGGGCGTGTGGCGCGTCGCATTTGCCTTTGACCCGGAACGAAAGGCCATATTGCTGGTAGCCGGGGACAAGGGTGGAGTAGCCAAGCGCCGATTTTATCGCGATTTGATTCTTCTGGCCGATAGAAGATTCGACCAGCACCTGAATGCGCTTCGTCTTGAGAAGAGGAGTTTGTGATGCCAGTAACCCTGGATGAAATACTTAACGAGATGCCGGCGGAGCGTCGCGCGCGTATCGATAAATTGACGCAGGAGATGCTGGCAGAAATGAATCTGCGTGAGTTGCGCCGTCTTCGCAAGCTCACCCAGGCTCGAGTGTCCAAAAAGCTCAAGATTGGACAAGAGGGGGTTTCGCGCATCGAGAAACGCACCGATCTGTACCTCTCCACGCTGCGGAGTTATGTAGAAGGGGTCGGCGGCAAGCTCTCGCTGGTGGTTGAGTTCCCTGACCGGGCTCCGGTAATTCTTGCCGGATTGGGGGAGAATATTGAACGGAACGAGACCCCAAAAAGAGCCAAGAAGAAGGTCCGGACGGCAGCGAAATCGAAGCTCAATTCGCGCCGTGCGGCCTGAAATCGAAGTGCTCTTGTCGAAGAGCAGAATCTTCCCCATAAAATCAAGCAATATAAGGACTTATTTCATCCTCTCCGCCTTGCTAAAGAGCCCCTTCGACGCGTAAAATGAATGCATAGCTCACGGACCCGGCCCTGCCTCCACCGGACCTTTCTTGCCGCCTTCCGCAGAGCTTAGAAAAACTCTATGGCAGACGATAAGAATCCCCAGCTCCCCCTCGACGGCGGCACTCCTCCGAATAGCGGCACAAACTTCCTTCCCATGAATATCGAAGAGGAGATGCGCCGCTCTTATCTCGCCTACTCCATGTCGGTCATTGTCGGGCGCGCGCTGCCGGATGCACGCGACGGATTGAAGCCCGTGCATCGGCGCATTCTCACCGCCATGGACCGCGAGGGCCTGCAGCACAACAAGAGATACTCCAAGTGCGCCGGCGTGGTGGGCGAGTGCCTGAAGAAGTACCATCCGCACGGCGACTCTTCTGTGTACGACGCACTGGTGCGCATGGCGCAGCCGTGGTCGTTGCGTTATCCGCTGGTGGACGGGCAGGGGAACTTCGGCTCGGTGGATGGCGATCCGCCTGCCGCGTATCGGTATACCGAGTGCCGCATGGAGCGCATCGCCGAAGAGATGATGGCCGACATCGAGATGGAGACCGTCGACATGACGCCCAACTTCGATGAAACGACCGATGAGCCCACGGTGCTTCCCACGCGGATTCCGACCCTGATCGTCAACGGCTCAAACGGCATCGCCGTGGGCATGGCCACCAACATTCCGCCCCACAATTTGACCGAGGTCGTCAACGCGGCCATTGCGCTGGTGCAGAATCCCGGCGCGGGTCTGGCCGAGGTGCTCAAGCACGTCAAGGGACCGGACTTCCCGACCGGCGGATTTCTTTACGGCAAGAGCGGAATTCCGGAGGCGTACAGGACGGGGCGCGGCCGCTTCCTGATGCGCGCGAAGACTGCGCTCGAAAACCTGACCAAGGAACGGCAGGCGATCATCGTTACCGAGATTCCCTACCAGGTAAACAAGTCGAAGCTGATCGAGCGCATCGCCGAGCTGGTGAACGAGAAGATTGTCGACGACATCGGCGACGTGCGCGACGAGAGCGACCGCGACGGAATGCGGATCGTCATCGAGCTGAAGCGCGGCGCACAGCCGGAGATTGTGCTGAACCAGCTCTACAAGCACACGCAGATGCAGGAAAGCTTCTCCATGATCTTCCTGGCGGTGCTCAACGGGCAGCCGCGGGAGTTGGGGCTGGATCAGGCCATTCGCGCCTTCATCGATCATCGCGTCGATGTGGTGCAGCGTCGCACCGTTTTTCTCCTTCGCAAGGCCCGCGAGCGCGAGCATCAGCTCGAAGGCTACAAGATCGCAATCGACAACCTGGACACGGTGATCAAGATCATTCGCGGTTCGGGCTCGAGGGCCGAGGCTCGCGAGAACCTGTATGCATGGGGCAAGGGCAGCGAGATCGTCATCACGCTCGACCGCGTGCGCCTGCCGCACGAGGAAAAAGGCCTGACGCTCCGGCAGATCGACGCGATTCTCGAACTGCAACTCTACCGGTTGACGCAACTCTCGATCGACGAGCTGCTCATCGAACTCAAGCAGGTGCGCGAGCGCATTGCCGAGTACGAATCGATCCTGGCCAGCGAAGCCAAGCTGCGCGCGGTCATCGTGAAGGAACTCGAAGAGGTGCGCGACAAGTATGGCGACGCGCGGCGCACGCAGATTCTGGACGAGAGCGCCGAGCTGCAGCTTGAAGACCTGATCGCCGACGAGCAGGTGGCCGTGACCGTAAGCCACCAGGGCTACCTGAAGCGGACGCCGATCAGCATCTATCGCTCGCAGCGGCGCGGCGGCTCGGGGCGCATGGGCATGAAGACGCGCGAGGAAGATTTTGTCTCGCAACTCATCATCGACTCCACCCACGCCTATCTGCTCTGCTTTACCAACTCTGGCCGTGTCTATTGGGTCAAGGTGTACGAGGTTCCCGATGTGGGCGCGGCAGGCAAGGGCAAATCCATGCAGAGCCTGCTCGATCTGCAGCCGGGCGAAAATGTCCGCGCCATTCTGCCCGTGCGCGATCTTGAAGAAGAGGGCAAGTTCATCTTCTTCGCCACGCAAAAGGGAACGGTGAAGAAGACGCCGCTCAAGGACTTCTCGAACGTCATGGCGCGCGGCATCATCGCCATCGGCATCGACAAGGACGATGAGCTGGTTGCCGCACGCATCACCGATGGCTCGCAACTGGTCTTCCTGGCCACGCACCTCGGCATGGCTATCCGTTTCGACGAGTGCGACGTCCGCTCGATGGGCCGCCCGGCATACGGCGTGCGCGGCAT
>Ga0182014_10003975_pt1 | contig 17359 bp, 16 predicted proteins | sample 612S2DmetaG_FD_120489 | JGI IMG/M metagenome (GOLD analysis project Ga0182014, IMG submission 120489) | Permafrost microbial communities from Stordalen Mire, Sweden - 612S2D metaG | ecosystem: Environmental > Terrestrial > Soil > Wetlands > Permafrost | place: Sweden: Stordalen | collected... | reverse complement strand
CTCCGCTGTATGGTTCCTGCGTGGTCGTCTGCTCATCGCTCCCCCTCTTTCCAGCCATCTTAGGCTGCGCGAGAACAGATCCTCCACCTAAACCCCTGTCCAATTTTGCGGAACCGGCTCTCACCAACAATGATTGCCAAGAACGCGCACATCGACAGAAAGTTCATATCGAACACATGCAATACAACAAAGCAAAGGGTACATGCAATGATGAAAATGGCCATGGGAACTAGGGAAAGAACCCACCCGCCATAAAACTCTACAGACTTATCTGTCATATTAGGCTCCGGTCGATTCAATGTTTACAGTTTTTCTACCGACAATTTCAGAAGGGCGTCCCTGATTCTTCGCAGTACGGTCTCGACAACTGTTTCGTCCCGATAGCAACCATGAACGATTCTCAAATAACCTTCACCTCCTGGGCCGTAAGGGGTTCCTTCATTTACAACTACTTGCGCGTTATCGAGGATGTACTTGCTGACCTCGGCAGATGTGCCCAGCTTGGACACATCCACCCACGAGAGGTACGAACTTTCAGGCATGCTCATCGATACACCAGGGATGGAGTTGAACAGTTCAAAGGCTTTCTTTCGTCTCTTATCGAAGATCCTTTTGTATTCATCTACGAAGGACAAATCTAAGAATGCGGCTATCGCTCCTTGCTGAGCGGATGTATTTGTTGCGCCAATTATATTCACTGCGCACCCGTACAAGACATCGATGATTCGATCGTCTGCTACAAGATATCCGACACGAAATCCGCTCAATGCCATACCCTTGGAAATTGAGTGCACGGATATTGTTCTCTCCCACATGCCTTCAATTCTTGTGATATCAAAGAACTCGATATTGTCATAGATTATGTCCTCAAACGCATAATCTACGATTAGGATCAAATCATTATCTATGACGAATTGAGCTAATTGTTCCAAACATTTTTTTCTGAACACTGTAGTAGTTGGATTGTTTGGCTGCGTCAAGAGAATCATCTTTGTCTTATTTGTGAGTCGTTGCCTATATTCCTCAATCTCCAGCTGATAATTATTGTCTTTGTGGGTTGGGACCGGAATGGCCTTTCCTCCCAGAAGACTAGGATTCAAAAAGTTGCTTGGGTAGCTAGGGGAATGAACTAGGACTTCATCACCAGTCCCAATAAACGGTATCATTGCAAAGAGGAGTCCGGAATCGGAACCCGGGGTAATGACAATATTTCTTTCAGGATTAACGTCGATTAGGTGGTCACGCTTGAATTTTGTTGCGATTAGTGTTTTTAATCTATCATCGCCGATTGGCATTGTGTAATGGGATCCCATTCCCTCTTTGATGGACCGGACTGTTGCATCTTCAACATGCTTGGGAATGACGTGATCGGGAAAGAAAGGATCAGCCCAACACATTAACGCACAACCGCGGCCGGCTAGATCGGCAATTGCTGTTCCGACATCGGCTTTCGTGACACTTGAAAATAGGCCTCCCGCAAGTTCCCTATAAATCCCTATCAAGTTGTTTCTGGATCCCATAACGTCTCCTAGCGGTTTCCGCAACACATATGGTTGCTATGCCTCTTAAAGGTATGGACTGTGGCCCTGGAAAGAATGTTGGGGTGGCCAATCCGCCACCTTAGGCAAAGACATAAAGAATGCTGTCTTCGGTGGACACCACTAGCACCGTGAGCATGTAGACCAGGATTTCCGTTATGGTTTCCCGGACGCCGCAATTGTACATGCCTGCGCCGCTCTTACGAGATAATTTTCCGAGGATTGGTTGTCTGAGTGGCTCCAGGGGCGCGAGGGGCCGAAACTCCGGCTCGTTCCGAAGCGTCGAGCGCAGAAAAGTCTCGTATCAAGCGATTTCTCAGACACCGCTCCGTAACTCCTTTCACCGCTGTCCAGATTCGTTGCTCCTTTCGGCGTGTTATCCGGCTGCCACCGGCAAAGCCGCGATACGGTGCGCCAGGCTGGCGAAGAGCTGCCGCGTCAGATAGCCTTCCGCGCCGTGAATCGGTCAGATGCCGACGAACCAAATCGCCGAATCCCAGTTGCTCGTCCAACTGGCGGACCAGGATCAGGCCGGCATCGGAAGTGACGCGCGAGCCGTGAAAGTTAACCTTGAGTGAGTTATTGAAGGGCAGCTGAAAAGGCCAATTCTGTTTCTCACCCATTGGGTTGAGGCCTCCGCCAGCCAAATCGCGCTCAAAGCCGCATGAATACTGGCGCTGGCTCGATCTTACGACTGCTTACGTCAAATTCATAATGGAAATGTGGGTTGAACACAGCTAACTCATCACGCAATACACGCAATGGCTTCAATCTCAACCAACACGTCTTTGGGCAACCGACTTACTTCAACGCACGAACGGGCAGGGTACCTTCCGGCCGCAAAGAACTTCTCATAGGTCCTATTAACAACGGGAAAGTCATTCATATCCTGGATGAAAATAGTCGTCTTCACGATTTGTTCGACGGTCCCCCCAGCCTCTGTAACAATCGCCACAATGTTATTCATGGCCTGAGTTGTCTGCATTTCAATCGTCTCGCCAGCTAGCTTTCCAGTTGCTGGATCAATAGGAATCTGGCCAGACGTGAACAGCAGGTTACCAGCCTTGATGGCCTGTGAATATGGACCAATAGCAGCAGGTGCTTTGGTGGTTAACACGATGATTGTCACTTCGCATTTCTCCTTTGTTCTCCGTTATTACCACACACTGTACGCGCACTTGCGAACATAACAGCGCACTATTCTATACGCCTTTCACAAGTACAGTCTCTCAGGTATTGCACGGTATCTGCGCAAACCACAGTCTTAACTAGATCCCTGTCCGACCGCCGGAGTCACTTGCATGACGCGCGATTCTTTCCCGCAACATTCGAACGATAACCAGTAAGACAAACAACATGGCAGAATATCCCGCCAGCGGATAGATAACATTGATCAGCTTGTCGAATGGGAGTATTCCGCCGCAAATCGCACCGAAAGCTGCGAAGACGGCAGTGAGGAAATAAGACTTTCTCGTTCTGTTTTGGGCAAACTTTCTCACTGTCATTAATAGGAAAGAAGACACTGATGAATAAATGCACACGACGATCAGCACTGTAAACAGCAATCCTAAAAGCGGCGAAAGGTGATTGGCCATCGCTAACGTGGGTACTTGCTGGCCGGCAATCAGAGGGGAAAACACCAGCTCGCTAATGATCAGCAATACGATGGCAGTGGTAAACGCGACAGAACCGGTAATACCAGCTATTCTCGCCTCTTTCACACTCCTGGCCGATGCTCCGCAGTCTACGAGAAAGGGGATGCCGCAAATTAGAGCGCCAAAGGTGTACAAGACTGCCGACCACGCCCAATTTGCGGAGGCCGACTTAAAACCCAATGACGACATCCTGCTGCCAGCGTCGGCTAGTACGTTCGAATGTCGCAAAACATTGGCGATCGCGGCAACTCCGACGATAGCGATAAACACGATCATTGTGGGACCGATTACCCCGATAATCCGAATGAGTCTCTCTATGCCTAATATGGCAGTCCCAAAAGCGAGAATGGCGATAACCACAGTGCCAACATATGTTGGTACGTGAAAATACTGATTGATGGTCGCGCCCGCGCCTGAGAGCATCACAACAAACACGCAATAGATCAACACGACGGTGTACCAGGTATAAGCCTCACCTAAAACCTTGCCGCAGTACAAATCAAATACTTGATAAGGATTTGCGAATTTCATCCTTTGACCGGCCCCACACAGGACATAGGTAGTCGACCCCATGACCACCAGAAAGATGACTGAGCCCACAATCCCCTTTAACCCGTATACTGAAAAGAATTGCAGCACTTCTTGTCCAGATGCAAAACCGGAACCGATCCAGTATGAGCAAATTGCCCCGGCGATTACGGCCACTTTCCTCACGCTGATTGCCTGATTTCCCATTCCGCCTCCAATCACGACTACAGACTGTATGGACTCTCGCTGCGTCAGATACTCGACCGGTTGGCCTTCAACTAATACAAGTGCTTTCGCCATAACGCTAACCACAACGGATTTGCGATTCGCTGCAGCTCAGACTGCCCACATTGCCAGGCGCCACGCCGCTATCCCCTGTGGACACTTCTTACCCAATGATGAACCCATACTTCAACGGATCAAGTGGGTCAATTAAATGAGTGGAGCTTCCGCAAATGTATGCACTCCCGGTGATGGCTGCGACAATGGCTTTGTAATTTCCTATCGCAATCTCGGCCTTGATTTCATCCCTGAATCTGGCGCCGGTGAAGCTTTCGTTGATGTACGCTTGTCCGACGCCGATTTGGCCCTTTGCATAAAGTGCGGCCAATTTGGCACTGGTGCCTGTGCCGCACGGCGAACGGTCGACCATCCCTTCTTCTGAACACACAACGTGCACTGATCAGCGCCTGCGCTCTTCGGCGGACCATAGAACTCACAATTTACGATTCTTTGGGTACCAAAGATGGGATGCGCGACCTGAACTTGCTCATTCACTCTCTTCAGCACTTTCGTGCCGAGTTGAATCAGGTTCGGCACCGAACGAGAGTTCAGGTCGTAACCGGTTCTCATAGCGTCGACAAGAGCAAAGAAACTTCCGCCGTAGGAAATGTCCACAGATAAATCCCTGTGTTCGAGGTTTACCAGAATGCCCTCTGCTACCAGAAAGGACGGAACATTTTCAATAGTTACTTCCACTGCCTTACCATTTGCAACTTTCACAATCGTATTTATCAGTCCAGCCGGTGTCTTCAGGACAAGTTCTGTATAAGGTTCTGTTACACGAACAATGCCTGTTTCGACAGCTGCCGTAGCGCACCCAATCGTGGCGTGACCGCACATGTTGATCCAACGGTTGGTATCCATATAGATAACGCCGAGCTCGGCTTCAGGGCTTGCCGGATCCATTAATAGAGCGCCGACCATATCATGATGACCGAGCGGCTCTGCCATAATCGCCTGACGATATTCATCACAATGCTGCGCGTAATACTCCTTTCGCGCCATCATGGTATTACCGCGAGCTTTGGGAAAACCCGATAGTACGATCCGGGTCGGTTCGCCGGCCGTGTGGGTTTTGATAGTCGTAAACGACTTCTCGAAACGGTTTAGATTCAGATGTGGTGTTAGAGACATCCCGAGACTCCTTCCCTATCTATTTGTCATGGTGGCAAAGTCATTCAGGGCACGCTCTAAACGATTTAGGCCCTCTTCCAATATTTCATGGCTCGTGGCTAAGCAAATCCTGATATGCCCGGCCGAGCCAGGCCCGAAGAATTTGGCGCCGCCGGGGACGATTGCCAGCCTGTACCTTTCCCGGACTATGCGGACGAAGTCTTCAGGGTCAATGGCCGTTTCCGTAATGTCTGGGAATAGCACAAATGTTGCACTGGGCACGTGGCATGAAATCCCCGGCATCTTCTCAATACGCGCCAGAGCATAGTCTCGGTTCCGCTTCATTTGTTCCATAAATGCATCCAGCCAATAGTACCCTCTATCCAGGCATGCCATTCCGGCGACCTGCGACAAACTGGAGATTCCGCCAATGGTAGTATTGACAAGGGAGGCATCCACAATCTTGTTATAGAGTTGCTCATCTGTACAATAGACGCAGCCTACTCGCAGTCCGGCGATTCCAAAACTCTTCGAAAATCCGAAAACAGATAGAGTACGTTTATTGCGTTCGGCACCGAATCGCACAATGCTGTTAAAGGTCTCGCCAGGATACACAATGTCAGACCACACTTCATCATTCATGATATGAATGGCGTACTTGTCTGATAACTCCAACAGATACTGGAGGTCGTCATCGGTGTAGAGTAGTCCTAGCGGATTATGGGGATTACACAATCCAATCATTTTGGTGTGCGGCGTAATATAGTCTTCCAATCCGCTTAGATCCAATCGTCCATCTTTGATTTTCGACGGGAAGAGGATAATGTTAGCGCCGGCGACGCTCATCGAGGTTCTGAACAGAAAGTCTACTGGGTCAAAGACAATTGCATCGTCCCCGGGTTTCAGAATCGCTTTGGCAATGATCTCCATGCCCCGAGCGGCACTATCGACCGGCAGGATCAAGTTTGGATCGATTCTCTCCCGTTTTCTGCTCCAAAGTGCGTTCGCCAGACTCTGTTTAAATTCCGGAAAACCGGTCTTGGGGGTGTAGGAGAAGTAGCCTTCTTTGGCATAGTCACAAATTGCCTCCACGACTTCAGGGGCAACCGGAAAATCGGAGTCTGCCGCTGTGAGCGGAATTACGCCATCTGGCACCTCAGCCCATCTGAGGTTGAATGCCCTCTTTTTCAACACATCCATTTTGATTGTTTCATTGCTAAAGCTTGTCACTCGTTGTCCTCCTTGTCATAGAGGGACGTATTGTGATGTTAGCGACCATGCCAGGGCAATGGCTCAACTGTGACCCAGAGCACGTTGAGTTTGTCCGTCGAGGGAGCACATCGGCAAGCTGATTCGACATGAAATACATCCTCTATCGGTCACGGAACGCTGAAGAGTCTCTCGTTTCAACAATGAGCCTCCGGAGTGTTCCGGGCGCATAGACGCCGAGAAGAAGTGGCCGGGCGATTGGGACATTACGTGGTTGTTGCATGTTTTTGTTTAGCTACTCGACGATCTCGCTCTGTAGACGCAGATCACGAGACGATGCTCCGACGTAGACAGTGCGCTTTCCATGTGCGGTTTGCCATGCGCCGCTTGCGGCAGACCAGTACTGCATCTGGCGTGGCGCGATGTGGAGAGCGACGCGCTTCGACTCGCCTGGCTTCAAGCTGATGCGATCGAAGGCGGCTAGGCTGCGCAGGGGAAATTGAACGCCCGTTGGAATCGAGTCTGGCGCTCCTAGATACACCTGAGGCACCTCATCCGAAGCGACGCCCCCCTGATTGTGGATTGTGACTTTCACATCAAGTCCACCGTCAGACGACTTTGATACATCAAGATTGCAATAATCGAAGCTCGTGTAGCTCAACCCAAAACCAAAGGGAAAGAGCGGCTCTTTCTTCTGGCGATCAAACCAGCGGTAGCCCACATCGACGCCCTCTGTATAGGTCGTTTTTCCGTCCACTCCTTTGGCGGAGCGCTCGGGATGCGAAGGATCGGTGGCCGGATAGTCCTCGAGTCGTTTGCCCCAGGTGACAGGCAGGCGGCCGGCCGGGCTGGACTTTCCGAGCAGCAGGTTGGCTGTCGCCCAACCGCCCTCGTCGCCTGGCCACCACATCAACAACGCCGCTTTGACTTTATCGATCCAGGGCATGGCGATTGGCTGGCTGACGTTCAGCACCACAATGGTGTTGCGGTTGGCCGCGGCCACTTCCTCGACCAACTTGTCCTGCTCGCCCGGCAGTCCGAAGACAGGATTCAGCCGCGACCACAGGAAGACGATCGCTGTCTTGGCGCTTTTCGCCGCGGCGATAGCGGCTGCGTGGTCGGCGGCGTGCTGGTCAGGCGTGTACCAGTTGAGGCGAACCTGCACCGGGGCCTTTGATGTATCAGGGGTGATACTGACCTCGATGGCGTGCGGTCCAGCCGTCAGTTCAACCGCGCGACGCACGTTGTCCAGATTGTCGGTGGTAGGAGCGGCGTTGTCCTGATTGGCTTGGAGGATGTCGCCGTGCACGGCTCCTTGGAGCGCGCCGGTATGACCGACCAACTTGCCGTCGATGCTATAGGTAGCGTTCGTGCCGAGCGCCTGAAGATAGAGCCAGTAAATGCCCGGCTTGTCGACGGTGAATATTCCTTTCCATGTAACCGTCGAGTCCGGCGGCAGAGCGTTGCCACCCTTGACAGTAAAGTTGAGCTGAGCGTCAGTCTCCGCAGACTGGCCGGAGACCTTGCGCTCCAGGCCTGCCTTACCGTTATGACTCAACGCGCTTGCCGGAATCAGCGTTCCGGTCATGTCGTCGTCCACGGCCATGCGGATTTTGGTGTTGCCGGATATCTTACGGATCGCTTCGTAGGGACTGATCTGCCGCTCGGGCAATCCCACCGAACGCTCTTCAGAGGTGCCGATGGCGAAGACCTGGGCAGCGCCGGGACCGATCAGGACCGTGTCACCCAGAGCCTCCGGCTTCAACGGGAGTGAGTTGCCTTCGTTCTTCAATAGTACTGCGGCATCCTCACCGGTCTGCTCGATGATCCTGGCGTTCTCGTCGATGGAGTGAGCTGTAATCTCGTGCTTTGACAAGCCGTCGAGATAACCGAACCGGGCGATCTCATAAAGAACGCGGCCCGCGGCCCTGGTGATGAGAGCATCGTTGACAGTGCCGTCCTGGAGCGCCGCAGGCATCTTTTTCAAATCGAGCTTCAGGCCAAAGTCTTTCTCGTTTCTAGGCGGAAACGCCGGCTCTTCGGGCAAGTTGACGCCGTGGATGGCCTCGTTACCTACCTCAATGGAGTGAAACGGTGGAAAGGGTTCCGCGTCAAAGAAGGACGGGATCGAGTACACGTCGTGCTTCCCCGGAGGCCCCGGCATCTCCATATCGAGCCCGGCATTCAGGGAAGTTACGGCATGCACCGCGCCCCAGTCGGAAGTGACAAAACCCTTGAAGCCGAGTTCGTCGCGCAGGATTTTGGTAAGCATAAACTCGTTGCCGCATGCAAAAGCGCCGTTGATGCGATTGTAGGAACACATAATCGAAGAGACACCGGCTTGAATGGCGGCATCGAAGGGCGCAATGTAAACCTCGTGCAGGGTCTGCGCATCAATGAAGACATCCGAGCTGTTCGTGTCGTAACCGATGAAATGCTTGACCTGCGCCATCACATGCTGGCTCTGGATGCCGCGAATTTCCGCTGCTCCCATCTGGCCGCTCAGAAACGGATCCTCGCCGAAGGTGTTATAGCCGCGGTTAAACTGCAAGTCGCGGTAGATATTCACGAAGGGTTGCAGCGAAACATCGATTCCCAGCGCGCGCGCCTCGCGGCCGATTACCTGGCCGTTGGCTTCAGCGTCTTTCACGCTGAACGTGGCAGCCACGCCCATGGTGGCCGTTTCGGCCTGCGAAGGATGCCGCGTAAGAACTCCGGGAGGTCCGTCGGCCATACGCAGCCCAGGAATTCCCAGGCGAGGAATACCAGGCAGGTAGCCAGCCTGCCCCTGGTTGACCGACGGATCTTCCTGCGCGCCGTGAATCAGGCTCAGTTTCTCTTCGAGCGTCATCTGGCTCAATAACTTGTCCACGCGCGCGTCGCCGGTAACCACGGGCACGCTTTGCTGCGCCATTCCCTGTCCTGCGCCAGTGGCGAGGATCGCGATGGCCGCAATTTCAGTGAGCCGGCTCAATCCGCGCCATATTCCTTTCAAATACATGTAAATTCACTTCCCTTCCTGATGTTTGTATGGCTGTGGATACTCCACGAGACAGTGTGCTTGAACATTGGCGCACGGGCTCAATTCCCACTGGATGACTGATAAGTGCGGTACACCAGGAACTGTGCTCAGATAGCATTTTCCCGGAGCGTCTGTGCACGGCACTGTGTAGTGCCCATGCCGGACGGCTATCGCCGCCCGGCATGGGCGTCCTTGTTAGGTATTCGCGCTAGAACAGCAGTTTCAAGGCGAATTGGAACTGCCTCGGATTTACGTTGTTGGCCGTCGATGTGATGGTGCCAAAGCCGCCCGCGGTTGTGGGCGTATCCCCCGGCAACAAGCCCACTGCCGTCAGAGTCGGATCATTGGTGGGGTTGGTGATAGGATGCGTGGCATCGTGTCCCGGCCCCGCGGCCCAATCGGAAATGGTAGCGTTCGGGACTGCGAAGTTTGGTGTGTTGGAAATGTTGTAGCACTCGGCCCGGAACTGCAACGAGAACTTGTTGGGAAGCTCGAATGTTTTGAATATCGAGAAATCCGCGCGCCGTGTGTGCGGCCCATGAACCGCATAGCTCGCTTCATCGCCGGCGGTCCCCGCGGCCTGCGCCTTAAACGCAGCCGGATTCAGCCAGGCGCTATTGCTCGGATTCGGCAGTTTGAAAGGCTTCCCGGTTACATCCGGGCGCTCTGTTGATACATTAGGTAGATTGATCTGCGTCGTACCGGTGGGATTGCCCGTAAAGGAATCGCCAACCGAGGTTGCATTGCCAGTCTGCCAGGCGAGGATGAGGTTCGATTTCCAACCCTTCAATACGGCCGCCTTGACCCCGGTAGCCGTCTTGCCAAAAGGCAGGTCGTAGCTCGAGTTCAACGCCAGCCGTTGCCGGACGTCGACTATTGAGTTGCCGTAATCGTAGCTGGGCTTGTTCCCAACGGTACCCAGGATTTCTCCGCCGCCGCTACCGCTGTCCGCGTCGCTCAGGCTGTGAGCCCAGGTGTAGTTGACGTTGTATGAGAGGCCGTGCGTGTAGCGCCGGGCAAAGACTGCCTGCAGGGCGTAATAATTGGCGGTCGCCCACGGCGCATAGGCGTTAATGGAGCTCACGTTGGGAAGCGTTTGGGCGGTCAGGAGTGGTGGCGTCGGCAGGGGGCCTTGCGTCGCGTCGTTGGGATAGGGACCAGTTGGGTCCGGACTGTTATAGTTGTCAGTCTCGTAGATCATGTGCCGGCCCAGTTCGCCGACAGAACCCAGAGTGATGACATTGGCCCCAAACTCATGCTGCACCATAAGATTGAACTGCTGCACAGAGGCCGTGTTGAAGTTCGAGGGCTCATACGACAGCGATCCAGACAGGTTGGTCGCCGAGGAAGGCGTCGGCACCGGCAACACCGGCCAGAAGCTGCCGCAAGGCATGCAGGTGTTGGCATATATATAAGGCGGATTGGCGTTCTGAATATACTTCTGAATGGGGACGGGATAGTAGCTTATTCCGTAGCCGCCACGGACCAGGCTGCCTTTCCACAGCGACTTTGAAAAGCCGAAGCGCGGAGAGATGTTCATGTAGTTGGTGTCGATCCCGACATGGGGATCCTGGGAGCTGGTAATCAATGTGAGAGTTGGGTATTCGAAGTTGGAATACTTATTATGTGCTTCGGTAAGCGCTGTAAAGACCTCGTAGCGCAAGCCGATGTTCAGGGTAAGGGAGTGAGTCGCCCGCCAATCATCCTGGATATATCCGGCAGTTTCCCATGAACGATAGCCGGGCAGGAAGAGCGTATTGCCGCGCTGGTACCCATAGGGGTTGCCCGTTAGAAGATCTTCCAGACCATTTCCCGTTTTTGACGCGAAGAAAGTCCATCCGAGCGGTTCAGTGCTCTGGAAGTAATTCAGTTGCCTGCGGATTAGCTGAGCGCCTGTCTTAATGTTGTGCGCGCCGTGCGTGTAGGTCAACGCCCCCATATATTGAAAGGTGTTGTTGGTGTCGAGAATGGGAAGATATGGCGCATCACCCAGGTTTGCAAAGCCACCGCTCAGAAACCACAGCGGCATCAGTCCGCCGGTATTCAGAGCTGCAGGCGTATTGGCGTTTATCAAGCCTATGGCCGACGAGATGTTGCTTGACTGGTTGAGATTGTCCGAATCGATAGCTACCCGCGTGTAACCGGTCTTCAGCTCCAGCACAAGGTTCGGCGAGAGCAGGTGGATATAGTTGAACTGAAGTCCATGCACTTTGGTTATAGACGGGCCGGAAAAGGTGGTTATGATGCCACCCGGCTGGATCACCTGACCATCAACCGTAGCCGGGGGAAGCGCGCCGGGATAGAGCGTGTTGACATTGTTGTAGGAATAGCGCCCGAACAACGTGTCGCCGTTGCTGAAGTGCTGATCGATACGGCCGTCCAAGGTCAGGTTGTACTGCGTATATTTCGAAACATTGCTGTAGTTGTTTACGCTTGTCGCACCCGCGACATTCGGCGCTGGATACATCTCGAAGTAGGCAAGCCCAACCGGATCGGGTTTTGTCCCCGCCGGAAGCGTTGGGCCGCCAATATCCGAGAAATCACCGGGGTTCTGTTCTTCATAGGACGTGGGCACTGTCAGCAATCCCGAAGCCAGCCCCTTGATGTTCCGGTTGTTCTCGATGTCTCCGAAGAAAAAGGTTTTGTTCTTGACGATAGGGCCACCCAAGCTGGCGCCGAATTGGTTCTGTCTGTACTCGGGCTTGACGGTCTGACCGACGCGCGCGAAGAAATCCCGCGCATCGAAAATGTCGTTGCGGAAAAACTCATAGGCCGAACCGTGAAATGCATTCGTGCCCGATTTGGTGATGATATTAACCACCGCGCCCGCGTTGCGGCCAACTTCGGCGCTGTAGTCGTTGGTATCCACCTTCACTTCCGCAATGGCGTCAATCGAGGGGCGAACGCTGATGAAGCCTTGTTCGCGCTCGTTGTTGTCCATGCCCTCGATCATTTGGTTGTTATAAAAGTCGCCCTGTCCGTTCGCGGAAACGGTAGAGGAAGCGCGCCGGTCATCCGGATGCGCGCCGGAGGAGATCGCGATGGGCTGCCCCCCATTCACGCCGGGCTGCAGCGTCACCAAGTTCACAAAGTTGCGCCCATTCAGCGGCAGATCCTGCACCGACTGCTCGGTTACCACGCTGGTCACCGAGGCGCTGTCGGTCTGCAACAGTGGAGTCGAGGAAGCGACCTCGACGGTTTCCTCGATGGAACCGGTTTCCAGCTTGCCGTCCTTGCGCGCGCGATCGCCGGCTGCCAATGTGACATCCGCGAACACAATCCTCTTGAAGCCCTTGGCTTCAATGACGACCGAATAATGACCGGGCGTCAGCAGGTTAAAAACGTAGTCGCCGGCACCATTGGAAGTCGTGGTTGCTGCTACCTGGGTACCAAGATTCTTGATGGTGATCTTGGTGCCTGGCACGACCGCGCCGGTGGAGTCGGTCACCGTGCCCAGCACGTCAGCGGTCGTCAACTGCGCGTACACCGTTCGGCTCCCTGCTCCAAAGCCAAGAGCGAAAAGCACTCCCAGGAGCAAGGCGAGATGCAAGCCACCCGCACACGCTCTTCCTGAACTAGGTGCTGTACTGGCTTCGCTCTGTTCAGAACCCTTTTCGGGCCTGCAGCAAAAACAGCGAGTTGTATGCGTCACTTTTGTTAACATCGACGGTCCTCCTGCCTATTCGGCATTTGCGTTAGAATTGCCCTGTTTCTGATGACGTTCCATTTCTCAACAAACTGGACGTCTGCAAAATCGTCCGCTCCTTCCAGAAGTTGCATCACAAATGGTGAGTTGACGGTTGGCTTCTCCAAATCACACTACTCCACCAGAGAGGATGACCATCTGTAAGGTGTGCTCAGGTATCCAAAAAAGGAAGTGCCGCTACCTTGTTTGAAATGTATGCTTTAGACAGGGAGGAGGATACATTGTAGCGCGGTGATACGCTATACTAACTGTTTAGAGTTCCACAGACTTCTTCATGACGAGCGAATATCAGCTACGACCAGAACCGAATTCAGTGCTCGCTACCTGGGATGCCCTTCGTGTGCGCGGACAGTTAGATAAGATTCTTGCGAGCCACCCTTTCGCGCAGAGCAAACGCTATCCCGCGCTACTCCGCTATATAGTGGAACATACTCTCCGTGGCCAAGCCCATCTTCTGAAAGAACGTACTATCGGTGTTGAGGTTTTCGGGCGCCCGCTGCACTACGAGACCAGCGAAGACCCCATTGTTCGCGTCTCAGCGGCTGAGATCCGGAAACGCTTGGCGCAGTACTATCAGGAACCAAGCCACCAGGGAGAACCTCGCATAGAACTTCGGGTGGGAAGCTACACCCCGGACTTTTACTTCATCGAACAAGTCCCCGTGCCGGACGATTCACCAGAACATGGCAGTGCTGGAAGCCATGTTTCGGACGCGACTCCAAGACCAGTTCCCACGAGCAGAGGCGCACGATCGGCAACCATTTGGATTCTCTCCGCCGCTGCTGTCCTGGTGGTTGCAGCTTTTGTTCTTGCCTACCTTTCGCGTCAGGACGGCAAATTGCGCTTGGTATGGAGATCCGTTCTCGAAAGCCCGTCGCCGATCGTGATTTCGATAATCGAGCAAGTGCCGGATCGGCTACAGGGAACCACGAATGCAGGTTCTGAATCCTTGACTGCGCACCAGCATCAGGACATGGTCAACTCGATCCATTTCTCCGATGTGCAGGCGCTGGCGAACATCATCAGCTTCCTTGAGAATCATCATCACCTCTACCGTCTCCAAACCGCACAGGCAACGACCTACGCCGATCTAAGGCAGGGGCCGGCAATCCTCATCGGCGCTTACGACAATCCCTGGACAATGCGAGCTATTCAACCACTCCGGTATCGCTTTGGGCGCGATGATCAGCATCAGCTCTTTTGGATCGAGGATCAGAAGAATCGACAGTCCAAGAAATGGACTGTCGACTTGTCTCGGCCGTATTCCACCTTGAACCAGGACTTTGCTGTCGTTGCCAGTTTTGTCGATCCAGAGACGCGCCAACCGCTCGTCGTTATCGCCGGTATAGGTGAGAATGGCACCAGGGCAGCAAGCGAGTTCTTGACGGGTAGCGAGAATGTACGGGATGTCGACTATTCGCTTTTACCTACAAAAGCAAACTTCGAGATCGTGGTTCAGACCCAAGTCATTAATGGCGTTTCCGGCCCTCCACAGATTGTCGCGACCGAAACATGGTGAAAGCAGCTCCGCCGACAAGGTGATGCGCATGCCACTTTCCAAGCAGCGAAACAAGCACATTCAACGGGTATTGGTGGAAGCGGCGAAACTGGCGCCAAGAGAGTGTCATGAACTGGCCGTTGTGCGGGAAAGAGAGATGTAAAGAGGCAATGCAAATCGTGCCACGCTCGCCGTGGCCAGGAAGATGGTCTGTTATCTGCTGGCGGTGGAGCGCAGGAAGCAAGACTTTGTGCCCGCCGAGAAGTTCAAAGCCACCGCGGCAGCTTAAGGACCTTTCCTGGGAAGGAAAATATCAGGTGTCCCTCGCCAAAATACCGATCTGCTGTTATATCAGACAGATGAGTAGCACATCCAGTTTCGCTGTCTGGGCACAAAACTGGTTCGTCCCGTCCTATTGTAGATGTTTTTGTAGATAGTGTTGCATTCGAGATTCGTCGAGAAGCGCAATATTGACGCACCTTTCGGCACTCGGGCACCTGGGCTAATCCCAGGGGGTCGGGATTACTGGTCTGCAAGTGATTGAAAACATTGGTCGGGGAGAGAGGATTTGAACCTCCGACCCCTGGTCCCGAAACAGGTCAGGCCGTTTATGGAAACCTATTGGAATTTAGTGAATTTAAGTGCTTTTGATTGAAAGACTTACAGTGCTCATGCCGAGCCCTGTTGATCCTTGTGGCTTTGGGGTGCTTTGACAGCTACAATTTCGACTACACTCGAATTAAGCCACGGCAGAATCCCGTGAGGTTCAAAAAATGGCTCTTGCATCCAGAGATTCGAAGCAGCAAGCATACGAGTTGATCGACCGCATGGCTCCTGGCCAGGTTTCCGCCGTCGTTGGCCTCTTGAAGATCATGCTCGATCCCGTTTCCCGCGCGATTGCCAACGCTCCTTTCGACGACGAACCGGTCACCGCAGAAGAGGTAAAATCGCTCGCGGAAGCAAATGAATGGCTTAAGTTCAACAAGGCCATTCCTCACGAGCAGGTCTTGGCTGAACTTGGAATCACCCAGGAAGAGATCGACCACTATCAGGAGCCGAAGTGAAGCGGATTGTCTGGACCGAGCCTGCCAAGGCCGATGTCCGCAGCCTGAGCAAGCCCACCGCCATGCACATTCTTTCTGCCTTGCATCGCTTTGCGGAATCGGGCGCGGGCGACGTGAAAGCGCTGCAGGGCAGAGAAGAGCTTCGGTTGCGCATCGGTGACTACCGGCTCTTCTTCGTTTGTGCCGACCTCGATACCATCGAGGTTCGCCGCGTCCATCATCGCAGCGAAGCCTACCGCTGATCCACCCAGCAACATTGTATGTTGTGGCTTGTCCTGCTTTGTCTCGTGTAAGACTGTTCTCATGCTCCGTTCGCTGAAGCTTCTGTTCGTCCTGCTCCTTCAGTCTGTTCGTTCTCGCCACGACTTGTTGTTGGAAAATCTGGCTCTTCGTCAACAGCTCGCCGTCTTGAAACGGCGACACCCTCAGCCGAGGTTTGCAGCTCCAGACAAATTGTTTTGGGTGATATTGAGGCGGCTCTTGCCGGGATGGAAGCGGGCGTTGATCCTCGTCGAGCCAGAGACTATTGTTCGCTGGCATAGGACAGGGTTTAAGTTGTACTGGACGTGGCTCTCGCGGCATCGGAACCGCGTGGGAAGAAAATGTGTCAGCAAAGAATTGCGCGAACTCATCTTCCGCATGGTTGCCGAGAACCCTACTTGGGGCGCACCGCGCATTCATGGTGAGTTGAAGATGCTCGGCTACGATATTTCGGAGCGAACTGTGCTGCGCTGGATGAGGAAAGCGCCGAGGAATCCTGAGCGAGTTATGCGATGGGCGACCTTTCTGAGCAACCATCGTGAAGCTATCGCCGCGATGGACTTCTTCACCGTACCGACGCTGGCCTTCGGCGTGCACTATTGCTTCTTCGTTATTGCGCATGACCGTCGGCGCATCCTTCATTGCAATGTGACCAAGCACCCGACCAGCGCCTGGGTCGTTCAGCAATTGCGCGAGGCATTCCCTTATGATTCGGCGCCCAGCTACCTGATCTTTGATCGCGGCGCACAGTTCAATGAAGAAGTGATTGACACCATGAAATCTTTCGGCATCCAGCCCAAGCGGACCAGTTTTCGCAGTCCATGGCAGAACGGCGTCGCCGAGCGCTGGGTCGGCAACTGCCGCCGCGATCTGCTTGACCACGTGATCGTTTTGAATGTGCGGCATCTGAAACGCCTGATGAACGAGTACATCCGTTACTACCATGAGGACCGGACGCATCTTGCGCTGGCAAAGGGAACGTCTGCCGGTCGTGAAGCAGCAAGCAACTCCGGCCCGGGCGGCAGGATTATAGCGATGCCAAGGCTCGGCGGCTTACATCATCGCTATGACCTGGCCGCTTGAATTGCTGTCGAGAAGATTTCGTCTCAAGGTTGAAGATGAACAGCGGGAGAGGTGTGCCCGCCGATTCTTTGCCGTCCAATTGGCACTGCCCTCGTGGCGATCCGTGGTCACCGAGCGCCCCCTCCCCAAGTCGAAAATCCCTTCCAAAAAACACCCGCAGCGGAGGCATCAGTCAAGGCCGCGCCAGCGCCGCCGCAGCGGGCGGAGCGAAGCGAAGAGCCTTTACGGATGCCGGAGCGGAGGGTACGGCGCGTCAGCGCGAAAAAGGCTCGATTCACCGCGCCCCTTTGTTTTCAACACGTTTACGCACGTAGACCGCGATGTTTACATAAAGCAACCACGGCCCGATGACTTTTATCCTTAGTCGCTTGTTTTCTTATGGTTAACGCTCAGTAATCTG
>Ga0182014_10003974_pt1 | contig 17364 bp, 14 predicted proteins | sample 612S2DmetaG_FD_120489 | JGI IMG/M metagenome (GOLD analysis project Ga0182014, IMG submission 120489) | Permafrost microbial communities from Stordalen Mire, Sweden - 612S2D metaG | ecosystem: Environmental > Terrestrial > Soil > Wetlands > Permafrost | place: Sweden: Stordalen | collected... | reverse complement strand
TGACCTGGCCGCGGCCAAGCCGGACGCGCAGCCATCGGGAGCCGCGCCAGCCAAGCAATGACGGATCAGGTCCAACCCGCGATCGAGGCCGAGGGGCTTACGAAGAGCTTTCCGGGCGTGCGCGCTGTGGACGCCCTGAGCTTCGATGTGCGCTCCGGAGAAATCTTCGGTCTGGTGGGTCCCGACGGGGCAGGGAAGACGACCACCCTGCGGATGCTCGCGGGCATCATGCCGCCCGATGCAGGCAGAGCCACTGTCGCCGGCTTCGATGTGATCCGCAATCCCGAGAGAGCCAAGCACGCTCTCAGTTACATGCCGCAGCGTTTTGGGCTTTATGAAGACCTCACCGTGGATGAAAACATCCGCTTTTACGCCGATCTATTCGGAGTGAGAAAGCCTGAGCGCGAAGCTCGTTCCGCGCAACTGCTTCAAGCAGCGGGAATGAGTGAGTTTCGCAAGCGCCTCGCCGGCAAGCTTTCCGGCGGCATGAAGCAAAAGCTCGGACTAGTCTGTGCGCTCATCCATCGCCCCAAGGTAATCCTGCTGGATGAGCCGACCACCGGCGTCGATCCAGTTTCTCGCCGCGACTTCTGGCGCATTCTTTATGAACTGGTCGCGCAAGGCGTGGCGATCCTGACCTCGACTGCCTACCTTGATGAAGCCGAGCGCTGCCATCGCGTCGCACTGCTCGACGAGGGCAGGCTGCTGTTTTGCGACACGCCAGCGAACCTCAAGGCAAGGATGAGCAAAGGCGTTTTGTCCGTTACCTCGCCTGAACCGCGAAGACTGCGGAGCGAACTCGAGCATGCGGACGGAATTTCAAGCCTTGTGCTGACCGGCGACGGGCTGCACGTAGTGGTGGACGATGCAACGCGCCGCATTCCCGAGTTTGAGGCCCGGCTGAAGAACGCGAGCGTGCCCTTTGACGCGATTCAGCAAGTGGCGCCATCGATCGAGGACCTCTTTGTGGATGCGGTCGGCACAGGAGCGTCACCTCATGCCTGAGCGACCTGAACAAGGCACTTCAGTCGCGGTGGAGAACCTGGTGAAGCGGTTCGGCGGCTTTGTGGCCGTCGATCGGCTCAATCTCGAAGTCCGTAAAGGCGAGGTCTTTGGATTTCTCGGCCCGAACGGAGCCGGCAAGTCCACCACCATTCGCATGCTCTGCGGTTTACTGAAGCCTACCTCAGGCCGTGCGCTGGTTGCGGGATATGACGTGGCCCGTGAACCCGAAGCCGTGCGGCAAAACATCGGCTACATGTCGCAGAAGTTTTCTCTCTATAACGATCTCAAGGTGATCGAAAACCTGCGCCTGTTCGCCGGCCTCTATAGCGTGCCCTCCAACAAGCTCAAAGAACGGATTGAATGGGCGCTGCAGATGGCGAACCTCAAGGGCCAGGAGAATCTCATTACCGGCACGCTTCCGGGCGGCTGGAAGCAGCGGCTGGCGCTTGGCTGCGCGGTGCTGCACAACCCGCCCATCATCTTTCTGGATGAGCCAACCTCCGGCGTCGATCCCATCACGCGGCGTCAGTTCTGGGATTTGATTCACAAGATGGCGGAGGAGGGCGTGACCGTCTTTGTGACCACGCATTACATGGAGGAGGCTGAATACTGCAACCGTCTTGCGCTGATCTTTCACGGGAAGATGGTGGCCCTCGGCACGCCCGCGGAGTTGAAACGGGGCTCGATGAACGGCGAACTGCTGCTGATCGAGTGCGAGCCGCTTGGCAATGCCGTGGAAGCGCTGCAATCGGCTCCGGACGTGATGGATGCCGCGGTGTTCGGAAACGCTCTGCACCTGGTTGTGCCGGATGCCGCTTCCGCAATGCCGCGGATTGAGAAGTACCTTGCGGACAACGGAATCGCCGTTGGCCGAATTGAACGGATACGCCCAAGCCTGGAAGATGTTTTCGTTTCTCTCACAACAGCACGCGACTTGGGAGAGGAGGGCAAAGCATGAGCTTCACGCGCTTGCTGGCCGTGGCCAGGAAGGAAGTCATTCAGATCCTCCGCGATTCGCGCAGCCTGGCCATTGTGGTCATTATGCCGGTGGCTCTTATGCTGCTGTTCGGTTACGGCGTCAGTCTGGATCTCAAGGGGCTGCCGATTTATGTGTACGACCGTGACGGCAGCCAGCAAAGCCAGGACCTGCTGAAGCGCTTCCAGGCCAGCGAATATTTCAATGTCGCACGCGTGGTGAACGGCTATCCCGCAATCACGAGGGCGCTCGACGACGGCCACGCCAAGATGGGGATCGTTATTCCGTGGGATTTTTCTTTGCGGTTGCGCGATGGCGGCCCTGTCCAGGTTCAGGCGCTCGTCGATGGCACCGACGACAACACAGCCAATGTGCTCATCGGCTATGCCCAGGCGGTCGTTCAGGGCTTCTCGGCGGAGACTCAACTCAACTGGCTTCGCGGGCGCGGCCAGTCGATCCAGCCGGCTCCGGTAAGCGTGGAAACCCGCACCTGGTACAACGAGGATCTGGAGAGCAGCGCGTTCATCGTTCCCGGTGTGCTTGCCCTTGTCATGTCGGTGATCGGAGCGTTCCTGACCTCTCTCACCATTGCGCGCGAGTGGGAACGCGGATCGATGGAACAGCTGATTTCAACTCCCGTGAGCGCGATGGAGATCATGCTCGGCAAACTGGCGCCCTATTTCGTCCTCGGCATGTTCGACGTCATTGTCTGCGCGCTGATCGCGATTTACTGGTTCCACGTACCGTTTCGCGGCTCTTATGTCACGCTGCTGGTCAGCTCAGCGTTGTTCCTGGTGGTCGTGCTTTCGCTGGGATTCTTTATCTCCGTGCTCGCGAAGAACCAGTTTGCAGCATGCCAGATCGCGTTGCTGGTGACGTTCCTTCCGGCTTTCCTGCTGTCTGGGTTTCTGTTTCCGATCGAGCAAATGCCCGTCGTCCTGCAGTGGATCACGCGCATCCTGCCGGTGCGCTACTACGTCTCGTTGCTGAAGAAGATATTCCTCAAGGGGACGCCCACGGCTATGCTCTACGCCGATCTGATACCACTGGTGGCGTTTGCACTGGTGCTGGCGCTGCTGGCTACACGCTCATTCCACAAAAGGCTGCAGTAAAGGAGAGAACGCATGTTTGGGCGGCTGAAGCAGATGTTGATCAAGGAATTCATCCAGGTCTTCCGCGACAAACGGACGCGCTTTCTGCTGTTCGGACCGCCGATCATTCAGATGCTGGTGTTTGGATACGCTGCAACCTTCGATATCCATTACGTTCCGACGGTGGTGCTGGATCTGGATCACAGCCAGGAGAGCCGTGAGCTGATCTCGCGCTTTACATCGAGCCCTTATTTCGACGTACAGCGGCAACTGACCGACTCGCGCCAAATCCGCGATCTCATCGACCAGGGAAAAGCTACGGTGGGTCTGGAGATCGATGCCGGCTTTGCACAGAAGCTGCGCACAGGTGAGACCGCGCCGCTGCAAGTGATTGTGGATGCGACCAACTCCAACACGGCCCTGATCGCTTCCAGCTACATTACGCAGATTGCCCTTGGCTTTGCGCATGACTACCAGCAGGACCGCATCTACCGGATTGCGCCGCAATTGATCGAAGCGATTCCTTCGGTCGAGCTCGAACAACGGCCGTGGTACAACCCCGAATTGAGTAGCCGCTGGTTCTTTGTGCCGGGAGTGATTGGTAGCCTGACCCTGGTGCTGGTAATCACCGTAACGGCCTTTGGGGTGGTTCGCGAGCGGGAGATCGGCACTCTCGAGCAGATCATGGTGACGCCCATCCGCCCGGTCGAGTTTATCCTCGGCAAGACGGTGCCCGCCTTTCTGATCGGCCTGTTCGATGTTGCGCTGATTGCGATAGTCGGGACCCTTTGGTTCCAGGTTCCATTTCGCGGTCATATCCTGGTATTGTTGACGGGCTCGGTGCTTTTCATTCTGTGCATGCTGGGTGTGGGGCTGCTTATTTCAACTGTTTCGTCAACGCAACAACAGGCGATGGTAACTGCCTTTTTCTTTATTATGCCGGCCATCAGTTTTTCCGGGTTCGGATTTCCCATCAGCACCATGCCGCAGTGGATGCAATATTTCAGCTATGCGATCCCTTTACGCTACTTTTTGATCGTGCTCCGCGGCACTTATCTCAAAGGCGTGGGGATGGACATTCTGTGGCCGCAGATGGCAGCCATGGCAGGTCTCGGACTGAGTCTGCTGACGTTCGCCATACTCCGCTTCCACAAGGCGCTTGACTGAGGTTCGGGCGGAGGACAAGCTTGTCATCGTATCTATGACGCGACGGTCAGGGCTTCACGCGCTCTGCGAAGAGGCTAGCCAGCTCTGTAACATTGCGATGCAGGTCGTAGTGCTCCAGAATACGCGCCCGGCCGCTGCTGCCGAGGCGCTCGCGGAGGTTTTTGTCGTCCATCAGTGTTGCCAGGGCCTCGACGAGCGCATCCAGGTCAGAAGGCGCTACGAGCAGGCCATCGATCCCGTTGCGGATCAACTCCGGAATGCCCATGATGTTCGTCGCGACACAGGGAATCCTCATGGACATGGCTTCCATCAGAACCACTGGAAGGCCTTCTGCAAAACTGGGAAGGCAGAAGATGTCCGCTGCCGCATAGTGCGCGCGGATGCGATCCTGATTCACCGGGCCTTCAAAGACCACGCATTCGGGAAACTCGAGGAGTGCGGCGCGTTCCTGCAAAGACGATTCATCGGGTCCATTGCCGACAAGGCGAAGCCGCACGCGGCGCCCTTGCTGCGCAAGCTGTTCCACCGCATCGATCAAGAGATGCTGCCCTTTGGCCGGTGTGAGACGGCCGACGCAGAGGATTTCGAAGACTTCCGGCTCGGCCTTTTGGGGCAGCGGCGAGAAGAGCATCGGATCGACGCCGAGACGCGACACGATGAGCTTGTTCCAGTGGATATAGGGGGATAACTTCATCAACTGGCTGCGGGTATAGGAACTGATGCAGACAATGAAATCGGCCGCGGCAATTTTTTGCACAAGGTACTGGCCTTGCGCATCGTAGAACTCATCTGGGCCGTGAACCGTCAGCGAATATCCAAATCCGAAGACATGACGCACAAAAAGGCCCACGCTGGCGGCCTGCGATCCAAGGTGAACATGAAGGTGGCTCTGGCGTTTTATCCGCATCCATTGGCCGACCATCAAGGCTTCAGTGAAATACATGAAGTTGAGGGACAGCCGCTTCGGGTCCAGTCCGCCCAAAGCGAATATGAGTCGAACACCGCGCCAGTAACCAGTGAGATTCCGCAGAAAAGTCTGCAAGTGAGCATTGGCCGCTCCTGCGAGACCATGGCTCTTCACGCAGTAGGTGCGTGCGGCTTCCTCTCTTTCCTGGCACGTCAGTCGATCCGGAGGGCGGTCCGGCGGATTGATGGAGGCCGTGTCGATGCGAAAGCCCAACGCCCGAAGCTGGAGGACTTCCCGCAAAATGAAGGTCATCGACAGCATCGGGTACTGGCTAACCAGGTACGCAAGAGAGCGGGCCAGAGTAACGGACGCCGGTTGCGCGCCGGGTGCATCGGGAGGGCTCGAAGCTGACATTCAATAGGTCCTAAGAGCGGAGAGGTTGCAATGTTGAATTACATATTGTTGATGTCCGTTGATTCTACACGACTTACCACCTTACTGTCCATATTCGACGAACGCAGGGGAAACCGTTTGCGGGCATAGCGTAGAGGATAGTAGGGGAGAGGGTCCATGGCAAACCTGCGAGTGCGGCTCATGAAAAACGTGCGGGTCAACGGGAAGTGGGTACTAGAGCGAAACCAGAGTTGGTGTGACCTGATGAAGTCGGTGCCGAGTCTCCGCTCCCTGGTGGTCCCGTCGACTCGAGGGTTGCGGTTCAGGATACAGTCACTCTGGTTCCGCTCTAGTCCCCGTGCCCAACGAAAAGAACGGCAAACCGAAGTGGGGCTATGTCAGGCTTCCCGGCGTCAAGGTAAAGGGCGAGCGGGTTGAGGGTCCTGTAGAGCACCACCCCGAAGGTGCGTACCACCTTAACTTCAGGGAAAGTGGGCAGCGTAAATGCCCGACCGTCTTTCAGGGATTCGTGCATGGGAAGGAGCAATCTGGTGAGCGGCGGAACCGACAGATTATCCTTCCCTAGACGGGCCGATTTCCCCTACAGGGCGGACTAAGAATCTTGATCGTTTGCAGTCAGCGGATGATCTTCACTGGGCGCCCCTGCGCAGGATGATTGTCTTGATCGTCTCAAACATGATGAGCAGGTCGAGACCTAACGACAGGTGCTTGACGTAGTAAAGATCGTATTCAAGCTTTTGTTTAGTTTCCTCCAGGCTCGCGCCGTATTGATAGCGCACCTGTGCCCAACCTGTAATCCCTGGGCGGATCAAATGCCGCAGGTCGTAGTAGGGAATCTCCTCGGTAAGCCACTGCACAAACTCGGGGCGCTCAGGGCGGGGGCCGACAAAGGCCATTTCTCCGCGGAGTACGTTCCAGAGTTGTGGAATCTCGTCAAGGCGAGTCTTGCGCATGAATCTGCCAAGCGAAGTGACACGAGGGTCGTTCTTGATCGCCCACACAACTCCGTTTGCTTCGGCGTCCTGGCGCATCGTCCGAAACTTGTAGACGCTAAAGGGACGCCCGCGCAGTCCGACCCGCGTCTGGCGGAAAAAGATGGGACCCGGCGAAGAGAGGCGGACGGCCAGGATGATGAACGGGATGAATGGCAGGCAGATCGCCAGCCCAATGAATGAGACAGTAATAGAAACCATACGCCGGACTATCTGCTGCGATGCCTTCACGTTGAAACCGTAAGTGAAGATGAGGGCGCTGGGATTGAGCCCGTCCAGCGGCAGCCTGCCCAGGAGGCGCTCAATGACCTCGCTAGCATCTTCAATCACAACCCCGCGGAGCCGAAGGTCAAGGAGTTCACGAAGCGGCATCGATTTGCGACGGTCTTCCATAGCGACGATGACGCGCTCAATGCGGGTCTTCGGTTTGCAGAAGGCGCGAAGATCCGCGGCAAAACGTTGAAGGTGCCCATCAGGCGCTCCTTCGGCTCCTCCGCCGACAACTTCCATGCCGGCATCGCGCCGGGTGCGGAGCGTCTTGACGACCTTGCGTGCCCGCTCGCCGCCACCCAGCACGTAGACGCGTTCGCGGAACACCGAAAAGCCAAAGATCCACTCATAGGCCCATCGCCAGATGACGAGGGCAATAGTGAGGATAGATGCGCCGACGACGAGAACGTGGGGGCCAATGTCTATCTCAGGGAACAAATAGACGAGCCCCGCAAGAATAAAGGATAGAACGCTAAGAACCAGGAGCAGCCGAAAGTACATCTCCCAGCGTCCTGAGATGCGCTGCGGTTCATACATATCAAAGTAGTACGAGAGAAGCAAGGTGAGAATGGTGATACCCACAATCTTCAGTATCCCGTTCTCGTACATCAGAGCGATGTACGTATCCGGCCCAATGAGGAACGCGGTGGCTAGCAGAAATGAGCCACCCACGAGGAGCGCTTCGCAAAGAAGCAGCACCAAGGTCCGGGTCGGATAGTAAACATTGAAGAGCCTGATCATCCCTTGCTCCGCTTATCCTTTCGCCGCTGGGCTCTGCCGCCGGCTTCTTCCCCGCCGTAGTAGTAGTAGTACGATCCGCTGGGTGGAGCGTTTTTGACGGCATTGAGCACAAAGCCGAGAATGCGCGAGTTGCTAAAGGCGGCCTGGGTGCGCTGAGCGACATCGAAAGGTGTGCTTGCTTCGCGGACAACAAGCAAAACCGCATCGGCGGCGCGGGCAAGGTCCACCGCGTCCGTAACCGCCAGCACTGGCGGGGTGTCGATCAGTATCCAGTCGAAATGCGGGGAAAGGGTTGCGACCAGTTCTTCGATCCGGTGATTGGCCGCAAGTTCTGAAGAGTTGTCACCGCATTTGCCAGAAGGGATGAAGGTGAGGTTGGAGATGCCGCGCGCGGTGGCGGACTCAACGGTCTTTGGACTGCGGTCGCGCTGCATGATGTCACTCAATTCTGCTGTCTCTGCCAGATACTCCGATAGTCCGGGCGTGTTGGGAGCGCCCAGTAGACTGTGGAGTGTGGGACGGCGCAGATCGCCGTCGATGAGCAGAATATTATTGACACTATTACGCGCCAGGCTCATGGCCAGATTCGCCGCGACAAAGGTCTTGCCTTCCGAAGGCATACCGCTTGAGATAAGGATCGTCTTCAGCGGAGCCTCATAGCGAGCCTGGTAGACGTGCGTGCGGAGGCTGCGAAACTGCTCGACGCCTTCGCCGCGTTCTGCGAGCGTAGGAAAGGAAAGCATGGATGGCTTCCACGGATGCTGCGCGATTTTGTCAAGGACGACGTCGGCCTTGGCCGCTGGTGGTTCCTCGATGCCGGGAACAACTACCGGCTCGGCAAACTGTTTGACTTCCGATCCTTGCGCGACCTTCCGCTCGAGATCTGCTCTTTGAAGTGCTTCGTATATCCGGCTCATATCTCACGTTCCTTCAGAGAATCTGTGGCTTCCACGATGGGCTTGGTGGTATTGGACATGGCAGTTGGCGAGGTATTCTCCGACAAACCCGACAGAGCCATGGGCGAAACCAGAAAGGGCTGCTGGTGCAGGTCGAGTTCTGTGCAGACCGACTCAACGATGCGCGGTGGGATGGGCTTGATCTGCTCAACGTATGCGCTGATCATGGCATTTTCGCAGATCAGATTGATGAGGCGAGGAATTCCCTTCGAGTAGCGATGGACAAGCTGAGCAGCATCGGGCGACAGCACGGGTTGGCTCGCGCCGGCGATGCGCAATCTTTGGGCAATGTAAGCTTTCGTCTCCTCGCTGGTCAGCGGCCGCGTTCTGCACCACAGCGAAATGCGCTGGCGAAGCTGGCGAACGCAAGGGTTGCGAAGCTTCTCTTCGAGCTCAGGCTGACCGGAAAGTATGATCTGCAACAGTTTCTCCGATGAGGTCTCGAGATTGGTCAGCAAACGAATCTCTTCAAGAAGTTCCCAGGAGAGGTCCTGCGCTTCATCGACCACAATGGCGCACAACTCCTGGTTGCGGAAGCGGTTGATAAGCCAGTGATTGAGTTGCAGCAGCATCCCTGACTTCGTCCGCGCCTTAGGCGGAATGCCAAAGTCCGCGAGCACGAATTCAAGAAAGTCGAGCACATCGAGACGCGGATTGAAGATGAAGGCCGTCGAAAAGCGATCTTTGGAGAAAGAGCTGAGGACGGTCTTGAGCAGAGTCGTTTTTCCAGTGCCAACTTCTCCCGTCATGACGACAAAGCCCTTGCGTGCTGCAAGGCCGTATTGCAGGCAGGCAAGTGCTTCCCGAATCTGCGGCATCTTGTATAGAAACCGCGGATCGGGGCTGGCTCCGAAGGGAAGGGCGCGAAGGCCGAAGAAGGATCTGTACATGGTTATCCGAGCGCGCTTTCAATGGGCTTATTCGTTCGTGAGAAAAGCTTCCAGCGTCTGCGAGGTTTAGCAGGCTGGGGAAGGCCGTCTATGTGGGAGATCATGGCCAGAGTCGGCAGTTTGGTGAAGGCCCAAATGTCCCTCTCATTGCGCAGGGAAGTATCGCGATACTCGAGCAACGCCGCGATCAGCATACCCAGGAATAGACCGGCTGCAAGCCCGCCACCCGCGAAGGCAAGACGGTTCGGGAAGGTCGGCGCGTCGGGAAGGTTTGGAGCATCCATCACCTTGAACTGTTCGCCCTGCTGGCGATGTTCAAGGGCGGTGGCCATGGACGATTCGTTCATTTTGTTAAGCAGAGTGTTGTAGAACTGCAGAGCCGTCTCATGGTCGCGAGTGACCTGCTTATACTCTTCCTCGACCGTCGGGCTCGACTCAATCCTCGACTCGTAGTTGCGAACCTGCATTTGGATGCGAGCCTGCTCCCGCTTTGCGGCGGCCATGGACTGCTGCGTCGCGTGAAGCTGAGCCTTGAGCTGTTGAAGCTGCGGCGGGTCAGGACGGTTGACGGCGACCGCTTCCGGGGCCGGCGCCGGCTCAGCCGAGGCGTGCGCGATCTCCGCCTGCAGATCGGCAATCCTACGCGAGATCGCGACCACGTCGGGATGGTCAGGCGTGTAGAGTGCCTCCAACGCCTGCTTCTGCCCGATGAGAGCCTTGAGCTCTGTCCTGCGCTCATCCACTGAAACACCGGTGACCGGCTCGGACCTCTGCAAATCGTGAGTTTGCTGGGCGATCATCGCCTGCTGAAAAGTCTCATCCTGCTGGAGGCGGTTCAGCGACTGCGTGACGGCGTCAAGCTGGGTGGTAAGTGCCTGAAGGGTGTTGGCATTGGACGATTCCTGCTCAGGAAGCTTGCCGATATACTTGCGCTGGAAGTCCGCGAGTTTGGCATCCTGCTCATCGAGGTTCCTTTTTGCGTCGGTAAGCTGCTGCTTCAGGAAGTCGGTCGTGCCTTCGGCGGACTGTTCACGCGCACTCAGATTCTCGCTGACGAAGAGTGAGGTGATCTCGCCGCAAACCTGCTGGGCTGTCCGCGCATCCTGTGCCTTGAACGAAATAAAGAAACCGGGCATTCCACGCACCTGGTCAGAGCGAATCGGGACGATCCCGATGGCCTTCCGCGTCTGATCGACGCGGTCGTCCATGGTGGCATTGCTGCCTGCGAACAGGTTGAAGCGCTCGACGATCGGCTCGATGCGCGAGCGGCTCAGGATCTGCTCCTTCATCGACGCCAGGCGCTCCCCAAGATCTTCAGTGACCACGGGCTTCACATAGTTTTCGGGAACTTTCTGTTGCTCTATGAGTACCAGCGTCTGCGACACATATTCCGGGGGCAGGAAACGGCTGAGGCCGACGCCAATCCCCAGGAAAAAGATCGAGGAAATCAGAATCAGCCAAAAGCGCCGCTTCAATATCCCCACGTAGTCCTGCATTGTCATTTCACGATGCCCGAGCATACGACTCCTTCATGATTTATTGCCTGAGATGTGTTCCGCGCGGCGAATACCCGATGCCAAAGCTAATCACATTCAACAATTGGTTGAGGGCGTTCGTTGGAAGCGGGGAACTCGACGACTGGTTGATTGCCGTGTAATTTGCGAATAGGTTGATGTACCGGCCCAGCCGCCTGTCAATCTGCGCTCCTCCGTACTCTGCGTCGGTGACCCCGTTGTTGATTAGCCCGGAAGTGCGCCGGTAGGAACCTTCGAATCCGAGGGTCACGTTTCTTCCGAATTCCCGCGACAAGTCAACGCCGGCGGAATCGACCTCAGCTCCGAGCAGGTATCCTGCGCCGCCGCTCATTCCACGGCTGTAATAGAGGCCGGCTGACCCAAACCGGAGCAGGTAATTGACCGAAGCGTTGGCGGCGACCGTTGTTGAAGATGGCACCGTCGCGCTGTCAGAACTGCTGATCCATTGCGGTCCCACCGAGACGGATGAACTGAGGCTCCGACTCCACTGGCGCTGGTAACCGAAAAGCGCGGTGTTCGCCTGATCAGTGAAACCGATACCGCCGTAGCTGTAGTGGAAATAAATGTACTGACCCGAAAGTGAATCTCGCGCATCGAGGCGCCGGTTAAGCCCCGCATTCGCCATTTGCATGTTCGTATCCAGGCCGTTGCCGTCAGGGAAGCGCAGTAATTCCGAGCTGCCGCCGAGGCTGAGGTTCGTCGCATAGTTGAGCTCATGTTGGAATTCGCCACTCGCAATGTTGCTGACAGTGCGGGTGTTCAGAGTAAGGATCGACTGGCTGGAAGGGGTGCCGGAACCAGTCCCACCAATCGATCCCCCTTCGCCGGGGATTCCCGAAAAGCCCGTGGTCGGGGAAGCCGGCATGTAGCTTACGTTGTCGCTGCCCACGACGCTCCAGTGGCGCCCAACATAGCCTTGCGATATCAACAAGTGCTGAAAGAATCCACTTACGTAGGACGTGCCGGCCAGATTCCAGATGTAGCCACCACCATAACTCAGGTTGAATGGGAGGCGGGTGCTGCCATTCGAGTATTCCAGATCCCCAGAGGCGGTGCTCCTCTCTTGATTCCCCAGGCTACCACCGAACTGCGAGGTCTCAGAATAGCGGAAAGAATAGTCCAGGTTGCCGCTGACCGGGAGACCGCGCGGGCCCGTCGCCGCGGGCACAACCTGAGCATGTGCCCCGGCACATGCCGTGAGGAGGATTGCCACGAGTTTGAGAGTTGTCTTCATTTATGCTGCCTTACGGGACAACGATCGTGTCGCCGGGCTTGAGAACCAGATTGAACGTGCTGTCGCCCTTCAACGCTTCTTTGTAGTGCACAGGAATCTTCTGGTGCTTTCCGGCTTCGTCGCGCAGGATGTAGATCTTCTTTGCGTTGGCGTAGTCCGTGAGCCCGCCGGCGCTGCCAATGGCCTCCAGCAAGGTCATGCCGGGCGTCATCTCGATCGGTCCCTTCTTCCCAACCTCGCCGAGCAGGAAGACCTTCTTGCTGTTGATCTGGGTCAACACCACGGATACCTTTGGGTCCTGCATGAACTTCTGGAGCTTTGCCGCGATCTGGTCTGCCAACTGCAGCGGCGTCATACCAGCGGCCTGAACATCGCCGAGAAGCGGCAGTGAAATCATGCCATCAGGCCGGACGAGAAGGTTGCCCGAGAGGGTCGGCTCCTTCCAGACAGTGACGGCAAGTACGTCGGATGCGCCGATGACATAGCTGTCGGCGGCAATTGCGGCGGGCAGGGCTGGCGCGGCCACTTCGGCAGGCTTGCCGGCTGGCTCTTTGTCCTGGGCATGGCAGAAGAGGCTTGGCACAAAGAATGCCAAAATGAGAAGCGTTCCTGGTTTCATAGTGCGACTCCGTTCCTGTTGGACGCAGATTGGTTTTCCGCTCCGACCTGCTTAAGCTTGTAGAGAAGGGCTTTGTAGCTGATCCCCAGTTCGTCCGCGGCGCGTTTGCGATTCCCGCCGGTCGCAACGAGAACCTCGGAGATCAACTGACGCTCGATCTGGGTGGATGCGGCTCGCGTAACTTCCTTCAGCGACAGAGGCTTGCGATGCCCATTCGACCTCACCGTTCGGGCCGCTGCCTTGAGTGCGGCGAGGGAGATCGTCTGGTCGCCGATGGCGACAAACGTCTTGATCGCGGTCTGAAGTTCAGACAGATTGTCGGGCCAGGTGTGCTCCATCAGGAACCCAATGATCTCCTCTCGTAGAACCGGCTTGGGGCGGTCAAACTGCTTGGAATACTGCGTCAAAAGGTCATCGGCGATGGACAGGATTTCGGACTTCCTGCAGCGCAGGGGTGAAATCCGGAGCGTAACGGCCGAGACCAGATAGTAGAAATCTTCTCTCATTCGCCAGGTTTTGACTTCCTCCAAAAGTTCGCGGCTCGTACCACAAAGGAGGCGGGTGGTTTGCGCCAGCCCGGAGTGAAAATAGGTGTTGATGATCAGCTCCTGCAGGGCAAGGCTCAAATCCCCGATTTCCACCAGATAGACCGTTCCCTTGGTGGAAAAAGCGGCTAGTATAGCCTGAGCATCGGCATCGGCGCTGTGAATCTCAGTATAGATGCTGCGAGACCGATGCGACTGCGCGTGGATTTGCGCGGCAATGAAACGCTTTCCAACGCCATGCTCACCCATAATCAGGATCGGGCAGTCGCTCTCGGCAATGCGGGCAATCGCGCGCTGAATCTGCGCCTCAACAGGGGCAAACGGTCTTGTAGGGGCAAACGGTTTCGTCTGCCGCTTCACGCTTTGGATGGTTGCACTGCCTGCCATGATGTATCCTGGGTCCGCACCCCTGCTTTAGCAATGCGGGTTCCAAACTTGGGGACAGGACGTGGAACAGGCTTTCCATGCGGCATATCCGCTCTTAAGTGCACTTCCGGGAGGGGCGTTTGCCGAAGAGAAGGAAAAGTTGTTCCCTTTCTGTGGGAAGAATTGTAGCATTGATTTCCCTGGAAAGTGGAAAAGATTTTCCACTTTCCAGGGAAGATTGGTTCCCGATGGCGGGCAAATCATGGGGAATCCCCTTGGATTGAGCCGTTCCACTTTCGGCATTCCGATTGCTAAGGAGGGTGTAACGGATTGAAGTGCCGCAGGTCCTTTTACGGAGAATATGGCCCAAGATATACAGACGCCAGCGATTCCCAAGAACCCCTGGTCCTTTCGAAACGCTCATTTTGCATGGGGTTCGGTGCTCATTGGCGCGCTCATGGCGGCGGTTTACTACCGTGTGCTGGCCAAACTGGTGACCGACTGGTGGCAGATCCCCGATTTTTCTCACGGCTTCCTGGTGCCCATTTTCGCGGCGTACCTGGTGTGGGCGAAGAGGAAAACCCTTCTCGATACGAGAATTGCTCCCACCTGGAGTGGGATTGTGGTTGTTGCCTTTGGGCTGGTCGTTCTGCTCCTGGGGGTCTACGGAGCTGAGCTATTCCTGTCACGGGTTTCGCTGGTGATCCTGCTGGCAGGGCTGGTGCTTGGCTTTGGCGGATGGGAGCTCCTGAAGGAGCTTCGTTTCGTTTTGCTGGTCCTGCTCCTGGCGATCCCGATTCCCGCTATCATTTTCAACGAGATAACCCTCCCGTTGCAGATACTCGCTTCGAAGCTTGCCAGCGCTCTGCTTCCTTTATTCGGCGTACCGGTTCTGCGGGAGGGCAACGTCATCGAGCTCCCCGCCATGAAGCTGGAGGTGGCGGAGGCCTGTAGCGGCATCCGCTCCCTGGTGAGCCTGTTCACGCTCTCGATCTTCTATGGGTACTTCCTGGAGAAATCCTTCCTGCGTCGGGCCGTTCTCGCTCTGGCCAGCATTCCGATTGCGATTGCGGCCAACGCTGTGCGCATTCTTGGCACCGGATTGTGCGTCCAGTACTGGGATCCGGATAAGGCCCTGGGCTTCTTTCACGAGTTTTCCGGCTGGGTGATGTTTCTAGTGTCTCTCGGGTGCCTTTTCATCGTCCACCGCATAATGTGTTTGTTTCCGGCCCGAAGGAGGCAGGTATGAAGAGCCCTCGTTTCTGGACGGTTGTCGTGCTGCTGGCTGGAACGGCGCTGCTGCTGTATGCCCGCGGCAATACCGATCTGATTCCCGTGAGCGAGCCCTTGTCGCAGGTCCCGCGCACGATCGCGGGATGGAAAGGAAGCGATGTGCGGATCGACCAGGATTCGCTCGAGGTTCTTGGGGCCGGAGACTTCCTGTCGCGCGTTTACACCCAGGACGGAGGGGCGCGGCCGATCGGCCTCTTTATAGGGTATTTCCCGACCCAGAGGACAGGCGTGACCATTCATTCACCGAAGAACTGCCTGCCAGGCGCCGGTTGGTTTTTTGAGTCGTCGCAGTACGTCGATCTGAAGGATGCGAATGGCAAGCCACACCATGTGGGCGAGTACATCATTGCCGACGGGGAGAATAGGCAGTTCGTCATCTATTGGTATCAGGCGCACGGGCGTAGCGTGGCCAGCGAATATATGGCGAAAGTCTATATGGTGACTGACGCGATGCGGCTGAATCGTACCGATGGCGCGTTGGTCCGGGTGATTACGCCGATCGATTCCAGAGAAGACACACCGGCGGCAAGGGCTCGGGCCGAGGCATTTACTGCGCAGCTTGCGCCCATGCTCCCTCGCTTTATCCCGGACTAAGCGGAATGGGAGGAGCGCGCGGAAAGACAACGCAATTCTGCAAAGGATTTCAGGCTGTAGTCGTAAGAAAGGCAGCCAGTAAGGATGGAAGACAGTGAACGACCCGTTCAAAGCAGTTCAATTGAGTTTCAATTGCAGGTGGAGACTGATGAATCGGCGAGGATCTCTTTGGGTAGTCATGCTCTTTGTCGCGGTAGGCCTGTTGGCCGGGTGTCACACCGATCCAAACGTTAGGAAGCAGAAATATCTGGAGAGCGGAAAGCGGTATAGCGCCGAAGGCAAGTACCGGGAAGCCTCCATCCAGTTTCAGAACGCCCTGAAGATCGACAAGAGCTATCCCGATGCTCATTATGAGCTGGCGCAGGCGTACGTGCATTTGGGTCAATTTAGCGCGGCATATGGCGAACTCGCGCGCACCGTGGACTTGCAGCCTACGAACTACAAGGCGCGGATCGACCTCGGCAACCTGTTGCTCGCCGGAGGCAAGACCGACCTCGCGCAAGCGCAGGCCGATGCCGTGATGGCAGCACAACCAAATAATCCCGACGTTCACGCGATGCTGGCCGCGATAGCGCTCAGGCGGGGACAGAAGGATCAGGCTCTGACCGAGATTAACCGCGCTCTGGAACTCGCACCGAACCGGGCGGCGTTCCACGAGGATATCGCACTCCTTCAAGCAGGTGATCCAACCAAGACTTCCTCTGTGGAAGATGAGCTGAAGAAGTCCGTCGCGCTTGATCCGAAATCAGTGAACGCCAAGCTGCTTCTCGCGGCATTCTATGCCAAGGACGGTCGCTGGCCAGAGGCCGAGCAGGTGAGCCGGGATGCCGTCACGACGGATCCCAAGAGCCTTTCTGCGCGGGCAAGTCTTGCCCGGATTTTTCTGAAGGAGGGCAATCAGGCGAAGGCCGAGGAAGCGCTCCGTCAGGCGTCGAAAGACCTTGCCGACAATCCCCAGGGAGTGCGAATACTGGCAGACTACTACGTAGGCTCCGGACAGATGGACAAGGCTAAGGCTGAGTTCGCAAGCCTTGTCGCGAAGACTCCAAAGAGTTTTTCTCTCCGCAAGGGATATATTCGCGTTCTTCTTCAGGTCAAGGACTACACGACCGCACGAACCGTGGTCGCCGGGTTGATGAAGGACGACCCTAAAGATCCGGAAGTCGCGGCATTGAACGGAATCGTGCTGCTGAATGATGGCAAGGCGAATGATGCGGTAAATGCACTACAGGACGGAGCCAAGAATTTCCCGAAGGACGCCTTCATGCAGTACTGGCTGGGCAGGGCCGCGCTGGCCAAGGGCGATACTGCTCTGGCTGAAAAGAGCTTTCGTCAGGCGGCGTATCTGAATCCATCTGGACTGAGCGCGCAGGAGGAATTGGCGCGGATCGCGGGTCAGCGCGGCGACATGGACTTGCTGGCCGATGTGGCTGACAAGACAATTGCTGCGGCGCCTCGCTTCCCGGGCGGGTATGTGTGGCGTGCCGCTGTAGAGATGAGTCGCAACTCGGCAGACAAGGCTGAAGCCGACCTGAAGACAGCAATGAGTGTTGCCCCGCAAAGCCCGCAGGCCTATTTGGAGCTAGGCAAACTTAGGTTCACGCAGAAGCGCTTTCCTGAGGGAGTCGCGCTGCTGGAGCAGGCTCTGCAGTTCGACCCTAATTCCGTCGAAGCCGTGCGCCTTCTGGTCAGTTACGATCTCTACCAGAAACAGCCGGCCAAGGCCCTGGCTCGCTTGAACGCGCAAATTGACAAGAGTCCGAAGAATA
>Ga0182014_10003972_pt1 | contig 17386 bp, 15 predicted proteins | sample 612S2DmetaG_FD_120489 | JGI IMG/M metagenome (GOLD analysis project Ga0182014, IMG submission 120489) | Permafrost microbial communities from Stordalen Mire, Sweden - 612S2D metaG | ecosystem: Environmental > Terrestrial > Soil > Wetlands > Permafrost | place: Sweden: Stordalen | collected... | reverse complement strand
TCGCGCGCGTTCGGCGGCCCTTTTCGCTGCGCGGATGAGGGCCGCGCCGACATGACCGAGGCATTCGCTCCCGACAGCCCGCTGGTTGCGCGCGTCGCGCCGTCGCCCAATTTCGGCGAGCGGCGCGGCTACGCGCGGCCGGATTGCATCGTGCTGCATTACACCGGCATGCCGACTGCCGAGAGCGCGCTGGCGCTGCTCACCGCTCCCGCCGGCGAAGTGTCGTGTCATTATTTCATCTGGGAAAACGGCGAGATCGCCCAGTTGGTGCCCGAGGCGAAGCGCGCCTGGCATGCCGGAATCGGCCAATGGGCCGGCGTGCGCGACGTCAATTCAGCGTCGATCGGCGTCGAGATCGTCAATCCCGGCCACGACGGCGGATTGCCGGCGTTCCGGCAAGCGCAGATCGACGCGACGATCGCCCTGGTTCGCAACATTGCGGCGCGACGCGCCATTCGACCCGAGCGCGTGCTCGCCCACTCTGATCTCGCCCCGGCGCGCAAGCGCGACCCCGGCGAGCGTTTTCCGTGGGATGCGCTGGCGCGCGCCGGCGTCGGTCATTGGGTCACGCCGGCGCCGATCGTCGACGGGCCGCTGTTCGGCCCCGGCCGGGAGGGGCCGCCGGTCCGGGCGCTGCAGGCGATGCTCGCGCTCTACGGCTACGGAATCGAATTGACCGGGGTCTATGACGCGCCGACCCGCGCGGTGGTCGCCGCCTTCCAACGCCATTTCCGGCCGGCGCGCGTCGACGGCGAGGCGGACGCGTCGACGGTTGCGACGCTCAGGGCGCTGATCGATGCGCTCAAGAAGAGTTGAAACGTGCGCGCATTACGAAATTTCAATCAACCGGCAAGGACAAATCGATCCGCGTCGTTTTGAAATCGTCGTTGCCCTCGCCTAGATTGGCCAGGACTTCATTTCCTTAAGAGGCCAAGCATGTCGTTGCGCAATTCTCAACAAGACTATGGCGCGATCGCCCGCTCCGTGCATTGGGCGTCCGCTTTGTTCGTCTTGCTCGCCTGGCTGCTCGGCCAGTTCAGGGACGTCTTTCCATCTGGGGCGCCGCGCGTCGCCAGCCTGTCCGTCCACATGGCGCTCGGTCTCGGCGTCATCCTTTTGCTTGTCCTCAGGCTCGTCTGGCGTGCGCTCGACCCGCCGCCGCCGGCCATTCACGCCAATCGTTTTGAACCATGGCTCAGCTACGGCGCTTCGGCCGGCCACCTGCTGCTCTACGCATTGCTGATTGCGGCGCCGATCCTCGGCATCGTCATGCAATTCGCCCGCGGCCAGGCGCTGCCGGTGTTCGGCCTGTTCGACATCCCGTCGCCGTGGACGATGGATCGCCCGTTCTTCCGTGAGATGCTGGGCCTGCACCAGCTCGCCGCCAACGCGCTCGGCGTCGTCGCGGCCGGCCACGCGGCAGCGGGGCTGTTCCACCATTGGGCGCTCCGCGACCGCACCCTGGCGCGCATGCTGCCGGGGCTGGGCTGAGTTGAGCTGAGCAGTGGCGCAGCCCTCCGCGGCCGCGCGGGTGAACAGTGGCGCGGCCCCCTGCGGCCGCGCGGGCGCGGAGGCCCGCGCCACTGGTTCGCAACGACGTCAGGCGGAGAGTGGCTGAACCGGCGCCTCGGCGCCCGCCGCCGGCTGCGCGCGCAGGCCGATGAGGTGGCAGATGGCGAAGACCAGGTCGGCGCGGTTCATCGTGTAGAAATGCAGGTGGCCGATGCCGCGGTCGATCAGATCGACGACCTGTTCGGCGCACACCGCCGCCGCCACCAACCGGCGCGTCGCCGGATCGTCTTCGAGCCCGTCGAAGCGCTCGGCCAGCCAGCTCGGCACGCTGGCCCCGGCCTTGCGCGCGAAGTTCGCCGTCTGCTTGAAGTTTAGCACCGGCACGATGCCCGGCACGATCGGGATGGTGATTCCTGCCGCCGCGGCGACGTCGAGGAAGCGCAAGTAGGCGCTGTTGTCGAAGAAGAATTGGGTGATGGCGCGATCGGCGCCGGCGTCGACCTTGCGCTTGAGCGTCTCGATGTCGTGCAGCAGCGTTGGGCTCTGCGGGTGCTTTTCCGGGTAGGCGGAGACAGAGACTTCGAAATCGCCCGCCGCCTTGATCGCGCTCACCAAGGCGTCCGTCGACCGATAGCCGTCAGGCGGCGCGACATAGGGCGTGTCGAGGCCGCCGGGCGGGTCGCCGCGCAGCGCGACGATGTGGCGGACGCCGGCGGCGGCGTAGCCGCGCACCACCGCGTCGATTTCTGCGCAGCTCGCGCCGACGCAGGTCAGATGCGCCGCCGGCTTCAGCGACGTTTCCTTGACCAGCCGCGCGACGGTCGCGTGGGTGCGCTCGCGGGTCGAGCCGCCGGCGCCGTAGGTGACCGAGACGAATTCCGGCGCCAGCGGCGCCAAGCGATCGACCGCCTCCCACAGTTGCGTCTCCATTTCCGCCGTCTTGGGCGGAAAGAACTCGAACGAGACGGCGACGCGCGGGCCCGAGCGGCTAAGGCGCTGCGGATTGTCGGCCATCAGGCGAGCTCCATTGTCGGTTTTGGCAGAGGATCGGCGATGATCCGCCGATCGCGCGCCAGCCACAGCGCCACGGTCAGCTTGTTGGACTCGCCGGCGGCCGGCGCGACGCGCTCGGCGGCGATTTCGGTCAGGCCGGCCTCGGCGATAAAGCTGGCGATCTCGTCGTCGGCGAAGCCGAGCCGGCGGTGGGCATAGGCCTGGCGCAGGAACTCTTCGGCGTGGGCGACGAAATCGACCACCAGCAGCCGGCCCGACGGCCTGAGCGCCCGCGCCGCCTCAGCCAACGCGCGGGCCGGATCGTCGAGGAAATGCAGCACCTGATGGATGACGACGAGATCGTAGGAATCGCGCTCGACCGGCGGCGCGTAGAGATCGCCCTGGCGCAGCTGGACGTTGCGAAGGCCGCTCTCGCCGATGCGGGCGCGCGCCACCGCCAGCATGGCCGGGCTCTGATCGACGCCGACGGCGCGGTCGGCGCGCGGCGCGAGCAGTTCGAGCATCCGGCCGGTGCCGGCGCCGAGATCGAGCAGGCCGCAAATCGGCTTGTCGCCGACCATCGCCACGATCGCCGCCTCGACCCGGCTCTCCGACGCGTGCAGCGCCCGGATGGCGTCCCAGTCGGCGGCGCGCTCGGCGAAATAGGCCGCCGCTTGCTTGCGCCGCGCCTCGCGCGTCGCCGCCAGCCGCGTGCGGTCGGCGGCGAAAGTCGGATCGGCGGGATCGACCCGGGCGACTAGCGCGCGGGCCAACGCGCCGCCCGAATCGGCGAGCCGGTAGAATGCCCAGGCGCCTTCGCGCTGCCGCTCCGCAAGGCCGGCTTCGACCAGCAATTTCAGATGCCTGGAGACGCGCGGCTGCGACTGGCCGAGGATGGCGACGAGTTCGCTGACCGTCAGCTCGGCTTCGCTGAGCAGGCCGATCAACCTGAGCCGCGTCACCTCGCCCGCCGCCTGCAAGCTCGCCAGCAGGGCGTCAAAGCCGATCGTCGGCGGTCCGCTCGGAGATGCCGAATTAGACATAAAGATATGCTTATATTTGATTTCGCGGCGGCGCAAGATATTCGCGCCAGCCGAAAACGCCGATCCTCCTCATCGTGAGGAGCGCTGCGCCGGCGCCTCACGATGAGGATGGGGAAAGCGGCGGCTCAGAAAGCGACGACCGGCCGGACGCGGTCGGCGATGACGACGCGGCAGCGGCCGGCGCATTCGCGTTCGATCAAGGCGACCAGGCGCGCCGCCGCGGCCTCGACGTCGCCGGCGCCGTTTGATTGCGCCGTCAGCGCGACGCGGCGCGTTTTGGCGGAGACGGCGGTGCGCGCGTCCTGGCGCCAGTTCCACCGTCGACACAGCACATGGCGCGCGTCGGCGTAGACGACCTCGCCGACCTTGGGAGGATCATTGGGGTCTTCGCCGGGCTCGGCGCCCATGTCGATGAACGTGTCGTCGGGGCGCGAGAAGCGGAAAGCGAGATCGCCCTCGGTCGCGTCGAGATCGTCGCAGCCAAGGCAGAGTTCGCTCGCCAGCGAGGCCGCATTGTAGAGGTCGACCAGCGCGTTGACCTCCGGCAGCGCGCCGCCGGCCAGCACGCGCTTGATTAGCCGCTCGACCGACGACCGATAGCTCGTCCGCTTGATGCCGAAGCCCTTGTAAGCCGAGCGCCATGCCGCGACGCCGGGAATGGCGGAGAGCTCGGTCCCGTTCCAGCGCTTGCGGCACGCCGCCTCGGCCGCCCCGATCTCCGCGATGAGCGCCGCACTACGCACCGGGGCAATATTCAGATCTTCGGCGACGACCAGCGCGACCCGGAAGTCGGGAAAGCGGTCGGCGATTTCGGCGATCGACAGAGAAGGCATGGAGGTTCCGCTGGCGGCGACGCGGCGGATTGGCCCGCGCGGCGGCGCGCTGTCAAGTTGTAGACGCGGCCGATGGCGCCGATGGCCGCTCCCCTGGTCCCTTCGCGTCGCTCCGGGCAGGCTGTTCGAGACGCGTCGCGAATGCGACGCTCCTCACGATGAGGGGGCGGGTGTGAGCAAAACGCCTCCTCATCCTGAGGAGCCCGCGTGAGCGGGCGTCTCGAAGGACGAGGAGGCTGCGAGCCGGCGCCGCCGCTACTCCGCCGTCTCGCCAAGCCGCGGACTCGGCCGCGGCGACGCCATGCGGACGCCGTCGATGACGATCGGCGAGGCGACGCCGGCGACCTTCGCGCCGTCGTCGCCGACCAGCTCGAGCTTCATCGCGCGATGAACGACCTGCGGGTCGGCGAACACGTCGGCGATGCGGTTGATCGGCCCGGCCGGCACGCCCGCCGCTTCGAGCTTCGCCAGCAACGCCGCGCGGGTGAAAGCGGCGAGGCGGGGCGCCAACGCCGCTTCGAGGCGGGCGCGGTTGGCGACGCGCAGCGGGTTGGCGGCGAAATCGGGCTCGGCGGCCGCCGCCTCGGCGCCGATCGCGCCGCAAAAACTCTGGAACTGCCGGTCGTTGCCGACCGCCACGATGACATGGCCGTCAGCGACGGCGAACACCTGGTAGGGCGCGATGTTGGGGTGGGCGTTGCCGAGCCGGGTCGGCGAGCGGCCGGAGGCGAGATAGTTCATCGCCTGATTGGCGAGCATGGCGACGGCGCAGTCCATCAGCGCCATGTCGATATGGGCGCCGGCGCCGTCGCGATCGCGCTTTCGCAACGCCGCGAGGATCGCGGTCGACGCGTAGACGCCGGTGAACAGATCAACCACGGCGACGCCGACCTTCTGCGGCTCGCGCTCCGGCTCTCCGGTGATGTCCATCAGGCCGCTCATGCCCTGGATGATGTAGTCGTAGCCCGCTCGCGCGGCGTAGGGGCCGTCCTGGCCGAAGCCGGAGATCGAGCAATAGACCAGGCGCGGAAAGGCCGCGCGCAGGCTGGCGGCGTCGAGGCCGAATTTTTCCAGGCGGCCAACTTTGAAATTTTCGATCACGACGTCGCATTCGCCGGCCAAATCGCGGATCGTCGCGCGGCCGTCCTCGCTTTCGAAGTCGACCGCCAGCGAGCGTTTGCCGCGGTTGCAGGCATGGTAATAGGCCGAGCCCCAGGCGCCGCCCGCCGCGTCGACGACGAAGGGCGGGCCCCAGGCGCGCGTGTCGTCGCCGACTTCCGGCCGCTCGACCTTGATCACTTCGGCGCCGAGATCGGCCAGCAACTGGCCGCACCATGGGCCGGCGAGAATGCGCGCCAGCTCCAGCACCTTGACGCCCGCCAGCGGCTTTTCCGTCGTCATGTGTGCGCCTCTCAGAAGAACGCCTGCAGGCCGGTCATCGCCCGCCCGAGGATCAGCGCGTGGACGTCGTGCGTGCCCTCGTAGGTGTTGACCGTCTCGAGGTTCTGCAGGTGGCGCATGACATGGTACGCGCCATGAATGCCGTTGCCGCCGTGCATGTCGCGCGCCAACCGCGCGACGTCGAGCGCCTTGCCGCAATTGTTGCGCTTGATCAGCGAGATCATCTCCGGCGCGGCCTTGCCTTCGTCGAACAGCCGGCCGACGCGCAGCGCCGCCTGCAGGCCGAGCGCGATCTCGGTCTGCATGTCGGCGAGCTTCTTCTGGAACAACTGCGTCTGGGCGAGCGGCCGGCCGAACTGCTTGCGGTCGAGGCCGTACTGGCGGGCCCGCGTCCAGCAATCTTCGGCTGCGCCCATGACGCCCCAGGCAATGCCGTAGCGGGCGCGGTTGAGACAGCCGAACGGCCCCTTGAGGCCGGCGACGCCCGGCAGCAGCGCCTCCTCGCCGACCTCGACATTGTCGAGCACGATTTCGCCGGTGACCGAGGCGCGCAGCGACAGCTTGCCCTCGATCTTCGGCGCCGTCAGGCCCTTGAGGCCCTTGTCGAGCACGAAGCCCTTGATCGCGCCGTCATGCGCGTCCGACTTCGCCCAGACGACAAAGACGTCGGCGATCGGCGCGTTGGAGATCCACGTCTTCGCGCCCTTGAGACGATAGCCGCCGTCGATCGCTTCCGCCCGCGTCCGCAGCGAACCGGGATCGGAGCCGGCGTCGGGCTCGGTGAGCCCGAAGCAGCCGATCGTTTCGCCGCGCGCCAGCTTCGGCAGGTATTTGCGCTTCTGCGCTTCCGTCCCGTAGGCGTGGATCGGGTGCATGACCAGCGACGACTGGACGCTCATCATCGAGCGATAGCCGCTGTCGACCCGCTCGACTTCGCGGGCGATCAGGCCGTAGGCGACATAGGAAGCGCCAGCGCCGCCGTAGGCCTCCGGAATCGTCGCGCCAAGCAAGCCGAGCGCCCCCATCTCGGCGAAGATCGCCGGGTCGGTCTTTTCCTTGGCGTAGGCCTCGATGGCGCGCGGCAGCAGCTTGTCCTGGGCGTAGTCGCGCGCCGTCGCCATGACCAGCGTCTCTTCCTCGGAGAGCTGGTCAGCCAGGCGAAGCGGATCGTCCCACGGAAAGGCGGATTTCGTCTCGGACATGTCTGCGAAGCTCCCTGGCGCGCCGGCGGCGGTCCTGCCCGGCGCCGTCATAAGGCGCTCGGCGGTCGCTTGGCCAGCGCTACGATGGGCGGTCAGGGGCCGCCGCGGCGGCTGCGGCGCGTCTCGAACAGCGTGGCGACGCAAAGGGACAAGGAGGTCCCGGCGAAGGCGAAAGTCCCCGATTATCCCCCGACCACGCGCCGCGCGTAGCGCCGGCTGAGGCCGGTCAGCACGGTGTAGCCGATCGTCCCCGAGCGCTCGGCGAATTCGTCGAGGCTGACCGCGCCGCCGAACAGGCGCGCGGTTTCGCCCGGCTGCGCCGCCGTCTCGGGCAGGTCGGTGACGTCGGCGATGATCAGGTCCATCGACATGCGGCCGACCAGCGGGCAGCGCCGGCCGGCGATCTCGATCTCGGCCCCGTCGCGCGCTTCGACGAAGCCGGCCCCGCGCGGCAGGCCGTCGGCGTATCCGGCGAGCAGGGTGGCGAGCCGCGTGCGGCGTCGCGCCGTCCACTGGCCATTGTAGCCGCAGGTCTCGCCCGCTTGGATCCAGCGCGTCTGCTGGATCGCGACGTCGAGCGTGACGACCGTCTTCATCGGGTTGGGCCGTCCCGGCGTCGGGTTGCCGCCATAGAGCGCGTAGCCCGGCCGCCCGAGATCGAAGGCGGGCAGTCGCGGCAGGAACAGGCCGGAGGAATTGGCGAGCGAGGTTTTCAGTCTCGGCAGCGCCGCCCGCGCCGCCTCGAAACGGGCGATCTGCAACGCGTTGAGCGGATCGTCGGGCAATTCGGAAGAGACGAAATGGCTCATTAGCAGGTCGGCGCCGCTCGCCCCCGCCGCCGCGGCGGCCGCCTTGAGCGCGTCGAGCGACTCGAAGCCCAGCCGGTTCATCCCGGTGTCGAGATGCAGCGCCGCCGCCGGCGGCTTCGCCTGCAGGCGCGCGAAGGCGCCCCAACGCTCGAGCTCCGCCGCGCTGCCGATCGCCGGGGCGAGATGGAAGGCGGAATAGTCGGCGAGCGGGTCCGCCTTGGCCTCCAGCCCGTTGAGGACATAGATTCGCGCGTCGACCTGCGGCAGCAGCGCCCGCAGCGCCTTGCCCTCGCCGATCTGCGCGACGAAGAAGGCGCGGCAGCCGGCGGCGTAGAGCGGCGGCGCGACGGTCTCGATCCCCAGGCCGTAGCCGTTCGCCTTGACGACCGCCGCGCAATCGCCGGGCGCGGCGCGGCGCGCCAGCAGCCGCCAGTTGTCGACAAGCGCGGCGACGTCGATCGTCAGGATCGCCGGCGCGACGGCAGGTTCGCTCATGCGGATGGCTCCGGGGCGCCGGCTTGCCGGTTTGCCCGGCCGGCGCGCTTTTGCTAAGGGCTGCGACGGGAGCTGTTTACCAGCCAGACGGAATCCGCGCGATGGACAAATTCGCCACACTGACCGGCGTCGCCGCGCCGCTCGAGATCGACAATGTCGACACCGACATGATCATCCCGAAGCAGTATCTGAAGACGATCAAGCGCACCGGCCTCGGCAAGGGCCTGTTCTCGGAGATGCGCTACAACGACGACGGTTCGCTCAATCCCGACTTCGTGCTCAACAAGCCGGCTTACGCCAACGCCAAGATTCTCGTCGCCGGCGACAATTTCGGCTGCGGCTCGTCGCGCGAGCACGCGCCGTGGGCGCTGCTCGACTTCGGCATCCGCTGCATCATCTCGACCGATTTCGCCGACATCTTCTACAACAACTGCTTCAAGAACGGCGTGCTGCCGATCAAGGTCAAGCCCGAGGACCTCGAGAAGCTGATGGACGACGCGCGCCGCGGCGCCAACGCGACGCTGACCATCGATCTGCCGGCCCAGGAGATCCGCGGCCCCGACGGCGGCGTGGTCAAGTTCGACGTCGATCCGTTCCGCAAGCATTGCCTGCTCGAAGGGCTCGACGACATCGGCCTGACGATGGTCAAGGCCCCCGCCATCGCCGCCCACGAGCAAAAAGCCGCCGCCGCCCATCCGTGGCTTTGATCGCGCCGGGACGCGGGCAGGGACGCCCGCGCCACTGAACCGCCAGTGGCGCGGGCCTCCGCGCCCGCGACGGCGATGGTCGCCGTGTCGCTTACTTCTCCGCGATCTCGACGCGGGCAGGGACGCCCGCGCCACTGGATCCGCCACAGTGGCGCGGGCCTCCGCGCCCGCGGTCGCGCCGCTCGACGCCCACGCGCGAATCGCCGATGATCGCGCCATGAAACCTTTCCTCGTCATCGCGTCGCTCGCGCTCGTCGCCTTCGCCGCGCCCGCCCGCGCCGACTTCGCCTCCTGCGTCGCCTCGCTGCGATCGGACGCCTCGGCCAAGGGCGTGTCGGACAAGACCATCGCCGCGGCGTTCGACAAGCTGCAGCCCGACCCCAAGGTGCTCGACTTCGAGACCAACCAGCCCGAATTCAAGACGCCGATCTGGGACTACATGGCCGGCCTGGTCGACGACGAGCGGGTCGCCGACGGCAAGGCGGCGATGGCGCGGGAGGCCGGCGCGCTGGCCAAGGCCGAGACGCGCTTCGGCGTCGACCGTCATGTTCTGGCGGCGATCTGGGGCGTCGAGTCGAATTTCGGCGAGAACACTGGTGGCCGCCCGCTGGTCCAATCGCTGGCGACGCTCGCCTGCCAGAGCGGGCAGCGCCCCGCCTATTATCGCGGCGAACTAATGGCGACGTTGAAGATCGCCGATCGCGGCGACGTCCCGCTCGACAAGCTCAACGGCTCGTGGGCCGGCGCGTTCGGCCAGACGCAGTTCATGCCGTCGACGTTCCTCAGGCTGGCGGTCGATCTCGACGGCTCGGGGCGCGACATCGTCGACAACCCCGCCGCCGCGCTCGGCTCCACCGCCAACTATCTCAGCCATTCGGGTTGGCGCACCGGCATGCCGTGGGGCTTCGAGGTCAAACTGCCCGACGGTTACGCCGGGCCGTCCGGCCGCAAGGCCAAGGCGCCGATGTCGAACTGGGCCGCGCGCGGGATCAAGCGCCTCGACGGCCGCTCGCTCGGCGACGGCGACGCGGGCCTGCTGCTGCCGGCCGGGCCGCAGGGGCCGGCGTTCCTCGTCACCAAGAACTTCGACGTGATCTACAGCTACAACGCCGCCGAATCCTACACGCTGGCGATCGCCATCCTCGCCCAGCGCCTCGCCGGCGGGCCGGGCGTCGTCACGCCCTGGCCGACCGACGACCCCGGCCTGTCGCGCGCCGAACGGCGCGAATTGCAAGCGCTGCTCGCCAAACACGGCTACGACGTCGGCGCCCCCGACGGCGCCATCGGCGCCAAGACAAAAAGCGCCATCGCCGATTTCCAGGGCAAGAACGGGCTGACGGTGGATGGAAGGGCTTCGGTGAAGGTGCTGGAGGCGCTGAGGCGGTAGGGCAAAAAAGGTGCACGCCAAGCAGGCGGCCGACCCGCGACTCGGCATCGAGGCACGCGTGCTAAGTGGCTATTTTCCGTCGACGAAAATAGGGTCTCACGAAAAACTGGCTGATGAAATTCCTGTTAAATCCGAAGAAGCGGAGCTAAATCTCCGGGTCGATCTCCTGCATTGAGTCGACGAGTTTGCCAATGAGCGCCGAATTCGCTTCAGTATTTCGTCAAGGGCGATGCCAACACTGAGGGGACGAAAGTGGCAACTACAAAGAGTCGAGCGGGCAAGCAAGCAGCTACAGACAAGAAACAAAGAGTCCGCTGGCCTTTTCCTCGCGCAACTTTGGAAGAAGCGCTAAAGATCGCCTACGCAATCAAGGATTTAAACGGGGGCAACCCGTGGGAGCCGGACGAGGTACGAAAGGCTATCGGTTCGGGGACGGGTGGGAACGCATATTTTTACTTGACCGCTGCCTCGCGCGATTACGGTCTCACGATTGGGACGAGCACCGCCGAGAAGATCGCGCTCGCGGATCTTGGACGAGAGATCGTATACGCTCCAAGTATTGATGTCGAGAAAATCCAAAAAACAAATGCTTTTCTTAATGTTGAAATATTCAAACGGGTATTGGAATATTACAAAGGTAGCAATCTGCCAGAAATGAAATATCTTGGGAATACATTGCAGAAGGAATTCAATCTTGACGCGGAAACGCACGAGGAATTCTCACAAATATTCAGAGAAAACTGTAAGTATCTTGAGATTACATCCGGTATTCAGATTGCAGACGACGGATTGACGGGATCAACGACGGTAGTCAATGCGCCTGAAACAATTACCCTTGCAGAAGCGGAAGGTACCTCAAAGCTAACGGCCTTTGTAATCATGCCGTTTGTTGAGCGCGATGCGAAGCATCCTGCAGGGTTTTTCGCCGAGGTGCTTCGAAGTATAATAACCCCGGCGGCAAAAGCCTCGTCATTCACAGTTAAAACGGCAAATCGCCAGGGCAGCGATTTGATTCAATCTACAATAATTAATGACCTGATTAACGCGGATCTCGTTATTGCGGATTTGACGGAGCATAACCCAAACGTAATGTTCGAACTCGGTATGCGAATGGCGGAAGACAAACCGGTCGTACTAATTAAATCCCAGGGTACGGGCCCGCTTTTTGACGTTGATAATATGCTCCGTGTATTTGAATACAGTCCGAACCTGTGGCCGACAACCGTGGAAAAGGATATGCCGAATCTGCGGGAGTTTATTAAAGGGGCATGGGAAAATCGGGAATCCGAAAGCTCGTATATGAAGATCTTGCGAGGAGTTAAACAGAGAAGTGGCTAAGACTGGGGGCCAGTAACCCGCACTGGTGTGGCGACGTGTACGTAAACGATCAATTCGTCGCCGCCCGGCTCAGCTTATTACGACTTTTCGACCTACCGCGCAGTCGCTCTCAAGGATGCGACACCTTTCGAGCGGCGAAATGGGCAAGGGTACCGCTTTCGCGCGCTTCCGCAGGCGAATTTAGTCCTTTGACCGCCGCGCCATTTCGGAGGCGGGGCTCTCCCAAGAGGCGACGGATTGCGGGACTGCGGTGACGCGAGCACAAATCCCCAATTCGTCACCGAGAGGCTCTCCGCCTCACGCCCCGCCGACCTCATGGATGCGAAACCTTCCGAAGCGGCGAGACGGTCAAGGGCGCGCTTTTCGCGCGCGGCCGCAGGCGGGCTTCGCCCCTTGACCGTCTCGCCGTTTCGGAAACAAGACGCTTCCGTGAGGTCGACGGCGCTCCCTGCCGAACTTGGCGGCGGGCTTGCGCAACGCAGGCTATGGCGGACGCGCGTTTGGACGTACGCAGGCCTCATCCTGAGGCGCCCTCGCGTCAGCGAGGGCCTCGAAGGATGGACCAACCCACTCTTACGCCGGATCCTTCGACTCGCCCGCTTTCGCGGGCGGCTCAGGATGAGGGTCGCGTAACCCCACGTTCAATGCGCTTTAGCAATGGGAGGAATGTTGCCTCTCTGATGGAGCCTTGAACCATCGGAGCCTGTGCCGCGTGGCGCCAGAGGCTTACAGCGGACGGTGTCTTCCCCAACATTCCCCGATTCAAGCTGGGGTGTTCTCGCCCTTCCGACAAGTCCTCGACACTGCGCAGAATGACGCATGCGGCGCCGGCGCCGGCGGGGACCGATCTCAGGCGAGCGGAAAATCAAGGGCGCTCGGGTTTGGGCGCTCATCCCGCCGGGAACGGCGTGAGTAGATTCCGACGGTGGCGATTTGCGGACGCCGTCATCACTCTGCGCGGCATGCCCTGGCGCGTTCAATATAAAGACGTATCCGGCAAGAAAGTCTTGGCGTTCCCGAGTCCAGAGCGCGCCATAGAGGCCGCGTGTTCGCTCATCGATCGCGGTTATCAGGTTCTCAGCATCGGCGCCGCCGACCCTGCCGACACAATTTCAGAAATCGAGATCGCTCGCATCTACGCCATTTGGGCGCGAGAGAAAAAGCCGTTCGGCTGAACACGGATACGCGAATACGAATACGGGGACGGGGGCACGAAAGCCCGATTTGCCGCCGCCCGGCTCCGCCTTTCACGGCTTGTCGACTCACCGCGCCATCGGCCTCATGGATGCGAAGCCTTCCGAAACGGCGAGGCGGTCAAGGGCGCGCTTTTGGCGCGCCGCCGCAGGCGGGCTTCGCCCCTTGACCGTCTCGCCGTTTCGGAAACAAGACGCTTCCATGAGGTCGACGGCGCTCCCTGCCGAACTTGGCGCGCGCAGGCGCGTAGGCGCGCCGCCGTTCGGCCGCTCAAAGCGCCCTGGTCTTCTTGCTTGGCGAAATCTGTGGTATGACAATTTATCATATCGGAGGCCAAACCGTGCCTAGTGTGAAGGTGGCGATCACCCTCGAACAAGAGACCCTGCGCCAGGTCGACAGCCTGGTCGCCCGGCGGGTGTTTCCCAACCGCAGCCGAGCGATCCAAACCGCCCTGCGCGAGAAGATCGAACGCCTGGAGGGCGGGCGTCTGGCGGCGGAGTGCGCCAAGCTCGATCCGGCGTTCGAGCGGACGCTGGCCGAAGAGGGCCTCGGCGCCGATGCAGCGTCATGGCCGGAATTCTGAGGGGCGAGATCCGCTGGGCGGACCTCAATCCGGTGCGCGGCCACGAACAGGCCGGCCGGCGGCCGGTCCTGATCCTGAGCCATGACGTCTTCAACGCGCGATCGGGAACGGTGATCGCCGTCGCCTTGACCAGCCAGCCGCAAAAGGCCGGATTTCCACTGACCTTTGCACTTGCGGCGGCGCAGCTCGGCAAGCCCGCCTGGGTGAAGATCAGCCAGATTCGGACCTTGTCGGTCGAACGGATCGGCAAGCGCCTCGCGCGGCTCGCGCCGCTCGAAGTCGCCAAGATCATCGAAGGTTTGAACGAGATTCTCGGCGCATAGTTGGCCGCGCTCCCGACCCGCGCATGGCGGCGGAGAGACGGCGCTATCGCCTGATGTCGCACGGCGTGCAGGTCGGCTGCATCATCGACGACGCCAGCGAATTCAAGTGGGTCGAAAGGGCGCCGGCGTAACGCCGGTGTAACGCCAACGCACGCTTTAGCGCGGGATAAGCCGGCTCGCGCTTGTCGCAGCCGCTTCTCGAATCGGCCGTTCGAATTTAGAATCGTTCTGCGCTCGTTTTTTTAGCGTGGTGACGGCGCCAGAACCGGCCATGCCCCTCCCACATGGACCCGCGCCGTCACCATTTGTCGTTGCGGCTGCGCCATAAGACGGGACAAGTCCTCCCGACTCGCCGCGGCGTTGGTCTCAGCGAACCGTCACGCCCGTCCCCGGGCCAAACAACAAGCCCGCGCATGACGGGGAGAAGGCGCCGCCGCGCGGTTCCTTTGAGAGCTGTGGCGCTCACGCGACCAGCTTCAACCCGCTCTTTCCGAAATTCAGAATTCCTGCTATTCTAGCGAAAGTCCGTCGCACGGGCGTCGCGTGGATCGCCAAGGCTGCAGGAACTTGACGAATGCCCGCGGCGCCTCTTGACGCGCAGCTAAACGTCTGAAATCGCAGAGAATGAGCCTTGACATGTCAACCCGCCGCTTGACGCAGCTTGACAAAACTTGACGCAACTTGACGAAACGCGACGCGGCGCTTGACGCTACGAAGCGAAGCCCCAGGGCGCCCGCGGGCGATTGCCGTCGCCCTCCTCTCCCCGCTACAGTTCCGCCGGAAAATGGGAGCCAACGCCTGATGATCCGCACCGTCGCCACCAAACCCTATCTCGACCAGAAGCCGGGCACCTCGGGTCTGCGCAAGAAGACGGCGGAGTTCCAGCAGCCCAACTATGTCGAGAACTACGTCCAGTCGATCTTCGATTCGCTCGACGGTTTCGCCGGCAAGACGCTGGTGATCGGCGGCGACGGCCGCTACTTCAACCGCGAGGCGATCCAGAAGGCGATCCGCATCGCGCTGGCCAACGGCTTCGGCCGTATCGTCGTCGGCCGCGGCGGCCTGCTGTCGACGCCGGCCGCCTCGGCGCTGATCCGCAGCCTCAAGGCTTACGGCGGCATCATCCTTTCCGCCTCGCACAATCCTGGCGGCCCTGACGGCGATTTTGGCGTCAAATACAACGCCGAGAACGGCGGCCCGGCGCCGGAGAAAATCACCGACGCGATCTTCGCCCGCACCAAGACCGTCGCCGTCATCAAGACGCTCGATACGCCCGACGTCGACCTGGACGCGCTCGCGACGACGACGCTCGACGGCGGCGTGGTCGAGATCGTCGATCCGGTGGCGAACTACGCGGCGTTGATGCGGACGCTGTTCGACTTCGACGCCATCCGCGCCTTGTTCGCCTCCGGCTTCCGCATGCGCTTCGACGCGATGCACGCGATCACCGGCCCCTACGCCCACGCCATCCTCGAAGGCGAGCTCGGCGCGCCGGTCGGCACGGTGGTCAACGGCACGCCGCTGCCCGATTTCGGCGGTCACCATCCCGACCCCAATCTGACCTACGCCAAGGTGCTCTACGACGAGATGATGTCGTCAAGCGCGCCCGACTTCGGCGCCGCCTCGGACGGCGACGGCGACCGCAACCTGATCATCGGCCGCGGCCTGTTCGTCACGCCCTCCGACTCGCTCGCCATGCTCGCCGCCAACGCGACGCTGGCGCCGGGCTACGCCAGGGGACTGAAAGGCGTCGCGCGCTCAATGCCGACCAGCGCCGCCGCCGACCGCGTCGCCGCCAAGCTCGGCGTCGCGTCCTATGAAACGCCGACCGGCTGGAAGTTCTTCGGCAATCTGCTCGACGCCGGCAAGGCGACGATCTGCGGCGAAGAAAGCGCCGGCACCGGCTCCGACCACGTGCGCGAAAAAGATGGGTTATGGGCGGTGCTGCTGTGGCTCAACATCCTCGCCAAGCGCCGCATCTCGGTGGCCGATCTGGCGCGCGAGCATTGGGCGACCTATGGCCGCAACTATTACACGCGTCACGACTTCGACGAGGTCGATCTCGCCGCCGCGACGGCGCTGACCGACGCGTTGCGCGCCCAACTGCCGAGCCTGCCCGGCAAACAGTTCGGCGCGCTGACGGTCGAGGCGGCCGACGACTTCGAATATCACGATCCGGTCGACGGCTCGGACACCAAGGGCCAGGGCCTGCGCGTGATGTTCAAGGGCGGTTCGCGCATCGTCTATCGCCTGTCGGGCACCGGCACGGTCGGCGCGACGCTGCGCGTCTACATCGAGCGCTACGAACCGCCGGAGGGCGACCTCGGCCAGGACGCGCAAGCCGCCCTCGCCGACCTGATCGCCCTGTCGCGCTCGCTCGCCGAGATCGAGAAACGAACGGGGCGCAAAGAGCCGAGTGTCGTGACCTAAGACGCTCTGCATTTCGTTTTACGCGGACCTCATCCTGAGCCGCCTGCGCAAGCAGGCGAGTCGAAGGATATTCCAGGGATCGCCGCCGTTCGCGCGTGCGGCCGCATCCTTCGAGGCCGCTTCGCGGCGCCTCAGGACGAAGGGCGGAGGCGGGCAGCGAATTCAAGCCTGCGTCGCGCGCTTCTAGGGCGCCCGCTGAGTCGGGCCGCGATAGCGCAACGCCTCGACGACGACGGCGAAGGCGGCCGAATGCTGGCGTCGGCTGGGGTAATAGAGATGATAGCCGGGAAATGGCGCGCACCAATCTTCCAGCACGCTGACCAGGCGGCCCTCGGCGACATGGGGCGCGGCGAGATCGGCCTGGCAGTAGCCGAGCCCGAGGCCGTCGAGCGTCGCCCTCAGGCCCATCGCCATGACGTTGAAGGTCAACGCGCCCTCGATCCGCACCGTGACTTCCCGCCCGTCCTTTTCGAATTCCCACGGCAGCAGGCCGCCGAAGGTCGGCAGCCGCATGGCGATGCAACGATGGCGCGTCAGATCGCGCGGCGTCTGCGGCGGCGGGAAGCGCTCGAAATAGGCGGGGGTCCCGACGATCGCCATGCGCATGTCGGGCGTCACGCGCACGGCGACCATGTCTTTTTCGACCTGCTCGCCGAGCCGCACGCCGGCGTCGAAGCGCTGCGCCACGATGTCGGCGAAGGCGTTGTCGACGCAGACCTCGATCGCGATTTCCGGATAGTCGCGCGCCAGCTGCGCGACGGCGGGATAGAGCACGCTGTTGGCGGCGTGCTCGCTGGCGCTGATGCGGACGACGCCGGCCGGCGTGTCGCGCAAGCTGCCGATCGCCGCCAGCGCGTCGGCGACGCTTTCGAGATGCGGGCCGATCGCCCGCATCAGCCGTTCGCCCGCTTCGGTCGGCGCGACGCTGCGCGTCGTGCGCGCCAACAGCCGCAGGCCGAGCCGCTCCTCCAGGCCACGCACGGTCTGGCTCAACGCCGACTGCGACACGCCGAGCTGCGCCGCGGCGCGGGTGAAGCTCTTCTCGCGCGCGATGGCGAGAAAAGCGTCGAGGTCGTTGAGGTCGATGCGCGACATTGATTAGACCAGCTTATAGCCCATTGCGGCATTAAGCGTCT
>Ga0182014_10003971_pt1 | contig 17386 bp, 19 predicted proteins | sample 612S2DmetaG_FD_120489 | JGI IMG/M metagenome (GOLD analysis project Ga0182014, IMG submission 120489) | Permafrost microbial communities from Stordalen Mire, Sweden - 612S2D metaG | ecosystem: Environmental > Terrestrial > Soil > Wetlands > Permafrost | place: Sweden: Stordalen | collected... | reverse complement strand
CGGCGCTGACCAGCATGTTCCGGATCTGGTTGCAACACCTACTACCAGGAGAAGCCCGCTACCAGCAGAGACGCATCCGGCCCTCCATACGTGTCGCACACCCTTCGATGACGGGCGCGTCATGCTCAAAGTAGCCCAGGACGGTGTCCAGTTCGTCTTTCTTCACGCCGGCGAGGGGATAGACGCGGGCGGCGTTGCAGATGCCGTCGATGTCGCCGTGGTCCGGATCGTCCAGGTGGGCGGCGAGCCAGTCCTCGCGCTGGTCGCCGAGCATGAACTCGAGGATGACGGCGAGGTCGTGCCGGTGCTGCCGGGCGTGATAGAGGTCCACGATCTGAGTCGCCTCCGGGAACTTGCGGCTGGCGATGCCCCGGATCCAGGCGGCCCGTCGCCGAGGATGCCCTTCCAGACTCCATGGACCTCATCAACGGCCTGCTGATCGACGCGGCTCGCTGATGCGGCTTCGGGCCTGGCGCGCAGAACTCCCGGCCGCCCGCGGCAAGGCGTGACCTGCGGACTAGGCCGTGGGCTTACCCGTCACCGAGGATGGCCCCGGCGACGGCGCGGACCCGGGCGGGATTGGCGATCGCGCCGATCTCGGCGATCCTGCTGCCGGTGACGATGAAGCCCATCACGGCGATGGGCCGTCCGCGCACGGTGATGACCACGCCGGCTGACCCGTTCACCAACACGGGGTGCAGGTACGCGTCCGGCCGGGCGCCCATCAGGGCCTGGCCGGCCACGGCGGCCGCGCCGCGGATCACGGTGGCAGCCGCGGGGCGCCCGGTGCCCAGATCGGCCCGCAGGATGACATCGGGATCGAGGACGGCGACGAGAGCGGCGAAATCGCCGGCCCGGGCCGCCGCGAAGAAGGCGTCGACCACCTCCCGTTGCCGGGCCAGATCGGGGTGCGGCGCCGGTATGTCGGCCCCCTTCACCCGGCGCCGCGCGCGGCTGGCCAGTTGGCGGGCCGCGGCGGGCGTCCGGCCGACCATGGGCGCGATCTCCTCGAACGGCAACGCGAACATGTCGTGCAGGACGAACGCCAGCCGCTCGGCCGGGGCCAGGGTGTCGAGCACGACCAGGAGAGCGAGGCCGACCGACTCGGCCAGCACCGCCTGCTCCTCCGGCGGCCGCTCCTGAGCCGGGCTGACGACGGAGGTGACGACGGGGTCGGGCAGGTACACCCCGAGGGGTTCCTCGCCCCGGACCTGGCGGGACCGGAGCATGTTCAGGCACACGCGGGCGACGACCGTGGTCAGCCATGCGCCGAGGTTCTCGACCTCGGCCTCTGACTGGCTGAGGCGCAGCCAGGTGTCCTGAACGGCGTCGTCGGCTTCGGTGAGCGAGCCCAGCATCCGGTAAGCGACGGCCCGCAGACGGGCCCGGTGCTCCTCGAAGCGATCCGCCAGCCACTCGTTCTCCGTCATCCGCCCCATCCCTGCGTTCCGTCGCGTTTCTGCGTCCCGTCACATTTCTGCGCCGCAAGGTGTCATCACCATTAAGCCGCAGAACGCGGCCGATGCAACAAGGAGACACGATGAAACCTCAGACGGACACGAGGCCGGCCCCGGCCGGCACGGACACGAGGCCGGCCCCGGCCGGCACGGACACGAGACCGGCCCCGGCCGACGGTTCCTGCGCACCCGGCCGGGCTGCCACCCGGGAGGACCGATGACCTCCTCCATCCTGGTCACCGGCGGCACCGGCACGCTCGGGCGGCACGTGGTCCCCCGGCTGCGGGAGGCCGGCCGCGACGTACGGGTGCTGAGCCGGCAGCCCCACCAGGCCGCGGATGGCGTGCGGTACGTGACGGGTGATCTGATCAGGGACGAGGGTATCCAGGCCGCGGTGGACGGGGCCGGAATCATCGTGCACTGTGCGGGCGGCCGGAAGGGTGACGATCAGGCGGCCCGGAACCTGGTGAGGGCGGCCAAGCGGGCCGGGGCCCGGCACCTGGTGTTCATCTCCGTCATCGGGGCGGACCGGATCCCGGTGACCAGCCGGATTGACCGGGCGATGTTCGGCTACTTCGCGTTCAAGCTGGGCGCGGAGCAGGCCGTGGCCGACTCGGGAGTGCCGTGGACGACGCTGCGCGCCGCTCAATTTCATGACCTGATCCTGATGGTGACACGGCAGATGGCCAAGCTGCCGGTGATACCGGTCCCGGCCGGCTCCCGGTTCCAGCCGGTCGACACCGGGGAGGTCGCGGACCGGCTCGTGGAACTGGCGCTCGGCGCCCCGGCCGGGCTGGTGCCCGACATGGGCGGCCCGCGGATTTACCGCATGGCCGATCTGCTCCGCAGCTACCTGCGGGCGCGCGGCGCACACCGGCCGATGGTGCCAGTCCGGCTCCCGGGGCGGGCGGCTCGCGCGGTCCGGGCGGGCGCGAACCTGGCTCCCGAGCGGGCAGTTGGTCATCTCACCTGGGAAGACTTCCTGACCGACCGCCTAAAAGCCGAACGCTCAGAAGGCTGACGGGGGCAGATCCACCGGCCGGCCGACGAAGGTGCCGCGCAGCTCCGACAGCCAGTCCTGACGGCCCCTAGCCGTGCGGGGTGCCGCTTCTGTCCGTCTGGGGTGGCGCGCCGGCCGGACGCGGGACGGGGCATCCGGGGGGAAAGGTTCCCAGCCGGTCCACGTCGTAGCCTTGCGGATAGCTGCGGACGTTCGGCAGCTGGCGGGCGAAGAGCGGGTCTTTGCGGGGCGGCAGGAACCTGACCACCGACGCGCGCAGCCGCAAAGCCCCGTCGGCCAGGCCCCGTTCCCAGCGAGACGGCCGGCGGTAATGGAAGGCATCGAGCAGCGGGTCATCCATCAGCGCCTTGGCGAACCTGTTCACGGCGGCCCGGGGGGCGAAACGGTTCGGCGAGAACGTCGCCATCAGCCGCAACGTCGCCTCGGACACGGCCAGGGCACCTTCGTCGAAGGCGAAGTGCTCCCTTTCGAACTGGTCGAGGAAGGCACCGAACTGCTGGTGAGTCTGCGGGATGTCCTTGATTCCCATGTGCCGGCCCAGTTCGCGGTAATAGTTGGCGCTCGCCGTGCGCTCGGCATCGGTGAGGCGACGCCAGCCGTACCTGTCGATCCAGCGGATCGGCATGACCACGAAGGCGGCCAGGACGTAGAGCTTGTCCTCGTTGGAGATGTCGTAGGCACCGTGCATCTGGTTCATCCGCCGCACCGCGGCGCGGCCGTCCGGGCTGGCCAGCCCGTGTTCCAGGATGGCGTCGAGGATCAGCGCGGTGTCGTCGTAGCGTTTCTGCGTGCGCTGGGTGAACTCGCTGGTCGCATACAGCAGACGGCCGATGCTCGGGACGGCGTAGGTGCGGTAGAGCGCGAAGGACAGCGACTGGTTCATGTCCCACGGGAACTCATGGACGGCCAGGATCCGGTAGATCTCGTGGTAGTCAGTGGCCGGATCGAGCTGACCGATGCGCCGTGACCAGTGCTGGCGATCCATGTCAACTCCGTCCCCCGAGCGCATTCCGGTAATCTGGACCCTACGCTCGGCGCGCCAATCCTGGAATATCACCGCGCGAGGGCAACGACGAAACGTCCACGGCCGCCCGTTTGCACGTGGCGCCAACGCGGACACCCCAGTACACGTAGCGGACACCCCAGTACACGTAGAGGTGCCATCGCGTGTATCCCCGTACACGTAGAGGTGCCATCGCGTGTATCCCGGTGTACGTAAAGACGCCATCACGGACAAGGCACGCGGCGCCCTCGCTGCCGAACTGGGAAGGCAGGCCGATGGAGCTGGTCGTTGAGGATGCGCACGTGGTCACCATGACGGCCGGCGCCGGGCCGGCGGACGCCATGCTGGTCCGGGACGGCCTGATCGCGGCGGTGGGACCGGCCGGGGCGGTTCGCGCGGCGGCGGCGCCAGGCGCGCGGGTCGCGCGGCTGGATGGGGCCACCGTCATCCCGGGCCTGATCGACGCGCACTGCCACGTATCGGATGTCGGCTACCTCGCGGGGGGTGCCGACTGCAGCCAGCCGTCCGCGCCCGACATCCCGGCCATCCAGACGCGCCTACGGGAAACTTCTGAACGGACGTCCGAGGGCTCCTGGGTAACCGGGAGCGGGTACCTGGAGTACAAGCTCCGCGAGGGACGGCATCCGACGCGCGCCGACCTCGACGAGGCGGTGCCGCATCGCCCGGCCGTGCTGTACCACACGTCACTGCACGCGTGCGTGCTGAACACGGCCGCGCTGCGGGAGGCCGGCTTTGACGACCGGCAGCCGGACCCCCCGGGCGGCCGGTTCGGCCGCGACGCGGAGGGGCGGCTCGACGGTGTGGTGTACGAGGGCCCGATGTTCGCGCTGTTCGAGCGCAACCTCCGGCGTGACCTCGGCCGGATGGGCGCGGCCCAGCGAGCGAAGGTGGTCGAGACGGCGGGACGGCGCCTGGCGCGGTTCGGCCTCACCTCGGCGTGCGAGGCGGATCTGCGCCGCGACTCGTTCGCCGCCTTCGCCGAGGCCGACGAGGGCGGCGTCCTGCGCCAGCGGATCTACGGGCTGGTCGTGCACGACGAGGTGGACTGGCTCATCTCCGCCGGGCTGCGCGGGCGCCGTTCCGATCGGCTGGCCGCCGAGGCCGTGAAGATCTGGACCGACGGCGGGATGAGCAGCCGCACCGCGGCCATCCACGGGACCTACCCGGTCCCGCCGCACGGTTCGGGCATCTTGTACTTCGAGCGTGACGAGCTGACCGGTATGGTCCGCGACTTCGACGCCCGCGGTTTCCAGGTCTGCATCCACGCCCAGGGAGACCGGGCGATCGAGACGGTCCTCGACGCCTACGCCGCCATCGGTGACGGCACCGGGGCGAACCCGCGCCGGCACCGGATCGAGCACGGCGGGGCGCTGTACCCGCCGCTCGCCGCGCGGGCCGCTGACCTCGGGATCCTGGTCGTAACCCAGCCCGGATTCCTGTCGGTCCTGGGCGACGGGTTCGCCGCCGCGTTCCCCGGCCGCAGCGGCGAGCTCTACGCGTTCGGGTCCTGGCGGCGTGCGGGCATCACGGTCGCCGGATCTTCCGACGCCCCGGTCATCACCGCCGATCCGCTCATCGGCATCCGGGACGCCATCGTGCGGCGCACCGCGGGCGGCCACGTGCTCGGCCCCGCCGAGAGCCTGACGGCCCGGGATGCGCTGGCCCTCTACACCACGCAGGCCGCGTTCGCCATGCACCGCGAAGACGAGATCGGCTCACTTGAGGTGGGCAAGCGCGCGGACTTCGCCGTCCTGGACGCCAGTCCGCTCGACATGGACCCCGAGCGGATCCCGGACATCCAGGTGCTGGCCACGGTTCTGGGCGGTGCACCCGTGCACCAGTCCGCGGACCTGTTCCCCTCCAGCTGACCCACCAGTTCCCCTCTGGCTGCCCCACCGGGCCGCCGACCCACCGGGCCGCCGACCCACCGGGCCGCCGACCCACCGGGCCGCCGACCTATCGGGCCGCTGAACCCGCGGTTCCCGCCTGGCCCGGCGGGAGCCGTCACACCAGGGCGGCGAATGCGGGCTTGATCACCGAGTCGATGATCTCCAGCCGCTCGTCGAAGTGCACGAACGCGCTCTTCATCGCGTTGATCGTGAGCCACCGGATGTCCGGCCAGCCGTAACCGAACGCCTCGGTCAGCGCGTGCAGCTCCGAGGACAGCGTCACCCCGCTCATCAGCCGGTTGTCGGTGTTGACGGTGACGCGGAACGATAGCTCGCGGAGCAGGCCGATCGGATGGTCCACGATCGAGTCGGCCACACCGGTCTGGATGTTGGAGGTGGGGCACATCTCCAGCGGGATCCGGCGGTCCCGGACGTAGGCGGCGAGCCGGCCGAGGGACGCCGATCCGTCCGGGTTCGTCTTGATGTCGTCAACGAGCCGCACGCCGTGCCCGAGCCGCTCCGCGCCGCAGAACTCGACGGCCTCCCAGATCGACGGCAGGCCGAACCCCTCCCCGGCGTGAATGGTGATGTGGAAGTCCTCCCGCTGCACGTATTCGAAGGCGTCCAGGTGCCGGCTGGGCGGCCAGCCCGCCTCCGCGCCCGCGATGTCGAAGCCGACCACGCCCAGGTCCCGGTAGCGGACGGCCAGCTCGGCGATCTCCAGCGACCGCGCCGTGTGACGCATGGCCGTGAGCAGCCCGCGCACGACGATCCCGGACGCCGCGCTGCCCTGGCGAAACCCGTCCAGCACCGCCTCCACGACCTGATCGAGCTGCAGTCCCCCCTCGATGTGCAGCTCGGGAGCGAACCGGACCTCGGCGTAGACGATGCCGTCCGCGGCCAGGTCCTCGGCGCATTCGGCGGCCACCCGGGTCAGCGCCTCCCGCGTCTGCATGACCGCGACCGTGTACTTGAACGGCTCCAGGTACAGCTCGAGATGGCCGCGCCGGGCGGCGCCGGTCACCGACAGGGCCAGGACCCCGGGGTCGTAGCTCGGCAGCTCGTCGTAGCCGATTTCCTCGGCGAGCTCCACGATGGTCGCGGGGCGCAGGCCGCCGTCCAGATGGTCGTGCAGCAGGACCTTCGGGACGGCGCGGATCTCATCGATACTCAGGCTCACGCGCCCATTGTGGCCTACCCGCCGAGGAGGGTGGCCAGCCGGCGGCCGAGATCGTCGGGCACGCCGCTGATGTCCACGATCTTGTCGCGGCTGGTCCGGCCGGTAACGAGGACGACGTCCCGGCGGGGCACGGCGAACGCGTCCGCCACCGCGCGCAGGACCGCCTCGGTGGCCTTACCCTCGACCGCCCGGGCGGTGACCGCCACGACCAGCGCGTCCCCGTGGCGGCCGCCAACCGCACCGCGGGACGCCCCCGGTTTGACCCGGAGTTTCACTCGCATGCCCGGGCCTCCCCGGGGGGGTGCTGCGGCCATCTGCCGGGTCAGGCCAGGCTGGCGCGCAGCGCCAGGCAGCGGTACGCGGCGCGCCTGGCGAGCAGCAGCCGGGCCACGCTGGCCGCCGCGGCCGCGGCGGCCAGGACCGGAGAGAGCTTTCCCGGCGCGGCGGCGATCTCGGCCGCGAGCAGCGCGAGGCCGAGCGCGTCCGCACCCACCGCGCCGAACCCGGCGACCGCGGCGGCGGTAGGGGCCCGGCGCGGCCGGGCCGGCAGCCAGCGGGTGAGCCGGCCGGTCATGGCGATGCCGAACAGCGCGGCCCAGGCAGTGAGCGCGGCCGCGACGGCGACGAGCAGGATGCCCGCGGCAAGACCGGCCGGCAGGCTCGTCCACGGCCAGGCTGAGGCGAGGCCGAGGGCGAGGTGACTGGCCGCGGCCGTGCCGATCCACAACAGGCCAACCAGCGGGCCGGTGGCCAGCAGGATGACCGCCACGCGGCGCGCGTGCCGGGCGGCGATCTCGGCCCGGAAGCCGTCGGCCACCTGACCGGGGTCGCCGAACTCACGGATCGCCGCCTCGGCCGCCTGGGCCGGCGCCAGCCCGGCGGACCGGTGGCTGTCGGTCGCGTCCAGGAGGCCGCAGCGCAGCTCGGCCACGATGCCGGAATGGGCACTGGCCGGCCCGGGCAACCGGGCCGTGACCTCGGCGAGGTAACGCTCCCCCGCCGGCGCCGGCACTGACGCCGGCACTGACGCGGGCACTGACGCGGGCGTGCCCAGCCGGTTCACGGCGACGTCACCGCCGCCGGCGCGGGATGAAGCAGGGCGGAGACCGCCGCGGAGAAGTCCTGCCAGGTAGTGCGCTCGGTGTCGAGGGCCCGCCGGCCCGCCGGGGTCAGCTCGTAGACGCGCCGGCGGCGGCCGCCCGCTTCCGACCAGCTCGCCTGAACCAGGCCCGCCCGCTCCAGCCGGTGCAAGGCCGGGTACACCGTCCCGGTGGGCAGGTCGACCTGACCGCCGCTGCGTACTCGCAGCGCCTCCATGATCGCGTAACCGTGACCCGGACCCGGCTCCAGAACCGCCAGCAGAATTCCGTCCAGATGACCCTTCAGCGCTTCCGCCCTCATGTGTAGTGATGCTACTCTACGACTATAAGTAGCGACGCTACAGGTAGCGTTACTACTCTCAGTGGCGGGCGCAGGCTCTCAGCCGACGGAAAACGCCACGGACGGAGAGATGAGATGAGCGTGGACGCGGAATCCACTGCCCGGCCCGTGCGCACGGCGGCCGCACCGGGGGTGTCCCGGCTGCGGCGCGGCAACCTGGCGGTCCTCGTACTCGTCGTGCTGGAGTACGGAATCGGCATGTACGTCAACCTGTACGTCACCGTGCCCAAGGCCGACCACGGCGGCAGCCTGGGCCGCGCCGTCTCGAACGGCCCGGCGGCGCTCAGCCTGCACGCGGTGGTCGGGCTGCTGCTCGGGCTGGGGGCGCTGGGCGTGCTCGTGCAGGCCATCATGACCCGGCACTGGGGGGTCGTCGCCTTGTCGGCGGTGGGCCTGTTCGCGCTGGCCTTCGCCTCGGTGACCGGGATCAGCTTCACGAGCAACGGCGACAGTTCCGCCTCGATGGCGATGTCGGTGATGACCGGTGCCGCGCTGCTGTGTTACGCGGCGAATCTGTACGTGCTGCGCCCGGGCGGCCGCAGCTTACCGGGCGGCTGAATTTTCGAGGAGGCACTCATGCGCAGATCAGCAACGGCGGCGACCAGCCTGGCGTGGTTCGTGGCGACCGGGGGCACGTTCGGATGCCTGCTGCCGTACCTGCTGAACGACTGGCACTTTCACCAGCCGCTGCCCTACTGGGGGATCGCGCGGGCCGTGGGTTTCCTGCTGATCTGCGCGGGGCTCATCCCGGTAGTGGACTCGTTCGCCGGTTTCTTCACGGCGGGCGGGACCCCCGTGCCGGTGGCATCGCCGCCGCGCCTGGTGACGAGCGGGTTCTACCGCTACGTGCGCAACCCCATCTACGTCGGCTTCCTGGCCATCCTCGTGGGCCAGACGCTGCTGTTCGGCTCGCCCGGCCTGATCACGTACACGGCCGTGGCCTGGTGCGTCGGGGCGGCCGCCGTGCGCTTTTACGAGGAGCCCATTCTGGCCCGCAAGTTCGGAGCCGAGTACCAGGCGTACCGGCGCGCCGTGCCGGCCTGGCTGCCCCGGCTCCGCCCCAGGGCGGCTGATGAACCGGGGCGCCCGGAGGGCGGTGACTGACCAGGCCGTGGCGTTCTCCCGGGCCAGGGAGTTCTCGATGTATGTCCGTTACGAATTATCAATCCGCCCGGCCGGAGCGGGACGGTCAGGCTATCCCGCGCGGTAGATGATCAGCGAGACCGCGATGTACTGGGCGATGTAGGCGGCCACCGTGAACGCGTGAAACACCTCGTGGAACCCGAACCAGCGGGGGGACGGGTCCGGCCGGCGCAGGGCGTAGACGACGCCGCCCGCGCTGTACAGCAGGCCGCCGGCGAGCACGAGGATGAGCGGGGCCAGGCCGGCGCCGCGCAGCAGTTGCGGCAGCACGAACACCGCGATCCAGCCGAGGCCGATATACAGCGAGGTGTAGAGCCAGCGCGGCGCGCCCAGCCAGATCACGCGGAACGCGACGCCCGCGGCGGCGCCGCCCCAGATCGCCGCCAGCACGGCCAGCCGGACGTTCCCGCGCAGGGCCAGCACCGCGAAGGGCGTATAGGTGCCGGCGATGATCAGGTAGATGTTCGCGTGGTCGCAGCGGTGCAGGAAGTCCCGGGCCCGGGGTGACCAATGCCCCCGGTGATAGGCCGCGGACACGCCGAAGAGCAGCACCGACGTGAGCGCGTACACCGCGGCCGACGCCTTCGCCGGCCGGGTCGGGGCCAGGGCCACCATCAGGCCCCCGGCCGCGACCGCCAGCGGGAAGACGGCGGCGTGCAGCGCGCCGCGCAGCCTGGGCCGCTGCACCTGCGGGACTTCTTGATCGATCAGGGCTCCCCCCACCCGCACATGTTACTCAGTAGTAAGTTCAGGTCATCATGCGGCGCACCGGGGGCGGAGCGGCCGATCGTCACGAGGGCAGTGGGCCTTCCGGCCCTATACCCGCCCGCGCACGGCAGGGAACCTTGGGTAGTCGGCAAGGATGATAATCACTATGGGCACAGCAGATTCGGCGGCCGTCGCGGGCCGCGACGCATCCCGTACGCACCTATGGATCGTGGGCGGCGGAATCGCCGGGATGGCGGCCGCTGCCTTCGCGATCCGGGACGCCGGTGTACCCGGGGCCAACGTCCACATTCTCGAGGAACTCCCGGTCGCCGGCGGCTCGCTCGACGGCGGCGCGTCGCCCACCGCCGCGGCGGGCTATGTCACCCGCGGCGGGCGCATGCTCTCCGAGGAGGTGTACCTGTGCACCTGGGATCTGTTCTCGGGCATCCCCGCGCGCACCGACCCCGCCGTGAGCGTGACGCAGGAGATCTGGGACTTCAACGACCGGGTGAAGACCCGCGCGCGGGCCCGGCTGATCGACGGCTCGCACCGGATTCTCAACGCCAGCCACCTGGGGCTCAACCCGCGCGACCGCCTTGAGATGACGCGCGTCCTGGCCTCCGGCGAGCGTGTCCTCGGCACCCGGCGGATCGACGAGATGATGGGCGACCACTTCTTCACGACCAATTTCTGGCAGCTGTGGCGGACGACGTTCGCCTTCCAGAAGTGGCACTCCGCCGCCGAACTGCGCCGCTATCTCCTTCGGTTCGTCCAGGAGTTCAGCCGTATCGACACCCTCTCCGGGGTCCGCCGGACCGTGTACAACCAGTACGACTCGATGGTGGTCCCGCTGCAGCGCTGGCTGGTGGCCGCAGGGGCCGACGTCCGTTTCGGGACCCGGGTGGTCGATGCCGACTTCGCCGCCGAGGGCGCGAGCCGGCGAGCCACGGCCCTGCACATAGCGACCGACCGCGGCCCGGAGACGATCGGCCTCGGCCAGGACGACCTGGCCTTCTTCACGCTCGGCTCGATCACCGCGGACGCCACGTACGGCGGCATGAACGACGTTCCCCGGCTCGTCCGCGACCGCGCCGATCATGGATGGTCACTGTGGGAGCGGATCGCCGCCCGGCAGCCCGATTTCGGGCGGCCGATGACCTTCTACGGCAACATCGACGAGCACAAGTGGGAGTCGTTCTCCCTGACCATGCACGACCGGGTGCTGCTGGACCGGATCATCGCGTACACCGGCAACCAGCCCGGGACCGGCGCGCTGATGACCTGGATCGAGTCCGGCTGGCACCTGTCGATCGTGGTCCCGCACCAGCCCCACTTCCCGCACATGCCCGAGAGCACCTACACGCTGTGGGGCTACGGCTTCGAGATCGACCACGACGGGGATTACGTCGCCAAGCCGATGTCCCGGGCCACCGGGCGGGAGATCCTGACCGAGCTCGTGCATCAGCTCGGCTTCGGCGACATCCTCGATCACGTCCTGGCCACGACCGAGATCACCACCGTGATGATGCCCTACGCCTCCAGCCTGTTCGCGGCCCGCGCACCCGGCGACCGCCCGCTGGTCGTGCCCGCGGGCTCGGCCAACTTCGCGTTCCTCGGCCAGTTCACCGAGATCCCCGGGGACGTCGTCTTCACCGTGGAGTATTCCGTCCACGGGGCCATGTACGCCGTCTACACGCTCTTCGGGGTCGACCGGCCCATTCCCCCCATCTACCACGGCATCGTCGATCCTCACATCGGCTTCAGAGCCCTCGAGACGGCCCTATCCTCCCGGACCGCGGCCGCCTGACGACCGTTCGCGTCCTGCCGTCAGGGGTTCAGGACGCGTACGGCCGGCCACGGGCGAGGCGTACAGCTGCCTGCGGCCGGCCGGATCACCGGGGGCCGGGCCATCCGCGGTGGCCTCAGCCGCCGCTGTAGGGGTTGGCGGGAAGGGTGGCGTAGCCGGTGACCGCCGCGTACACGTCGGTGCCGACATCGCTGAAGGCCTGCTCGAGCACGGCGCCCGTGCTGGGGCTTTCGAAGGTTTCGGATTCTTCGCCGGCGACGCCGTCGTACCGGCTGATCTCGATGGCCGACCGGCCGGTCTTGTCCGTGGTGCCGGTCTTGACCGCTACGACGATCGCGCGCTGCTGAACGGGGAGGGTGTCCAATGCGGCCAGTACGGTCGGCCGCAGTTCGGCTGCTGAGACCGGATCGCCCGACCGCGGGTCCTTGCCGTCGTAGTTGTCGCGCAGTTGGAGCTCGCGGGGCCGCCGTTGCTGCGCCCTCGCCCGGTCGATAACGATGTTGTGCATCACCCGGCGGCAGAACGCCCGGGGGCTGTCCACCCGTGACCAGCGCATGAAGAGGCGGTGCAGCGTCTCCTGATAGACGTCCTCAGCAACGTGCCGGTCGGAAGTAAGCAGCGTTGCCATCCTCAGCAGCGCATCACCGGACTCGTGGACGAACGCCTCAAAAGCACGCACCTGTTCCCGGTCCAACTGATCTCCTGACTGTTGTCGTCACCCTTCCAGACGACGGCGTGCAGGATCTCGTTGATGGATCGCCCGGTGGGACCGTGGCGGAGCGCGCAGGAGGTCCGGTGCGCGAGTACCGGCCCGGGCTGAGCGGCCGTCGGGGCCTGGCCACCGGTATGGTCACGGCAAACACGCGGTTAAGGGCAAACGTCCCTAGCTGACATGACAGAGGACAGCTCCCATCGTGGCCTGCCGGAAGCAGGATGGGCTCAGCGTGGCGATGTGAGACCGCCACCCTGCTGGAGGGCGTCATGGCGGATCTAAGTTCCATGCTCGATAAAACGGCCACCGACCATAGCGAGCACCCGGCTATTCGCCAGGACGACCTGGTGCTGACCTACGCGCAGCTCAGGGAGTCCGCCTGCCGCGTGGCGTCGCTGCTGACGTCGCTGGGCGTAACGCCCGGTGACCGGGTCGGCATCATGCTGCCGAACGTGGCCGCCTTCCCGATTGCCTTCTACGGCGCGCTCGCCGCCGGCGCCACCGTCGTGCCGATGAACCCGATGCTGAAGAACCGCGAGATCGCCTACTACCTCGGCGATTCCGGGGCCAAAGTTCTCCTCGCCTGGCACGAAGCGGCGGTGGAAGCAGCCAAGGGCGCCGCCGGGACGGGCACGCAGATCCTCGAGGTCGATCAGCCCGACATGGGCGCACTGCTCACCGGTATCACCCCGGCGAGCGCGACGGCTGATCATGCCGCCGAAGATGACGCCGTGATCCTCTATACGTCGGGAACTACCGGCAAGCCCAAGGGCGCCGAGCTCACCCACGCGAACCTGACCCGCAACGCCGAGCTTGCGGCCGCCACCATGCTGAACGCCGGGCCGGGCGACGTGACCATGGGGTGCCTGCCGCTGTTCCACGTCTTCGGGCTGACGTGCAGCCTGAACGCGACGATCGCCACCGGCGGCACGCTGACCCTGCTGCCCAGGTTTGACGCTGGCCAGTGCCTCGACATCATCGGGCGCGACAAGGTGACCATCTTCGAGGGGGTGCCGACGATGTATGCCGCGATGCTGCACCACCGGGCCCACGCCAGCGCCGACACCTCGTCGCTGCGCACCTGCATCTCGGGTGGCGCCTCACTGCCGCTGGAGATCCTGCGCGGATTCGAGCAGACGTTCGGGTGCATGATCCTGGAAGCTTACGGACTGTCGGAAACCTCGCCCCTCGCCTCCTTCAACCACCCGGACCGGGTACGCAAGCCCGGGTCGATCGGCACGCCGCTCGAGGGGACCCAGATGCGGGTCGTGGACATGGACGGCCGCGAGGCGCCCGCCGGCGACGTCGGTGAGATCGCCATCCGCGGGCACAACGTCATGAAAAGCTACTGGGGTAAGCCCGATGCCACCGCGGAGGCGATCCCGGACGGCTGGTTCCGGACCGGCGACCTGGCGAGGGTCGACGACGACGGTTATTTCTTCATCGTGGGCCGCCAGAAGGACTTGATCATCCGCGGCGGGTACAACGTATACCCGCGCGAGGTCGAGGAGGCCCTGCACGAGCATCAGGCCGTCGCCGAGGTCGCCGTGATCGGCATCCCGCACGTTGACCTGGGCGAGGAAATCGGCGCCGCCGTCCAGCTCAAGCCGGGAGCGACCGCGACCCCGGCGGAGCTGCGCGCGTTCGCCAGGGAACGGGTGGCGGCCTACAAGTACCCGCGCCACATCTGGCTCGTCCGCGAGCTGCCCAAGGGGCCCACCGGCAAGATCCTCCACCGCGAAGTCCAGATACCACCAGACCTCCTCCCGTTAACGCCCGTACCCCAGGGCCCGGCTTCTCCGGCCGGGACACGGGAGGACGGGGCGCCAGCCATCAGGTCCCCGGGATCACCCGCCACCTGATCCGCGAGTTCGCGCTGATGATCGCCTACGAGACCGGCCGCGTTCCCCCGGGGAGAGTTCCCGCATTTGTGACGACTTTTCCGCACAGAGTGCGGAAAAGTCGTCACAGATCCGCTGGTATGCGGGCGCGGGTGCTTTGGCCCGTGAATCTATGCTGGAATTCACTGGCGCGACGGGAGGCCCAGATGACGATCGGGCTGGGATGAGGGATGGCGGCCGAAAGTTATGCCCAGATGCGGGCGTCATCGGCGGACCATGATCGGGTAGCCGAGATCCTCAAGGCAGCCTTTACCGAGGGCAGGCTGACCATGGAGGAGTTTGACCAGCGGCTGGGGCAGGTCTTTGTCTCCCGCTATTTCGCCGAACTGATGGCGCTCATCGCTGACCTGCCGGTCAGCGCCTTCCAGAGACTGCCCGCCCATCCGGTGGCCCCCCGCCTCCGCGGGCGGGCCCGCTGACCGCTCGCGGGCGAGCCGCTGACCGCTCGCGGGCGAGCCCGCTGACTGCTTCCCGCGCTCGCGGGCCAGGTGCTGGTGTCCCCGGGGCCGGTACCGCCTTATTCGCCTGCGCTGATCACGGGACGCTGGGGCGCATTCGGCGGCCGCTGCTCCAGAGCGGCGAGCCGGAGCTCCAGCTGGTCGATGCGGTGCCGGAGGATCTCCAGCTCGGCCTGGTCGGCGAGCCGCCGCTCGGCCGTCCGCCGCAGCCGCGGTGAGGCCTCGGCCCGGGCTGCGACAAGCGCGAGCGGGACCAGCCGCTGCGGGCCATGCGGGCCATCGACCAGGCGGGACGGGATCTGACCGGTCCGGTACCAGCTCCGCAGGACGGCACGGGACGCGCCGGTATCGGCGGCCGCCCGGTCAAGGGTCACCCAGTTCGACCCTTCCAGCTGTGCGGTCAGCTCGAGCTCGAGCTCCCAGACGTCGAGCCGGTCCTCCCACTCCATGCCTTCGTCAGTAGCGCCCATACCCTATTAATAGCATGGTATTGACAGGGTTCAACTACAGATGCACGGTAGCTTCATGTTTGAGCGATTCACCGACCGGGCCCGCCGTGTCATCGTCCATGCCCAGGACGAAGCCCGCGGGCTGCAGCACAACTACATCGGCACCGAGCACCTGCTGCTCGGGCTGCTCCATGAGTCCGACGGCATAGCCGGCCTGGCTCTGGCCCGCTTCGGGATGTCGCTGGCCGGCGCGCGTGCGGACGTCATCGCCCGGGTCGGCATCGGGAAAGGCCCGCTAAAAGGGCGAATTCCCTTCACCCCGCGGGCGAAGAAGGTCCTCGAACTCGCGCTCCGCGAGGCGCTCGCACTGGGGCACAACTACATCGGCACCGAGCACATCGTGCTGGGCGTGGCGCGGGAGGCCGGCGGAGCGGGCGCGGAGGTCATGGCGGCATACGGCGCCGACATGACGGCGGTCCGCGAGGCCGTGCTCGACCTGCTGCCCACGGCGCAGACCCCGCAGGGGCACCGCCGAATACGCTTCGCCCGCAAGGCCGGCCTCGCCGGCGAAGCGCTCGAGCCGGAGGACCTGCCCGCCACGCCGGCGGCAGAGACCAGCCTGGGCGAAGCGGCCAGACTCGCCGGGGGTCATCCCGTCGGCTCGCATCACCTGCTGCTCGCCACCCTGGCCGACCCCGACACGGCCGCCGCCAGGACGCTCACCGCGCTCGGCGTCGATCTGGAGCAGGCCCGGCAAGCACTGCGCAACGCGGACATCACCGGCACCAGCGACGAGCAGCCCGAGGAAAGAGGCCGGCGCCAGATGCTGGTCCGCGCCGCCGACGGCAGCCTCACCCTCGAGACGACCGATCCGGCCCTGATCAGCCTCGCCCAGGCTGCGGCCGGTGCTCTCGGGGACCAGGCCGGGAACGCCGGGACCATCCCCGGCGGCCTGCCCGAGAGCGCCAGTCTCGGCCGCGTCTGGCTGGCCCTCCGCGACAGCCTCGAAGACATCCGCCGCCGCGCGAGCGCAGGCAAGGAAACCGGGCAGGAACCGGCCAGCCAGCCCGAGGATAAGTAGAACCGGCGCGCCGGGCACCTGATGGCCGCAGGCGGGCCGGCAAAGAGGCCACTGCGGCCACCCTGCGCCAGATCGCCGGGCTCGCCCCCGCCTCGACTCTTGCCATGACGTTCCTGTTGCCGGCCGAACTCCTCGACGACGCCGATCGGCCTGGACTCCAGGCGGCCCAGAGCGGTGCGCGAGCCGCCGGAACGCCGTTCATCAGCTTCTGCACCCCGCCGGAAATGCCGGCCCTGGCCCGCGAAGCGGGATTCACAGGCGCCCGGCATGTGCCGGGAACTTCGCTCGCCGAGCGCTACTTCGCCGGGCGGGCCGACGGCCTTCGCCCGTCAAGCGGGGAGGATCTGCTGGTGGCGGTGACCTGACACGCTGCGTCCGCGTCAGGTTCGGCCCGTTCAGGCCAGGGCGATCCGGACCGGGCCGGCGGCCGGGGCGGCGCGGGTGGCCCAGGCGGCGGTGAGCGAGACGGAACGGCCCGGGACGAGGCGGCCGTGCCGGATGCGGGCGAGAACGCGGCCATCCTGGCGGACCTCGAAGTGACCCGGGGACCCGAACTCCGCGGTGCGGAGCAGGAACCGGCCGCGCGGCGGCTGAGGCCCACCGATCCGCAGGGCGTTCGGGAAGACCCAGGTAAGCGGCGCTCCGGCGATCAGCGGGATGCGCGCCCCGGCCACCGGGCCAGGGCTCCCGTGGAGACTCCCCTGGAGAGTGGCCGCGAGCTCGGGGGCCGTGCTCAGGGCGCCCTCCAGAGCCGGCCCGGCCACGCCCTCCAGAGCCGGCCCGGCCATGAGAGCGGCCACGATCTGGCGGGCCGCGTGCCGGCCGCCGGCCGCGGCGACGTCGGCAGTTTCCGCGGCGTGCACCAGGTTGCCGGCGGCGAAGACCATCGGGAGGGACGTCTCGAGCGCGGTGTCGACCGCCGGGCCGCGCGTCCCCGGGTCGATATCGGCGCCGGTGCGCCGGGCCAGTTCGTGATCGGGGATCCAGTCGCCGGTGAAGACGAGGAGATCACAGGGGACGAACCGCGCCCCGCCGCCCCGCTCCCCGGCCGCCCCGCCGCCCCGCTCCCCCGCCGGCCCGGCGCCAGCCCCGCCGGCGGCCCCGGCGGCCCCGGCG
>Ga0182014_10003969_pt1 | contig 17387 bp, 12 predicted proteins | sample 612S2DmetaG_FD_120489 | JGI IMG/M metagenome (GOLD analysis project Ga0182014, IMG submission 120489) | Permafrost microbial communities from Stordalen Mire, Sweden - 612S2D metaG | ecosystem: Environmental > Terrestrial > Soil > Wetlands > Permafrost | place: Sweden: Stordalen | collected... | reverse complement strand
TACGCAATCTTCGGCGATGCCGTCGGCACCTCGACGGAGATCGAAATTTACCCCATCAACGCCGATGGTTCGCTGGGCAAGGACAATAATTTCGGCGGAGACGGCAGCCTCGGCGCCGGCGTGGATTCCAGCGATGTGTGGCTCAGTCCCAACGAGAAGTTTCTGTACGTGAGCAATAACTTGTCGGCGGAGGTCACCTCGCTGCAGTTCAGCGAAGATCCTCTCGGGCTCTCATACGTCAACATCACAACGCTGAAGGATGCCAAAGAGATTATTTCCATCGCCGAGGTCACCACGTCTGCGGCAACCGGCAACGGGGGTTACTTGTACTTGAGCGAGTACAGCGATCCCACGTCCTTTGTCGCTCTGCTGAAGATCAATGCGGATGGCTCGACCACGGAAGTGGCAGGGTCACCGTTTGCCATCACGGTCGCAGAGGGGGGTGGCCCAGGCTTGCAGTCTCTGGTGGCTTATCCTGTTCGGGGATTTTAAGAAAAATAATAATAAGGACTGTGGGCGGCGGACGGCCACTTCGAGATCGCCCAGGGCTGGACTGGCGGCTGTCGACACGAGATTGCAATCACCGCGCTGCAACCTCTTGGCGGCGCTTGGCTTGAATCTCGATGTAGACGTGCACCAATGAGACGGCCGCCGGAGTCACGCCGGGAATCCGGGAGGCGTGGGCCAGGGTGCGCGGTCTTATCTTTAGCAAGGTCTCCTGCATTTCGCGGGAGAGTCCGCTGACCGAGTGGTAGTCGAACCAGTCGGGGATGGCGTGCTGCTCGGCTTTCTTGAGGCGGTCGATGGCGCGTTGTTGCTGGAGCAGGTAGCCCTCGTATTTGATCTCGGTTTCGATGGATTTCAGTTCGTTGCGGATTTCGGAGGGAAGAGCGGCCTCGGATTTGCACGGGTTTCCGCTGACTTGTTCTCTTGCAAACAAACTTGGATCGAGTTCGCGCAGGGCGGGAACCAGGTTCTCAATTGTGATCTCGGGGCGCTTTAGAAGTTGGGCGCAGGTTTGGCCTAGGGCGGAGGCGAGGTCGTTGCTCTTCGGTCGTTGGTCGTTCGAGCCGTCGTTGTTGTTGCGGACGGAAACAGCAGGTCCCTCGACTGCGTTCGGCTGGCGCCTCACTTCGCTCGGGATGACAGAGATAATGTTCGGCTCCGCCTCACTCCGCTCGGGATGACAGATTGAAACCATTTCTGCTCGGGAAATCTTTTCCAGCATCGCGCTGGTGAGTTTGGTTTTCTCCAGCAACTGTTTTATCGATTCAAGACGCTGCTGCTTGGCCAGGAAGTCGGCCCAGGCAGAGTCGGAGATCAGGCCGATTCTGCGGCCGTGCGGGGTCAGGCGGCGGTCGGCATTGTCGATGCGCAAGTGCAGGCGGAACTCGGCGCGCGAAGTGAACATCCGATAAGGCTCGTTGGTGCCTTTCGAGATCAGGTCGTCGATCAGAATGGCGGTGTACGCCTCGGTGCGATCGAGGATCAGCGGCGGTTCGTTCTTCACTTTCAGGGCGGCGTTGATTCCGGCCATCAGACCCTGGCAGGCGGCTTCTTCGTATCCGCTGGTTCCGTTGATTTGACCGGCTAGGAATAGGCCGGCGATCTTTTTAGTTTCGAGGGTGCGCTCGAGTTCGGTTGGATCGATGGAGTCGTACTCGATGGCGTAGCCGGGACGCAGCATTTCCGCGGCGTCCAGGCCTGGGATCGACTTGAGTATCGCAAGCTGAACCTCGACCGGCAGCGAGGTGCTCATGCCGTTGACGTAAATCTCGTGGGTGTTCAGGCCCTCGGGTTCGAGGAAGAGCTGGTGCGTAGTTTTGTCGGGGAATTTGACGATCTTATCTTCGATCGACGGACAATATCGTGGGCCGATGGATTGAATCTGGCCGCTGTACATGGGCGAACGATGCACGTTCTCGCGGATGATGCGTTGGGTTTCCGGCGTGGTCCAGGCGATGTAGCAGGGGATTTGCGAATCGTGATGAGCGACCCGCCTGGTGCGAAAGCTGAAGGGAGTCGGATCGGCGTCGCCGGGCTGCAACTGGAATTGCGACCAGTCGATGGTGCGGCCGTCGAGACGCGGCGGTGTGCCGGTTTTGAGGCGGCAGCCGCGCAGGCCGAGTTGCTTTAGAGATTCGCCCAAAAGGACAGCGGCGGGCTCGCCGGAGCGTCCGGCGGGATATTGTTGCTCGCCGCAGTGAATGAGTCCGTTGAGGAAAGTGCCGGTGGTGATGATGATCGCACTGGCGCCGATGGTGCGGCCGTCGCGGAGGCGGATGCCGCGGCAGATGCGGGTGGGGCAGTCTTGGGTCGTTGGTCGTTGGTCGTCGGCAGGAGCGCTTACATCAGGAGCGTTGGCCCACGACGAACGACCACCGACCAACGACTCTTCTATGATCAGACCCGCTACTTCTGCTTGCTTGATCTTTAGATTTGGTTGCGACTCGAGGACCTCGCGCATTTTCAGCCGGTAGGCTTGCTTGTCGCACTGGGCGCGGGGAGACCAGACGGCGGGTCCGCGCGACGTGTTCAGCAGGCGAAACTGGATGCCCACCGCGTCGGTGATTTCCCCCATGATGCCGCCGAGGGCATCGACTTCGCGGACGAGGTGACCTTTGGCAATTCCGCCGATGGCGGGGTTGCAGGACATCTGCGCAATCAGGTCGACATTGAGCGTAAACAGGGCGGTCTTGAGGCCCATGCGGGCCGCGGCCATGGCGGCTTCGCATCCGGCGTGTCCGGCGCCGACTACGGCTACGTCGAAGTTTTCGGTGAAGGCCATCCTGTGGTTTCTATTCTAGCAACTGGCGGGATTCTGGGTTGGGTCAGCAGAGAGCATCAACCACAAAGGACACTAAGGTGCACAAAGGAAATCGGGTCGCGATTGAGGCCTAGAATTGCGGGCCGCCGATGTCGCTGAAGGTGGCTTCTTGCCATTGGTCAGAGGGGAAATACCAGTTGCTGGCGCCAGCTTCGTGGTTGTTTCCGCCGGGGCCGTAGGCGATGGTCGGAGTGCGCCAATAGTCCATCCCCATTTGCAGCAGGGCTCCTGGAGAAATCTTGACACGGGCTTTGACGGTGCAGCCTTCGAGATTTCCAGACGGCAGCGCGGATCGAGGCGAGGGACTCCAGAAATGCCAGACGCGATCAGGGCGCTGGCCGAGTTCGAGAACAACTGCGTGGTTTTCTGCGTCGTGGATCATGGGCAGAGGATCGTGCTGATCCGTGCCGAACCAAGGCTCGCGGCGGTAGAGTCCGCCGCGAACGTTGCCGATGTCGTCATTGAGGATCACGTCTTTGCCATCTACCCGGCAGGTGAGTTGGGTCGAGGCAATTTCTACTTTGGCCGATTCATAGCCGCGAACGCGGGTGTCGGCGATCGCGATTCCCCACAGCAGCGCGGACTTGAAATCGCGGGGCGGGGCAACCGGGTTCACATAGCCTGCTTTATAGCTGACCTCCTCGGGAACGCGCGGATCGTTGGAAACGGCGAAGGCGAACGGACTCGAAGCGCGGCCCCGCGGCGTGACTACGCTGATCGTGGAGGTGACGCTCTTGTGCGGGATCAGCATTGTGATTTCTTCGGGGGAGCGCAGCGTGAAAGTGGAATCAATGCTGCCAAAGAAAACGGCGGAGGCCCCCTGTAGGTTCTTGCCAGTGATTTCCACCCGCGAACCTTCTGGGCCGCTAGTGGGAGAAATGCGGAGAATCTCGGGCTGCGCGGATTGTGCGACGGATGTAGAGAAGGTCAGCGATATGTAAACGAGGACGGCAATCGCAATGGGCCTGACTCTGTTCATACTTACAAGCCGCGCCCGTACAGGCCGGGACTCTCCGCGTCTACATTATCTGATGGGATTTGCTCTTCGGATGCTGGAAACTGCGTTATTGTTGCGATGTGTTCCCTTATTGGCCCTGCACAGGCGCAGGCGGACGCGGCCATATTCTTAGGTTGCATGCGATGCCCGAGCCTCGTATATTGAAGAGTTCTTGGAGGCGCAATCTTATGACGACTGAGCAATTCTTCGAACAACTGGATGCGCGGATCGCGAAGTATGATCTGCTTTGCCATCCTTTCTATCAGGCATGGAGCGCGGGCGAGCTTACGCGGGAGGATCTGCGGGAGTACGCGCAGGATTACTACCATCATGTGGAAGCTTTTCCCATCTATCTTGCGGAGCTGGGCATCCGCCTGGACGAAAGCGAACTGCGCCGGGCGGTGTTGGCCAACATGGCGGATGAAAAAGGGATGGCCAACGGTTTTGGAGAGAAGCCCAAGCCTCATTCCGAGATGTGGCTGGACTTTGCCGAGGGCATGGGTGCCAGGCGCGACATGCGTGGACATCGTCCGGTGCCCGAAATTACGGAGCTGACTGCCTTTTTTCATCGAGTTGCGAGTGACGGCGCTCCGGAGGAAGCTCTGGCCGCTTTCTACGCCTATGAGTCGCAAGTACCGCAGGTCGCGAAGGCGAAGGCGCAGGGGCTGCGGGAGCGGTATGGCGCTGACGAACGCGTAACCGCCTACTTCACCCTGCACACCACGGCGGACGTGTTCCATTCCGAGGTGTGGCGTCAGCAGTTGGGGAAGCGGCTGGAGACCCATCCGCAGATGGCCGAGAACGCGCTGGCTGCGGGAGAGAACGCTGCCAAGGCGTTGTGGCATGCGTTGGATGGAGTCCAAACCCGACGGATGCAGAACGTGGCAGCATAGACGGCGATTGTTTGAGCAGAAATGAAAGACGGAGCCTTTGATTCGGTAGAATCAATGGCTCTTTCTTTTTTGTAGGGATTCTCTTATGGCTAAGGCAATGCCTATGGGCGCTCGCGGCACGGCTGAGGAAACGGTGCTGTTCGAGTACACTTTGACGGCGCATCATCCGGAGTTGCCCCCGGTGTATTCGACTCCTGACATGATCCGGTTGATGGAAACGGCGGCGTTCCATGCCCTGCAACCTTATTGCGAGGGCGACGAGATCACGGTGGGCACGGCGATCCATGTGGAGCATCGTGCCGCGAGCGGGATCGGGGCACGCGTACGGGCGGAGGCGGTGCTGGAGTCATTCGACGGCAAGTTTTACGTGCTACGCGTGACTGCGTGGGATGATGTCCAGGAGATTGGCCGCGGGACTGTGGAGCGGGCGGTGGTGAGTGTGGGGAGATTTTTGGAGAAGATGAAACAGAGCGGTCGCTAGTCGTTGGCCGCGGGTCGTCGGCCGTCAAGTTCCAAGGATCCAGTTCAAGCTGCCTCTGGTTGTAATATGTTGCGGTGGACCGGCTGGGGCAAACCGTACTTGGATACATCAGGAAACATGAGCTCCTGAAAGCTGGAGACCGGGTCGGCATCGCGGTTTCGGGGGGCGCGGACTCGGTTGCTTTGCTTCGTCTCCTGCTCGAATTGCGCAAGGAAATTGGCATTATTCTCTCGGTGGTTCATTTCAATCACAAGTTGCGGGGAGCTGAGTCCGATAAGGATGAACGGTTCGTAGCCGAATTGGCTCACAGGCAGAGGTTTGAGATGCTCTGTGAAAGTGGCGAGGTGGCCGCTTGTGCTGCGGAAAAGCATTTGAGCCTGGAGACGGCGGCACGCGAAATGCGATACCGGTACTTTCGGCAATTACTGCTGGCAGGCCGGGTGAACCGGATTGCCACCGGACACACGCTCGACGATCAGGCAGAGACCGTGCTGTTGAAGATCGTGCGCGGAGCGGGTGGCCGCGGGCTCGCGGGAATTTATCCCCAGTTGTCGGTTGACGGTTCTCAGTTAACAGACAGCTCGGCTTCGATCATCCGTCCGCTGCTTGGAACCAGGCGGAGAGAGCTTGAGGCGTATCTGCTTGGGCTGGGACAGAGCTGGCGGGAAGACAAGAGTAACCGCGATCTGCGGCATATGCGAAATCGTGTACGGCATGGAATCTTGCCGCGCCTCGAGCGCTATTTGAATCCTGCGGTGCGCGAGGCTTTTGCGGAGACGGCGGAGATTGCACGAAGCGAGGAAGAATATTGGGACAGGGAAATCGCACGAGTTTTGCCGGTGGTTTGGCGAACGGCGGCTGGGTGCGGCGCGCTGGGTGTATCGGTTTTGTCGGATTTGCCTCTTGCGCTGCGACGGCGTGTGGTCCGAGCGGCCAGCGAATCTCTGGGGCTGCGGCTGGATTTTGCGCATGTGGAGGCGATTCTCGCCTTGGCCTCTGAATCAGCGGACGCTCCCAGGTCAACTGGGTTGCAGGACGGGTGGGTAGTTTCGAAGAAAAAGGGCGGGTTATGCTTCGAATCCATAGCCAGCCGTCCCCAGAAATCAGAATACGAATATCGGCTTTGCGTGCCCGGATCCGTCGAAGTCCGGGAGACGGAATCGCGCTTCGAAACCCTTTTGGTTCCAGGAAACGCCGCGGGGAGGTATAATCCCGAGGATTTGTTGGATGGGGCGTTGTTGGGTGTAGAACTGAAAGTCAGAAACTGGCGTGCGGGAGATCGCTTCTGGCCGGCGCATACCAAGCTTCCGAAAAAGATAAAGGAATTGCTGGCCGAGCGGAAAGTCGTGGGTTCGGAACGGAAGCTGTGGCCGGTGGTGGTGAGCGGAAGTGATGTAGTCTGGGTCCGCGGCTTTCCGGCGCCTGCGCGGTTGCGGCTGCGAAGTGACAAAGCGGTCCTGATTCGAGAGGTTAGATAGGGAAAGAGGCGGCTGATTAATGAATGCCAACCCCAAACCTGAGCACTTGCGCATGGTGATTCCCGCCGAACAGATTCAGAAGCGGGTACGTGAGATGGCCCGGCAAATCTCCTATGATTATCAGGGTAAGACTATTCATGCCCTGGGCTTGCTCGAGAATGGGTTTGTCTTCATGGCTGATTTGGTGCGGTCGCTGGAAGTCCCGGTCATTTGCCAGTTCATTAAGCCCCGGTACAGTCGGGAGCAGGAGAACACAGCGGCGGCCTTTCTGGAGATTTTTTTCAGCCACGAACTCGCCATCGTTGGCCAGCATGTATTGTTGATCGAGGGCCTGGTGCATTCCGGAGTGACCAGCGACTTCCTGATGAATGATCTGCGAGGCCGGGGAGCGGCGTCGGTCAAACTTGCCACCTTGCTGGACCGGCAAGCGGCTCGGAGAGTGCAATTACAGCCGGATTACTTCGGCTTTCTGGTGGACGAGGCGTTCTTAGTGGGCTATGGATTAGGGTCAGCCGAACAGACCCAGCGCAACCTGCCCTACGTGGCGGCTGCAACTTGAAGCCTCCGTGACTTAAGTTACTGCAAGAACTCCATCCTTTTTCCCACAAGAAGCGTTAGAATGACAGAGTTGGCGATTTTTTCTATCCAATGCGTGCGGCTGGCATCTAACTATTGAGGCGGAGCCCTGGTTGCGCTATTGGAACAGGTCGCGACCTTTTCAGGAGTTTTTAGGTGAATTCAACAGTTAAAACCGTGGTTTTCTGGCTGGTGATCGTGCTCTCGGCGTTCCTGCTTTGGCAGGTCGTAAAGGCAGGCGGAGCGGGACAAAAAGAGCAGGAGTTCAACTTCTCGAAGTTCATGACGGAAGTGGATCAGGGCAACGTCAAAGAGGTCACCATCAACTTGCAAGAGGTGCATGGCAAGCTAGCCAACGACGGCTCGAGCTTCCATACCACCGTTCCCGTAAATTATCCCGAGATGATCAAGAAGCTGAGCGACAAGGGCGTGAATATCACTGTCCGGGACGCCAGTAGCGGGAGTTGGCCCAGTTGGCTGTTGAATCTTGCGCCCCTGATTTTACTGGCTGCCCTGTGGTTCTTCATGATCCGGCAGATGCAGACGGGCGGGAACAAGGCGCTGTCGTTCGGAAAGAGCCGGGCGCGATTGCTCTCCATGCAGCAGAAGAAAGTCACGTTCAAGGACGTGGCCGGCGTGGAAGAAGCCAAAGAAGAGCTGAAGGAGATCATCGAATTCCTGCGCGAAGCGCAGAAGTTTCAAAAGCTGGGCGGACGCATTCCCAAGGGCGTGTTGCTGGTCGGACCTCCGGGAACGGGTAAGACCCTGCTGGCGAGAGCGGTTGCTGGCGAGGCCAACGTTCCGTTCTTCTCCATCTCAGGTTCGGATTTTGTGGAAATGTTCGTCGGCGTCGGTGCCAGCCGGGTACGCGATCTGTTTGAGCAGGGCAAGAAAAATGCCCCTTGCATTATCTTTATCGACGAAATCGATGCGGTTGGGCGTCACCGAGGCGCGGGCCTGGGTGGTGGGCACGATGAACGCGAACAGACGCTGAATCAATTGCTGGTCGAGATGGACGGCTTCGAGTCCAATGAAGGTGTCATTCTAATGGCGGCGACGAACCGCCCGGACGTACTTGATCCCGCGTTACTGCGGCCGGGCCGTTTCGACCGGCGGGTCGTTGTGCATCGTCCAGACGTCCGGGGACGCGAAGAGATTCTGCGGGTGCACACTCGCAAGATCCCTTTGGCTGACGACGTCGATCTTTCCGTGCTGGCGCGAGGCACACCGGGCTTCTCGGGGGCTGATCTAGCCAACATGGTGAACGAAGCGGCCTTGAGCGCGGCGCGGCAAAATCGCAAAGCAGTTCTCATGTACGACTTCGAACTGGCCAAGGATAAAGTCCTGATGGGCGTGGAGCGCAAGTCACTCATTCTCACCGAAGAAGAGAAAAAAGTGACGGCGTATCACGAAGCGGGTCACGCATTGGTCGCATCCAAACTGCCCAATTCCGATCCGCTGCACAAGGTCACGATCATTCCGCGCGGCATGGCTCTAGGCGTGACCATGCAGTTGCCGATCGACGACAAACACAATTACACCAAAGAATATCTGGAGACGGAAATCGCCATCATGATGGGTGGCCGAATCGCCGAGGAGATGTTCCTGAGCCAGATGAGCACGGGCGCCGGCAATGACATTGAGCGGGCCACGGAGCTGGCGCGCAAAATGGTTTGCGAGTTCGGTATGAGCGATCTCGGTCCGCTGACCTTCGGCAAGAAGGAAGAGCAGATTTTCCTGGGCCGTGAGATTGCCCAGCACCGCGATTACAGCGAGGCCACGGCAGTTAAGATCGACGACGAAGTGCGCCGGATAGTGGGCCAAGGTTACAACACAGCGAAGGGCGTCCTCGCCGGAGACAACGGCGCGCTGGTCAGAATCGCACTGGCGCTACTGGAGCGTGAAGTGCTCGACGCGAACGAGATCAAGATGATCATCGAAGGCAAGGAATTGCCCAAGATGACGCCTCCGCCTAAGTCCGAGGATGGCGTGCAGCAAGTGCTGAAGCCGGAGCCGGGACGGCCGGGTATCGCCAAGGGTGGAGAGAGCCCCGCTAGGGCATGATCTTAGTGATTAGCGGCTAGTGGGGCGGCCTTGACAGCCGCCCCAAACTTTTTCCCGGTCTTACTTGGCCCGATTTGATCCGTGCGATTCCGTGGCCAAGCTTTTTCGATTTCGGTGCATCGATGACTCAAGTCCCCAACTGGTTTGAGCGGAAATTCGAATTCTCGTTTCCCGTGGAGCTATACCCCAACCTCTGCATCCGCCTGCGCGGCACGCCCGCAAGGCTGGAGGAGCTTGTCCGTGCTTATCCCCATGAACGCTTAGTGCAAAAGCCGGAAGAAAAGTGGTCAGCGCAGGAACATGCCGGCCATTTGCTCGACCTCGAGCCTTTGTGGATGGCCCGAGTTGACGACTATGTGGCGGGGGCGGTTGAACTCACGGTCGCCGACTTGAGCAATCGGAAAACTCACGAGGCGGGGCATAACGGGCGGGGCCTCGAGGAGATTCTCGCCGAGTTCCGAAAGGCGCGATTGCGGCTGGTGGACAGAGTTGCAGGACTTGAGGCTGCGCTGTTTGCCCGCCCGATCCCGCATCCACGGCTCAAAACACCCTTCCGGTTGGCCGATCACTTGCACTTCGTCGCAGAGCATGATGATCATCATCTGGCGCGGATTTGGGAGTTGGTCTAATCCGGGGTTCTGTTTCTTTTACAACGTAAATAAAACTCGTGATCGGTTATGTGGGTCACTTTTTCAATGCTTCCTCGGTTGCGGGTGCCCCAGGCCTCGCGGTTTTCGAGCCCTGGGACTCTTCACCTGGGCTCGAACCTCCGTTCCCTCGGTTGCTCGGGCGGGCTAAGAGAGAGCCCTCAGACCACCCTCCACGCCACCATTTTTTCCCTTGACGTGCATGCCCCAGGGCGGCTAACATAATGATAGCTCCATTAGCTGTTTGAGAACAGCAGCGCTCTTTGGTAGCGGCTGAATTTGATTGTCATCCCGAGCAAGCGTTCTTTACGCAGCGAGGGATCTGGGCGAGCCGCGCGATGCGTCGCGCACTTTGCGACGCAATAATCGCGCGTTTGGCTCGCTTCCTTATCGAATTGAGCCATTACCCGCTCTTTCGGTTCTTTGACAATTTTCGAAATTCCGGGCGTAGGTGCGTACCCGCACCAAGAGCGAAGATCTGCCTCCAAAATATCCTCCCACTAAGTCCTTTAGAAGGCATATTTTAGAGACTATCCCCAACTCGCTACCTGTTTTCATAGACTTATGATGCCTCGAAGCTCCGGGATATCCCTTCTGTAAGTCCTTTAGAAGGGATATTTTACGTGGGTATCTCCAAACCACTCCCTTTGTTTTCATAGATCTAGCGATAAAACGCAAAATTTGGCGTATATACCCGTTGTTACAGAGTAACTATACTTTTCTAATGTTTGCACATGAGTAAATATAAGGCGAAGGGATCGGAATCAGGGTACAACCGCGATCAGAGGCTTGGCCGCAGCCAACACTTCCCCGATTTCGACGGCGGGAACCCCGGCTGCATTTAGGGCTCGCGTGAGTTCGGCCGCATCCTCGGAGGCGACCGAGATCAACAATCCTCCAGCGGTCTGCGGATCGAACAGCATCGTTCTCATTTCCTCGCTGACTCCATTTTCATAGCCCACGACGCACTCGGCGAATTCACGATTGGCTTTCAGGCCTCCGGGAATGTGGCCGGCGCGAACGCATTCCAGCGCGCCTTCGAGCAGCGGAACGCGGCTGGCATAAATCCTCAGCGAAACCTCCGACGCGAGCGCAACCTCACGGGCGTGTCCAATCAGGCCAAAGCCGGTGACGTCCGTCATGGCATGGACGGTGAAAGGGTCTTCGGTCGTTGGTCTTCGGTCGTTGGCTGCGGGGCCTGAGATGACCTCCGCAGCTTTCTTGTTCAGCGTGGTCATGGAGGTAATGGCGGCGTCAATCCAGGACTGCCGCGCAACTTGTTTCTTGATCGCGGTGGAGATTACGCCCGTCCCCAGCGCTTTGGTGAACACGAGGCGATCGCCCGGTTTCGCACCCCCATTGCTGAGCACTTGGGCGGGATCGACCAGGCCGGTGACGGAATATCCAAATTTCATTTCTTCGTCACGAACGCTATGCCCTCCAATCACGAAGCAGCCGGCTTCGATCATCTTGGAAAGTCCACCGGCCAGAACGCGTTCCAGAATCGCCAAGTCGGCTTTTTCCGGAAAGCACACCAGCGCGAGGGAAGTGATAGGGTGGCCCCCCATTGCATAGACATCGCTTAGCGCATTGGTGGCGGCGATCTGGCCAAACGTGTAAGGATCGTCCACCATCGGCGTGAAAAAATCCACGGTTTGCACCAACGCGGTGCCCGGATCGATTCGATACACTCCGGCATCGTCGGCATGATCGAAGCCGACTAGAACATTCGGATCATGCTGCCGGGCTAATTTCCCAAGCACCGTGTCCAGCGCCGCCGGACTCAGCTTGGACGCTCAACCCGCAGCTTTGACGGACTCCGTCAAACGAATTGGCTTGGCATCGGCCATGAGGGCATTCTAACGGAACGCGGCCACGGATTTGCACGGATGGCACGGATCAAGAGACAAGAGAAACAAAGTGATCCGTGATAATCCGTGGAGATCCGTGGCGCACTTGATTTTGGTTCCTACTTCACCGAGACATCGGTCACTTGCAGCTCGGGATAAGCCTGATTCCAGTCGCTGCTGATGTGTTCGAAGGTGAGACGAAACGGTTTGCCCTGGTTCGCTCCCAGCGGCGACAGACTGAGGTCAACAGCATCGGGGTAGGGTCCGCTGGTCTGCAGAACGTGCAGCGGAACATCTTCGGCTTGCGCGACTTCTCCGAGGGAGTTCCTGAAGGCAACGTGGACGGCCGCGTGCGTAACAGTCTTATCGCCGGTGTTGGTGACGGTTCCGTCGATGTAAGTTACGCTGGCGCCCACAAAGTTCTCCGCCGCGCTCATCTTCAGATCGGAGAGCTTGAGGTTTGCAGCGTAGGCAGGTGGAGTTGTTGTCTTTCTTGGGCTGCCGCGAGTGAGCAACGCAATGACGCCGACCACGACCACGACCAGTGCCACGCCCAACACAATTGGGAGCAAGTTCGAGTCGCGTTGCTTTTCAGTCAGCGGAGATGGTTGCGTAAGACCGCCCATGCAATCCGATTGTACTACCCGCTCACAATGGGCAAATCTCGCAACGGATCTACCACAGAGACACAGAGTCACAGAGAATGCTTTCTTAGACCTTCTCTGCGTCTCTGTGGTAAATGGCGGGAATCTACTCGCCGCCCACCGTCAGTCCGTCGATTCTGATCGTCGGGCAAGCCACGGCGCCGCGGAACTCCAAGTCGTTGGCGATCTCGGAGATGTTGAAGAACATTTCCTTCAAATTCCCGGCGACGGTGATTTCTTCCACGGGATAAGCAAGTTCTCCGCCGGAAATCCAGAGCCCCGAAGCGCCGCGCGAATAGTCGCCGGTCACCAAATTGGCTCCGTGTCCGAGAAACTCGGTCACGTAGAGGCCATCCTGAATCCCCGCGATGATCTGCTGGGGCGTTTTTGTGCCCGGCTGCAGAAAGTAATTGCCTGGACCGATTCCCGGCGTTCCCGCCAATCCGCGAGAAGCGTTGCCCGTAGTCTCGAGACCGAGCTTTTTCGCCGTATAGGTGTTCATCAGATAAGACTTGAGCACGCCGTTCTCAATTACAATAGTGCGTCTTGAAGGGACGCCCTCCCCGTCAAACGGGCTGGTTCCAAAACCGCCGGGGATGGTCCCGTCGTCGATCACGTTGACCGCTTCGCCCGCGATTTTCTCTCCCAACTTGCCCGCCAGGAACGACGCCCCGCGATAGATGGAATCTCCATTCACACCCTCGAAAATATGTTCGAGGATCGAGTTGGATACCATGGGATCGAGAACCACTGGCACCTGCGCGGTCTTTGACTTTCGCGCGCCCAGTCGACGCAATGTGCGCTGAGCGGCCGTCTTTCCCACATGCTCGGGAGAGTCCAGGCGGCCGAGGCTGCGCGCCACCGAAAACCAGTAGTCTCGTTGCTTGGCGCCGTCCTCCGACTGCGCAATCGGCACGGCCGCGAGGGAACAATAGGAGCGCTGGTATTCGCCGACGAATCCATGAGAGTTGGCCAGGATCTTGTGCCCAGTCGCGGCCTCGAACGACCCACCTTCGGAATTCTTGATGCGAGGATCGTAATCGAAAGCAGCTTTCTCCGCGCGGCGCGCGTAGCTGATGCGTTCTTCTCCCGGAAGCGAATAAACATCGGCAGAGTACAGATCGAGGTCGCCGGCGATGGAGCCCAGTTGCGATGGCTCCGGGATTCCTCCATATGGATCTTCGGAAGTGATCTTGGCAAGTTCCAGAGCCGATTTCACCATGCGGTCAAGACCTTCGCGGGAGAAGTCGCTAGAGTAGGTGCTGGCAGCGCGCTGACCGTAGAAAACACGCATGCCAATTGCCTTCGATCCGGACTCTTTCAGAGTTTCGACTTGTCCTAAACGGACAACGGTGGAGAACTCGTCGCCTTCCCGGATGACACATTCAGCGACCGTCGCTCCACCACTAACAGCTCGGCGCACGATGTCCTGCGCCAGCTCGCGGAGGTCGGTTTCAAGTTTCTGGTTTCGGGTTTCGAGTTGGGTCTGAGACATATAGATTCGTTTACCACATACTCAAGAACACACACGGCAAATCTTCTTGAGTTTTTCTCTGCGTCTCCGTGTCTCTGTGGTGAAAAGCACTTACTGCATGAAGCCGCCCACGTCTTTCTTCGCGGTCCCGCCCACGGTTAGGCGATCGATTTTAATTGTCGGAATGCCGACACCAACGGGAACGGCCTGGCCGTCCTTGCCGCAGGTGCCAACGCCTTCGTCGAGTTTCAGGTCGTTGCCCACCATTGAAACGCGAGTCAGCACGTCGGGCCCGTTTCCGATCAAGGTCGCACCTTTAATAGGCGCGGTGATCTGGCCGTCTTCGATCAAGTAGGCCTCCGATGCCGAAAAGACAAACTTGCCGTTGGTAATATCGACCTGGCCGCCGCCGAAGTTCACCGCGTAGAGGCCTCGCCGAACGGAGCGAATGATGTCTTGCGGATCATCTTCGCCAGCGAGCATGTAAGTGTTGGTCATGCGCGGCATTGGAATGTGCTCGTAGCTCTCGCGGCGCCCATTGCCGGTATCGGCAACTCCCATCAAGCGCGCGGACAGCTTGTCGCTCAGGTAGCCCTTCAAGATTCCCTTTTCGATGAGCACCGTGTTCTGCGTTGGCTCGCCTTCGTCGTCCACGTTGACCGAACCGCGACGCCACGGCATAGTGCCATTGTCCACCACGGTGCACTTCTCGCTGGCTACGCGCTTTCCGATCAATCCAGCGAACGCGGAAGTCTGCTTGCGATTGAAGTCCGCCTCGAGGCCGTGACCCACGGCTTCGTGCAGAAGCACGCCGGGCCAGCCGGGACCAAGCACAACTTCCATCTCGCCCGCCGGAGCCTCGCGAGCGTCGAGCTGCAAGATGGCCTGGCGCGAGGCTTCTTTGGCAAAATATTCTGGAGTCTTTTCCCCGAAGAAAAAGTCCAGCGCCACGCGTCCACCCCCGCCGGAACTGCCACGCGCGGAATTGCTTTCGGTTTTTGCGATGCAAAAAACGTTGATCCGCGCCAGCGGTTGGGAATCCTCGGCAAAAGTTCCATCCGACCCGACCACGAGAATGTTGCGCAGTTCATCCGCATAGCTGGCCCGGACTTCTTTGATGCGAGGATCGTAGGCACGTGCCGCCTGATCCGCACGCATCACCAGTTCGACTTTGGTGGTGATTTCCGCATCCACCGAGGGAAGCGTGACCGGGTACAAACTGCGGGCAGATTTCTGTTGAAAGCCAACCGACGGAGTCTTGGCTGGTCCGCTGGCAATCAAAGCAGCGGTGCGGGCCGCGTGCAGAATGCGCTCGGATGAAAGGTCGTCCGTATACGCGTATCCCGTGCGTTCTCCCGCGATCACACGAACCCCGCATCCCGCCGAAATTCCCTGGGAGGCGGACTTCACCATGGACTCATCGACCATCAACGAAGTGGAAGTGAGGTACTCGAAGTAGAGGTCTGCGTAATCGCCCCCCGCCGAAAGAGCCGCTGCCAAGTAATGTTCGAGATCGTCCTCAGTCAGGCCGTAATGCTGAAAGAAGAATCTATTTTTGTCCACGTTGATTGGATGCAAGTTGAGCCCGAAAAGCTCCTTGCGTCATTATCCCACAGGGAATAGTGTGGTGCGGGCGCCCTCGCCCGCGTGCTTGCGGCTTACAGGTATTCGAAACCGTGTTCACTCGTCACAGACGAGATAGCAGCCCGGCTGAAACAATTCTGCGGTGACACCTGAAACCCTCGTCCGCACAGTCGAAGACTTCCTCCTTTGCGCGCACGATGCCGTGATCATTGAAGACGGTGCTGTGGTTTTTGATCTCGCACAATCCAAGTATTCCATCTCCGGGGAGCGTAATAAGTGTCTGCTGCACCTGTGGTCGGCGGAACGGAACTTTGTGCGGCGAGTGCTGGAAGCCGAAGTTAAGAACGAGATTCTTCGGCTCGCAGTCCAACGGATGGGACAGGCTAAACCGACTAAGCTGGAGATTTGCCGTGAACGCGACCGGCGCACGCCAACGGCGAAGCGGGCCGCGCGTGTGGCGTATCAGCGGGTGCTGCAACGAGTGCTGCAGCGTCGCTTCTCCGGCTTCACCGTGGACCGGCTGAGTACCTCCATGGACCTGGAGCGGTCGTTCGGCCCGGTCTATGCGCGAGGGTTGCTGCACCGGGGACAATCCGCATTCGCAGTGCTGGGCGTGAATGGGCTGGAGACCCAGGGCTCCATCGATGCTGCGCTGACGTTCGGCATTCTGTGGCTCGATGCCTGCCGCGTTGCGAAAGCCGGCAAGTTCGCGGTCGAAGGACTGAAGCTGTTTCTGCCCGTGGAAGCTTGTGCTCTGACCCGGGAACGCATGGCGCACTTGAATCTGGAAGCGGCCAAGTGGCAGTTGTACGAACTGGAAGAGCGCGACGATAACTTGAAGGAGCTGGACATCGCCGACTGCGGCAATGTGGCGACCCGGTTGGTGCATTCCACGGACGAATCGGTGACCCGTGCGAGGTTTGCCGAGGCAATCTCGCAGGTTCGTGAGCTGATGTCTGAAGCCGAAGTCGCGATTCTGTCTCCAGGAGAGATTGCTTTTCGTTGTCATGGGTTGGAGTTCGCGCGAGCCCGGCTGGCTCATGAGCCGGGGTCGTTCCTCAGCACATCCGAAATTGTTTTCGGCGTCGGCGCGCAAGAGAGAATTCTCGGCGACGCGAATATCGCGGCCTTCACGCAACTGGTACGCAGCATCGGTGAGGTTCGGCATCCCGAGGGTCCGCGCGATCATCCCTTATGGCGGCTGCATCCGGAACGCTGGCTGGAATCGCTGGTGGTGCGCGATGTGACGGCGATAGACGAACGCCTAGATCCGACTTTTCTATACTCGCAGGTGCCGGCGTTCTCCGCCTCCGATCGCGCCATGATTGACGTGCTCAGCATCACCAGGGACGGACGCCTCGCGGTGGTCGAACTCAAGGCCGATGAGGACATTCACTTGCCTTTACAAGGTCTGGACTACTGGTCGCGAGTGGCTTGGCACCACGCCCGCGGCGAGTTTCAGCGTTTCGGATACTTTCCCGGCCGGGAGCTATGCGCCGACAAACCGTTGCTCTTCCTGGTAGCTCCCGCGCTGCACGTGCATCCAGCAACAGACACGCTGCTCCATTACCTTTCGCCGGCGGTTGATTGGGTTTTGCTGGGCATTGACGAGAGGTGGCGCGAGGGCGTGCGAGTTGTGTTTCGCAAGCGGCCCGCGCGAAACATGCAGACAACCAAAGCAAGCTAGTCTAGCTGTGCGAGCAAAGGTTCTGAATCCGCGTTCATCCGTGCAAATCCGCGGCGAACTTGATTTCACTTCTCCGGCCATGCACCCAGCAGACGGCGTACATCCAACATCTGGCCCAGGTGATACGCGTTGTGATCGGCTACCAGCAGGGCTTCGCGCAGAATCGTCTGGCCGTCGCCCCAGGC
>Ga0182014_10003967_pt1 | contig 17389 bp, 25 predicted proteins | sample 612S2DmetaG_FD_120489 | JGI IMG/M metagenome (GOLD analysis project Ga0182014, IMG submission 120489) | Permafrost microbial communities from Stordalen Mire, Sweden - 612S2D metaG | ecosystem: Environmental > Terrestrial > Soil > Wetlands > Permafrost | place: Sweden: Stordalen | collected... | reverse complement strand
TCGGCCGCTGCGAGGGTGGCGTCCTTCTGCATCTGATTGAAAGCGGCCGGCACGGTGATCACGGTGCCCGTGTTCGCGTCATTGCGAATTGCCTCAGGAAGGTATCCAAAAAGCACCTTGAGTATCTCAGCAGAGCACTGTTCTGGAGTCATCTCCATATTCACAGCCGAAAGCTTCAGCAACGTACTCGTGCCGATCAACCGCTTGAACAGTGTTGCCGCGTTGTCGGGGTTTCGTGCGGCGTTGGTATATGCGCGCATCCCGATGTACTTGTTCCCTCGCTTATCCATGAATATGGCGGAAGGCGTAACGTCATTTTGCTCAGGACTTTTATAAAGCTGGAGCGCTGTTCCGTCGTATGAACAAATTGCCGAGTTGGTGGTACCCAGGTCAATTCCGATATAGGTTGTCACGTAGGTAATCGCTTTAACATGATTGTCCCTGTGCGTCTCAACCCGGAGTCTCCCATGATGACCGGCTCGAGCATTTGATCCACCAGCAGCACATCGTCCGGCGCAAAATCCGCGATGTTTAGGGGAGTGGCGGCCATACCAGCGTCATAGGGTTGCCCTTCCAGATCTGCAATTTTGAGACCAGCCGATGCCAACGCCCCGTCCAGTCTCTTCAAATAAAAGCGAAGCTGGCTTTGATAGCGCACTGCCTCGCTTGCATCGAGTTTAGTGAGAAGTCGGGTAAATGATCGAGTCAGCCGCCAACTCTCGACGACTATGTCGATCAGCGACGCTTCGAGCACATCTTCCTGTGATTCCGATCTGGCGTTCAACTTGACCTCCTTGTCGCAGCGTACTGTGGAATCACGATCTTATTCAGTGAGGTATATCACGGGCTCCCTTCAAGAAAAGGATTTTTATGTACGACCATCCGATAAAACAAGAGATTGCACCCGCATGGTACCAGCGCCGCCGGGTAATTACGGAACGACGCGCGAACGCATCGCCAGCGTGTCCTTTGCAGACATCGAGGCCGCTGCGCGGCGATTGATGGTCGCCGGCGGCTATCCCTCCGTCGGGGCAGTTCGCAAGGAATTGAAGCGCGGATCGACCACCACCATCGCTGAGGCCATGCGCCGATTCTGGAAGGACCAGGCGGCCCTGAACGCTGGCAATCCCGTGGCGCTCACCCGCCTGCCGCCCGAGGTCGCCGACGCCGCGGTGGCCCTGTGGGAACAGGCGCTGCGGCTTTCTCAGCAAACAGCAGTGATCGACGACAACGCCGCCCGCGCCCACCTTGAGCAGCTTCGCCGTGATATCGACCATCGGGTCCGCTCCATGGAGGCGCGAAAAGGAATGGGACACGGCCGCGCGCGTGCGCGAACGCGCGCTCGCCGACGCACGCGAGCAGATCGGCCTCTTGATGAAGGAACTCGCGGCGGATCCTGTAGCGCTTCGAGCACGCGAGGTGCGCATCGCCGATCTAGAATTTCAGGTCGAGGAACACCGGCGACAGCTCGCGACAGTCATCGCGCGCGCGATTGCGAAGAACCGGGCGGTTGCCGTGAAGAAGCCAAAACGAAAGATTCGACCTAGGCCCAAGAGGCGAGTCATGCCAAAGAAGCGAGTACCATCGAAACACTCCCCACGCCGAGTGAAGAGGAAAACCCATGGACAACGTCACTGAAATCGTCGCGCTGCTGCGCAGGCAGGCGGATCTCGAGATAGCGATCATGAATGACCGCCGCAATGCCGTCGCCACCGAGCAAGAACTCGAGGCGACCCGCCGACGACTATTTGCGCATCCGCAGGCGCTGAACGCGGTGCTGCAGACGGCGCGTGCCTTACGACGCACGCCGGACTCGGTCTCCGTGCGGGACGTGACGGATTTCGGGGGATTGAATTAGCTTGGCAAGCCGTCGACACGGCGAATTCTTCCCGGCGATTTGTGATGGGCCTCGCATTCCGTAGGTTTTTGCTCGATCGGGAAGACGCTCTCTATCGTCTCCCGAACACGACATTCGAGCGCATGCTCCAGAACCCCACTGGCCACGCCGTCCCTCGTTTTGCTGGGCAGCGCGTGCGCATGGCCTACGTCACGGTCGAGCTCACGGATCGTCAGCCGGTCCGGGTTGTTCGAACCACGTTCAGCATTCTGACGTTCAATAGCGAGGGATTCCTGGATCCAGCCGCCTTTGAACAACATCAACGGGCGCGCGCCGAGTTGGCGCTCGCTCCAGCCCTCGGGCCGCCAGCCCGCCTTGCAACCATCGTCGCGGCGGCGCCCAGATTTGTCGACCAAGGAGGCCGCTGGGTGCCCTCCACCGATGTAGTAAACCTTCTTAGACGCGCAGCTATGGAACAAATGAAATGCCTGCGGCTGTAGCCTGAGCGACCGGGAGCCAAGTTGCGCGGGTCTCGCCTCCTGTGTACGGTACGTAATAGGCCTCGTCGATCGCCCAGACAATTGAGCGCATTGTTGGACACGGACGTCGATACTTTTTTGTTCCGATATAGGGATCTCCAGTGAATAACCCCCCCCCGCAAATCACTTACTTGCGCAGCTTCCGCCCGCGGAACAGCAACGTTGGTTCCCGCAATTAGAACTTGTCGATATGCCGCTCGGGGAAGTGATCTACGAGTCGGGCGGCACGCTGACGCACGCCTATTTTCCGACAACATCCATCGTGTCGCTCCTTTATGTCATGGAAAACGGCTCCTCAGCAGAGATCGCGATCGTGGGTAACGAGGGTATCGTCGGGGTCTCGCTCTTTATGGGCGGGGGATCCACCCCGAGCCGCGGAGTGGTGCAGAGTGCCGGCAAAGGCTATCGGCTTTCTGCGCAGCTTATGCAGCATGAATTCAACAAGGCGGGTCCGGTCCTACATTTGTTGCTGCGCTACACCCAGGCCCTCATTACCCAGATGTCACAAACCGCGGTGTGCAACCGCCATCACTCGTTGGATCAACAGTTGTGTCGCTGGTTGCTGCTGAGTCTCGATCGGCTGCAGGGTAACGAGCTCGTGATGACGCAAGAACTGATCGCAAATATGTTGGGTGTACGTCGCGAGGGGGTCACGGAGGGCGCGCTCAAATTGCAGAAAGCTGGCCTCATTCGCTATGCGCGCGGGCACATCACCGTGCTCGACCGGGAAGGCTTGGCGACGCGCTGTTGCGAGTGCTACGCAGTGGTCAAAAAAGAATACGATCGCTTACTGCCCGCGAAATTAGCGATGTAACGGACGTCGCACCCCAGAGCCGGCGGGTTTACATGGACTCGATGAGGCGCGCGCGCAAACTAACACGGTATCTATCGGCGCTCTTTCGCTGCAGATATCGAACGAGGGATGGATGTTATTTGGCAGCGAGCCTGCTGCAGGCGGAGCGTCCGTCCGCGGTGACGAACTCTACGGTGTGCGTGTAAGATTCACTGCGGCAATCCACGGGTTCGATGTTGCACCGTGACGTGCCGCCCCCAACCGGAGCAGCTGCTCCGAGCGCGTGACCAACCGCATCTCTTGGATGACGCAATTGTCGCGCGCGTGATGCGCCTAGTGACGGATGAATTGGAGTTTCTCCGCGTGTACCGCGAACAGCTTGCCCGCTGGTATCAATCGCAGCCCACGCCGGGGCAATTCATTGAACTCGATCGCATGACCCATCAGCTCGATCGGTGGCGCGAGATCCTGCAACAGCAGCTCGCGCTCGCGCAGGAGCTGAACCTTGGCACGATCGATAAAGTGCTGGCAAAGAGCGACCATGAACTCGCGGCGGCGCTGCTCTCCGGTGACATGAAGTTTCCGCCCGGCGAACGACACCAACGAGGCACTTGTCGCTGCCGCCCGGGTCCAAATTGCGACGGTCATCGATCTGCAAATGCAGCCCCTGATCGAGACACGCGCCGATGACCTGACCGTGCTTGGCGAGATGCGCGGCACCATGGCAGGCTTCAAGCAGTTGATGGATACGGCGAGTCCCGCGGAAGTGCAGTCATTGATGCAACGGTTTGCGGGACTGTACCGATTTGCACAGGTCCTCGAGCGAATTGCCGCGGGGATTCAATCAGGGGATATTCCGGTGCCGAAGTGACAAAAGTGCCGGTGACCCCCCGCGGCAAATTCCGTTAAACTATTCGATACCATATCGTATTGTATCGTTACACGATATCATACGTTATGCAGGCGCCACGATCCGGAGCACGCTTGCCACTCAAAACAGCCGTGAGTGATGGAACCCGTCGGCCAAGCCGTAGATGCCTAGGTCAGCGAGGGAGTTGGATCCGAAACTCGAGCGCGTGCGCTCCAAGCTCAGGGGCGGGAGCTTCACCACCATCAATCGCGTGCTGACCACGGTGTTGTTGTCGCAGCGGCAGACTCACGCGACCCCAGATCAGCGAGCGGTCGCCGCAATCTATGCGGCGGTTCAGCGGCAAGCCGGGGGGCAAGATCGAACTCATCGAACGGAATTCACGCAAGCAAATTGATGCGGCTAATCACGCCCGGGCGGAGGCGGGCCCTCGAGATCGAACGACTCGAACGCGAAGCTGAGCAAGCGGCCGAGACCCTCGCCGCCGCGCAAAGAGCAACGCAGGAAGCCACTTACCCGAGCTGAACGCGCCGAGGCCCACCTCGCAAGCTCGCTCAGCTGAAGGCTTTGGGGAACCGGACAGGAAAGGGATCGTGATACGCTTACCGCGCGCCAGGGCGCAGCAACCTCCGCAATACGGGAAGCGACAAACTTTTCGTGAGTGAACGTTGTCTTCCATGACGACACGATTGGCGATGTGTATGGTCCAAAGGGACCGATAACCCTGGCGAGGGCCGACACGATGACTGGGAAGTTCGCACCATGTTGATCTTGACTCGCCGGGTCGGCGAGAACTTACGGATCGGAGAGGAAGTGTCGGTTGTCGTGCTCGAGGTCAATGGCAATCAGGTGCGCCTTGGGATAACGGCACCGAACTCCGTCACCGTGCACCGCGAGGAAGTGTTCGAACGGATTGCGCAAGAAGAGCGGGCGGCGGCAATGCCGAAAGAGGCTCGGGCGCCGGTCACGAAAAGCGTAAGAGTCTCGTTGAAGAAACCGGGGCGCAGGCGCTCCGGAATCTAAGGTGAATGGCCCCATCAGTTCAAAGGTGTCACCCAACACAAATTTCCGGATCCGAACTGACCGCATTCACGATTACCGAACCGGCTGGGCGCCCCGGAGCGAGCGAGACGAATCTCAGCGGCTTGCCTTTGGCTTTCGTCCGCCACTCGCCCCGGATCCCTGGGCGGGTGTCTCTCCCTGCTTGATCCGCCCAAATTGACGGCCCTGCTCAATTTGCGTCGCCAGACGTTCGCGAGCTAACCGAACAAACTCCTCGAGATTGGCTTCCTCGGAGTACTGGAAGCGTGCCTGTTCAATAGCCTGGCTCAACCGTTCCACAGCACCGGCGTACGCTGGAAATTCCACGGAAAACTGCTCCCGCGGCATCACTCTGAACGACTCGCCAGCCAGCCGCCAAGCATACTGCTTCGCGCATTCTCGATCCTCCATTGCTCGAGCGGAGGCCTCTTCGCGCCACAACACCGCTTGCTGGAGGACGCTATCCGGCGTCCTTCGATCCAACTGCGCACGCGCCGTCAGCTCGTGCCAGGCAATCGCATTGTTCACCTTTTCCGTAGCAGTCAACGGCCGCTTGCGCTCTGCATCGAGCGCCGCAACTCCTCCATGTGGTTTTTGCCACTTGTCCGCCACCACCTGATTGCTGTAAATCTCCTTTCCATCGCGCCGAATGACCACGAGCTTATCGACAAGTCGATCTTCCTCAGCCCTCTTGAGCGTGGTTCTTAGACCGTCGTACGTCGTTTGGTGGTGTGCCGCCGTGACCAGTCTTGGTATGTACCCCTTGTCCTGTGCGTGAAGGTACCGCCCGATCACACTGCGGCGAGTACGCTGCTCCTCGACGGCGAGAATCACGGCTTCTATACGATAACCGGCCGCGCGGAACTCTCTGCGTTTTTCATCAAGCCATAGAGCATTCGCGAATTCCGTCTCAAGTACGATGTTCCTCTGTTCGTCCCTAGCGTCATGAGTTAGACATTCCACCCACCGATCTGCTTCGGGATTGAAGCGCTCGCCGGCGCGCGGATCTGAGCGGGCCGCCCGCTCCCACCCCGGATGATGCGCGAGCAGCGCGCCCTCGGCCACGACCACCGGTGTTCCTGATCGAGACGCCAGGATCGCGGCGACCTGCGGGACGATCATAGTCTTACCAGAGCCAGGTGCTCCACCGACGAGGACAACGGTCGGTGACGCTGAGCTATCGACTCCTCCCAGATGCAGGGGCCGGATCTGCTCCCGGTAAATTCTGTCGGATTCAAATTCCGACAGACGATCATGGACGCCGGACATTTGTTAGTCGGACGAGACGAGCAGAGCGGCGAACCTCTGCTCCACCTTAGCAACCAGCTTGTCGTCTCTGGTATCCATGGTCCGACTATACTCCATGGCCTCCTCGGCTTCGGTTTCCCATTTGGTGTTTTGTTTGCGGTTAGGCCGGGGTTTGCGATTCTCCAGAGCTATTTGGCGGGCTCGCTTTGCGGCGAAAATCCACAGCAGGCTGATGACTGCTTCCGCCTTGAGATGTGCCAGGTCGTCCGTAAGAAATTGACCATAGCGATCGAACGGGGAACGGGATGGTTCCTCTACGCGAAAGGTCGTGTGCATGTCGAAGGGGATCGCCTTGTCCAAGGCGATTCGACGCACGAGCGTTCGCAAAACATCATTCATCTCCATGCCGAGCCTCGCACAGATATTTTCTGCACGCGCTTTTATATCCTCCTCGATCCGGAATCGGATGATGTCGGTCTGAACAGAAACTGTCATTACGTGTTCCTTAGTTCGCGGCATAGCCATCTAGGTTCAAGTGAGCACAATTGTGTCAAAGAGCCCTAGTAAATCAAATGAGGACTACCAGCGCGCCACGAGCCCCCGAGGTCTTGGCGTCGAGAAAGGGCGAGAAAACAAGAAATTATGCGCCGCAAATTCGCCGCCCCACCCCTGGGGCTTTGCGGCGCCCACTCCGATGTCAGGCTATTTTGTGTAAATCAGAATCTGCGGGATCGCCAACTGACAAGGCGGCCAGCCGCTTCCTTCCGCAACAATCGCACAGTGGCTCGCCCTCGAAGAGGCCGCGCCCGATCGTTTGGCCGGTCGGCAGTACCGCCCAAATTCCGGAGCCAGTCACGCCCGGACCGCCCTCTCTTACATGGAGAATGCAATTCGGATTGCCACAAAACGGGACTCCGGTACTCACGCGAATCTTGAGGCAGCGCCGACCTCGCACGCGACCGCGGCGCCGCTAACGGAATCTGTTGTCATGCGACGGATCGGGCTTATGCAACCTCTCTTGAAACCTCAATGCTTCGGCAATCGCCTGGTTCTCCGTCCGCACAGGCGGCAAATGAGTGTGGAGGAGTTCAAACCGCCTCGCTTCCTCCAAGCGGCCTTGCGTGCGCAGCCAATCGATCGCCTCCTGATAACGTTCATTCACTCGAGCACGGACGTTGAGCAGCGATTGATACGCCTCACGATCCTCCACGGTGCCCGTGGCCCGCAACTCCCTTTTGATCCCCTCAAGTTTCTTACGCATGAAAGTCGAATCGCCCGCTTCCGTGTAGAGCGCGATAGGCGCCTTCGCCTTCCCAGAGTCGTGGTCTGGGCGCTGTTGGGCTCGGTAGATCGCGGTCTTGTTTTGCATCTTCGGCAATCCGCGATCCGCCTGTTTCGTAGCCGTGGCGGCAACTCCTAAATCCTTGAGGTTCTGCGCGAATGCTTCTCGCCACCGCTGCAGGTCCGCCTTGCGTGGATTCAGCCGCGGCCCGCCGTATTCGTGCTCCGCTTTGACGACCAGGTGCACGTGGGGACTGCGGCCGTGGATCCGGCCCTCGGCGTCCTTCATGTTCGAGTGCAGCGCCATCGCATAGCGGTGCTCAAGCGCAAACTCCTCGCGGGCGAACTTCTTGACCGCCTCGAGCACCTTTTGCGGCGGAGTGCCCGCCGGCATGGAGAGCACGATGTTGAATGCCTGCTTCGCCGGCCGCCGCTCGCCCGGCTGCACACCCTTGCCCCGCGCCAGCGGCGCGTCGGGTAGCGTGCCGTAGTTGAGCCCCCAGCTGTTGATGAGCGCGGCGCCGGCCTCCTTGCCATTGAGGGTTTCGCCTTGATCGGTTTCGATGTCGAGCTTGCCGTGTCGAGCGATGTACTCAAAATGCGCCTGCGCCCCGTCGGCATCCCGACCGCCACCGGTGATTTTCACCATGACCTCCGGGTGTCCAGCTCCTGCCCCCGCCATGTTCTCGGCCCAAGTATTGAGTGACGAGCCCACGGGTCGTCCCTTGCGACCGTAGGAGGTGGGATTGAGCGATCCCGGTTGATCGCGCGGTACACGGAACGGTCGCCCCTTAGGCATCACCGGTCTCCCATGACTTTGAGTTGGCAACCAGCGTGTTCTGAACGTCGTCCCGAATCTGCTTCAGCGTCGGCAACAGTCTCCCGATGCTCGCAGCCACGGTGCCGCCGAGTTCGCGAACAGCAACAGCGTTTGCGACGATCCCCGCCAAGGCCAATCGGATGCCGGACAGTTCGTTGACCGCCCGCTTCAATTCCTGAAACTCCTTAAAAGGCATCGGCGGATTGGCCCGCAGATGTGCTCGCAGTACATGTGCGACGTACCCGGAGGCGGACATGCCGCGCCCCAGGGCGCGCTCCTCGAGGCGAACCGCGTCCACCCCCATCAAGCGCACCGTGTACTTCTCCGCGGGCGCTGCATCGCTCCGGGAGGCTTGTGTCAGGCGATTCATTTTGGCGGATGGGCTTTCGGCCACGGCGGCATAAACAAGATTGGCGAGCAACTTGGAGACCGACACACCACGCGCCTCCGCAAGCGCTGCAAAGCGTGCCTGCTGGTCAGGATCGATTGACGTGAAAAGTCGCGCGGCGGACGGCATGTGGCAACCCCAGGAAATCGTGCAAGGTGTGCATATTGCTGGCGCTAGCCTATCCTGCCCTCATCTACTTTGCAAGGCAAAACGCCAGCAGGCAGGAGGCCGCGCAGCGCGAACCGGCCGGGCGCGGAACTGACCGCACTCGGCTCTACGCCGCTGCCACCTTCTAACCGCACCGCTTAAGACTTCGGCAGCCGAAGTCCTGCCCTACCTTCTCCTTCGCTCATGGACTCCCGCCACCGGTCGCTGTGATCAAGATGACTGCGGCGCGTGCCTAGTACTTCACTGATTCAACGGTACCCTAGACTTCGGCAGCCGAAGTCCTGGCCCACCCTCTCGGTCGGCCATGGATTGGGACTCCTGTACTTCATTGGGGGAAGGGTCAGTTGCCAAACACGCGACTGCGAGGGATGCAGTCCACGGCTATGGTCAACATAGCTCAAGCGTATTCAGCCGTCGAAGGGAAGGTGTCGGCAGTTCCGGAACCAGGGGAAAAAAGGCGGGCAGCAACTCCCGCCGGCGGTCACGACATGAAAGCGAAGGGGTCAGTCGATCGCAGCAAAAATTAACTCCCTGTCCTTATGTTGGACCGCAAAGCCACGGAGTTTGTGAAAGTGATCCGCAAAGTTCTCGACGTTCCGATAGGCAAAGCAGAGATTGCTCAAGGCGTACAGGCAGACAATGATCCCGGCGGTATCGGCGGTCACGGTATCGGAAAAATAATTCTCGCAACAAAGCAAAACCGGCTCGCCGGTAGTAGCCATATAGCACCCCCCATTGCTCAAATCGAAAGCGCGCCAGTAGCCGCCGGAATACTCGGGCGCCAAGGAACTCATAAACCGATACACGGACTGTTCGAAGGCGAGCATTAATCGACCGAAATGTCGCGGTAGAAAGGCAAGCCGCCCACTGTCTGGCACTTCGTGCGCAATGATCGGAGTATCTGCCTCGTTGCTCTCTGTGGGTTGATACGTGTTCATTCTGCATGCTCCGTTGGCGACTGTTGTTCGGCTGCAAACACATGGTCGCGATAGCCGTCACCGCCGAGCTGCGCGACAACCCATGCACGGACAATACGGAATCGCTTGTCTGCAGTGGCTTCGCTGAACTCGCCGTTGTCGGTACTTCCCACAAAACAAGCGTCCACGCCCAGGTCGTTCCAATAAGCGATTTCCCGCGCAAGCATCGCACTGATGCCAAAGATCTCGGCCACCTTCCTATGGTTACGGCTATCGATAACCGTCATGTCGATTCCACGCTTAAGTCCAACCGCTCCGAGCGCGCATACCTCACCGCCCATATTCAGTGTTCCCCGAATGAGCAGCTTTTTCGGGAGCGCATCCAGCGCCTCCAGCAGTTCTCGCAAAAATTCCTGTCCGCCTTTGCATTGAATTGCTCGGCGTCGGTTGGCGTTCCAAAGCTCGAACTTGATCCTTCCACCCTTGCCGTCTTTACTCATGACCGCGCCCTTATCAAGATGAACAAGAGAATGAGCCGGCAGCTGTCTGCTACCGGCTCCTCTGTCGCCTAGAACGGCAATCCGCTGTCGCCCTCATCATCCGCTGCGGATTCCTGCTGCTGGGCCGGCATGACCGATCCCGAGATGTAATGGGTTTTTTGGTCGTTGCTGATCGCGGGCTTTGCGCTCACTCGGATCTGCCAATGCGTTTCATACGTACCCTGGCCGTTCTCGTCCTCTCCGGTCTTTTCGGAATCCTCGATAAAGCCGAAATAGCGAGTCCGCTTGCCGTCAACCTGCCGGAACAAGCGGCCGTAGAAGGGTCCCACGGTGTACTCCTCGGGTTCCTCTGGGGTGTTGTTGCCCACCTTGAGCGACAGGTATTCGGTGCCGCTGGTGCGGCCGATCTTCAACCAAGCCGCGACGTTCACCTTGAACGGCTTCGGCTCGTCCTCCGGCTTGACTTCAATAAAGCCGCGCATCACCGGGCCATGTTCCACCCGATCCGCCTTCGGGATCGCGAACAGGACCAATTTGCCGGTGGTGGTCGCGTTGAGAATTTCTGACGCTAGCGTGTTCATTTTTCGTGCTCCGTGTGTTGCTGGTGATTTCTTCATCGACTCGTCAAGTGCTAATGTACTGTCTTTTCCAAGTACGTTCAAGTCTTTTTTTATTACATTCGCTTCAAGATTTCGAGCCCGTTTCGAGCCCCGACCGCCCCGCCGTTTTCTTTCCGTAGTAGCGGATTTGAGTTCGATGCCCGTTGTCTCACTGTTGAGGTTCATGGTCTGTTCTCCTGTGTGGATCACTCAAAGCGTGTCTGAATTGCCGTAACGACTAGGCGAGAGACGTGCGGATAAGCGGCCAATGCAAGGGTTTGCCCGTCAGGGACGTGCGCCCTGCGCACGCCCTTGCATTGGCTGCGCGCGCGTCTATCGTTTCCACCCAGTGAAGGTAATTCAGACACGCGCCTTTCACGCCTCCACACAGGAGAACAGACCATGAACCGTCGCACCCAGGCGGGCATCTCCACTCGGATACGCAAGGCTCCGCTATCGACCCCGCTTGTAATTGCGTTGCCCAGCCGTCCTCTCGATAGGAAAACGCTGCCCTTTGATGTGCAAGGCTCTGTTGACTAGCCGCACGAACGACTATCATTTTGGATTTCGAGGATCCCGGCTTTGCTCTTCGTAATGTCCGCCCCGATCGGAGCCGCACTCGTGCGCCGTACCGCCTATCTCGAATAAAGGTTCTTAAGCGCGTGGAACGCGCAAGGGCTAGGGATGTGAAGGGCGGCGAAGCCGGTCCGCGCCTCGCGGACGGTACCCCTGAGCAGCCCGGTCGCGGCTTCCGCGAAGCCCCCAATGTTCACCGACTCTTCGGACTCTACCCATCGCGTTCGATTGCCGAAGACTCATCGGTGATCGGGTCGGCCCACTTCGCCGTGGCGTCGGTCATTCGCTTCCACTCGATCGCCGACGGCACATGCTCCTTGGCGTTTCACAAAGAACATATGTAATATGCCGCTTTCCCGCGAAGCCCCTATCGAATATCCGCATTGAACATTGCATCCGCGCCGATGTCGGCCGACTTCGCCAGCACGTGAATGCGTTCGTTCGTTGCGCTAAAAAGAACAACATCGACCCGACGATTCTTGGCGCGACCCGTCGCTGTATTATTCGCTGCGATGTACTCTGTTCCGTTGTACGTCACGCGAATTTTCGTCGGCGGCACGCCACCGTGGATCAACCACTGTTCGACATTCAATGCGCGATGCAACGCGAGTTTCGCGTTCACCTCCGGCGACCCCGTCGAGTCCGCGCCACCGCGTAGTTGTATGTGATCGGCCCGCGTCGCCGCCGCTAGAATGGCGTCCTTGGCACTGTCGGACAGCGCCAGCAAGGCGCTGCCGGTCGCGAAGTGTGTGCGTACGAGGGTGGCGGCGATTCCGTTGAGTGTGGTTTGAATTTCCTCAATCTCTGCACGGATTTGTGCGATCGGCGGCGCCGCTTCGCCGCGCGCTGTTTCATCCAAGGCGGCCGCAAGGCCGTTCAAGCGATCTTGGGCACGCAGAATCTCGGCGCGCGCCGCGGCAAGATCGGCCGGCAGTGGCGCCGCCTGCCCTGTCACCGCATTGTTGGCGGCGACGCGCGCGGTATCGCCGGCAAGGCGGGATGTTTGCGCGTAACTGGATTTCGTTGGCGTACGCAGCAACAGGCCTCGATGCACGGCGGCGACAACAGCCGTGGAGCCGCTCAGCGTGTACGCGACGGGTTTCCCATTCTCATCAAATATCATCAAACCCGCCAGCGGCCCCTTCGCGAAGGTGACATACGTGTTATGGCCGTCGTCGAAGACTTGCATCAGCCCCGTTTGATCGGGAGTCCAGAGTTGGTAGATATAGTCTTGGGAGGATAGCGGAACGGCAGAGCCACCGTCGGCTGCCGATGTCTGCACGACGGGCGACCTCGGTGTCTGGGGCTGTAGATGGGGTGTGGCACAGCCTACCACCGCGACGGTGACGGCAACCGCACTGGTCTGATATTTCATAAATCCCTGCATGGTATGAGTGTCCTTCGCGACGGTCTTTTTTGTGCCACGAATATCGCGGCGCTGCAAGTCCTTTAGTGAAGTGCGCCGAGATTAAAGAGAATCAAGAGCGCGGATGCGTAAGCGCTGTTGCGCAAGCACGCATCCGCGCGGCCTCATTTACCTATTGAGTAGCGCGACTGCGCTATCCCACAGGGCGACGTTCAACCGGACTTCCTCGGCGATGGCGCGAATGCCTCGCGTGCGGCTGGCCCGTCCGGACGCCGCGCGCCCCTGCAAGCCGCCGGCGACCAGATTCTCCTGCACGACGTTATAGACGAGCCAAGCCGAGTTTCCATAGTCCGCGTCTCGTCGCGGCAGTAGCAACTGATCCACCGACAGCGGTATGTGCTGCTCCGGTTTCGGATACCGCATTCGCAAGGCCTGCGCCGCGAAGTCCCATCGTTCCTGATCAGTTAAGGTTCGATTGGCCAGCTGCTCGAGCACCCGGCCGATATCCCCGAACCCATCCATGATTTGCAGAGCGGCTTCGACCACGTTCGTCAGAATGTTGCCGCGATGGGGTACGTACACCAGTCCGAAGTCGCCAATCTGGGTAATCAGGCCGTTGGTGCAAAGCGGACGATAGATCCCGGCGCGCAAAATCCAGGGAGAAGTTGCGTTGTGGGAATTGATTAGTATCAGTTCCGGGATCGCATCGACCATGGACAACGACGTTCTCAGATGCGAGAAGCGAATCATGTGTTTCGCGTGCGCGGGAGATCCCCCGCCCCGAACCCGCGTCTGCTGGGCTCGTGTGGGAGCGAACCCCGTTTCCTGCAATGCCTCAATGACGCGAGCCGTGCTGATGAATCGATAGTGCTTGCTCGTGCGGGTCGTGTCCGGCGTCTCCGCAAAAGCGGCAGGGGCGGAGTTCAACAGGACCTCGGCAGGAAGTGCCTGCCGTGCCACCGTGTACATCGGAGTATTGTCTAACATGATGAATGTCCTTTTGTGATGAGCTGACGTCGTAGGCGGGTTGCCTACGTGCCGAAGTCGCCACGCCGCAGCGCCGCCGTCAGGAGCGAAGCCGGCCGGTCCTGCCGGCCGGGCGCGCGTCCGCGCGACTCTTGACGGCAAGACCGGCGTGGTACCATTCAAAGGCACAGGCAAACCCCCTCCCCTTCAGTTATCGAGGTCGATGGGTTCCCCGATCTGCACGCTGATATTCTCCAGATCCTGGGATTGCTCGACCCGTCCCGTTTCCGGGTTGATTTCATCGACCGAGAAGAACTCCGCATCATCGATCTCGGCCTCTGCCTGGGATGCCAGCTGCGCTCCTTGTGTTTGGTACAGGGTTCGCGCCTCGACAATCGCCGCGGGCAGCCCTCCCTCGGTCTCCACGTCGATGCTGAAGCGGACGATTTGGTGCTCTCGAACAAACAAGGTGTAGCGTTTCATGGCTGCTCTCCGGTGGCTAAAAAAAAAGCCGGCCCTCGCCCTCACGAGTCGAGCAGCCGGCGATTCGTTATCCCTAACGGGCAGCGGGAAGCGCGTTCGGGAAATGCTTCGCAAGGACACCGTTCATTGCGTCGACCAGGTCGAGGCGTTTAAAGAGAATATGACCGTTGCCGTTGCCGAACAGGCGTATCGATAGATACTCGTTCTCGAATACCTTCGGATACCCTGAATTCTCACGAAACGCATCGGAGAGTTTCGCGTAACTTCCTTGCCGATGATCCCCCTCCGGCTTTCCGTCGAGTACGTGAAATACTCGCATCAGATCGTCCAACTGTTCGACGGAATTATGATTGATCCCGTAGGTATAGCAGAGGTACTTTACGATAATTCGTTTGCCGAACTTCTGCGGAAGATTGGTTTTGTAATCCCACGACAGCCGCTTGAATACTTCGATGATCCCCTGGTCGAACATCTCCCCCCGGGAATCATGCAGCGCCCCGAAGGTCGCGCAGATCGCCTCTCGGGTTAGCTCTGGAATTTGGTGCTTGCGCACGTTCTCGTCGAACTCGTAGCGCTTCCGTGCCGACATCAGCGATCGCATCCCAGATTCGTCCATCAAGAATCGCCAGGCGCCAGCGTCGATCGACAAGCGGCAGGCCTCCAAAGCCGCCGCGGTGTCGCCGAATTCGCCGCCGACATCCTGGCCATCACCGCGGTACGTCTTGCACGCGACGATATAGGGGAAGCCGAGGCGGGCGCTCCTTGCTATACGATCGGCTTCGGCAAGCAGCGCGAAGGCCTGCTTCACTCTCTCAAGCGCGGCCTCGCGTTGTTGCAGTAGGTGGGTAATACTGACACTGGGGACGAGCTCGTGTAGGTCGCGGGCCTGGCCCTCACTATCAACGTGTAATGTAGACATAATTGACTCCATCGGAAACTAGAAAGGCACCGCGAGGTGTTCGCGGTGCCCGGGTTTATTCAGATAAGTCCACGTTCGGCGAGCGATACAATTTGGGTTTTCGCAACAATGACGTGATCCAATACCCTGACATCGACCAAGGCCAGCATCTCTTTGACACGCTGGGTGATGAGCTCGTCTGCTTGCGAGGGCTCGGCAATTCCCGACGGGTGTACGTGGATCATCATCACGGCTGCGGCGTTGTATTCGAGGACCGATCGAAGAATTTCCCTCGGGTGCACACTGGCGCCGTCCAGGGTCCCGGTGAAGAGTTGCTGATGGGCAATGTAGCGGTGGCGCTTGTCGACGAATACCAAGCCGAAGACTTCCCGTTCCAAAAAGCCGTACTGTAGGGTGGCCCAGGCTTTGAATAGACTCGGACTGCTGAACGTTTTTCGTTGGGTCAGCACTTTGTTTTCGAGAATGACCAGTGCTTTGGTGACGATCTCGAGCTCGTTGTCGGTCAAGCGAGACGCTCCGGCTTCGTGCAGCGCGCAGTGATAATTTCTAGCCGTCGCGCGTTTACGTGTACGCGTCGGCAACACGGGCGTTTCCTGAACTACTTCGGTATTCATGTTGAGGTCCTCAGAGCTGCAAGATGCGCAGGCGGAAGTGCCTGCGTGCCCTTCAATGGCTCACGCCGCAGCGCAGCCGTCAGGAGCGAAGCCGGCCGGTCCCCCGGCCGGGCGCGCGTCCGCGCGACTCTTGACGGCGAGACCGGCGTGGCAAACTATCGAGGCACAGGCACTTCCTGTTGAGTTTCGGGAGCGCTTGAGTTCCAGGCATTTACCGGACGGAGGGGAGGCGCCGGACAGAGGAAGCGACGATTCCGGCGCGCGTTGCGATGATCTCCTGGACCGAGAAAGTCGCGCCGATCGAGCTACAATGCTCGACCGGCGCAACGCCCGACGATTCGGGCACCGGCTACCTTCGACTAAGCGACTTTCGTCTTTCTCTGTTTACCCTTCGGAACGGCCGGTTTTGCCGAGGTCGTCTTGGTCGAGCCCTTCGCGGTCGCCCTGGCTTTCTGCTCGTCTTTGAGCGCTTTGCGAATGGCGTCCGTGTCGATCCGGGAGCGCTTCGCGGCGTCCAGCAGCTTCGTCGGTTTACCCGTGCTGTACGCATGCGCGCGTACCTCATCGATGAGCGCGCAATCGAGCACGAAGCGCCGCAGCTGTTCTTCGGATAATTTCCCGATCTGACCGGCGCTCTGATGCACCACATCATTCGCTTTCTTCTTGTCTGCCCAGTTCCAGAGCGTAACGAGTCGAACGCGTTCGTCATGCCCGGCTTGATGCCAAAGTACGGTCGCCACTAATCGCAGATCCTCGCCACCGAGTTGGCCCGGGGTCTTCGTGCGAACGGCATTGAAAACCCGTTCCCGAAACGTGGTTTCGAGCTTCGCCGCCTTTTGCCGTTGTCGCTCTCCGTCACTGCCCGACGAGCGCCCTTGCTCGGCACGTACACCCTTGGCTTTGAGTGTCTCCGCGTGGTCACTCAATTTGGCAAGTTCGACAATCTGCCCCGACTTTGGATCTTGCAGCAGGGTCTCGGCCTTGAAGTCCTTCCCGAGCAGCTGCCGGTAGGTGCGATGTTTCGCATCTTGGTAGCACGTGTCGTCGAGTTTCACGTAGCCGCCGTGCAGGCTGGAGTCAACGCCGTAGGGTGCGATGCGCTTCGCGTCCTCGCCGGCGAGCACCTTGCGTCCTTCTGCCTTCGCCCGAGCCTCGATGAGCACGTACCAGGCAGAGCGCTTTGCGGCAAAGCACTCCGGATCCGTGCAGACGTCTGCACCTTTGACATCGCCGAACAGTTCCGGCTGATTGCCCGTACGTTTCGGGCAGCTCCCACATGCGCCGGCGGCCGGGACCAGATCGATCTGCTTCTGATCGAAAGGGGCATCTTTGAGCCGCAGCATGTAATGCTGTTGGACGTGCTCGGCGGCGGCGCGCACGGACATGATTGCGCCGTTCCAGCCCTCGGTGATGTCCTTCAATGCCTTATTCTGCAATGCAGGGACCGGTATGCGCGCGAGTAGCAG
>Ga0182014_10003966_pt1 | contig 17391 bp, 12 predicted proteins | sample 612S2DmetaG_FD_120489 | JGI IMG/M metagenome (GOLD analysis project Ga0182014, IMG submission 120489) | Permafrost microbial communities from Stordalen Mire, Sweden - 612S2D metaG | ecosystem: Environmental > Terrestrial > Soil > Wetlands > Permafrost | place: Sweden: Stordalen | collected... | reverse complement strand
GGGGCCCGGAACGTGGGCACGTCCTCGGCCTGGCCCGCCTGCCGGTCCCGGGGACCGGGTGCCCGGAACGTGGGCACGTCCTCGGCCTGGCCCGCCTGCCGGTCCCGGGGACCGGGTGCCCGGGACCCAGACGGGTCCTCAATATGGCCCTTGGCCTGGGCCGTCACGTGTTCGCGGCGAATGATGGGGATTGGCTGGGTGTTGACCACGTTAGGCCACGCAAGGCCGATCTGGTTCGGGGGGGCCGGGCTCGACATGGCCAGCAGAACGGCCAGCCCCTCCTTCTGCTGGCCCCACATGCCGGAACCATCGCCCCTGGCGATAATCGGGAACCACATCGTAGGCGCGTTCGCGGCCGCCACGAGGTCCCCGGCCGCCACGGTGTCCGCGGCAACCGCAGCATCCGCGGCAACCGAACTGGTCTGCCCGGCGCCCCGCCGGTGACGGCCATAGCCGGCCGCCGCGCGCGCGACGGCCGGGGTGGTGTACAGAGCCTCAGCGAGGGTGACCACCAGCCCGGCGAACGTCATCCCGACCAAGCCGCCGCGCAGACAGCCAATCACCGACGCAACGACGTTAACCACGGCAAAGGCCGTCAGGACGTTTGCTGCCCGCGTCAGCTTGCCGACTGCCCGGCAGACGGCAACGTAAAAGGAACCGGGAACGGCGGGCAGGTAGGTGAGGACGAGCAGTTGCATGGGTACCGTGCCCACACCAGCGTAGCCCGGGCCAAATATATGCAGTATGTAACGAGCGCCAAAACCTAGGATCGCCATTCCCGGTATACCCAGCAATATCGATATGCGCAAACTCAGGCGCAGCTGCCTGGCCATCCCATCCGTGTCACCGGAGGCGACCGCGAAGAGCGCCGTTGAGATGTGCCCTGGCAGGACGTACAGGAAACTGCAGATGGTCCAGGCGGCATAAAAGCCGGCATTCACAGAAGGCGCCAGGATCGAGGCCGCCAGCACCGGGACCAGCAGGCCAGGAGCCGAGATGGCAAGATTCAGCCAGTTGTGAGCCGCCACGGTGCTGCCGAAGCTTTTAAGCACACCCCACTCGGGCCTGCGCAGGAAAGGCTGATGCTGCAGCCCTAGCTGGGCCGCGACCACGAGTAGCGATACCGGAATAGCAGCCACCCAGGAAAAGAAAAGCCCAATGCCCAGGGTGTAGTGCAGGACAGTAGCTACGCCAATCAGGGTCAGCAGTTTCACAACCACGAACGCCAGGTTTCGCGTCAACTGCAGTCCGCCGCGCAGCAAACCGATTGCGGCGGCGTCAAATACGGCCGACACCGTGGTCAGGACAACCCCGGCACAGAGCAGGGCCGCGTGCAGCGGAGTCCCGATAATGGGGTTGAAATGCGTGGTGATGTAAGGAGCCACGAAGACGAAACCAATGGACAATACCAGCGATCCTGCGCCCGCTGCGAGCGCTGCCGCCCAGATGAGGCCGGAACGATTGCCGGTTCGCCCGGGCAAGCTCCCGATAAGAAGGGTGCTGAGGCCAAATACACCAAATGATGAGAGCAGCGTCATCACCGACACGGCTCCGGCGCCATAGCCAACGGCCTGCTGGCTGAATAGCCTGGCGGCAATATTCCAGTAGGCGAAGCCCAGGGCCGAGGTAAGCCCGGTCGTGGCAATAAGGCTCGCTGCATTGACAAGCAGGGCCCTATACCGGCCCAGGGAAGCCATTATGCTGGCCCAGGGCGGTCGATGGCCCCGGTGCGCGCACTCACCTGGTAATTGCACGGTGATACCAAGAAACGTCCCCTCCCTGATCGGGTTGGGCCATGATCAGGCTGCGGAACCGGCCTGACCATGCTCAGGCTCCGGAACCGGCTGGAACTTCCATGCCGACCGGGACGGCACCCCTGCACGTGCTGCACCAGTCTTGCGCCGCACCTCGCTAACGCCATCCCCCTCGAAAGCGCCCCACCGCGGAGACAATGAGGCACGGCAGGCCCCATGTCGTGTCGGCTGCGCCAAGCCAGCAGCACCAGCCAGGCTGGAATGTCACGGCCCCCTTCACGGCCTCATGCACGGCACGCTCCCGGCATCAACCACACGAGCGAAGAACACCCCGGAGCACATCGCTTGACGAAGCGCCTTGACGAAGCACCCGGATCGACCAGATCCGGACAACGCGGCTTTATCGTACCTTCCGCACTGGCGAGCCCGCCGCGAAACCGGGACACCGGGCCCGGAACGAACGTCGGCCGCTGGGCGCGCTGCTGTCACAGCGCTGGCGGCCCGGGCGCGGCTCCCTCTCTGAGCCGACCGCAGGGCCGACCGCGGGCCTGCCCGATCACGCGACGAGTCTTTCCGGAGGCGAGAATATTCCATTCCGGGTTGGAAATTGGCTTGTCCCCAGGCTGCCGGAGGAGCGAATAGCAACGGCGACCTTAACCGCTACTGGCATCACCACCTGCGCAAAGGACACGAACGCGGCCGCAGCGTCCGCTACCGCGAAAGCGTCGTCCTCGCTGCGCGATCAGCTCACTCCGTGTGATCAGATGACGCCAAAAGAGTCACCCTCGTCGTTCAAAATGATTACAGAGTAAACCTCTCATGGCATATCCGCGTCCTCTATCGTTGGCCGGTACCTGGTGCCGGACATCATCGAGTTCCGCGAGGCGCCGCCGAAAACCTCGACCGGCAAGGTCGACCGGGCCGGCTTCGCCCAGGAGCACGACGAGCTGGAGCCGGCCGGAGACGGCCGGCGGAACAAGCGCTAGCCGACACACGGAAGGAAGGTGCTCAGGTGGAGACGGTCATCAACGATTACATCAGCCGTGAACTCGTCCAGGACCCGGCGCTGCTGCCGCTGGCGGACGACATATCACTACTGGAGAGCGGCATCCTCGATTCGCTGAGCCTGCTGCGGCTGGTGGTCTTCCTGGAAGAGCGGTTCGGGGTCACGATGGGCGACGCGGACCTGCTCCCGGAGAATTTCGCCAGCGTGAACACTATCTGCGCCTACCTCCGCGCCCGGGAGCCCGGAAAGCAGCAGGCCCCGCGTGGATGACGGCCCCGCGAGAAGGCTGCTGCACAACGTAAAAGGCATGGTCTTCTCGGCGGTCCTGGCCCGTCTGCCGGCCGCCCTCGGCTACCGCATCGCCTGCCGGCGTGCCGACTCGCTTTTCCGGTGCCAGGACGAGAAGCGCACCGAGATAGCTCACAACCTGCAGCTGGTGCTCGGGAACGAGCTCAGCCCGGCTGCGGTGCAGGAGGCGACCCGGGACTGGTTCCGGCTCGCCTCCTGCGATGCGGTCGACGTGGAGCGGCTACGGTACGGGACGCGGCCGCTGCGGCGGCTGGTCGAGATCCGTGGGCGGGAACATCTGGAGGCCGCGCTGGCCGCGGGCAAGGGAGCCATCCTTTGCACCGGCCACTTCGGCTCCCACGGCAGCGGCTTCTCGGTGCTGCACGCCAGCGGCTTCCCGGTCACCAGCATCGGGCGCTGGCACCACAAGTACTTGCCCGGCCTCTCATCCGCCGAGCGGCGGTTCTGGGACCTTTACCTCGGGCCGTTGCGGCGCCACCGGCAGCGGCCGAACATCGAGCCAAGGCCTGGCCGGCCCGAGGTCGCGGCGCTGGCAGCATCCGTACTCCGCGCCAATGAGGTGGTGACGATCGCGATCGACGCGCCGCCGCTGGACAGCGACCGGGCCCGCGCCGTGCAGGTTCCCTTCCTCGGCCACCGGGCCGGACTGCTGCCCGGGGCAGTGGCCCTCGCCCAGGTGACCGGCGCGCCGCTGCTCATGAGTTTTATGTACCGCGCGGCCGACTACCGCCACCAGGTGCTGGAGATCTCCGCGCCAATACCGGTGGAGGGAAAAACCGCGACGGTATTCGAGCGCTGCGCCGCCGAGATGAGCGCCGCCATCCGGAGGAGCCCGGCCCACTGGGAATTCTGGGCGAAAACGCGCGATCTTGCCGTCCTCGGGCTGGTCCCTGCACAAGGGGACAGCTCACCAGCCGCCGGACCGGTCCTTCCACCACCCGGGAGATCCCCAAATGACGGATCAAAAGACGGCGTCCCGGCTCGGGGCCGACCTGTTCCTGCTGCACGCTCCAAGCGTTTACGACTTCCGCGAGCGTGACGACATGCTGTTCGCCTATCTGAGTGACAGCGACAGCGACAATGTCACGTCGATCTACGAGATGTACCCCATCGGCTGGTTCTCGATCAAGCAGCGGCTGGCTGATCACGGATTCGACACGAAGATCGTGAACGTCGCCTCGCTGATGCTCATGCATCCCGATCTGGATGTCAGGCGGCTGCTCGGCCGGCTCGAAGCACCGATCTTCGGGTTCGACCTGCACTGGATGACACAATGTAACGGCGCTATCGAGCTCGCGGCCCTCCTGAAGGAGGTGCACCCTGACGCGCTGACAATCTTTGGCGGCATCTCGGCGACCTACTATGCCAGCCAGCTGCCAGCCGCTCTCCGCGACGAAATTCGTTCCTACAACCGCAAGATCCTTGCATATTCGAGCGACCAGATCATTCCGGTGCGGCGTCCTTTCGGCGGCCGGTGGTTCGACGACGTCACCGTTCCGCAGCAGATGATCGAGGATATCTTGGCCACCCCGGTCGGCCGGTGATCCGGTTCGTCTACGCCGTAGTCAGCACGGACGATCCCGGGGAGGGACTACAATCTGGCCTGCTGCCGATTCCCCCCTTGAGCCGACAGCAGAACCAACCGCGGGCCTGGCCGCACACGCGACGAGTCTTTCCGGAGGAAAGAATATTTCATGCGTATCATTTTTGCGGTCCAGGGCCCGCACGTTCCTTATCTATTTGCCGGCGGCCCCCTGGACGTTCACCACTTGGCACTAACGCTCGGCTCTCAGGGTCATGACGTAGCTGTGGCCGCAGCGCTCCCCGGGCTGCCGGAATCGGTGAGATTCCGGCAGCTTCCCTACCGGCTCTCTCAGGCTATCACCAGAAACGAACTCCTTATCTACCGCGATACCTATAATGGCTATGAGACATTCCGGGTTGGGCATTGGCTTGTCCCCAGGCTGCTGGAGGAGCGAATAGCAGCATGGCGTCCGGATATCGTCGTGACACAAGGACAGGATTCCTCGACACTCGCACTTGCGGCCGTCCGCCAAGGGGTCCCCGTTGTCTTGCGGCAGATAGACCTATGGGGCGTTGAAATGCTCGCTGAAGCGGCCAAAAAAGATACCACGGTTGAATCACTGCTGCATAATCCGCTATTTTCTATAGTGAGCAACTCGGCATTTATAGCCGCCAAAACTGAAGAACTCCTTCGGGTTTCCTCACCCGTAGTCCATCCCCTGATCAGACCCGAGGATTCTGTCTGCGATCACATCGACCCCAGGTACATCACGTTTATCAGCCCGATCCCATGGAAAGGCCTGGCGGTCGCCCTGGAGGTAGCAAGGCTGCTTCCGCATCGGGATTTTCTCTTCGTCCAGGGCTGGCGCAGGAGCGCGGCGGAGCGCAAAAAACAGCGAGCTGACCTGGCCGGGCTGCCCAACGTCGTCTTGCGGCCCAATTCCGCCGGGCTCAAGGAAGTCTTCGCATCGACCTCGGTACTCCTGGCGCCTTCCCAGATCGAAGAGGCCTTCGGCCGGGTCATCGTGGAGGCAGGGTTTAATGGCATCCCCGCCGTGGCCAGCCGTATCGGCGGAATCCCCGAATCCATCGGCGAATCGGGCGTCTTGCTGCCGCCTTCGGATCCGCCGGAACGCTGGGCCGATGCGATTGACCGGATGCTCTCGGATCCAGCGTCTTACGCGAGGTTCCGGACCGCTGCACTTGCTAACGCGCAGCGGCAGGAATTTGAAGCAACGACGATAGCGGAAAGATTCATCAAGGTCCTCAGCAGTCAGCTTCGCGCAGTCCCGGCGTAATCTCTTCTGCGCGCCACACGTGGACGGTTGCCGCCGCGGAGAACGGGATCAGGGCCATCGCCGGCAGGGGCGAGTACACGTACCCGCTTCGCCTGCCTCGCTCCGGTCACTGCCTCCCCCCCGGTCCTGGGTGAGACCGCTGCCGCTCTAGCTGGCTGCAGTCGTGGTGTAACCGAGTGTCGTCTCGCCTGGTGGCAGGTACCGGCACCTGAGGATGCACTGATCACATTAACTTGGCCACAAATCGCCCCATATCCAGGTAAAATTCGCATACTGGCATTGGCCTGGTGCCGGCGGCCCTCGAGTGACCCCGCCTGCTCACAGTCGTAAGGTCCCCGGCTGTGTGCTGATGACAATGTAATCCGGGCTATTAACGCGTTTGGGTATCTAAAGTGATATTCCGGACAAATCTCCCGTGCGTCACGAGCCGGGAGACGTTCGTGTGCGGGCTGCGGAAACAGGGTAGGGAGGGATTTTTGCCGTTCAGCGGAAAGAGGGGACGGAGCGGGAGACTGGATGTCATCCTGGTCGACACGCCCTGGGGTTGTTGCGACTTTCTCGCCCATCAGCTGGCCAAACGCGGACTGGGTGTGCACGCGTTCACGCCACATCTACGCCGGCCGCGCTACTTGCGGGTAGCTCATCCTTACACGTCCTATGTTGAGCAGCCGCTGGGAAAAGGGCCCTCTGATTCTTTCCAGGCCATGGTGGAAAGAATTGGCCCCGCGTGCATTATCCCGTGCACCGAGCAAGCGCTGTACTGGCTCTGGGACCAGCCCGGCCACATCCAGCGGCTCTGCTTCCCGGATGTGGCACCGGCGGTCAGGCCACTGCTGCTGGATCGTGCTCTCCTCCTGGAGGGGGCCGCCGCCTGGGGGGTGCCGGTTCCGGCGGCCATGCCGCTCAGCAGCCATGCGGACTGCACTGCGGCCATCGCCGGGGGCCTGCCGCTCATGGTGAAGTCAGGAAGGTCCATCGGAAGCCTGGGCGTAGCGCTGTGCCGCACACCCGAAGAGGTCATCGCGGCGTTCGACCGGTTCGCGCCGCGGGGACTGTCGGTCACGGCGCAGCGTTTCTACACGGGCCCGACGTACATGGCCGGTGGCTTGTTCGAGCACGGGGAGGCGATGCATTTTTACGCCGGCGAGCAGACGACCATGTGGCCGAAGCTGACCGGCTATGCCTACGAGGTGCGGTCGGCCGGCGAGCCGTACCTGTCGCAGTTGCTGCAGTACGCGGAATCGATATGCAAGCAACTAAGGTGGACCGGGCTCGCGTCGTTCGATTTCGTCCTCGACGAAGACGGTGAGTTCCGGTTCGTTGATTTCAATCCCCGGCCCTGGGGCTCAGCCGACGCGACGCTCTCCGCCCGCGTCGACCTGTACGGCGGGCTCGCCCGCTGGATCCGCGACGGTAGTGCGGGTCCCCCGAGCAGGTCGCTCCCGGGAATCTCACACCGCGTATTCCCGAAGTTCAGCTTCGGGCCATCGGGGATGAGCGCGTGGCGCCGCCTCGCGGGCCTGCGCGACGCGCCGTGGAATGCGCCGTCTTACATTATCGGTGAAGCGCTGTCGGAACTACGCGATCGCACCGTAGCCCGGATCGCCCGGCCCGCCAGCACTGACCGGGACACCTTACCGGCCCGGAAGATAGCCTGCCGGCCAGGACATCAGCAAATCGGGCCGGGATTATAATGCTCGGCCGGCCATACGCGACGGTTTATTCGCCAGCAACGACTGCACCGTGTTTTTCAGCCATAGCTGTTCCGGCGAATCGCCGTCACGGATAAAGGTACGCCTGATCGCATACTGCCCGGTAAACTGCGTTTCCGAGATGGCGCAAGCGTAATCGTAACCCGCCGCTTCTACCGCCTTTACCGTACGTTCATCGAGATGGCCATACGGATAACAGAAGCCAGTGACCTCCTGACCGGTGATCTCCTGAAGTATGCGCCGGCTCTCGTGAATTTCACTGGCCAGCTCGGCGTCGCCCACGGAAGGGAGCGATACATGATGCATCCCGTGCGAGCCAATCTCAACTCCTGCTGACGCCACCTCGCGTACTTGGTCCGCGGTCAGCAGGAGTTTACGAGTCCCCTCGCGATCCCACTCGTTGCTTCCCGCGAGCCTTCCGGCGATGACAAACAGCGTGGCCGTGAACCCATAGCGCTGCAAGACCGGCAGTGCGTTCTCGGCGAAGTCAGCGTATCCGTCATCAAATGTGAGGCCCACGAGGCGCTTCTGGGAACCCTGCTGCCACGCTTGCAGCAAATTGCTGACCGATGTCCCCATACGGCCGAGACGACGTAGTGACCGTAGTTGCTTCCGGAAGCGCTCCGGGCGCACCGTTAGCTGGTACGGGTCATCGTGACGGGGCGCCACGGAGTGATACATCAAAGGCGCAATTTCCGTGTATACCGTTTCGTTCAAGTCCCTGGCCACCTAGATATCTTGATCACGGGTCTGAAGGGGCGCGCTGGCTGTCTGGCGCGCAGCCCGGCGGTAAGACAGCGCACCGACCAGGGCCCCGCGGGCCTCGGTGAGCACCAGTCGCCTGCCGCCCACCCGCATCTGGCCGGCCCGCGACGCCTTCCGCGAGCGGCGCAGCACGGCGGTGGCGTGCCGGAGTGCGCGGGTAAGCAGGACGACTGGCATCTGTCCGCTGAGCAGATGCTTAGCGAGGTAGGCGCCTAGTCCGTGGCCGTAGGAGTAGATCTGCTCCGCCAGCGCGCCTTCGTCCGAGCGGTGCTGGTGCCAGACCAGGGATGACGGCAGGTAACAGATTCGGCCGCCGGCCAGGATGATGCGGAGGAACATATCCAGATCCTCGCCACCTCGGCCGGGTCCCCCCGTACCCAGTACGGGGTCGAAGTCGCCGAGTTCCTCTACGGCGCTGCGGCGGATCGCGAAGTTGGCGCCGGTCCCGAAAACTCCGGCATTGAAAGGGTAAAGCGCCGAAGAATGACGATGAGTGGCGAGATCGTAACGGCGGGGCTCAAAGGCCTCGCCCCAGGAGTACCGCGAGTCGAAGTATCGCTCCGCGCCGGTGTTCAGTGAGCTCGAAGCGACCAGGCCGGTTACGCACGCTGCCCCGGGATCAGCCGCGAACCCGGCAGCGACCGCGGCGGCCCAGCCAGGATCGACCCGGGTGTCATCGTCGGTGAAACAGATCAGATCGAACTGTGCGCGCGCCAGCCCGTGATTACGGGCGCGGGACAGACCAGGTTCGGGCTCGCATGTGTACTGTATCCGTGCGTCCGCTTTGGCCAGGCCCGTCACGAGCTCGCGCGTCTCATCGCTGGCCGGCGCGTTATCGACCACGAGGATCTGGAGTGGTTCATAGTTCACCTGCTGGATTGACCGCAGGCACTTATGCAGGCCATCCGCCCGGTCTCTGGTGCAGATGATGACCGTCACGCCCGGGCCACCGGACGCAAAGCGGTCCGGACAGGACACGGAAGCCATCCATCCGGCTGATTCCTGCGTATCCAGAGCCGCTTTATCGAGTTCTTCATGGTGCTGTAGCGGCTCGGCAAGTGTTTTCTCGGCCAGACTGATGGCCCGGGCGGTCAGGTTTTCGGCCGGCCCGGCGGGGAGCTCGATATATCCGATGGGCGCATGGTGCATACGGACCAGTACCCGGGCCATACCATGCTGGTCACTGAGCGGTCCGCCCATGCCGCGGACAGGTTCAGAATCGTCCAGATCCAAGAGGCTGACCCAGATGCTAGCTTCTGTCATTGTGCTCCTGCCCGGCTGATGGCAATTGACGTCGGCCGGTTATGAGAAGTCGTGCCAGGTGTGCTGGCCATAGCCCAGACCCCGGGCCTGGCGCGTTATACCGGGAACAATCAAGGGACTAACGTAGCAAAGCTCTTCTGCTGGTCACCGGGGAACAGCCAAAAATTCTCAAACTCTAGGTAATAGTATTGTTACGGAAAGTAAATCCGCCGCAGTGTGCCCGTTAATCGCGCGTCGACAGCCACGCTATGTAGCGGGGCGCGTGCATATGGTTAACAGGAATGCACGCGCCGTCATCGGCGAGCGCTGCGGCCATCCGTCGCGGCTGAATGTGAATTGGTAGCCGGGGTCTTCTGAACCCGCGGGCCGAGGTCCCACGAATCGTTGTAACACACTGTGACGATACTGGCAATTTGCTGAAAAGCGCAATTTGATCCAAAAGCACAGTCTGTCGCGTATTACCACGATAGTGTGTGGGTCTCAGCGGCATCCGGTGACGCTTACGGCTCGGGCTTGTCCCCGGCGGCGGTGCGGTCGCCGTTGCGAGCTGATGGCACATCTGGTGGTCGCACAGGCAGTTCGGCCGGATGTGAACGGCCGCCTTCATGACGCGTCATCGAGACCTCATCGCTGAGCTCAGACGACGCAGCCCCGAGACTGGACGGAGGGCGTTGGTGAAGCCCCTTGCGCGAGGCTGTTCTGGCGTAACCGTGGTCATCTGCTGCTACACAGAGCAACGATGGGAGCAGACCTGCGCCGCGGTTAAGTCTGCGCTGAGCCAGGATCCTGCACCCGCGCAGGTGCTGCTGGTGGTCGACCACAACGCCGCGCTGGCGGCACGGGCCAGACGTGAGCTCACCGACGTGATGGTGCTGGAAAACGAGGGGCCTACCGGGTTGTCCGGGGCCCGCAACACAGGCCTGCGGGCGGCGACTCAGCCCATCACGGCCTTCCTGGATGACGACGCCGAGGCGCGGCCGGGCTGGATGGCGGCTCTCGTCGAGCCTTACTCGCGCGCCAATGTGGTAGCCACCGGCGGTGGTGTGCACCCCGTGTGGCCCGAGCAGGCGCCGCGCTGGCTGCCGGCAGAGTTCTACTGGGTTGTTGGCTGCAGTTACCTGGGGCTACCGGAGTCGGGGGGCGAGATACGCAATCCGATCGGCGCCAACATGAGCATGCTCACCCACCTGGCTCTCGAAGCCGGCGGCTTCGACGAGGGAATGGGGCGGCTGGGCGGCAATACACGAGGCTGCGAAGAGACCGAGCTTTCCATCCGGCTGACCACCCGATCGCCCGGATCAGCCGTCATGTACGTACCCACCGCGGCGGTGGACCATCACGTTAGCCAGGAGCGTCTGAAGCTGGGCTACTTCATCAGCCGCTGCTGGCATGAGGGCCGCTCCAAGGCCGACGTGGTACGGCTGGCCGGCTCCGGCCCGGGTCTGGAGCGGGAACGGCGGCAGGCTGTGCTGGTCATTCCCGCGGCCTTGCTCCGGGAGCTGCGCCGCCTGCTCACCGGGGATGTGGCCGCACCGGCCAGGATGACGGCGAACCTCGCCGGGCTCGCGAGCGCGGCGGCCGGATATTTCACCGGACGAGCCCGCCAAGCCGTCCAGCGCCAGGGCCCGGCTCGCCCTCAGGACACGACAGGTCCTGAGGGAGATGGTCAGGCCGAGGAGCTGCCGGCGGCGGCTGACCGCGAGGCGGCTTCGCGGCGGAGCTGACGCCGGCTCTTGAAGTACAGCCACGGCCCGACCGCCATGCCGTGGAACTCCCGTTTGGCCAGGCCGGCCGGGAGGACAGGATTGTCCTTCGTCCGGTCGCCGATAGCCGAGACGCGGATCGCCCCGGCGACGATCTTGGCCGGTAGTTCGCGTCTCGCCTTCCCGCTCCGCAGCAGGAGAGCGGTGAGCGCGGCCGTACAGCCGGAACCGTAGGCCAGCATCTGACGGGACAGGTCTTGCAGGTTGGCGCGATGGTCGTGCCAGATGATCGCTGACGGCTCATAGACAAGACGGTGGCCGGACAGAACGGTGCGCACGAACACGTCAAGGTCTTCCCCGCCGCCGCTGGGCGTGCCGGCGCCGAGCGCCTCGTCGAAGCCGCCCAGCTCCTTGAGCGCGCGCCGGGAGATGGCAAAGTTCGCGCCCGCACCGAAGATCCCGGCCGAGTAGGGGTAGAGAGGCGAGTCGTCGCGGTTGTCCTTCAGGTCAAAGATTCTCGGCTCGGAGAACGCCCCCCACCTCTGACGCTGGTCGAAATAGAGCTGCACGGCGTTGTCGAGGGCAGCGGTCGGAATCAGCCCCGTCACACAGGCCACATCGCCGGCCCGGCCGAAGCCGCGGATGATGCCGTGCAGCCACCACGGATCGACCCGCACATCGTCATCCGTGAAAGCGATGATCTCGGCGGTCGACTCGGCGACACCACGATTACGCGCACACGACAGGCCCGGCCTCGGTTCACGGACGTAACGGATTCTCGCGTCCGTAGCGAACTCTCCCAGCACGGCGTCCTTGGTCGCGTCGGAACTCGGCGCGTTGTCGACCAGAACCACCTCGAACCGCGGGTACCGCGACGCCATGAGGCCGCGCAGCGTGCTAAGCGCTCCGTCCGGCCGGTCCCGGGTACAGACAACCACGCTGACCGGCGGGGCGTCCTGGCTGTCCGGCGGGGCGCCTTCGGCTGCGGGGATGCCATCGGGCGGCAAGGCATCGAGCGCGGGACGGCCGTCCCGCTCCCGGCGCGCATTGATGGCCGGGCCGAGCTGCCGCCACACCTGCTCTGCGACAGACACCGCGTCCAGCGCATCCGGGGCGAGGAATGCGTATCCGACGGGTTCGCGGTGTATGCGGACGAGAAGCCGCACGGCGGTGTAGGGGTCACCATCGTCCCGGGCCGGCAGCTCGATGGCCCGAAAGGAGCTGGCCAGTTCCAGCTCACCCACCAGGATTGGCGGTCTCATCGGGCCGCCCTCTCACGGCTGGCCGCCGCCCGTGAGCCGGGACCGCCGCGCAACCGCAGGTTGACGGCCTTGACCGCCTCCCGGGCTGAATGCTGCGCCGACCGGACAACGCGGCGGCCCTTCGGGGGCAGGCTATGCCAGAACAGCAGCTGCAGCCCCGGCATGCTGCGCAGGAGCTGATCAGGGCCGGCCGATCTGGCTTTCGCCGCCCAGTAATTGGCCAGGTCATCGTCTGATCCGTGCTTGAAGGCCGCGACCGCCGGCCGGACATAGGCCAGCCCGGCGGGCAGCCGCCGGAGCTGACCGATCCGCTCTTCGAGCAGGTCACGGAGGGCGGTTTCACTGGCCGTCCGGTTTCTCGTGACCGAACCGGGACGCAGCCGCAAGTCCACCAGGAAGTGCTTGCTCGCCCATAGGACCGGCGTCTTCGACCCATCGGCGATGCGAAGCCACATGTCGAGATCCTCGACGCTGTGCAGCTCCTCGTTGAAACCGCCGACGTCCTCGAAACATGACCGGCGGATCAGGAGTGAACTGCCATTACGAGCCGGATTGCTGCCCACCAGGAAGTCATCGAAGTCGTAGCGCCCGGCGCGCTGCCACTGGAAGAAGACGGGCGTCCCGTTCTCGAGGATCATCCGGGACCGGCAGAACACGAGGCCGACGTCGGGAGGCAGCGATTCGATCAAGGCGATCTGACGTTCCAGGAACCGGGGATGCCAGCGGTCATCACCGTCGAGATACGCGATGTACTCGCCCCTGCCCTCCCGGATCGCAACGTTCCGTGCGGCACTCAGGCCCCGGTGCTCACCCGGCACCAGACGGAACCGCGGATCGTCACCCGCGTGAGCCCGGGCCACTTCGGCCGAGTGGTCAGCGGAACCGTCGTCCACCACCAGGTATTCGAAGTCGGTGAACGTCTGCCGCACGACCGAGTCCACGGCCTCGCCGATATACGCGGCGACGTTGTACGCGGGAGTTACCACCGTCACCCGGGGTGCACCGGCGTTCCCGAAACTTGTCATGCCCTTCCCCTCCTCGCCAGGCACAGGCAGGATCCTCCCCACAGCAACCGGCCACGCTCAAGCCCGCCGGCAACGGGCGCCGCTACCTGCGCCGCCACACAAAAATCAGCCTTGCCCGGCCGGCAGCTCGTAGATGGCCGTGCCGTCTTCCTGAGCAAGAAGCTTCCACTTCGGAGAATGCTTCAGTGAATCGAGCAGAATGGTGAAGCTGCTCGCCGATGGCCCGCCGTATGCTTCGCTGTACGCGATCATACTGGGCGAGATAAGTACGTAGGCGGGTTCCTGGTTTTTGGTGTACTGGAGCGAATCCTGGGCGATGATACTGGCCAAATTCGATGTCGCATTGTTTACCAGCGGCGCTTCGCCCTCGGTACCGAGGACGGTCGGCAGCTGGAACAGATTGTATCTGGCGGTATCTTCGACAGGCGTGTTGCCGGCTGCGAGGTAAACGGGCCCCAAAGGCGCGCGCTGCAAAAAATTGTAGATGACGGTGACCTCACTTTGTGTCATCACGTTGGACGCGTCATCACCAAAGAAGGCGGGAAAGAACAGGACCAGCACGAGCCCGAGTCCCAGCGGGGCGACGATCCAGCTCACCGGCGCTTTCCGCCGGATGAACCCGCCGGTAGCGCCCCGTAGCCGGGACACAGACAAGCTAGCCGTATTGCTCAGCGGCTCCAGAGCCGAAGCGGCGAGGGCGGCCGCCCACGGCAGGGAGAAAAGATAGACCCGCAAAAGCCCTTCATCGCCGTACGCCTGGGCCGCCAGGACCAGGGCCGGAGAAAACGTCAGGGCAAACAGCGTGAGGACTGTCCGTCCCGACCGGCGCCGCCGAAAGGCCCCGATGACGGCCAGCAGCCAGACCAGCAGCGAAAGCACTTCGGCGCTGCGCTGAATGAAGATCTGGCTGGCCGGAATGACGAAGGTTGACGTGCCGCCCGCTACCGAGGGGGGCGCGACATTGCTGAAGAAGTTGCCTATGGAGCTGAGCAAGCCGTAGGTGCTGCTGACGTAGGAAAAACGCGGCAGCAGGTAGCCCACGGCGATAGCGGCAAAGGCGAGGGGGAGCCACCGGGGCCGCAGCAGCCGCCCGCCGGCCAGCACGCCGAGCTGCACGATCACGATGTACGGGGATAGCTCGTGAGTGAACGACAGGACGAAGAACAGCAGCATGAGCGTGCCGCAGACGATGATCGAGCTCCTGGCGCTGGCGGTAGCCCTGGCCGGGCGCGGCCGGCGGTCTCCCGGAGCAGGGCGCCCCGGAGCCACCTCCGGGCCGGCCGCGGGCGCGCGCTTGGTGACGGTACCGAGCGCCGGCAGGGCGAACACCTCAGTTTGCTCGCCGTACTGACCTCTTTCGACCCGGATATCCGCCTTGTCCAGCCGCAAGGCCACATCATCCAGCCGCTGCCAGATGGCGGCGCGCACTGATTGCGCCTCGCGCTCACTGCGGCAGTGCACGACCGCGGAATCCAGCTCCCGGACCACCATTGTTTCCGGGAAGGTGTGCTTGACCCACAGGTCCAGCGTGTAGTACAGGAACAGATCAGCCAGGACCGCGGACAGGGGTGAGCCCGGCATAGTGCCCAGGCGCCGGGTGCTGAGAGAACCATCGGGCTGACGCGCCGGTGCCCGCAAGCACCGGCTCACGTACTCGAGCAGCCACTCCTGGTCGGTCGTGGCCTCCACCACCCGGAGCAGGAGATCCTGCCGGCACGCGGTGAAGACGCTCCGGGCGTCAACCTCCACCTTCCACGGACCCGGCGCGGACCTGGACGGCTGGACCATGCGATCGCGGTCGGCGTCACGCTTCAGCCGGAACTGGGACTCCAGCTTCCGGGTAATGACGATCTGCGCGACCATATCGGAAATGGTCAGCACGGACAGGGGCCTGCCCCGGCCGCCCGGTGGCGGGACCACCCGGACGGGAGAGGGTGTATAGGTCCCGTCACGCAGCCGCACCCACACCTGCTGCAGATTCCGCGGCAGATCCCGCTCAAAATCGCTGACCGTCATCCCGTCGGTCCCGGCCGGCCCTTTATATGAGCGCACGATCCGGTACGCCTCATAAACTTCGACCCGGGGAACGAGGGCCGACTGGTCCGGTGGCTGCTTCGTGCGCCGTGCGGCCGCCTTCTTCCGCCGCCAGAACCGGCGTCTCCGGGGGAACGGGTCGCGGTTGCCGCCATAGAGCCAGCGCATGATCATCGCCATGATGCCCAGCGAAAGCACCGTGCCCAGCGCCTGCGGGGAGTAGTAATCCTGCGCGATCCAGTTGCCGGCCGCATAGACCATGAGCGCAAGCCAGCGCTGCCGTACGGACAGGGACAGCCCCGCGTACGACAGGTACAGCAGCGGGAGAGCAGCGAGCTCGAACACGAGCTGGGCCCACTTCGCGTAGGCCAGCGGGGTGCTGACCCCGGCTACTTTCCCGAACCAGGCGGCGAGCGCGAAGAAACCAGGCCAGTTCTGGTAAATATCGATGTGACGGTCCAGATGGCCATTCTGATTGATGTACTGGACGACACCGATCGTTTTATACAGCCAGGAGTAACGTCCCTCCGGGTACAGGATGGGGGCCGTGCCGTACAGCATGACGACCAGTCCCACCACGTGCAGGGCCATCCGCCATGGCGTCGGCCGGCCCCGGGCCAGCTCGATGAGCGCCGACACGACAAGAAGCGCGAGGCCCAGGTAGAACACCACGGGCAGGTTGGCGGGAAGACCGTACCCCCCGAGCGCCGTCGCATTGGTGCGGCTCAGGCCGAACGCCCACAGGGCAAGACTGATGGGCAGGAGAACATCCGCGATGTGGAACGCCGACCGCCGCGCGGGCGGTGAAGCCGACTGCGCTGACGGCGCGGTACGACTACGTGTGGTAATCACTCGGTCCCCGGTCAGCCGATCCGCCGGTCCCTGCCGGACCATCCAGCCGTCTCCTCACTGAACCGCCCCGCCCCGCGTTGCGCGGCCGGAACCCATTTCCCCGGCCTCATCGCGCCCCCATTCGCGGCCACGGCCCGTACGGCTGGTCACCGCCGTCCCCCGGCCGCCACCGCCGGCGTACCAGCCCGAACCCGAGGCCGCCGAGGCTGAGCACGGCCTCCACCTGGAACAGCCCGAGTGGGTGCCAGTAATGAGCCCACAGCACGGTCATGGCGGCCAGGGTCAGAGCCGCGAGACTGAACACGATGGACATCCCGACCTGAGACCAGCGGGCCATCCGGGGCCAATTGGCCACGATCGCTCGCCCGGGAACGAAGAAAGTGAAGCCGAGGGTCAGCAGAATGCGCGGCAGCGTAGGCCCGTCTGCGACTACGAGCACGATGAGGCCCCCGGCAGTGACCATGGCCAGCAGATCGAGCAGCTCCGCCCGCTGTGCCGCCGGAGGCAAGGTGCTCACAAACCTGATAGGCATCATGTCAGTGTGCCCCAGAATCGGATCAGAACGGGCCAACTTGGGCGAAAGCACGGATCAGGTTACGCCGGGCTGCCGGCGCGAGTACGGCCGACCCCACGACCCCACCCCTGCTCCCGGTGCCTGCTTCCAGGGCCGAGGCTAACTCGATGGTCGCTGCCATACCCTAACATAGTCAATCTTCATGGTGCTGGGTGATTGGAAAGGCGGGCCCGCAGCATAGTCAATGATCAGGAACATCGGCGCGGAAGTGATGCCTGTTGTTACCGATCCCACATTCTTGCCATCGTAATAATAGGTGACAGAACCTGGTTCCCAGTCCGCGCCAAAAGTATGCCAGCCGGCATAGTCT
>Ga0182014_10003964_pt1 | contig 17392 bp, 16 predicted proteins | sample 612S2DmetaG_FD_120489 | JGI IMG/M metagenome (GOLD analysis project Ga0182014, IMG submission 120489) | Permafrost microbial communities from Stordalen Mire, Sweden - 612S2D metaG | ecosystem: Environmental > Terrestrial > Soil > Wetlands > Permafrost | place: Sweden: Stordalen | collected... | reverse complement strand
GCGAGGATGTGAATCGCAGTGGTGTTGATTCTATGGTTGCCACTGGAAGCCGGGGGCACCACGTTGCCATTTCCGTACGGTTCAGAGAGAGAAAGAGAGATAGATGACTCAGAATGCGCTGGGCATATTTAACGGCCCCTCGACATGTTGCCATCCGGCCAGGCAATTTGGCAACATCATAGCTCGATTTGGCAACATCTGACGTCGATTTTGGCAACATGATGGCAACATCGATTGGCAACATCTGTTTTGGTGGAATCGCCGTCACAAATTGGAAAGTGGATCGTTGGGATGCGGTCTTCATCCGATTTTTTTCATGGTAGAAGTAAAGAGATCAGTCGCAAGGGTCGAGGCTCCCAGCGAATTTCCCCAGAGTCGCAAGGGTTGCGACTAAGAAGTCGCAAGGGTTGCGACTGGGGTTAGCGGGACCTGCCGTGCTTCGCCGGTACGCGATGTAGGCGTCCTGGTTCGTCCTCGTTCCGGCTTCGTTCTGGAGTCTTATGGATATTTCTAGAAAGGCGGGAGTTAGTTGGAAAAGCTGTGCTCAACCCTTGAGCATTGTTTTGACTCGATTTAATGCTCAACCCTTGAGCATGGTTTTTTCAAGATGCACAACTCTTGTGCATTGCTCATCCCCACCTACTGTAGGGCTTGGCTAACGCTCGCCCTGAGGTCACGGATCCTTCCGCAATTCATAAAGAGACAGATGAAATACAGCGTCAAAAGCCTGTTCAGTATTTAACGAAGGCCGCCAGGGTTGCCAAACTACGGGCAAAACTGGCAACCTTGACGCCCGAAATGGCAACCCTGAGAGGGGAATTTGGCAAGCCTGACGGCTCTTTTGGCAACCCTGAGCCCCTCGGATTGGCAACCCTAGGCCGCCACGCTGACACAGGTGAGGAACGCGATCAGAAGGTGAAAGCGCGAGCGTACTTTTCGCCTCCGCCGGGATGTTAAATCCGGAAGCGCGCTTCCTTAAGAATCACTCATGCAGTCTTCAATGAACCGGGAAGATGAATCCATCTCGCTCTCGAAGCTCAAGGATGCAGCTCGGCGCCTCCTCCCCCTCAGCAGCACCGCCCGCGCCGTCATCCTGGCGGAGAAGGAGGTACTCCCAGCGGCCGAGGCCCGCGCGAAGTTCGAGGTCTTCGACAGGCTCCTCCAGTCAGAGCTGGGACCCTGACTCCAGCTAGCCGCTGAAGGCGGATACTACATTCTTCAGTTCAGCCGATTCCATCGGAGTCGCCAGAGTTTCAACGACATTCCAGCGTATGGTCTTCCCCAATCGCCGGCAGAGTGTCTGGACGTCCTCGATGTCTTGCGGACGTGAGGCGCGCATCTTCGCTATCAGCAGAGCCTCCAGGCACATGACCCTTATTTTGTCAGAGCCAACCCGCTTCACGACCGCCGTCTCGAACACCTCAGAGACCGGAATCCCGCTGATGTCTTTCGTGTACACGTCGAGCTTCACCCCTTCCCTAGTTCTGATCACCCTCTTCCCGCTTTCATGAAAGATTCGGTATCCCAGCCCCTCGAACTCTTCATCGCTCAGGGGCGTGGCAAGCGCCAGGTCGAGGTCTCGCGTCCGGCGGTATGGGCCGACATGGCAGACGATGGCGAAGGCGCCGACGAAGACCACTTCCTTCAGGTCTCGCGAGACCCTCACGGCTATGCTCTCGAGGTTCACCTAGGAAGGTCCTCCCTCACTTTCAGGACGAGGTCGGTCGGGAATTCGCCCCTTATGGAGAGCTGGTCCCCATGCAGGAGTTCGATGGCGACGGCGTCGAGCGCGCTCCTACCGCCGAACGCCAGGCAGTCCAGGTAGACCCGCTGGATCTCGTTCCCGAAGCCGCCTTCCTTCGGCAGGATTGCCACCCTCCCTTTGGTGCCCTCGGAGAATCCTGCAAATCTCAGCGATTGAGCCTGTTGGTCGGGGTCCTCAGCATAGATGGAGAAGGTGCGCGGTGTCTGAAACTGCGTGAGTTCGTAGGCTCGGTAATCCAGCGTGACCATCCCGCTCAACGACCTCCGGGCGTAGTTGACGTCGCTCTCATCGTACGCCCGCCCGAAGTACCTGGCCTGTTTTAACGCCCGTAGAGAGGGCAGCAGGTGGGGCCAGGTCTGGTAGGGCTGAAACGCGGACGACCTGACCGTAAAGTACCCTCTCCTCTGCGTCGCCGAGACAAACCCGAGCTCCTGGAGCCTGCGTATGAATCTGTACGCCGTCGCCCTTGACCCCGCAGGTCCAAAGAATTCGCTGGTACGGTAGACTGGCTTCTGCCCCAGCGATTGAACCACGGCCAGTGACGGCTCTACTTTCACAAGGGGATTGCCGCCTGATACCTATATAACTATGTCTCATATATGGGAGTATGACTCGGAGAAATCAGGAGAAAAGGCATCCCGGAAGTCAGAAGCTAAGACACCTACCCACCGGGCATCCTCATGACCACGCTCCCATCAGGAAGCTGAGCGACGTATTCCCAGCCGTTCTCGATCATGGACTTGACCTCGCCAGTTGAGACCACCTTCTGCCGTCCGTTCCCGTTCAGCCCCAACGCCTTCTTGTTGAGGACCCCCACGAACTGCTCCGTGGTCAGCTTCGACAGGTCCCCGAGCTGGTCCAGCTCCTCCTCCGAGTATCTCGTTGCGAGCATCTCCCTCCGGATTGCCGCCAGCACCTCTCCTCTGCTGAACGATGGAGACGTGGTGAAGTTGAGCTTGGCGTACTCCTTGCGCAGCCAGTCGACTTTGCTCCTGTCGTAGTAGTTCTCCTGACTGCCGGGCAGGATGTGCCCGAGAAGGAACTCCTGCGTCTTCACGTCCAACTTCCTCCCGTCCGCGTTATCCTCCCGCAGGGCGCTCTCGAACGCCTTCCTCAGGCAGTGAGGGTGCACGTCCATCCACCTCTCTAATCCCGCCCTCCGGGCGGCGTTCTTCACGAGGAGCATCATGGTCGACCTCCCCATCTTGTGGCGTGACTCCCTGAGGTAGCGGTTGCGCTTCCAGCCGTTGAAGATGACGTCGTCGTCCCCCAGCCTCCCGATCTGGGCCTCCAGCTCCACCAGGTGCGCCTTCAGGGCGTCGATCGCCTCCTGGGTGATGAAGGTGTAGTATGGGACGTTGCCCTTGCAGGCGTCCGGGACCACCTGCTTCATCTCCGGGTAGACAGGAATCTTCAGGGGAACGACGGCGTCCTCCAGCTCCTGCCTGACGTCCCTGTAGCGCAGCGCCCTGAGCGTCCCCTGCCTAAGCCCCGAGGTGTACAGGACGAGGACGGCCGCCCTGTCGCGGATGTTGTTGACCCTGCCCGTCCCTGCCATCCTGTAGATCTCCTCCCTGGTGGGAACGTAGTCTGTCATCTCGATGGTCTCGCGAGCGGGCGAGAAGAACCCCCGGATCCGGATGACGTTCCTGTCGCCCCCGTCAAACCCGTTCGACTTTAGAAAGGCGGTCAGGGCCGCCCTGGCGAGGTTGCCGGTCTCAGGATTGCTCGCGCCGGAGTCGTCCACGAACTCCTGCACGGTCTCCCTTATCCAGGTCGGATCCATAGCGATCATCTCGTCCGGGTCCTTCCCGACCTTCCTGCAGAACCTGTACAGCCAGCTGAGGTAGCTCTCCCTGCTCCCCTCGCTCTTGATCCGACGCGCCAGGTGGTTCAGAAGCTTCTGGACGCTGCGGTACTCGCTCTTCCAGCCCGTGGCCTTGAGGAACGGCTCGTAGGCCTTCTCCCCGTTGGTGAAGTACCCGTATGCAGATCGCTTCTCGGGCATCTACAATCATGCTCCCAAGTAGATTTAACGTGGGTTATGGCCGAATTAATCCACCAGATAGGAGGACTACGGCCGGCGCGCGTCACCCCGCGCGTGCCTCTCACGCACGGGAGAACCCCACAGGCAGCGCGGACCCTCGATGCGCATTCGTATGGGATGCCAGCGGTCCGGCGCGCATCCTTCACTCGACGAAACCGTAGGCAGTGTAGCCTCCGTCGACTGTCAGACAATGGCCTGTGATGTAGCTGGAGTCTTCGGAGGCGAGGAAGAGGGCGGAGCGCGCGATGTCGTCGACCTCCCCGAACCTCCCCATGGGGACCCTCCTCAGTATCGCATCCCCATTTATCGCGCCCTCCGATATCCTGCCCTTGAGCATGTCCGTCAGGATGAACCCGGGGGCAATCGCGTTCACCATGATGTTGTGCTTCGCCCACTCCGTGGCGAGCTCCCGGGTCAGCATTATGACCCCGGCCTTGCTCGTGGCGTAGGGTGCCCTGTTCGGGAAGGGGTTGATGCCCACTATGGACGAGAGGTTGATGATCTTCCCGCTCCTCTTCGGGATCATCAATGCCGCCGCGGCCTTGGAGCAGACGAAGATCGACCTCAGGTTGATGGAGAGGATGGTGTCCCAGTCGGCTTCGGTCATCTCCAGCGCCGGTTTGACTATGTTGATCCCGGCGTTGTTCACGAGGATGTCGACGCCGCCGTACTCCTGCTTCGTTCTAGCGAAGAGCTCGTCGACCGATCCGGCTTTGGAGATGTCGCAGGGCACGGAGATCGCCCTTCCGCCCCTAGACTCGATCTCCTTCTTGGCGGAGTCCGAGCTCTCCCGGTGCACGGAGTTCACGACCACGCTGGCCCCTTCCTCGGCGAACTTCAACGCAATCGCCCGCCCGATCCCTCTTCCGGAGCCCGTGATGATGGCTACCTTGTTCTGAAGCTTCAACGGAATCCGATGCGGCATTATCGGTTTAAACTTTCGGAATGAGCATCTTGAGTCTGGCCTCCCCGCGTGAACCTAGATCGGACAGAATCGCGCCGCGGTCTGCGGACTCTAGGAGGAGACCGCATCGCCTATATGTCCAACGGAATACCGACGCTTGGAAAGCATGCTCGTCGAGACATTCGAGTACGCAGTGAACAATAGAGAGCAGATCCTTTCAAAGATAGATTTCAGAGAGCACGAGTCCACGATAAGGAAGGCCGCCGAGCTCTGGACCGAATTCGATCCTGCCGGCAAGGGCGACCCTGCGAAACTGGTCGGAATAGACAGCAGCTGGAACTTCGTCCCTTACCAAGGCTTCTACATCTACGCAGTCGATGCCGTCTCCATCTTGAGCGACGGGACGTACCTGGTCCCCCCGTCCCTAGACGTGAGCTTGAGCACGTTGAGCGTGAAGTCGGGTGAGGAGTACATCAGCAGCCCCCAGCTCGCGCTCGAGAGCATCGGCATGGAGTTTGAGTTCGAACAGGCGAAGAGCTGCTTCGGCAAGGCCGACAAGATACTCGTGGATGGTTCGGTGCTGGCGAGATACTACGACAGGAAGCGGCGGAAGGAGGGCTCCTTCTATGAGACGGCCAAGGAACTCATGAAGCACGAGGGCATACTCTACATAAGCAAGAAATCATTCAGCAATACGACGCTTCGGGGTGGCCTGGGCGACATGTTCTACTTCAACCGCGTATCCTCAAGACCGGGGTATTCTTCGCCGTTCATAGACAGGAGCGGGGTCACCGTCAGCTACCTCCGCATAGCCGAGGACACGCCATGCATCAAGCTTGAGATACCCGGACCCGCAGGGAAGGAGGAGATCGAGAGGTTGATGGGTCTGCTGGGGAACGACAGCGTCGACGGATACCCGTACGTTCTTAGGCTTGCACATGAGAAGGGCAAGGTCAGTCGCGAGGAGATGGGCAAGATAGTGAACCTGCTCGGGCTGCAGGTGGAGTTCGGGGGGAGACAGGTCCTTGGAGAGTAGGCCCGAGCTCGTCGGCATAGTAGTCGGCCAGACGAAGCCGCACTATTTTCACTTCCTTGCCAAGAGAGCGATAAGCATGGGTGAGTACGTGACGGTGGACTCTCCTGCGGGCAGGATCTTGGGTCTGACAGAGGACAGCACGACCAGGAGCGACCTGCTCGACAAGATGAGCGATTTCACGACCGCGTCGGAAGCGAGGAAGGTGGCAATCAAGAACACCCGGGACAAGAGCTACAACGCCTCGGTCAAGGTGGTGGGGCTCCTGGACCAGCTGAGAGGCGGGAAGGTGGTACTCCCATCCTTGCCACCCGAGCCCGGAAGCGAGGTCTTTGAGGCGAGGGGCGAGGAGATTAGCGAGATTTTCGACAGGAAGGAGAGGCAGTGGGCCCCGATAGGGAACCTCCTGCGCAACAGCGGTGTGAGGGTCGCCGTCAACATGGACAAGGTGGCATCGAGACACCTGGCAATCCTCTCGGTCACCGGCAGCGGGAAGTCGAATCTCCTCGCGCTTATCGTGAAGCAGGTGGCGTCGCTCCAGGGTACCATGGTAGTCTTTGACTACCACGGTGAATACTCTGAGCTCGACATCAGGGGAGTGGTCCACGCCGAAGGCAAGATCAACCCGCGCTTCGTCTCAGCCGACCAACTCGCTGACCTCTGCGACATGCGCGAGAACGCCGAGGTGCAGAGGACCGTCCTCGGGAAGGCCCTCACGGAAGAGGTCAGAGCTTCGGTCAACTTCTGGGACAGCCTCATCTCGAACGTGCGTAACATAGGCGCAAATGAGAAACAATACACCCGCGTCGCACCGAGAGTCGAGGACATCATCCAGATCGCGGTCAAGCGGATGAGAGCGGTCGTCGATCCGGAGATAGGGGACGTCCTCGACCAGATCAAGGCCTCAAAGGTAAACATACTCAACATGCTGGAGTTCACCGAGAGGCAGGCGAACGCCGCAATCACCTACTATCTCGAAGAGATCCTCGACGACAGGAAGCGCGCCATGCGTAGCCGGGGCGAGGAGGCGAAGATTAGGTTCAGAACCCCGATAATCTGTGCAATAGAGGAGGCGCACGCCTTCATACCGGCAGACCAGAACTCCGACACGGCTTACATCGCGTCGAAGGTCGCTCGCGAAGGCAGGAAGTTTGGAATGTCGCTAATAGTAGTCTCTCAACGGCCGAGGCGGGTCAGCCAGGACGTGCTCAGCCAGATGGGCTCGTTCGCGATAATGAAGCTCACTAACCCAGAAGACCAGACGCACGTCACGGAAGCGAGCGAGGCGATAAGCGAGGACCTCCTTCAGAACCTACCTTCGCTCAACACGGGCGAGGCGGTGCTTCTTGGCGAGTGGGTGAACATCCCCGCAGTTGTGAAGCTGGACCTCGTCGTCGAGAAGAAGACGGGCTCTGACATCAGCGCCACCACGCTGTGGGCCGACCAGCAGGCCATGAACCAGGTCGCCCGCGAGAGCACGAAGGGTTTCATGGTGGAGTAACCGGCACCATGCTGATCCTCCACACCTCAGACACCCACCTCGGGTATGCGCAGTTCGACCTTGAGGAGAGGGAGAAGGACGTCTACGACGCCTTTTCGGAGATCGTCGACGCGGCCGTGAAGGACAGGGTGGACGCAGTCGTACATTCCGGGGACATCTTCCACATCCCGAGACCCGCTGGCAGGCCCCTTGTCAAGCTCGGCGAGGGAATCAAGACGATGCGGGAACACGGAATCAGGTTCTACTTCACGCTTGGGGAGCACGACATCCTCAGGATGAGGGGAACGCCTTCGGCCTTACTCTTCCAGAGGCTGGGGCTAGCCACCTACGTCGGGGACGGCAACCCGGTCATTGACGGAGACCTGTTCATTGTGGGGTTTCACAAGAGGAGAAACATAGAGGTAGAGGAACTCTTCGACGGTTTCAAGCGCGCAGACGAGATAGCGAAGGAGCACCCTGACAAGAAGAAGGTGGTAGTGATCCACCAGGGGCTCCTTGAGTGCCACCCTTACGGGGAGATTACTGCTAACGACCTGCCCCGTCTCTTCGACTACTACGCGATGGGTCACCTCCACGACCACGTTGAGAAGCGCTTCGAGAGGCTCGCGGGTCCCGTCTGCTATCCCGGGTCAATCGACCCGACTCCCTCCGAGGGCATCAAGGAGTTCAGGAAGGGATACTTTCTAGTGGACCTCTCGGGGCGCGAAGCCAGACCGGAGTGGGTCGGACTGAATTCGTCACGCCAGCAGTTTAGATATGATGTGGAGTACGCCAGACTTGGGCAGGAAATCGCGAGGATTAAGAAGGAAATCGAAGAGAAGTCCCTTCCCAAGAGGCCAGTAGTCCTCGTCAGGGTCAAAGGGCATGAAATCGACAACGCAAAGGTCGCGGCGTCCATATCCGGGCTGCGGGACCTCTGCCTCTATCCCGACTGGGAGCCCATCCTCGAGGGCAGCCCCTCAGGGCAGGAGCTACTGACAGAAAGGCCCACCGACATACAGGAGGAGATGGTGAGGCTCGCCACCCTCGCACTGGGTGATGAGAGGAGAGCCTCGTTCGCCATAAGGGAGCTGCTCCCTCTCCTGGAAAGGGGTGAGAAGGAGGAGGCCCTCGATCTCGTGAACAAGGCCTACGAGAAATCGCGTTTCAAGGAGGTGGTCGGGTGATCACGGACGTCGAACTCGTGAACTTCATCTCCCACAAGAAGACATCACTGCCCCTCCGCGAGGGGATAACCGTCTTCGTCGGGAAGAACGGCGCTGGGAAGTCGTCCGTGATCGACGGCATAACCTACGCCCTCTACGGGAAGCACGCCCGCGGGGACAACGTCGATCTGGTCAAGGACCGGGCCGACAGCGCGGCGGTGAGCCTGGAGTTCTCAGCAGGCGGCAGAAGCTACAGGGTCGAGAGGAAAGTCAACAAGAAGGGACAGCTCGATCGCTCACTCCTCACAGAGGAGCGGGCCGGGTCTCCCCCAAAGCAGCTCGCGGCAGGAGAGAGGAAGCAGTTCGGCGAGTCGCTATCGGGAGAGGTGACCAAGATACTTGGTCTGAACTACGACCAGATGATAATCGCCGGGGTAATCCAGCAGGGCGAGCTTGACTCAATCATCGATCTGAAGGCGAAGGAGCTAAAGGACCTGATCAACAGTGCGATTGGAATCGATAGGCTGGACCTCGCCTATGATTCCATGCGGGACGTGACCGATTCGTTCCGTGCGGTCGTCAGGAACAAGTACGGCTCTGACGACCGAGACGTGTCGAAGATAGTCAGCAGGATCTCGGAGTTGGAGGTTGAGGCTCAGAAGAACTGGTCGATGTTCCAGTCTCTCCAGTCCGAGCTGGATGGATTGAGGGTCGAAGAACATGCGCTCGAGCAGGAACTCAAGCTCCTCGAACCCCTTAGGCAGAAAGGGGACCTCTTGAAGAACAAGTTCGAGATGCTGGTTGAATACGTCATAGGGAGGCAGGCCGAACTGCGCGAGGAGCGGCAGGGTCTCGAGGCCGAGATCGCGGCCTCCGGAAGGTATCTCACACTTCGGGCCCATGAAGGGGAGGCGAGGGAGAAGGAGGAGACCTCGATTCAGGAGAAGAAGGAATGTGAAGCTCTGTTAAGCAATCTAACTGCCGCGATAGGGGGTCTGGACGCCCTCAGAGGCAGACCCACAGAACTGGGCAGAGCTATCAAGGAATGCGGAGAAGCCCTCTCGCTCACGGGGAAGGCCGATGCCATCGCGAAAGACCTCGCGGAGATTGAAGGGCTAACCAGCGCCCTCGACGTTGAATCTGCCCGAATCCAGGGCGAAATTGGGAAGTTTGAGGCGAATCAAGCGACTGCGCAGAGGCTCGTGTTCAAGGATCACATCTGTCCTATCTGTGGGAGCCACGTCGACAAGATCGACGAGCTATTCGACTCGGCGGCGATAGAGCGTCACCTGAGCGAATACGAAACGAGAATCGAGGAGCTCGGTGAGGAGAAGAAGAGACTCGGCAAGGAGTTCAAACGACTCCAAGGCGAGAAGATAGCGAGTGGTAGAGCATCTACTCTACTCAGCGAACACCGAATCTCGAGCGTGGCGGATCTTGAGCGCCTCGAGATGGAGAAGAGAGATCTCGAGTCGAGGTTGCAGGACCTTCCGAGGATGAAGAAGGAACGGCGCGAGGCAAAGGAGCGGAGTGAGACTATTGAAGACGCCCTCACGGGAATCCGACGAAAGCGAAACGACATCGAGGTTGCAACCGCCTATCTGAGCGACCACAAGATTGGCTCCGAGGAGGACGTGCGGAAGAGAGAGATCAGGCTCGACGAGCTTATCCGAATCTTAGGATTCATTCCACAGAGTCTCCAGAGAAGTACCAGGTTTGAAGGTATTGATTCACTTGCTTCCCTCTCAATCGACGACCGTTCGGCGATACTCGTTCAGCAGGTGAAGGACCTCCACGCCGAGGCATCGACCTTCGAAGGAGAGGTCTACGAGGCCAAAACGAGAGATCTGAATGAGGTGACGAAGGTCAAGATTCCCAAGAAGAGCAGCGACGCAGGCGGATGGAAGACCAGGGCAGAAGGAACAGAGAAAGAGCTGGGGAATCTGAAGACCATCCTCCTCGACCTCCAGAACGCATCAGAGTTCATCGGGTTGCTCGAGAAGATCAGGAACAGCGTCTATCACCGAGATGGAGCTGTATCCACAAGTGTGAGGTCGTGGGCCTTGGGTCAGCTGAGCAAGAAGGCGTCCGAGTATGCAAGATTCTTCGAGATAGGAGTGTCGAGTATCACAATCAAGGAGACCCGCAGGGAGATGGAGATCGAGTGTTACGGAGTCAGGGGCCACGTGAAGACCAGCTCTATGAGCGGGGGAGAGAAGGTAGCGATCGCGCTTGCCCTCAGGTTTGCGCTGGCCTACGTCATGGGCGGCTACAAGCTAGATTTCATCATCCTCGACGAGCCGACGGTGCACCTGGACGCAGAGCGGAAGGCCAAGCTGGTCAACATCATCTCGCGGCTCGGTGGAGAGCAGAGCCCTCTGAAGCAAATCATAATCATAACTCACGATGCCGAGATCTTCGAGAACGCCGATGTCGACCAGGTCTGGAGGTTCGAGTCGGGCGTAGACGGGTCGCATGTCATCAGCGGATTCGAGAACTAGCGACCACCGGCCAGGCGGGAACTCCTTGGCCCTCCGTACGGACAGAGACGTTTAAGAATCCGGAGTCGCTTCTCAAGCCGATTCAACTGCCCTCGAGGATCACATGGCTCTCCAACGTGATGTCCGCGGAGGCCATCGGCTTCGAGGACAAGGCAGTCAGGTCCATCGAGGTGGTAGAGAACCCTCCGGCGTGGATGTGCCTCAGCTGCAGAGGGGCGAAGCTGCTCTGCGGCAAGCCGCGCTGTCCGATCATCGTGAAGGCCCAGTCCATGGCGAGGGTCGGGGAGGCGGCGTACTCCGACGTCATCTCGGGGTCATCGCCTCCGGGGGTCTTCGTGGGCAGGCTCGGATATCCGAAGGTCTCGATCGGCCCGATGGTCCCGGCCCAGTTCGGGGACACCACGATACTCGACACGCCCGAGGAGTGGCTGGGGAGGCCCATCGATACCATCATCGACTATCGCTATTCGCTGGTGAGAGGCAGCACGACGGCCCTCGTCGAGGACGCGGCGAAGCCCGGCTCGGCGCTGCAGAAGCTCCAGGAGCTCTCGATGGCGGCGCGCCCTGTCGACGCCGAGCTGAGGCTCTCGAGGCACCCGAGGAAGATGCTGACGCTGAGCGAGGACTCGCAGCCCTACGGGCCGTCGGCGCCCACTGAGAACTTCAAGACGGGGAACGTCTCGGTCGACAAGAGGATCGAGAAGGCCTACTATGACAGGGACCTCAAGGCCTCAGATGCCATCTTCTCGCTGTACAAGGACGGCGCAATCGTGACCAGGCTGCAGCGCGCGCTTAGCATAGGGATGTTCGGTGAGGGATCGAGGAGGAGGCTCGTCCCGACGAGGTGGAGCATAACCGCCGTCGACAGCGGCATAAGCCTGCGCCTCCTCGAGAAGGTCAAGACCTATCCCACGATAGACGAGTACAGGGTCTACAGGTACAGCGTCTACGACAACCAGTACGTCGCGATCCTGCTCCCCGAGCCCTGGAGGTTCGAGTGGATTGAGGCCTGGTTCCCGAACACGACCTGGAACCAGTACACGAAGGAGCCGTACATGATCGGGGACTACGAGGAGCACTTCGGGAAGAAGACCTACGCGAAGGTTGGAGGGTGCTACTATTCGACGCGACTGGCGGTGGCCGAAGAGCTCGAGAAGGAGAGGAGACAGGCCGCGGCCATCGTGCTCAGGGAGACCTACCCAGGCTACCTGATCCCGCTGGGGGTCTGGAACGTGAGGGAGAGCATACGGGCGCTGATGAAGCAGAAGCCCGAGGTCTTCGACAGCTTCGGCGGCGCCCTTCAGGCCGGGCTGAGCCAGATGTCGATATCCCGGAAGAAGTGGACCGGGGCGTCGGTGCTGATATCGAGGGAGCTGACGCAGACGAAGATCACGGCCTACTGAAGATTCTTAGCCCGGTGCCTCGTGGGGAAGGCATCACATGACCAAGCGGCTCTTCTGGGAGGACATGTACATTCGCGAGTTCGACGGGAAGGTGCTCTCGGTCGAAGGGAACAGGGTGGTTCTGGACCAGACCGCCTTCTACCCCCGCGGGGGAGGCCTGGTCTCGGACACGGGCAGGCTGGGCGCGGCGAACGTGACCGAGGTGATCAAGGAGAACGAGGAAGCGATCCACATCGTCGACCACCCGGAGCTCCTGAAGGTAGGCGAGGTCGTCCACGGGTCGATAGACTGGGAGAGGCGCTACGAGGTGATGAAGATGCACACGACGGCCCACATACTGTGTGCGATCGTGAACCGGGAGACCGGCGCGCTCATCACGGGCAACCAGATCAGCCCCGGCGAGTCCAGGATAGACTTCAACCTCGAGCAGTTCGACCGCGAGAAAATCTCCGACTACACCAAGGCGGCGAACGACGTGGTCGCCCGCGGTCTAGAGGTGAAGAGCTACTTCATGAACAGGGATGAGGCCCTCAAGATGCCCGGGCTCGTCAAGCTCGCGAACGCACTCCCGCCGGCGGTCGACGTGCTCCGGATTGTGCAGATAGGCGACGTCGACACCCAGGCGGACGGAGGTGTGCACGTCGGAAACACCAGGGAGATCGGCGAGATCGTGGTGAACAAGGCGGAGAACAAGGGCAAGAACAACCGGAGGCTGTACTTCTCGCTCAAGCGGCCCACTAGCTCGTGAGATAGAGCAACGTCACGACGCCGGTGATGAGAGAGATCACCCCGATTATGTGGTTCAACTCGAGCCTCTCCTTCAGCAGCACTATCGCGTAGGCGACCGTGACCGCGGCGGAGATGCCCCCGAAGGTCGCGAGGATCGGGACGGTCGCCGGGGACGGCGCTATCGTTACACCCAGGCTGAATATCACGAGCCCTACCGTCTCCAGTGTGGCCATAACCAGAACCGTGCGGACCCACCCCCCTGAGACACGGGGGAACTTCGGCTTCATGATGGGTATCAGCGCGACCCCGACAGCCGCGCCCCCCAGCCTCACGGCGATCGCCGGGAGGAGGTATCCGATGTGTTGGGTGGCGAATCCGAAGGCGGCCCACGACACCCCGAAGAAGATCGACGCGAGGAAGGCCGAGCCGACACCGGGAGCGAGCGGTTGGTTGCGGGTGAAGATCCTCCTCCGGAGGTCTGAGAGGCTCGTCGAGACGAGGATTATCCCCCCTATGATCGCCGCCAGCGCGACGATCGCCCCGGCGGAGAAGGTCACGCCTAGGAAGACCACCGATATGGCCACCGAGAAGGCGGGGAACGAGTTCACTATCGGGGCGGTCAACGAGAGCATGCCCCTGTTGTACGCCCTGTAGAGCGACGCGAACGAGAGAAAAGTCGTGACCGCTATTAGGACGAGCACGGCAGCGTAGAGAGTCGAGATCGCGAAGCTGGACTTGAGGAAGAACGCCGGGATTAGCGCACCGAGCCCGCTGAGCGTGAGGATGTAGACCGTCGTCCTGTAGGGTCCTATCTTGGTCGTCACCCCCTTGGAGAGGAAGTCCGAGGTGCCGAACGAGAAGGCCATCACGATGCCGAGGAGGAATGGGGTGATGTTCAATGCGATTGGTCTAACGGAACATTCTCCGTCTTCCTCCGTGCCTCCGGAACCCCGTTATTATCGATTCATCGACCCGGCACGAGAAGTCGCGACGGGCCCGACTGCAAACCGCCTGAAACCTCACCCTCCGCCTGTTTTCAACCCTAGAGAAGACCCTTCAGGGACTCGGCGATCGACTCAGCGCCGTGGTACCGCCGCGGCTCAGTCCTCCGACCGAGGTATCTGGGGATGAGGCCGTCAAGATGGTCAAGGTCACCGTATCCGAACCCGAGTGCGGACGCGTTCCTCTCCTGTTCGGAGTGGTGCCTTATCGGGATGACTATGAGCGGCGAGCCGTAGCTGACCGCCTCGTCGATCGTGCTCTTGCCGGCCGTCGATATGACAAGGTCCGCAGCCGCGACGAAGTCCTGGTTGTCCCGCTCGAGCCCAAGGTATCGCACCCGCGCCCCGGAGGGCCCTACCGAAAGGCCCGTGACCACCAGTGCGACGTCAGGAAGGCTCAGGCTCCCTACGGCCCTGACCACCCGGTCGAGTAGGAACCCGCCTATCCCGCTCCCGCTAGCGCTGAGCAGGATCATCCTCTCACCCTTGGCTATCCCGAGGCGTGCCCTCACCTCCTCCCTCGTCCTCGTGATGTCCCGGACAACGGGCGAGACGAAGTGCACGTTCCCGTGGTCGTCCCCGAGGTCCGGCACGAGGATGCTCGAGACCCGGCCCTGGAGGGTGGTGTACCACGCGGCGACCTTCTTCTCTACGTATCGGGAGAACCAGCCCGTCGCGAACCCGAGCTCGAGCTCGTCCGATATCATGGCGTGCGGTATCCCCTTCTCGATGGCAATCGAGACCGAGGAGAACTCCTCGTCCCCGGCTATGATGGCGGGCTTCATCTCGGCGACCAGGGCCTCCATCTTCGACTTTGTGGAGCGATACCCGGACCAGTACCGCATGTACCACAGAGCAGGGTACCTCATCACCCCGTCCCTCTCTGAGGGTGTAGGTTCGGTGACGACGTCGTGGACCTTGAACCCGTAGGAGGTCAGGAACCCGGCCGCGTTCCCCCCGGTGGCGAAGACCGGCTCGAGGCCAGCCTGCCTGAGCTTCACGCCTACGGCGGCCGCCCTCGACGCGTGACCTAGGCCGATGGGGCTCACCCCATAGAGTATCTCGGTCAAGCGACGCCGCTACCCCGGCGCGTGTAATAAAATCAGCCTTTCGCACTCAGCCCGGCGGTCACGGAAGCGATAAGTAAAGCCCGGACGCAGGAAGGGAGGATGAAGACCAGTTTCATCTACACCGGAATCAGGGTCAAGGACATGAAGGAGTCGATCGACTTCTACACGAAGGTCCTGGGGATGAAGCTCATCGGGAAGAGCAAGATCCCGATCGCGAAGGGCGACGTCGCGAACCTGATCACCGAGGGCGGCGAGTTCTCCCTGGAGCTGAACCACTACAGCAAGGCCAGCAAATACGACTCGAGGTACACCGTCGGGGAGGGGCTGGACCACCTCGCGTTCGGGGTCGACGACCTCGACGGGCTGATAGCGAAGGCGAAGAAGATGGGCCACCCGACCGTCGCCGAGATGAAGACGGAGAAGAGCGGGTGGGTCTACATCAAGGACCCCAACGGAATCTGGATCGAGCTATGCCAGACGTAGCCCTCTGACCCCCCGGTATCCGCGGTTCACCCTACCGAGACGTGGAACAGGATGTGGATGACCGTCCCCAGCACGTAGAGCGCGACGGTCGCGCCGAGCGTTATCCCCGTCAGCTCCACAAAGTCCCGCGTGAAGGGTTTTCTCGAGAGCACCGAGCTGTAGAAGCTGATGAACGCTATGAGCAGGACGGCGAAGACCAGAGAGGTTCCGAGGGCCCAGACCATCACGTCGGTCAGGAAGTACGGGCTCGCGAGTATCAGGGCCGTGGCGAAGTAGGAGACTCCGGTGTAGGCCGCCGACCGGCTGGCAGACCCCTCGAAACCCTGCTTCGCCTGCGCGTAGGCGGCCGATGACATGGCGAGCGACGCCGCAGCCCCGGCCACGACCCCCGCCAGACCGGCAAGACGCGTGGAATCGTAGATTCCGAGGGAACCGGCGTGGATCCCGGCTATCTCCACGACGGCATCGGCCAGGCCGAGGACGACGAACGAGATGTACCTCACCGCGCTCCCCTCGGTCTTCTTCTCGAACTCCTTCTCGTGGACGATCTCGTCCTCGAGCATCCTGTCGAACCGGGGCCGGTCGGCCTCGGGAATCATGTGTGCGACGGACTTGTACTGCCGTATGACACGGCTCTCGTTCCTCTCGAGGAACGAGCTCGCGAACGTCGTCCCGAACAGGATCCTGAGGAAGACCGTGAGGTAGACTCGGAGCTTGCTCGCCCGGATCTTCTCGCCGGGGACATACTTCATCCAGAACTCGTAGTGGCCGTGCTCCATCTCCGAGAGGCTCAGGAGAATTTGGCGGAACTCCGGGTTCCTCTCGACGCCGAGCCGCGAGAGCCTCTTGTAGACCTCGTAGTCGTTTATCTCGTCCTGGCAGCTCTCACGGGCGACCTTCTGGAGCGTCTCGGAGGACAAGAATGCCTCAATGCGCGCGACGGACTTCTATAAATCTGGTGGCGGGTGCCGCTTTTATGGGCATCTCAGCTACAATTCTGTGCGCTCGAGATGCCGCGTGGCGTGGTGGGTAAAGCAGGGCAAGCCGAATCCAGGATTCAAGCCCGGCAACAAATACGGTGCCCGTCTCAAAGGCGTTCCGAAATCTGAGGAATGGAAGAGAAAGGCGAGCTTGTCAAAGTTAGGGGACAAGAACCCGATGCGGAATCCTATCTACGCAAGGAAGATGGCAGACTCCAAGAGAGGAAAGCCGAATCCGAAGCATCGGGAGTACTGGAAGCTCAACCACGACGAACAACTTAGGAGGATGATGGTGGGGGAGCACAAGAAACCCAACAAGCTCGAGAAGCGATTGATCGACCTCATTCAGAGGGAAAATCTACCTTTCAAGTACGTCGGCAACTGGGAGTTCATTGTAGGCGGCAAGTGTCCTGACTTCATGAGTACAAATGGCAAGAAGCTGCTAATCGAGTTGTTCGGGAACTACTGGCACACCGTGAAGGCGAGAGAGACGGTGGAGGAACGGGTCGCCCGGTTCAGGGAGCACGGGTTCGAGACCCTGGTCCTCTGGGAGAGCGAGATGGGCGAAGAAAAGCGCGTGCTGGAGAAGATTCGACGGTTTTGCGGAGAAATCTGAGTCGATTATGGCTCTCGGTGGCGTTCAAATGTGCGCTAAATGCAGAAGAAAAGTGGCTCTATAACGTTTATACAGGGATTTGGGGTATGCTACTGTCAAGGCAATAAATTTGGTCCAGGCATATTGTGTCAAGTGCAAAGCAAAGAGAGAGATGAAGACCCCTGCGAACATCACCATGAAGAACGGGAAGAAGGCTGTCCAGGGCGTCTGTCCG
>Ga0182014_10003963_pt1 | contig 17392 bp, 12 predicted proteins | sample 612S2DmetaG_FD_120489 | JGI IMG/M metagenome (GOLD analysis project Ga0182014, IMG submission 120489) | Permafrost microbial communities from Stordalen Mire, Sweden - 612S2D metaG | ecosystem: Environmental > Terrestrial > Soil > Wetlands > Permafrost | place: Sweden: Stordalen | collected... | reverse complement strand
TGAGTTTGGTCAGGGGAGATACACGTTAACCCATGCCAACTCGCCAAGGTGAATCCAGTTTGAAAGGCTCCATCGCAATCCGCACGGACAACGTGTGCCGCTATTACCCAATGGGTGAAACCTTGATCCGCGCCGTCGATGGCATTTCGGTCCAGGTCGCCTCCGGGGAATTTGTCGCACTGCTGGGCACTTCGGGTTCCGGCAAATCGTCGTTGCTCAACCTCATTGCTGGACTCGATCGTCCGAGCTCGGGCACCGTGGTGGTTGAAGAAAACGATTTGGCGAAATTCTCACGCGAGGGACTTGCTCAATATCGCCTGCACACCGTAGGCATGGTATTTCAATCCTTTAACTTGATACCCAGCATGACCCTGTTGGAAAACGTGGAACTGCCACTGCGCTTCGCGGAAGTGGACCGTGGCAAGCGTGCGGGGCTTGCCATGCAGGCATTGGACCGAGTCGGCCTGAGCGCCCGCTTGCGACATCGTCCCGCCGAACTTTCCGGCGGTGAACAACAACGGGCCTCGCTGGCCCGGGCATTGATCAATCAGCCCCGGTTCTTGCTTGCCGACGAACCCACCGGCAACCTCGACAGCCAGACTGGCACCGAAATCATGAACTTCATTCGTGAGTTCAATGAATCTCTCGGCATGACGATCATCATGGTTACTCATGAACGCACACTCGCCGAACGCTATGCCAGCCGCATGATTTTCCTGGCGGATGGCAAGTTGGTTGGCGATCAATCCAACGTCGTCTCCGCCACCACCGGGCAAACACGCGGAGGCGGGTTGTGAAGACTTACGATATGGCCGAACTGGCGGTGCGCAATCTGCGCGAATCCATTCTGCGCAATTCGCTCACTACGGTCGGCATTTCTGTAGGCGTGGCTTCATTAGTGGCCATGCTTTCTCTGGGAATCGGCCTGCAGCAGTTGGCCGGCCGGCGTCTGCAAAAATCCGGATTGTTCGATACCGTAGTCGTCACCTCGCGGCGCGACTTGCGTGGTTTCAACCGCGACCAGGAAGAGAATGGCCCATCCCCAGCCGAGAGCCCCGTACTCAACGAACCGGCGCGGCAAAAGATTGCGCAACTGCCCGATGTGCTTGAGGCTTATCCGGACATCCGCTTCATCACCGAGCTTCGCTACGAAGACAAGCCGTATTTGACGATGATGGCCGGCCTGCCGTTTTCAGCGAAGAACAACGACGCGTTCGACGGCATGCAGGGAACTTTTTTTTCTTCTGACACGGCGCCCGAGATCATCTTGCAGAAGTCATTCGCGGCACAACTTCTTGGCAAGACTCCGAAAACCGGCGGTGAAGAGGCCGGTGTCCAAGAAGTGGCAAAGCCCCTGCTCGGGAAACAACTGACCATGCGCTACGCGGAACGCACCGCCACGCCCGCGACAGATCTAACCACTAAGAAAGATGCTCAACCCGCTGATTCCGAGAGCAGCAAGCCGGTCGGCACGTCCTATTCGGTAGTCTCGCACGAAGTAAGTTTGAAAGTAGTGGGCGTTTGCGATCTCGATCCCGACAGCATGCGCGGCCAGGCCCGGGCACGCGTGTTTCTGCCGCTGAAGCTTGCGCAAAATTTGCACGTGATGCAGCCTTCCGACCTGCGTGACACGACAAGCATGGCAGGCGGCGCGCCGGCCTATACAACCGTGGAGGTGCACGTAAAGAGCCCCACGCAGGTTCAAACCGTCGAAAACGCAATCAAGAAGATGGGCTTTAATACTTTTTCGATCGTCGACGCGACCCGCAGCCTGCGGCAGTTTTTTGCGGTGCTCGACCTGTTTCTCGGAATCTTCGGCAGCCTGGCGCTGGCGGTGGCTTCCATCGGAATCATCAATACATTAGTGATGGCAATTCTCGAGCGCCGCCGCGAAATCGGAATCATGAAGGCGATCGGCGCCAGTGACGGCGACGTAAAAGGGTTGTTCTTCGCCGAGGCTGGCGTGATGGGTGTGTTCGGCGGAGTCGTAGGAGTCGCGCTGGGCTGGACCATCGGTCGAGTCATTAACCTGGGCACGAATGTGTATCTGAAGCGCCAGCATTTTCCCCCGGAACAGATTTGGTTCGTACCGTGGTGGTTGGTGATAGGCGCCATCGCGTTTGCCATCGTGGTCAGCCTGCTGTCCGGTTTGTACCCCGCAAGCCGGGCTGCACGCCTCGATCCGGTGCAGGCCCTGCGCTACGAGTAAACTGGATTTCATGTGCCGCCCTCTGCGATTTCTTCTTTTCTTTTTGGGTCTCGCCATCTCCGCGGCGGCGCAGAGCCGAATCGATTGCGATGTCCTGAAGAGCCACATCCTCGTGGACACAGTCCACTACTGCGTCCTGCTTCCACCGAGCTACGATTCCGCGCCCGCAAACCATTCTTCTCAGCATTACCCGGTGCTTTATTTTCTTCATGGGCTGGGTGAGAATGAACAGACCCTGTTCAAAACTGGCGGATGGAACCTGATTGAAGACCTGCGCCAGCAGCATAAACTCGGCGATTTCCTGATTGTTACACCTGAGGCGAGAGCCAGCTTTTACGTGAACTCCGCCGACGGAAAAGTCCGCTACAGCGATTTCTTTTTGCGAGAGTTCATACCCTACATCGAAGCCAAGTACCGAATTCGGCGGGAACGCAAGGCCAGAGCGATCAGCGGCATTTCCATGGGAGGCTATGGAGCGCTTCGCTTCGCGTTTGCCTACCCCAACATGTTTTCCGCCGTGAGCGCGCAAAGCGCAGCTCTCATTACCGACTCACCGCAGGAACTGAACGCCGCGCTGCGCTCCGGTACGCCGCGGGGCAGGTTGCTGGGATCAGTTTTTGGCAATCCCATCAACGTTCCTCATTGGAAGGAAAACGATCCCATTTCGCTAGCCAGGAAGAACAAAGTTGGGATCGCCAAGCTTGCCATCGATTTCAACTGCGGACAAGAAGACGAATATGGATTCGAGACAGGCGCCACGGCGCTCGACCGGCAGCTTCAGGAGGAGCACATTAAACACGAATTCCACCTTTATCCCGGCAATCACAGCGCGTCCTACTTTGGCGCGCACCTCGGCGAGGTCATGGAATTTCATTCAAAAATGTTTGAGGCAGGAAGATAAATTGTCGACAGGCCGCTTCTAGCTACTAGCTGGAGGCTAGAAGCTAGAAGCTAAGGGCTACTTGTTCTCCTTTCCATCCTTGTCCTCGACTTCCACAGCGCCGGGCATCAACTTCTTGAGTGGCGCCTTGCGCTGCTCCTCGAGTTCCGCATGCGGCAATGGGCTGCGCGGCAGCATCTGATCGCGCATAGCCGTGTTGTAAACGAAGATAGCCTCCACCGTAGCTGCCTGCGCAAGGTCACCCGGCTGCAGCCGTTCGTAGGTATCCATATTTGAGTGGTGGGTCCGCGAACCGTAGTCGAGTTTGTCCTGAATGAACTGGAAGCCCGGAATACCCACCGCGTCAAAGGACTCGTGATCGGTGCCCTCGGTATCGCGCACGCTGATGGCAGTTACTCCGAGATCCTTTAAGGGTTCGATCCATTGCGCAAAGATGGGGGCTTCGGCGAGATTCTCCTGCAAATAAACTCCGAGGATCTTGCCGCTTCCGTTGTCCACGTTGAAGTACCCGGAAATTTTCTGTTGATCGGGTTTCAGTTCAGGCGGTCCAGCGGGCTTGCGCATCCACTCCGGCAACTTGATCTGGTCAGGCGCGGTGGAGAGCGGCACAAACCCAAAATGCTGCTTCACGTACCCGATCGAGCCAAACAGTCCCTGCTCCTCGCCAGTCCACAGCCCAATGCGAATTGTACGCCGCGGCTTTACCTGAAGCGCGTTGAGGATGCGCATGACTTCCATCGCAACCACGGTCCCCGCTCCGTTGTCGGTCGCGCCGGTCGCGGACGCCCACGAATCCAGGTGCCCTCCGAGCATAACAACTTCGTCCTTCAGCTTCGGATCTGTCCCCGGGATCTCGGCGATGGTGTCGAAACCATGCTCGTGATCGCCGGTAAACTTTACATCGACGTTCAGTTCAATCGTGACGGGGACATTGGCTTTGAGCAACCGGTAAACCCGTCCGTAGTTCTCAATCGCCATAATTACAACCGGAAGCGGCAAGGCATGCTCCCGCTGATAGCTGTACCATCCCAGGCCGCGGCTGCTGTCAACAAACATGGTCCCGCCGGAGCCACCGTTCTCTCGGCCATCACGGCTGGGGAGAACCACCGCCAGCGCGTGCTCTGAAGCCACGAACTTTGCAACCTTCTGCCGCAGCTCGATTCCTTTCATGAGTTCCGGGGTGAAGTATCCAGGCTCGGGGGCGAGTGGATGTTCGACAATCTTGGCTAGAGACTTGTCGTCCTCCCGCTCAAACAACGGCTTGTCCACTGGCTTGACTTCCCGCATATCGCCCAGCAGAACCACTTTGCCCGCGAGCTTCCCTTTGTACTGCTCCAGATCCTCTTCCTTCTTGACGTCCATCCATAAGGCTTGCCCGCTAACGGTCCCGTTAGTCGAAGGCGACCAGGGCGCGGCCTGGGTGATGAACACCGCAGTATCGGGCGAAGCCATGCGCGTCCAGGTATTGAGCTGCTGCCAGCCCATGCCGAATTCGCCCCAGTCTTCGAGGTGGGCGTTGCTGCAGCCCATGGCGGCCAATTGATCGCGCGTCCATTCGTTGGCGCGCTGCAGATTCGGCGAGCCCGTCAACCGCGGCCCAATGCCATCCATTAGCGCAGAGGCGAACTCCATCACATGCGAGTGGGTCAAACCTTCGATCCGGATACGCTGGTACATCGCGAAATCGAGGTTTTCTTTTGCCGGCTGGGGCAATTCATAGGACGGCTTGCTGGCATCAGAAGAGCCTGCGTTGGTCTTATTTTTGTCGGCTGCCGAGAGTGGCACAGAGAATAAGGCCAACAACGAGACGGTGAGAACGAGCAGTTTGCACGATTGCATCTTTCGAGATTCCCTCGTTTGAGAAGTTACAGCAGAGTAACAGATGTCCATTCGCCTCACCAATGCAGCCAGGGGCATACATGCCCGGGCCCAGTCGAAATTCATAATAAATCGGGGTCCCTGTTTACGGAGCAGTTTGCGATGGATAGACGTCGGTTGCAGTCCTGCCAAACTCGAATTTCAGCGCCCATTCGCTCGGAACATTCTGCCCATCAACCTGGGGTGGCCTGAATGTCCACTTTCGCGCGGCCTGCAGAGCGCGGTCCGCAAAATACTTGCTCGGCCCTCGAGAGCCGAACTTCGCCAGCGTCACATTGCCCGATGAATCCACCGCAACCACGACCCCAACCTTGAACTTGCCGTGAATGGTTCTCAATGCACTCCGCGACACATCGGGCAAGACTTGCTGAACCACCTCACCCTGAATTCGACCGCCGCTGGCGTTTCTAGCAGTCGCATTCTTCGTCACGTGAGTCGGGGCCGCAATCTTTCCGTTTCCAGCAGGCAAAGCAGCCGGGGGAGCGGGCGCATTGGAAGCTGGCTGACCTTCATTTTTCTCGTTGGCGATCTGGGCAGGCTGAGCCGCCTCGGTCCGGCCCTTGGCGTCTGGTGGCTGCGAGAATTCGGTCGAACTGGGAGGGGCGGGCTCAGTGCTCGGACGATGACGGAGCAGCTTGGGACCAAATAAAATTGCCAGTAGCAGGATGCCGGCTGCAGTCGCAAACCCGCCTTTGGCCTGAACCGTCTTTTCCCTTCGGGGCGTGAGGGAGGTTCGTTGCAACCTGGCGGCGATCTCGCCCACCGTCCATCTGCGGTTCGGATCGCCGGATAGACAGTGAGTTGCGATGTCGAAAAATGGCTCCGGCAGCGTCTCTGGCAACACCAACTCTGCCGGTTCCGTTCCCTGCCACACCGGCGGTTGCTGAGTTAGGGCTTCGATCAGCGTCATGCCCAGCGACCAAACGTCCGAGGCCGGAGACATGCCTCCGCCGCCCACGATCTCCGGTGCTGCGTAGATACTGGGCGTGCCCAGAACTTTACTCGATTCGCCCGTTCCGCAGAGTCCATCGCTCGAAAGTTTTATTTGATCTCCGACCGCCATGATGTTCGCGGGGGTGACGTGGCCGTGCACGAAACCTTTGGCGTGAACGTAGCCCAGCGCGTCGAGAAGGGGAGCAAGCATGTCGCGAACTTCCGCGGGTGTGAGCTGCCGATTGGGAAGAATCTGCGACAGACTCTCTTCGGCATACTCGGTCACGACGTAAAGCAGGTCCGCGCCATCGATTTGACAGTGCCCGGTTTGAAAGAGGCGAAGCAAGTGGGGATGGGACAATTTCCCGGCGAGTTCCCACCAGGAGAGTTGAAGCTCAGGATTCTCCGCATTCGCCAGAATGAGTTTGATCGCCGCTTCTTGGGGCTCCCGGTCAGCGCGCCTTGTCAGAAAAACTGCGCTATGGTCCGAGCCGCCGAGGTACCGCAGCAACGGAAACGCCTCATTGACGACTTGGCCTTCCCACTGTTTCCAGGCCTCGGGCATTCTCCTCCACGAGCTACTGTTTACCGTTAAGGTATTGTAACCGAGCGGGAGATTGTAACAACAAACCCTCTCAGGGAAGCCTGAGAGGGTTGGCGAATTCCGGATTCCAATTGGACTCCAGTTGTCAGGCGCGGACGACGTTACCCGCCTGGAACCCCTTGGGGCCCTTCAGCAGATCGAACTCCACGGTTTCGCCCTCGTTCAGCGTGCGGTACCCATTCTCCTGGATAGCGGAGAAATGAACGAAGACATCTTCCCCTGTGGACCGCTGGATAAAACCGTATCCTTTAGCCCCGTTAAACCATTTCACAGTACCCTTCTCTCTCACAGTGAACTCCTTTCGCCTCTGCTCAGATTAGAATTGCACATGCTTCGTGAAGCGCGCGTTTCTTCCCCCCTCAAAGCATGTGGACAAACTGGTCGTGCCCTGCGTGCAATCGAGAACTTGTTTCAACAAGAAAGGCTCCTGAGTTTTGCGCCGCCGGTAGAGAAAGCGGCGCAAAGCTCCGGAGCCTGTCGTGGTGGCGCGAGTTTCGACTGCGATAAACAAAACATCAATCCAAAGTAAAGAACACGCTGCCGACATTTCGGCAACGAGCAGGAATAATATTCAGGATTTTTCTTTCTGGCAAGAGAAGAATTATGCAGAAGTGAAACGATGAAATGTGACCCACGGTTTTTTCCTTCGGGATGGAGAGATTAGCGGATCGTGAGATGAAGCTGTCTAGTTCCGTGAAACATCCGCAACTCTCTTATAATATTAGGAAAATGTTGAATGATCGCCGCTCATCATCGACCTGTGTGCTGCCGGCGCCAGCCTCCTCTAACGTTTCAGTTAAAGGCTCGGTCCCTCATTTAGGACTGCTGTCTTCCACGCTGAAATACGTTTTACGCACCGACGTTCACACCTTTGCGTTCTCCGTGGCCGCCAATGCCATCCTTTCGTTTTTTCCTTTCGTGCTGTTGTTATTGACGCTGATCCGGCGCGTATTCCGCTCGCCGGCGATGTACGAAGTCGTGGTGCAATTGCTGCGCGAGTATCTGCCCGCGGGACAGGACTTCGTGATCCGAAACTTGAATGCCCTGGTCAACGCGCGACATCGTGCGCAGGTTTTCTCCTTGTTGATTCTGCTGGTGACCTCGACCGGAATTTTCATGCCGCTTGAAGTGGCGCTAAACCGGATCTGGCGTTTTCCCGACAACCGCTCTTACTTGGGGAATCAACTCATCGCGCTGGGCCTGGCGTTCGGTTGCGGCACCCTGGCGCTGCTCTCAATTGCGCTAACCGCAGGGAACGAGGTGCTGCTGAGAACTCTGACTTTCGGCCACGACTTCCTCCTCGTCCGGCTGCTGGGTTTTCTGACCATGAAGATCTTCGCCATCGCCGCCAGTATTGCGATTTTCTTTTTGATCTACTGGCTATTGCCCAACGGCAAAGTTCCCGCCCGTGCAGTACTGCCTGCGGCGGTGATGATGGGCTTGCTCTCGGAAATCTTGAAGTATTGCTACATCCTGGCGCTGCCGCGGCTGAATTTCCAGGAAGTCTACGGCCCCTTCGCTTTGTCAGCTAGCCTGATGTTCTGGGCATTCCTGTCTGGACTGTTGCTGCTCACGGGCGCGCATTTGTCAGCGCAACGGCAGAGCCAGCGAAAAACTCAATCACGGTAGACTTAGCACTGTAGAGACGTAGCTCGCTACGTCGCGGCTCTCGTCGGGCGCGATTTCCTCAGGGGAAAATCGCCGTGCTTGTGATTACCGGCACAGCCATTCTTTGCTTTGATATGTATTCTCAGGACATTCCCGTCAAAGGCTGGCCTCGATCCAGAAGCGAGGCTTGCTCATGTTGTTGCACGGTTGGAAGTTCTTTGTTGTTGCGCTGATTCTAACTCCTATCTCACTGCCAGCGTTCGCAGAGCAACCAGTGCGGGCGCAGATACCGGGATCGGCTTCGCCGGGATCACCACGCCCGCAGCATCCACCCCCAATGGCCCGAAACTCGGGCTACATTTTCGCAGGAACGGTCAAGTCGGTTGAGCGTGTCGTTCCCAAGGGAAACGGCGTCGCTACCGTCCAGATTAACTTTCATGTGGATGAGGCCATGCGGGGCGTTCAAACTGGGCAGACACTGGCGATTCGTGAATGGGCCGGCTTGTGGGAATCCGGGGAACGTTATCGTCCTGGCGAACGCGTTTTGCTTTTTCTGTATCCCCCCAGCAAGTTAGGACTAACCAGCCCGGTCGGAGGTCGGATGGGACGTTTCGGAATTGGTCCGGATGGCCGCGTCATCATCGATCCCGGACCGATCAGCTTCCCGGCGCCGCACCCGCGCACCGCCGGCCCATTGCCGGGAACAACGCATTTCACCCCTCGCGAGTTTGTCCGTTTGCTCCGGTTGGCGGAAGAAGAGTAAACCCATGTCTACAAATTCTTGTTCTTCGCGCGCGCAGGAAATCGCAGGGGAAAAAAAGTCATGCCTCTTTGCCGACAAGTCCCCACAGAAGCCAGAAGCCTCACCACGAGTCATGCTTCGACCGAAGGTTTTCTATTCGGGGATAAGAATAATTCTGCTGCTGCTCACGCTCATGCAGATTGCGCGAGCCGGCGGTCCGCGCTACATCGCCGGAGTCAGCTACTTCAACCAGGGGACGGCCGGCACGCCGCTCACGTGGGCGCAGGGGGCGGTCAACTACTACACCGACCAGGGCCCACTCAGTTCGACAGTCACCGGACCTCAAGGGGACGCATTGGTCGCCGATGCATTCAGCCAGTGGACTTCCATCCCCACCGCCGCCATGGCAGCCACCCGCGCTGGGCAGCTTGCGGAAAATGTCAGCGGCGAGAATGTCTACCGCAACAGTGATGGCACAATCACCATGCCTGCTGACATTATGCCGACGGCCGTAGGCACGCCCATAGGTATAGTTTACGACGCGGACGGCACGGTTACCGACGCCTTTCTCGGCCAAGGCGCCGGTGACCCATCCGAGTGTTTTGGTAACGCGGTTTTTGGCGGGCTCGACAATTTCGGAGTTAATGCCTATTTTCTCCACGCGCTCGTGGTTATTAACGGAAATTGTGTCGTCCAGTTGCCTGATCCGGATGTGGAATATCGGCTAGTGCGGGTGTTGGGGCAAGTGCTGGGTTTGGGCTGGTCGCAGATGAATCTTAACGTCCAGACCGGCACCCCTCCGCCTACGGCCGACGACTACGTCGGGTTCTCCATCATGCATGCCATCGATCTTCCGGTTTGCGTTCCAATCTCCTTGTGCTACTCGAACGGAGGCCAGGTCAATCCCTACGTCCCCAAAATGGATGACCAGGCAGCGTTCTCGCGTTTGTATCCGGCGCCGACCTTTTCCGCCAGCACAGCTCGCATTTACGGCAATGTTTACTTCGCTAACGCGAGCGGACAACCGGGGCAGGGCATGCAGGGTGTAAATGTCGTCGCGCGTTGGATCGATCCCAGCACCGGCCTGCCTTCGGGGGCGTATGCGGCCGCCTCCGTTTCTGGCTTCCGGTTTGCGGGAAATGTAGGGACCACAGTCACCGGCTTCAACAACAGCGCCGGACAGCCCTTCAATCAATATGGCTCGAACGACCCCACGCTGGAGGGATTCTTCGATCTGGCCGGATTGCTGATTCCCAACGGCGGCAGCAGCGCGCAGTACCAATTGACGGTAGAAGCTCTCGATCCTTTCTGGTCGGATACGGTGGGCCCTTACCAGCCTTGGCAAGTGGAACCATCCGGCTCGACACCACCCATCCTCGTGAACGTAGCCTTGGGTGGAGACGTGCCGCAAGATATCATCATGCAGGACAGCGCGATCCAAAAGCCCGATTGGTTTGGGCCTACGTCTTATACCGCTCCCGCGCCGTTGCCACTGGCTGGCGACTGGGCAGCTTCCCTTGACCCCTACGGCGGACTCGACTATTTCTGGTTCGTGGGCCAGGCGAACCGCACTCTTTCCGTATTGGTCACCGCGCTGGATGGGTCCAGCGCCCCGTCCGAGAGCAAAGCTCAACCCGTCATCGGCATGTGGCAACTGTCCGACCCCGGGACGTTTCCGGCTCCGGCGAACACGCCCTCGGCATTCAACTCCTCAATTTTCGGGATGACGATTCTGAACGCACAACTGCTGCAGGCAACCAGCTTCCGCGTCGGAATCGCCGACATTCGGGGCGATGGACGCCCCGACTACGCATATCATGCGCGCGTGCTCTACGGTGACCACATCGTTCCAACGCGGGCCAGCGTGGCCGGGAGTACGGCTCTCGCCATTACAGGTTACGGGTTCCAAGCGGATACGGGCGTCGCCATTGGAACTGTGAATGCCCCGCCACTGGCGGTAGCCGGGAACCAGATCTTCGTGACGGCGGGCGCCCACGCCGACGGCGTACAGGACATAACGCTCATCGATCCGCCGACGCAGGCCACCTCGGTCTTGAGTGGCGTGGTGACTTACGGCGCCGGTCCCAACGACACGATTAGCCTTATCGCGGGAGCGAACCCTCCGACGCCCGTCGGGGGACAGGCGCCAAATCCGGTTCGAGTGCAAGCTCTTGCGCCGGATGGAATAACTCCCGTAGCCGGAGCCAGCGTGTTCTTCACGTCGACTCCTCCCGTGGACTTCACACCGGGGACGGGTACGCCGATCATCTGTAATGGCGGTACCAGTTGTACCATGCTCACCGATCAATCCGGACAAGCTTCGGCTTACGCCACCGTGCTCACTCAAGGCACCATGACCATCACCGTACAGCTCGCCCCCGCTTCGTACACCACGCCGCAGCAGGTACAAACTACGCTCGTGGGTTGCGTCAGTTGCGAGGGGTCGGCGCTGGACCTTGCACTCGTTCCCCAAAATCAGTCGGTGGCGCTAGGAGCGACGGCCAACATTTTGCTGACTACCCGAGTGCTCTCAAACGGAGTGCCGCAGAATAATCAGGTAGTGAACTTCTCCCTGTACCACGGGAGCGGGACGCTGAATCCTGCCTCCGCCACTACCAACAGCAACGGGTACGCAACGACCACGCTGGAGCTTTCGAACCTCGCTTCAGAAGTGGACGGGAGCGCATGCGTCGGGTCCAACAACAATCCTTGCCAGAATTTTCATGTCTTTGCGGTTCCCGCATCTGGCCTGCAATTGCAGGCGGTCACGGGCAACCTTCAACTTATTAATGTCGGATCAGCCTTTCAACCCATCACGGTTCGGGTTACCGACATGTCTGTGCCTCCCAACCCGGTGCTGGGGGTCACCGTGCTCTTCCAGTCGCTGCTCGGGCGCACCAACAACAACGCGCCGATTGTCTCCGGCGGAGACACCACCATTACCACCAATCCAATGCCGATCATTCTTGGGACGTCGCAAGCTTCTGTGACTTCCGATGTGAACGGTCTTGCGAGTATGCAGCCGTCCACGGGAGGATTCCAGGGCGCATTGGCAATTCTAGGCACGGTCACTGCAGGACCGGGAAGCATGCCGTTTCAGCTGCAATCGCTGTGGCCGATGACGCAATAGGAGACGAGAAGGAGCCTACTTCTTTACCCATCGGTCGACCCAGTCGTTGACCGTCTTGTACCAGAGTTGGCTGTTCTGTGGCTTAAGCACCCAGTGTCCCTCATCGGGGAAATACAGCATCTCTGAGGGCACTTTCAGCCGCTGCAAAGTCGTGAACAGTTGGAATGCTTCTGATACATCCAACCGGTAATCAAGTTGGCCGTGGACTACGAGCGTGGGACTCTTAAAATTCAATGCCGCCAAATGCGGCGACCATTTGCGATATAGATCGCGGTTGTTAAAAAGCGTACCTTTGAACTCCCACTCAGGAAACCAAAGCTCCTCGGTAGTGCCGTACGCGGATTCAGTATTGAAGGTTCCATCGTGTGAAACGATGCACTTGAAACGGTTCGTATGCCCCAGAATCCAGTTCACCATGTAGCCGCCGTAGCTTGCGCCCAACGCACATTCGCGGTCTTTGTCGATGAACGGGTAAGTACGCTCGGCATAATCCAGGCCCTTCATCAGGTCTTCAAACGGAGCTCCGCCCCAATCCCCGTTGATCGCGTCAATGAATTTCTGGCCGTAGCCGGGCGAACCGTGAAAATTGATCATGATTACAACGTAACCGTTGGCGGCAAAGAGTTCGGGATTCCAGCGGTAGGTCCATTCGTCGCCTTCCGGAACCTCGGGCCCACCATGAACTATGAATTTCACGGGATATTTCTTCTTGGGATCGAAGTTCGGCGGCTTGACCATGAAGCCTCCAACTTTATCGTTGCCCGCACCCGTGAACCAGAAAGACTCGAGCGGAGACATTACGACCCGAGCGAGAACCGCATGATTGAGATCGGTGAGTTGCACCTCACTCTTTTCCTTTTCTACGGTCGCAGGCTTGCATCCCTCGGGCTTGATCTTTCCGGTCGAATCGGTACACACCTCCTGAGATTCGAAGACGGTGGCGCCAGAAGCGGCCGCCACGGGCTGCGACAAAGAAGCGCGAAAGATCTCGTTCGGAAACCTGACCGACATGCGGGTAAATAGAAGGCTCTTGCCGTCGTGCGTCACAGCGAGATCATCATTAAAGCCCGGCACAATCATCTTGACATCGTTTTTCGTAAGCCGCACGGTGGTATCGTTTCCCTCGTCACCGCCGATGACGGCGGTGTCCAGAGAGATGGAGTAGACCGGAGAATCACCCTTGTCCTCTGCGACGAAGTAGATCTTGGACGAGTCCGGATCCCAGGTGTAAGTTCCCACCCAACGATCGAAACTCTCCGTCAGATTCCTGATGTGTCCAGTACGCCGGTTGTACAGCATCAGCCGGAAACGGTCGCTCTCATCTCCCGGGCGAACCTGGGCGCGATACGCGATGTACTTCCCATCCGGCGAATAAAGCGGCGACGAATCGCTTGCAGGATTGTCCGTAATCTTCTTCGCCTCTCCGCCATTCACGGACACGATAAACAAGTCATTGTTGGTGCTGATGGCCTCGACTTCGTCGTGATTCGAGGTGTAGCAAATCTCCTGCCCATCTGGCGAAAAGGCGTAGTCGTCTTGCCCGCCCAGGCTGAACGGAGGCACATCGTGATCTCCGGGGGTGAGGTCTCGGCTGGCTCCGCCGTCGGCCGGAACCAGCAGAAGATGATTGCGTTTCCCTTCCTTGTACGCGTTCCAGTGGCGATAAAGCAGATGAGTAAAAATTAGCGCTTTTACCTTCGACTTGTTCGCATCCTCCAACCGTTTGGCATTGCAGCCCTCGTCGGCGCAGTCGGGATAGACGTTGGAAATAAAAACAATGTTTTTGCCATCTGGCGACCAAAGAGGGCCATCTGCTTCGGTCGCAATTGAGGTCAGTTTGTGGGTTCCGGTGACGGTGCCCTTGGCGTCGTCAAAATCAGCAATCCAGACCTGCGAACCACCTTCGGTTGATGACAGAAACAAGAAACGCTTGCCGTCAGGCGCCCAGCGCGGACGGTCCGATTGCTGATCGGATATGATCTCGCGCGCCTCGCCGCCAGCGGTCGGGACCACCCAGACATGCGGCGTCTTGGTGTTTGCTTCCAGGCTGACGTCGATCGCGCTGAACAATACCCATTTCCCGTCGGGAGAAACAATGGGTTCGCCCACTCGTTTAAGCGCCATCATATCTTCGAAAGTGAAGGGACGCTTGCCCAGAGACAATGCAGGAAGAGCCAACACTGCAACCACTATCAAGCAGAAAAGACGGCGCATGACCGACCTCCGTGGGGAACGGCTCAGTGTAAATCATGCGGGCTCAAGCCCTCGTGACAGACTTTGTTCGGCTTCACGGTTCAGCCTAGCGGGCTGCGGCCCGCTCCACGCACTCCAGAATCTCCGCCTCGCTTAGCGTATGGTCCGAGGCTTTGGCACGCCGGTAGATACTTTCCACCAGATCGTCCGAAACTGGAATACGGCGTCGCTCCAGCCAAAACAAAACGTTCGACTTCCCGCTCATGGGACCGATATCAATCACCTGTTCCAGGCCAAACACATGTGACGGCACACCCGAATACACGGTATTGGCGAGTTCAACGTCATTTTTCTTGTAGGCCTTGATAACCGCAGCCGCATGCACCCCGGTAGCGGTGCGAAACGCGTCTTCGCCGACGACCGGATAATTTGCCGGAATCGGCACGCCGGTAGCCCGCGATACTGCCCAGCAATATTCTCTCAGCTTACGAAGATCCTGATCCGCCCACGGAGGAATGCCCATGAGCCTCAGGTTCACCAGCATCTGGTCCATCTGCGTATTGCCAACGCGCTCTCCGATTCCCAGCGCCGTCGCGTGCACGCACTCGGCACCCGCAACCAGCGCGGCCATGGAGTTGGCGATCGCCAGGCCACGATCGGAATGCCCGTGCCAATCCACGCGAATCTGCTCGCCCGACGGCTTCACCACTTCTTTAATGATGAACTGCACCAGGGCAAACGTTCCCATCGGCGTCGCATGCCCCGCCGTGTCACAAACGCAAATAGCGCGCGCCCCGCAGTTGATCGCGGCCGAGTAAAGCCGCTTCACCATTTCCGGATCGCACCGGGTCGTGTCTTCCGTGACGTACATCACTTCGAGCCCAAGCGACATTGCATACTTGACCGCGCTCTCTGTCGTCTGCAACAGAAAGTCTTCCGTCCAGTTTTCTGTGTAGCGACGGATGGGACTCGATCCAATGAATGTCGCGGCTTCGATCTTCAGCCCGGTACGCTGCACAATTTCCGCGATCGGACGAATGTCGTTCTGGTGGGTTCGAGCCGCGCAGTTGGCGCGAATTTTCATCTTGTGGTCGACGATCTCGCGGGCCAAAGCCTCCACATGCTCGACCGCGCGCGGGCCTGCTCCGGGCAATCCAAGATCGAGCGAGTGAATGCCCAGCGTTTCCATCAAATGAAGTATCGGGATTTTTTCCTGGATGGAAGGGTCGCGCACCGAAGGCGATTGCAAACCGTCGCGCAAAGTTTCGTCGTTGAGCAAAACATGCCCCACCGGCCGCAGCGAAGCGGGATGAATCCGGTTCCAGTCGTAAATAAGTTCGGAAGATTTCATCCTGTCCAGGACCAAAACCACCGACCAAAAAGGACACGAAGTGTCACAAAGGAATTCATTCAACTCGCTCGGGTAGCGGACAAATTAGATGAACCTTCGTGAACCTTCGTGTCCTCTGTCGTTAATGCCTTTGAATTTGCTCTTAAATCTACTTCGTCTTCGGTGGCAGCGTCAGCCCAAAAATCGAAATCTGCCCTGACCCGGCCACGTTTAAACCACCGGGGTCTTGAGGATTCGGCAAATAGAGCGTCTTGCAATGTTCGCAGCGATAGACTTCGGCATCACGGCCCCAAGCCTTCTCGACATCTCCGCACGCCTGTTCCAGCACATCCGTGGTATAGAACCAGCGCTTGAGATGGCCGCCGCAGAACTTGCCTTTCTCATTCTTCTCGTTGCAGGCCCGCTGTCCCGGCTTCTTGGTTTTGACCTTGTGCTTGGGGAGTTGCGGGGGAGTCTGTGTGCCGGAGGTTACGGTTCCGCTAGTGGCCAAAGAATTCACCCTCGTCGCTGCGGCCCATGCGCCGCCAGATTCGGTTACGAACCATCCATTCTACTCGAAGCGTTTTACGGGATGCCAGAGAACCCAGGTAAGCGCGGGATGCGGCCTTAGAGCCGTCCTTTTCGCAAGAACGCTCCCGCCGAGCGCAGCGCCCCTCCCATCCTCTGCAGGACACTGCGGGCGAACATCATATCGACGAAGCCTTCCATCTGCCGCGTAAACGCCTGGCTGTATCCGTACCACCAGACTTGCTTCATCCGGGGCAGATGATCGGAGTCCACGTGCTTGATTCGCACCATTTCTTCCAAACCGAAACGCCCGTGGGTGCGGCCCATGCCGCTTGCTTTTATTCCGCCATGGGGAGCTTCGCTGATGCCGAAGCAAGCGATAGCATCGTTCACCATGACAGTTCCCACCTGGATGCGGCGGGCCAACGACTCTCCACGAGCGCGATCGCGCGTCCAAATGCTGGCAGCGAGACCGTAGTCAGAATCGTTGGCCAGTCGGATCGCCTCCTCGTCGGTGTCAAACGGCATCACTGGCAGAACGGGACCGAACGTCTCCTCGCGCATAATGTGCATGGCGTGGGTCACGTCAGCGAGCACGGTGGGAGCGTAGAAATTGGGGCCGAGTTGCGGGAGCCGCGAGCCCCCGGTGAGCACTCGCGCGCCACGTGCCCGCGCATCTTCGACATGCGACTCGGCATTCCGCAATTGCCGTTCGTAGATCAGCGGCCCGATTTCCGTCTCTGGATCGATTCCGTTCCCCACCCGCAGTTGCTTGGTCTTTCGTACGCAAGCTGCGAGGAATGCGTCATACAAACTGCGATGGACGTAGCAGCGCTCGACGGAAAGGCAGGCCTGTCCGCAATTCGCGAACGAGCCCCAGACCGCGCCGCTGGAGGCGACGTCCAGATCCGCGTCATCGAGCACCAGCATGGGATCTTTTCCGCCCAACTCCAGCACCACGGGAAGTAAGCGCGCCGCCGCAGCCTGGGCAATACGCTTACCCGTAGCCACGCTTCCTGTGAAGACCAGTTTGTCGATTTCCGCGTTCAACAGCGCCGAGCCTGTGGCTCCGTCGCCCACTATGACTTGAAAAATATCCTTCGGCACACCGGCTTGGTGTAGCAGGGACGCCAGTTCCAAAGCCGCCAGGGAAGTAAGTTCGGATGGCTTCAACACCACCGCATTTCCGGTCACGAGCGCAGACAGCGATTCCGTCGCAGGAATGGAAAACGGGTAATTCCACGGCGAGATAATCCCGATCACACCATGCGGCTCGCGCAGGATGCGTCCCGTCTTGGTTTTCATGGCCAGGTTGCCGTGCGGAACCGGTTGTTCG
>Ga0182014_10003958_pt1 | contig 17404 bp, 12 predicted proteins | sample 612S2DmetaG_FD_120489 | JGI IMG/M metagenome (GOLD analysis project Ga0182014, IMG submission 120489) | Permafrost microbial communities from Stordalen Mire, Sweden - 612S2D metaG | ecosystem: Environmental > Terrestrial > Soil > Wetlands > Permafrost | place: Sweden: Stordalen | collected... | reverse complement strand
AACCACGAACCCGCAGGATTTATTGCCTGGCGCGCCCTGCCCGCCACGGTCTCCCCTGATGCATGGGAACTCAAACGTCTCTGGGTACGTCCCGCCGGTCGAGGTCTGGGGCTGGGGCGTGCCCTGACCGAGGCCGTACTCCACCGTGCGATAGCCGCCCAACGCAAGGCTGTCTTCCTTGATACTGCCCCCGCTTCAATGGCCGCTGCGAATCGCATTTATTTGCAGTTGGGCTTTGTGCCTTGTGCCCCTTACAACGACAATCCTGTGGAAGGGCTCGCATATCTCATGAAGACGCTGTAACATTGGCCGTTCCCGGGCCGCCCTGTTGCTCCATCGCGTGCACCCGTGACAATTCCCCTTGCAATCCCGCGTGGTGCATGTTAACTCTTGAGCCAATAACTCTCTTGTAGCTACCGTGGAAGTAAACCCGGTAGGCGGCAGACAGGACCTCTCCCATGATAAAAATCGGCACTACCATCCGCGCGTACCGGCTGCAAAAGGGGCTTTCTCAAGGAGATATCGAAAAGAAAACCGGCCTGCTCCGCTGCTACCTCTCGCGCGTTGAGAACGGTCACACTATCCCTTCGCTGGACACGCTGTCGAAGATTGCCCTCGCGCTCGACCTGCCCATCGCCCAGTTCTTTGCTGGCGACGCTTTAGGACGCCAGTTGAACACGCAAAAGCTCTCCGACGATGAATTGCGCTTTCTCACCCAGATTCGCCGCTACTCCACCAATCTGAACGACAGCGACCGCAAACTGCTGCTGGCCATGGTGAAGAAATTTGCCGCCACGGCCAAGCGATAATCGCGCACCAGCAGATGGTTGGAAGCGCGACTTAAACGTCGTTGCCCAGGTGGAAGATCGGCTCCAATCCGTGCCCGCCGGCCAGCAGTGCCTGCTCTTCATGCGTCTCAAGCGGTTTGTAGTTCTGCGCCACATCCATGGCCAGGCGGAAATACCGTTCGTCGCCCGGCGGCATGGCTGCCGTGATCGGATGGCCCAGGGTCCAGCGCAGGCCCAGTGATGCCTCGTCGGGAAAAGACGCCGGCTGATACCAGCACTTGGGCTGCGGATGATTATCTTTTTGATCTGCGGCCCAAACCGTCTTGGCCATGCCCTTCAGTGCCAGGATGCCCATCTTCTTTTCCTGCGCGCGCTGCAGGATTTGCGGCCCAAACCCGGCCTGCGTGAAGAGCACCCAGTTGAGCGGGAAGAGAATAGTGTCGAAGTTGTAGCGGTCCATGGCCGCCAGCGCAGTCTCAGCGGAGTGGACTGAGAAGCCGATAAAGCGGATCTTGCCTTCCTTCTTTGCGGCTTCCATGGTCTCCATCGCGCCACCCGGCCCCAGCACAGTGTCCAGTTCGGTCATCTTGGTCAGCGCGTGGAACTGGTACAGGTCCACATGATCGGTCTTCAGCAGCCGCAGCGACTCCTCCAGTTGCGCGCGCGAGTCTTCCTTCTTGCGGCCCTCCGTCTTGCAGGCCAGGAAACTCTTGTTGCGATAGGGCGCCAGGGCCGGACCAAGCCGTTCCTGCGCGTTCCCATAGCTGGGCGCAACGTCAAAGTAGTTGATGCCGCGGTCCACGGCCTCGGCCACGATGTTCGATGCCTCGCCGGTGGTTTCATCCATCACCACAATTCCGCCAAAGCCAATGATGGATAGATGTTCGCCCGTCCTGCCCAGTGCGCGGCGGGCAATCGGATTGGCGGGCGTCTTCGGCGAAGCACTAAGCTGGCTGGTCGATGCAACAGCGGCTGCGGTGATGGCGGCTTGCTTTAGAAATGCGCGACGTTCCATGATTTACCTCCAGGGGTGGAATGAGAGACGGGCTAGCGTTCTTTTAGAAATTCTCGCACAATTGTCCCGCCGCCAGCGATCCGTGCTACAACCTGCTATGAAACTCGCGTTCTGGTCCGTCGGAGGGAGCGTGGGCTTCAGCCCCGGGCCTTAGCTTCCTGGGGATGGTTTAGCCTTTTTCCATGAGGAGTTTATCCGGGCAACTGCGCCAGGAAAAATCCAAATAGCACCAGCAAGCCCACCACCATCGTCACCGAAATCCGCAGCCGCCCCACAAAGAGCCTCCGCGGCGAACCCAGCCGCGGAACCATCGGCGTCGCAAAGAGCAATCCGCAACTGAAGCCCCCAATGTGCGCCATGTTGTCGATGCTTATTCCGGAACCGAAAAGATGGGTGCCGCCGCTGATCGAGATGCCCAGGAACAAGTTGATGGCCGCAAAATAGATGACTGATTTGCGCAGCCTTTTCAATTCATATGGGGGCACCGGCAATCGCCGCGACTTGAGCAATATGATCAGCGCCCCGGCAATTCCGAAGACCGCGCCCGAGGCTCCCGCACCGACCGCGCCCGAAACCGTGCCCCCCGGTCCGATTGTCGCCGGGTAAAAAATCTGGTTGACGAGGGTTGAGAGCAGGTTGCCTGCGGCGCCGGTAAGCAGGTAGACCGCCAGTACCCCCGCCGAACCCATCAGAGGCTCGGCCAGCAGTCCCAGATTCCACAGACACCACATGTTCGTCGCCAGGTGAAGCAGACCCACGTGCACGAACATGGCGGAAACAATGCGCCACCACTGCCCATAGAGCAGCACCGCGCCGGCGTTATCGGCGCCCCAGTGAAGAAGTTGATCGCCCGTGGGACTCATCGGGCTGACCCCCTGCACCGTCATGGCCAGAAAAACCGCGCAATTGATCCCCACCAGCAGATACGTGGCTGAAGACGAGGCCCACTGAGGCCGCCGGCGCACCGGCTGCGGTGGCGCTGCATAGCCGTATCCTGGGGGCAGAATCTCCGGCTCGACACCGGGGCTGCCACGGACGGGTTCCTCTTCGTGGGCTGGAAAAGCTGGGGGATCACTTCCCATAGCCTTCATCGTAATGCATTTCCAGACTGCGGGCCGCAGGTTCTCACCGCGCCGCATCAATCACTCTCCTGGAACCGCCATGCGGCTAAGTATTTGGTTGTAGTCTGTTGTTTGGTCTTCGTCGCCGGGCACTCGGCTGATCGCTGTCCCGGCTGCGCGAGACCCCAAGGAGCGAACAAGTGAGCACGGAAAAGCGAATTCGGCGGGCGCTGCTGAGTGTTACGGATAAGACCGGCTTGGTGGAGCTTGCCCAGGCGCTGGCGGAGTTTGGAGTCGAGCTGGTTTCCACTGGCGGCACAGCGCGCACCCTGCGCGAGGCCGGCCTCGGCGTCCAGGACATCAGCGACCTCACCGGCTTCCCTGAGATGCTCGACGGACGCGTAAAGACCCTGCACCCGCGCGTGCACGCCGGGCTGCTTTACATTCGCGGCAATCAGGAGCATGAGGTTGCCGTTGCCGCCCACGGCATCCAGCCCATCGACATGGTGGTGGTGAACCTTTACGCCTTTGAGAAAACCGCCGCTCAATTTCTCCAGCCGCATGGACCTGCCATTGGAGGGCCCGGCCAGCCCGGCGTTACGTTCGCCCAACTCATTGAAAACATCGACATCGGCGGCCCTTCCATGGTTCGGTCCGCTGCAAAGAACTTTGAAGACGTGGCCATCGTAACCCGCATCGCCGACTACGCTGCCCTCATTCAAGAGCTTCACTCCACACGCGGCTGCCTCAGCCGTGAAACCCGCTGGCGGCTGGCCCGGCAGGCCTTCGCCCTCACTGCCGCGTACGATTCGGCCATCGCCAACACGCTGGATATGATTCCCGAGCCGTCCGCCGCGCCCGACGCAGCGGCTCTCCCTGCCACCCTGCGCATTAACTTTCCCTTGGCCCAGGCGCTGCGCTATGGCGAAAATCCCCACCAGCGCGCCGCGCTTTATTCCGATGGTTCGGGCCTGGGCGTCGCCGGCGCAGCCCAACTCCAGGGCAAGGAGCTGAGCTTCAACAATCTTGTCGATCTGGACGCGTGCTGGGAGTTGAGCGCCGAGTTCGAACAGCCGGCAGTGGTCATCGTCAAGCACACCAACCCCTGCGGCGCAGCCACCGGCGAAACCATCCTGGAGGCCTACCGCAAGGCTCTGGCCTGCGACCCGGTATCCGCCTACGGAGGAGTCATCGGCATCAATCGCCCCGTAGATGCTGCCGCTGCAGAAGAGATAGCCAAGCTTTTCGTTGAAGCTATTGCCGCCCCGTCCTTCACTCCCGAAGCCCGCGAGCGCTTCGCCGCCAAGAAAAACCTCCGCCTGGTCGAAGTCCACGCCGCTCCGCCCCGTCCTGTGGTCAAACACATCTCCGGCGGACTGCTGCTGCAGGATGCTGACACCGGCCGAGTCACAGAGTCGGAGTTGAAAGTGGCCACATGGCGGCCGCCCACTGCCGAGGAACTGCGTAGCCTGCTCTTCGCCTGGCGCGTGGCCAAGCACGTCAAATCCAACGCCATTGTGTATGCTCGCGATGGCCAGACCGTGGGCGTCGGTGCGGGCCAGATGAGCCGCGTGGACGCCGCCCGCTTCGGCGCGCAGAAAGCCGTTCTGCCCCTCCAGGGCACGGCGGCCGCCTCGGACGCATTCTTTCCCTTCCCCGACGGCCTTGAAGCTGTAGCCGCCGCCGGTGCCACTGCCGTCATCCAGCCCGGAGGCTCGGTGCGCGACGACGAGGTCGTCGCCGCCGCCGACCGCCTCGGAGTCGCCATGGTCTTCACCGGCATTCGCCATTTCCGGCACTGAGATCGGCACCGGACGGTCGCCTTATGACGCCCATCGCCCAAGTCTGGCTTCGCACGCGCACCCAAGCCATCTGCGCTTGCCCGTCAGATGGACTGGTTCCGCAGCCTGCGCTTCGCGATCCGGCCACTCGTGTCGAGAGCCTTCAATCTTCCGAATCGAGATGGGCGTCTATACCGGTTCCTTAGGTTCCGTAGTGATCGGTGGGGCAGGCGGGTTCACGTTCTCGGTGAGCGCGATTTCACGGGGATGGGAAAACTTGGTATGCGTCTTGAAGCTAGCCAGCATTTCCCCGGGATTCTTGGGATTGGGGCGAAATTTCGATCCGCAGAGAGAACACTCGTAATAGCCTGAGAATCTGCCCTTACGATCCGCGCTTGGCTTTAGGCATACCCGTTCTGCCATGGCCCGAGTGTAAGCCCTTTTGGCATCCGGCCGCACATCGAAATGTGAAATGAGCCCCTACAGAATCACCTTTATGGCCTGGACCGCTATAGATCCCGCGGACCTTAACTCAAGGGAATCCGCACGGAGCTTGATGCAAACGGCGTCATCTGCTTGGTTGCTCCGCCTTCACCTTGAAATGGAACATCGATCCTGCATTCACTGGCTGGCCCCGTTGATTCTGCAGGTGCACATAGGCAGTGACAAACAGATCGTATCCCCCCTGTCCATCGGGAATGAGCGCCAGCGGGGTGCGCGCCTGGATCGCCGGGTCAGAGAAGATCTGCAGCCGCTTGCCGTTCGCCCAATGAACCCCATCCAATGAGTCTGCATAGCCGATCGCGTTGATGGCATCAACATCCACATCGTAGATAGCCACATAAGCGGACCCTATGCGGGAGACAACTGGGTTTTCCATGAAGTGGGTTTCAATCGGCGAGGGATTGAGCGAGGAACATCGGCGCCATGGACCCTGGAGCTTAGTGGCAGAGGCAAGACCCACGCGCCATGAGCTGATCGGTTTAGCTTCGGTGTGCGCAGTGCCATAGAAGCCCATCCATCTGTCTTCGGCACGGTAGGGGAAGAAGGAATCAACTCCCTGCAATCCCTCCCACGCGTCGGAGTTGCGCCCGGGACTCAGGATGACGGCGGCGTCCACGTAGGGACCGCCAATTCCGCGCTCGCCTTTGGTCTGGGAGATGGCGCGGACAATCTCGCCGTCGTAATTCGAATACCAGGCCGTGGGCGTATCGGGTTTGGACCGGTAGCCAACGTAGAAGAGATTCCATTCGTCGCGCTTCGCATCGTAGACAGGCATGGGTGCCCATAACGCGGCGCGGCGGTCCTCGCCGGTGAAGTCTCCCGATGAGGGAAAGAGCGTCCCCGCGCGAGTCCAGTGATCACCGTCAGAGCTGGTCCAATGGGCCAGGCGGGTCGCAAAGCCGGATCGCATCTCGGTGAGGAAGGCGTGGAACGTTCCATCGAGCTTAACCACCGTTCCACCCTCAAAGCCGCCCACCAAATCTTCGGCGCCCTTTGAGTTGATCGTCAGTACCGGTAAAGCGGCAGTGGAAGCGAGGGTAAGGACGAGATGCGGTGTGCGATCCGGCGCTGCCGGCAGGGTGCCGCAATCCTCGGCAGCCGCGGAGACTACAGCCAGAGATAGAACAACCAGAAATGCCGGAGTTTTCATGGCCTCTATCTTCTTTGCTTCCCTTAACTCACCGCAAGCCACATTGCAAAAATCGAGCACGGAGTGACCTCTCCACACGCGGAACGAGACGACCGGCGATAGTGAAATGCTGCCATTCGCCATCGAGGATGACAGCGAAAGGCCACCCCACGGTACTGCGGGATTTTGAGAAAATGAGGCAATCGAGCGCGCAACCGCGACTAATGACGGGTAAAATCGTCTGTACAAGTAGGCAGGTGGGGCCGGCCATCTGCGCGTGAGGTTTTTGTGTATTCCGGAATGAGTTGGCTCACATTACGCCGGCTCGAAAGGCATGGACTTCCCAGGGATGATGAGATCAAAAAATAGTTTGCTGCCCCGTTGGCTTCCGATTGCTGCCATAGCGCTGTTTGTGTTGCCGGCATCGAGCGCCCATGCCCAAAATTCCCCGGCAAACCCCGGACAAGCCGCCCCGGACAAGCCGCCTGCGGTCGCGCAGAGCCCAGCGAGCCAGTCGCCCGCCGCGGCAGCCTCTTTGCCGCCCGATCGCTCCAAGTCCTATTTCCACGCAGCCTTGGCAGGTATTTACGAGGAGGAGGCCGTGAATTCGGGCCGCCCCGAGTTTGTGGCTCACGCCATTGAGGAGTACAAAGCTGCGTTGAATGCCGATCCCAGCTCGGCGCAGTTGAACGATGGTCTGGCGGATTTGTACTTGCGTTCAGGCCGTGCGCGTGAGGCTGAAGCTACGGCACGCGGATTGCTCAAGACCACCCCCGACGACATTGATGCGCACAAGCTGCTTGGCCGCATCTATCTGCGCCAGCTCAGTGAGGCGGAGAACTCCCCGTCGTCGGCTTCGCCCAGCGGCAATACGCTCGACCAGGCCATTGCCGAGTACGAGAGGATTGTCGCGCTGGACCCCAAAAGCGTGGATGACCGCATGGTGCTTGGCCAGCTTTACACCGTGAAGCACCAGCAGCCGAAGGCGGAAGAGCAGTTCAAGATTGCACAGGCCTTGGAACCGGATTCTGAAGAGGTGGTGCTGAATCTGGCGCGGCTTTACGCCGAAAGTGGGGACGTGGAGCATGCGGTCAGGTCAATCGAAGCGGTCCCCGAGTCGGATCGCACGCCCAAGATGGAGTTCGCCTTGGGTGCGGCCTATGACCAGTTAAAGCGGAACAAGGACGCCATTGCCGCCTATGGACGAGCCGCGGACATGGAACCGGGCGACCCGCGCACCCTGGGCGCGCTGGCCCAGGCGCTGATGAACGACAACCAACTGGACGCAGCGCTGAAGGTGTATCAGAACCTTTCCGACGCTGATCCTGACGATGACGCCACCACGCTGGTTCGGATCAGCGAAATTCAGCGCCGCCAGGGCAAGTATGAGGATGCTCTGGCCACCATCCGCAAGGCGGTCAAAAAGGATCCCAACTCACTGGAAGCCGGTTTCAACGAGGGAATGTTGCTCGACGTGCTGGGCCGCTACGATGAATCCGCGCAGGTCTACGAGCACATGGTCGATCTGACCTCGCATGCCAACGGCGCCTACACCGCCGAGGAAAAGAACAATCGCAGCATCTTCCTGGAACGGCTCGGCTCGGTCTATCACGAGCAGAACAAGGTCGATGAGGCGATTGCGGCATATCAGAAGATGATCGACTTGGGCGGCGAAACGGCGCAGCGCGGCTACCAGGGCGAAGTGGACACCTATCGCGACGCCAAGATGTTCGACAAGGCGATTGAAGTCTCGCGCAAAGCCGTGGCGGCCAACCCCAAGAGCCGCGAGCTGAAACTGATGCTGGCGGGCGAACTGGCGGACCAGGGGCAGGCCGACGAAGGCTTGAAAATGGCCAAGGACCTCCTGAATAACAGCGACACTGACCGCGAGGTGTGGTTGACGCTGGGCCAGATGGACACGCGCCTGCGCCGTTGGAAGGATGCCGACGAAGCGCTGAACAAGGCCACAGCGCTTACCACCAAGAAGGAAGACCGCGTGTACCTGTTCTTTGTCAAGGGTGCGCTGGCCGAGCGGCAAAAGCACTTCGAGCCTGCCGAGCAGCTCTTCCGCCAGGCGTTGGAGCTGGATCCCACCAATGCTATGACGCTGAATTATCTCGGCTACATGATGGCCGACAAAGGTTCCAAACTACCTGAAGCGCTGAAGATGATTCGCAAAGCAGTGGAACTGGAGCCCATGAATGGCGCCTACCTGGATTCGCTCGGCTGGGCCTACTTCAAAATGGGCCAGTATGAGTTGGCCGAGGATAACCTGCGCCGGGCTGTGGAGCGGGACCAGACCGACCCCACCGTCCACGACCATCTGGGCGATCTCTACGAGAAAACGGGACGTATTCGCCTGGCCGCCGCCCAGTGGGAGCTTTCGCTCACCGAGTACTCCAAGTCGGCCGCCGCGGACGTTGAGCCCACGGATGTAGCCAAGGTTCAGCACAAGCTCGAAGGCGCCCGCGTCAAGCTGGCCAAGGAAGAGAGCGTTACCGGCATATCCAAGCAGAATTAGGGTTCATTCCCCAGCCCCGTGGAATGACCCGAAGCTGGGCAGGTAGATTCTTCTCTATTTCGCCCGGCATCTCCAGAGACTGAATTCTCGGCACCGAGGACGCCCCTGCTACTCCGTCCTCGACAGCGTGGCGAGCAGAGTGTCCTTGTGCTGGTTGGCCAAGGCGTCGGATTTGCGCAGCACCTGAACCCATGCAAAGACCGCTGCCACGGCCATCGCCAGCAGGATGGGGATGGTAAGCCAAAGCTTGCCGATCAGAATGCACAGCCCGAAAACCGCCCCTCCCACGCCTAGAGCAATCATCTGCACCACCATGCTAAGCAGGGCACTGCCCGCCGAGCCACCTTGGCGCGTCATCCGTCCTGGATTCACGCGGTAGGGCATGGTGAGGGAAAAAATGTTGCCGGCGGCCAGATTGACGGGCAGCGCGAACAGGAGCCAGGCCACCGTCACCCCGACTACCGTGGCGCTCGGCGGCCAACCCAGGCGCAGGCTGGCCAGCACACCCGCAATCAAGGCCGACAAGCCGTACAGCAGCGCGTGAAACAGGTTCTTGGCCAGCAGCACGGTGCGCATCGGCGTGGGAGAAAGAAAAAGCATCTGAATCCCCGCCCCTTCCGCGCCCAGGTTGTTGTAGATCAAGCGCGAGAATCCCAGTAACCCGTAGGCCACGCACACCGGCAGCGCCAGTTGAAATGGATGCGATGCCGCACCGTTGCGAAACAGGCTCCCCACAATGAACACCATCAGAACTGGCGCGCCCAGCGCATAGAGCAGGGGCATTGAACGAAGCAGGGTGCGCAGTTCCTTTTCCATCACCGCGGCCACGGGTCCGGCGCCGTCCAGCAGCCATCCGTCGTCGCGTTTCTCAGTTTTCTTTCGCGACGGGGCTTCACCCAGGTTCTCACCGCGATATTCAGCCTTGAGCCGTGCCGCCAATGCTGCCCCGGCGGCCAGAACATACAACCCGAGTACGCCCAGCATCCCCAGCGCCGGCCCTCGTCGCTGTTCCGCAGCCTGCCGTACCGCGGACCCCGCCAGCCCCGGCGGCAGCCACCTCTGCACTGCCGTGGCAGTTTTCAGCAGCGGCCCCGCCTCGCTCTCCACTTGGTGGTAGCGTTCCAGTTGGTCATCGTGGCTGCCCGGTCCGCTGTGCCGCGTCTGATGCACTGCTGGATTCAGCAGTTGCAGGCTCAGCACCACCAGAAGGAAGAGCGCACTTACAATTTCCCGCGTCCTCCTTTGCGCCAGCCAACGGTCAACCCACGCAAAGATGGCCCGCACCAGCAGTATGTTGAAGAAGGCAAAAACCGCCAGCGCCAGCGCCGTCCAGCCGGCCATGCCGGGCCGAGCCAGTGCAATCCCCGACCAAATGCCCAGGCAGCACATCCCGCCCAGAATGGTCGAGATATCCAGTAGTCCAAAAATGACATAGAGCAGGAAATAGGCGCTGAAGTTCACCGGGAAGCGGAGCAGGCCGCTCATGTCGAACTGCCGTTCAAACGAGGCCAGCGCCAGCGGAACCGTTTGCCAGACAATGCACACAATCCAGAACTCAATCAACAACAAGCGCCACGTCTCGTGGGAAGCAATGAAAAAAGCCCCCACCCCCAAGCCGATGCCGAGACCCAGTCCCATGAAGGAGTAAATCATGAGAGAAATCCCGGTGGCTCCCAGGTCAAGTACGCCATGGATGGAACGCAACCCGCTTCTAACCATCCACCAGCGCATCGCCCCCAGGGCTGCATACTGGGCCCGTGCCAGGCGGCTGAACGGCCCCGCGCCGGCTTCCATTTGTCCGTCTTTTCCCATGGCGCCTAGGTCAGCCACGACAGCTCCTGCGCCGGCTCCTGGCCGTTCGCACCCACAATCGAAAGAAATATCTCTTCCAACGTGAGCCGCTGGTTCCCCTCTGTGCCTGGCAGACTACTGGCCACGCCCGCGCGCAGGTCTTCGATTGACCCGTTGGCGACCAGGCGCCCCTGGTGAATGATGGCCACGTGGCTGCACAGCCGCTCCACGATCTCCAGAACGTGGGTGGTCAGAAAGATGGTGGCGCCGCGCTGGATCATCCCCTGCAGCATGGTCTTCAACATCCCCGAGGCAACGGCATCCACGCCTTCAAACGGCTCATCCAGAAACAGCACTTTGGGTCCGTGAATGACCGCCGCGGCCAGGGCCAGCTTCTTCTGCATGCCATGGGAAAAATCGGTCACCAGCTTGCGCCGTTCATTGTCCAGTTGCATGAACTGCAGCAGGTCTTCTGTACGCCGGTTGACGGTGTCGCGGTCCAACCCGTACATGCGGCCCACAAAACGCAAATATTCTGGCGCGGTCAGCCGCCCAATCAGCGCCATGCCTTCCGGCACCACGCCGATCTGCCGCTTCAGGTCCAGCGCTCCAGCCACAAACGGCTGGCCCAGAATCGACATCGTCCCGGCGCTCGGCTCAAGCAGACCGGTAAGCATTTTGATCGTTGTAGACTTGCCTGCGCCGTTCGGCCCCAGAAAGCCGAAAAACTGTCCCGGAGCTACGCTCAGCGTGACATCCTCCACGGCAGTCAGCGCGCCAAATCGCCGGGTGAGGCCGTGGGTTTGAATCGCCGCGATTTCCATCTGCGGCAAGGATAGCAAGGTTGGGTTGCTCCAACCAAAGACAGCGCGTAGTAACATCGAGTGTCGAAAGAAGGTGGCATGCTTCAGAAGCTGGCGGGCCGGCTCAGATGGGATCGAACCGAGGGCGGTATATGTGTGGAGATTCCTGCACGGCGTGACTGGTGGTCCATTCCGCTTGCCATCCTCTTATGCGCGTGGAGCGCAGGTGGATGGTTCTATGAAGCAAATACCGCACTCGACGATACGCAGTCTGTCTTCATGCTGATCACGATCCTTGGCGCCACCGTTGGAGCGATCTTCTTTGTGCTTCGTTCAATTTGGGCCATGACCGGTCAGACCGTACTGATCCTGGATACAGCAGAGTTGAAAATTCAGCGTCGCGCGATTGGCCTCGATTGGTACGAGCGCCACTTTGCAGCTCAGGATGCATACAACCTGAGATACATCCAGCCCAGGGAAATCTGGGCATTCAGAACCGATACCGATCCAAGTACCAGCAAGGTCACGATTCAATCATTGCGAAAGACCTACACCATCGCGCACGGGATTTCAGAGAGGGAAGCATGCGCCCTCATCGACCGCATGATGGAAGTCTACGTATTTCCCAAAAACACGCCGCTCGAGCAAGTTGGCATCGCGCGCTGAGCCGGCGTCACGCCTCGGCCGATTCCCTCGCCTCGCCCGCCCTGCCCAGCATAAAGCCGACAGAACAAGCGCGGGCTTCAGCCCCGGAGGAATGCTTTTCGCCCACTTCGCCCCAAATCTCGCGTTTTCCGCAGCCTGTGAAGCCGCTCTAAGTACCTGCCCAGAAACCGACAAGGCCGTATACGGCACTTGGTCCCGGAATGTTCTCCCCTGCACATCCGGAGAACGGCTGTCCTTTTGCATTGAATTATGTGCGCACGGCGCATAATTGGATTTGAGTTGAGAATTGAAAGGTCGCTCGCTAGGACGGAGAGCATCACCTATCCAACCACGCTCCCGAAAGCTGCGCAAAGGCGGCCGCGGAAGGGTGCTTGTCTTTGTGAATTTGGGAGGAAAACTGCCCACCGCGCCCCGAAAATGCGGCCTAACCCCTTTGATGTCTATATTCTGCTAATAACCCTCGCGGAATCAATATTTTACAGCTCAGCCCCCTGCCTTAAACGCATGAAAAGAGAGAATTTACTTACAGAAACGGGGGAGGGGGGCGGGGTTACTCATCGGTTAACCGGCGACTGTCACAGCACTACTCGCTGCTCCCCCGATGCCGGCCCTTTGGTCCTGCCCAGGCGCTGCTTCGAGTTCTTTGACAAGCTTTAAGCAACCACGTCCTCCTTCGCCTTGCCCAGTGGATCGTTGTCCCGGTCGGTGCCCTCCACAATCTGTGCCAGGCGTGCCGCCATCTCCGGCGTCCAGCTTCCTTCCGGCGCCCGCCAGCTCCAGTTGCCTCCGGCCACGGCCGGGGTGTTCATGCGCGTCGCCGAATCCAGTTCCAGCAGGTCCTGTGCCGGGACCATCGCCACCTGTGCGACGCTGGCGGCTGCGGCGCGGATCAGCGGCCACGCGGGACGGCCATTTACCTGCCCCACGTAAGCCTCCACGGCTCTGTGCTCGGCTTCGCTCGCCGTCTTCCACCAGCCCTGGGTCGTGTCGTTGTCGTGGGTCCCCGTGTAGGCCACGGTGCCGGCCGCAAACTGGTGGGGCAAGTGGTTGTGCGCTTCCTTGCTGGAAAAGCCGAACTGCAACACCTTCATGCCCGGCATTCCCAGCTCTTTCCGCAGCGCGTCCACCTCCGGTGTAATCACTCCCAGGTCCTCGGCCACCAGCGGCAGCGGCCCCAGTGCCGTCTCCAGCGCCCTGAATAGCTGCAGCCCCGGCGCCGGAACCCACTCGCCATTCTCCGCCGTCTTCTCATCCGCCGGGATGGACCAATAAGCATCGAAACCGCGGAAGTGGTCAAGCCGCACAATGTCGAAGATGCTGTGGGCGCGGCGAATCCGGTCTACCCACCAGTCGTAATCCCTCAGATCAAGCACGTCCCAGCGATACAGCGGATTGCCCCACCGCTGCCCGGTGGGCGAAAAGTAGTCCGGTGGCACCCCTGCCACGTGGATCGGCTGCAACTCCTCATCCAACTCGAAGATGCCCGGACGCACCCACACATCGGCGGAGTCCATGTTCACAAAAATGGCTACATCGCCCAGGATCCTGATCGAATTGCGCGCCGCGTTCTTGCGAAGATCGTCCCATTGCCGCGAAAAGGCAAACTGCAACACCTGCTCCTGGGCCAGCGCGCGGCCGCTGCTCGCGGCTACCTGGGCCAGCGCCTGCGGGTTGCGGCGGCGCACGGGCTCCGGCCATTCTGTCCACGCGCCGGTTTTGTATTGGCGGCGCAACTCGGCATAGAGGGCATAGTCTGAAAGCCAGCTTGCCTCGGCAAGGCAGAATATCTGGTACTGCTGCCATTGCCTGGCCAGCCGTGGATCGCTCGGCCCGCGATCGAGAAAATTCCCCGCAGCTTTGTAGAGCAGGGGTAGCTTGCGCGCTTCCACCTCCTCGAAATCCACGTTGCCGCTGCGTCCCGGCAAGCCGGCGATGCGTTCGCCTTCAATCCAGCCCCAGTCGGAAAGATATTCAAGGCTGATAAGGCTCGGATTGCAGGCAAACGCTGAAGACCCGGCGTAGGGCGAGTTGCCATATCCCGTCGGACACAATGGCAACACTTGCCAGATATGCTGCTTTGCCGCAGCCAAAAAAGCTACAAAATCGTGAGCCGCGGGGCCCAGATCTCCAATCCCCCCATACGACGGCAACGAACTGACGTGCAACAGAACTCCCGACGAACGCTGAAATTCCATGTCCGCATTATCTCCGGTGAAGGCCGGAAACTGCACAAAATCGAGTGAATTCGCGTGCAAATACAGAAAGGCCCGCCTCCTCGTAGGATGCGGGCCTTTTCCACGCCTCTCGCTCGCCGCAAGAGATACGGTCCTCTGAACAGTCTCTATTCACCCGGCAATTGCGGGGTCTGCGCCTTGGCGTTGATGCGTACGCGGTTGCTCTTCTTGTAGTCGTCAAGGACGCGGTTGGCAAACACCTCAAAGGCTTCGGCGCGTCGCTGATCCAGAATCTGGTCGCGAGTCTGGTCCAGGTTCTTTGCAATCTCGTCCGCGCTGGGCTCCTGCTTGTCCAGCAACTTCGCCACCACGCCGGTGCGCCCGGCATTGATTGCTCCGCTCAGGCTGCCCGGAGTTAGCTGGAAGAGTTGCGGAGCTACCTGGCCCACTTGGCCCATGTCGGGCACCTGCCCGGCTTGGGTCACCAGGTCGCTGGTCTTCACCGTCGCGCCGGTCTCCTTGGCAGCCTTGGCCAGATCGTTCGTCGCCTTGGCCTTGTCGGCCAATTCCCTGGTCTTTGCGCTCAGCAACCCCGGCAATTGCTCCTCCCGGTAATCGTCCAGCACGTGACTCTTCCAGTCGCCAAAACTGGGCGCATGGGCCGGCGTAACGCCGCTGACCTGGAAGATCGCATAACCCTCGCCGGTGGCCGCGTACTGTGCCGGATCGCCTTGCTTCGACTGGAAAGCCTTGGTCAGCAACTGCGAGCCGTCAGGCAGCGCTGCAATCACCCCTTGCGCTCCCACCGGTTGCGTCGTAGTCAGGCTCAGGTGATGGGCCGCTGCGGTCTTTTCCAGGCCGTTCTTGATCGCTTCCGACGTCAACGCTCGCGCATAGGTCTCCTGTGCCGCGGCCGACTTCTGGCGAATCAGCGTTGCCTGGATGGTGGGCTGCACCTCATTCAGAGGCTGCGTGTGCGCCGGTTGCCGCTCCTCCACCTGCACAATGTGGTAGCCATACTGCGACTTGATAATCTTGTTCTCGCCGATCTTCTGCGAGAAGATCGCGGTAAGAAACTCCGGCACCATCGGAGCGTTGCGGCTCACAAACCCCAGTTCGCCGCCTGCATCCTTGCTGCCCGGATCGTCGGAGTTCTTCTTGGCCAAATCGGCAAAGTTCGCGCCGCCCTGGATCTGCTTCAGAATGCCCTCTGCCTTGGCCTTGGCCGCCGCATCGGTCTTGGCGTCCGCGCCCGGTGCCACCTTGATCAGAATGTGGCGCGCGCGCGATTGTTCCGGCGTTGAATACTCGCTCTGGTGTGCGGCGAAGTATTGCTGAATTTCCTGCTGGCTGGGCTGCGCTACGCCTCCCGGAACATCGTTCGGACCAAACGCAAAGTAGGTGATTGCGCGCTCTTCCGGCACCGCCGAAGCGTACCGAGCGGCGTTCTTCTTGAAGAACCCTTCCAGGTCTGCGTCCGAGGGATTGATCTGCTTGCGCAGGTCGTCGGCCGAGATTACCGCATAGTCGAACTTGATCTTGGTAGCGTTCTTGCGGTAGACATCGCTGACTTCCTTGTCGCTGACCGTGACCCCGGCCGTGATGAGCGACTGCAGTCGGCGAAGCGTAATGTCCTGCCTCACGTTCTCTTCAAATTCCGCCACCGAAATGTCAAACCGGCTCTCAATCAGCGAGGCATAGCGATCGGTCCCGATGAACTGCCCGTTGGGAAAGAGAACCTGCCCAGCCGAGCCGGTGTGCAGATAGCGCAGAACGTCGTCGTTGGTGGCGTGGATGCCCAGTTTGTCGGCTTCTGCCAGCAGAATCTCCTGCTGCACCTGTCGCTGCCCCACCTGCGACTCGATCAGGTTCAGAATCATCGGATTCCCGGCGTACTGCGGATACTGCTGCCGTACCTGCTGGCTGGCGATCTGGGCGATCTTCTGCTGGCTGATCACGTCGCCCGCGGCCAAAAACCGGCTGTACCAGTGCGGATAAATCACGGCATAGGTGTCGGCCGACGAAGCGCCCTGCCCGGTGAGTCCCGGAATCAGGTAGACCACCATCGACACCGAAGCAGCGGCGATGATGACGACGAAAAGTGCCTTGGTCAGGCGATTGTCTTTTTGCAGGAATCGGATCATGGATGGACTTGAGCCTTCAACTCTCTACGCGCGGTCCGGGGAAGCTGGTCTCCCTTGCAGCACACCAAGGCGGCATGAGGGGCAGGCATTCACACGGATACGCAATTCTCGCTAGACGCGATCTCTGCCATTATAGACGACCATGCGTCCGCTGAGGGCAGGCCGTGGTCGGGCAGTTTCAATCCACGGTTTCCGAACGGCCGGCCACACATTCCCCAGCGCATTTCCACTCGTTCAATCGCGCCTCGCAATCAGGCACCTGAAGCGCCAGAATGAAGAACACTTTCCGGCATGGCCCATCTGCTGAATCTCATGGCAATATGTTTGAAATGGCCCCTGCTACACTCTCTGTCACGCGGTTCAACGCCTTGGAACCGCTCGAAATCGGAGACCAGCAGGGTGCACGGTATTCGGGAGGGCATACATGAATCGAGAACTGGCTTTGAAAATCGTGTTGGCGCTGGTGGGTTTGCTCTTTATGGCGTTGGTTTATCCCTTGGTGTTGTTTATGCGACAAGACCCTGCGATGTCGATGATGTTCAGCCTATACGTCACGCTCGGGGTTTTCCTGCTTCTGGCCGTCCGCAATCCGTCGGCGAACCGCAGCCTGATCGCCTTCACCGCATGGTCCAGCTTCGCTCACGCCCTTGTGATGGGCACTCAGGCCTTGCGTGACATGGTTGCACGTGGAGAACTCATCGGTGTTGCCGTTCTCGTGGTCATTGGCGCAGCTTTAATCGCGCTCGCGCCGGCCAAGCAACCTGCATAGCCCGCCTCACGCCATAACAGCGATTCACCACAGTGACGGGCAATTGCCATATCGCAGGATTCGCTTTCTTACCTGTCCGTCGACCGATCTTCCCCGATCACCGGCCACTCGGAACTAGGGGCGAGCCAGATCGCAGTAGTCATTATGGTGTGACCGGCTCGATGCGCTAGTCGTGGGTTAGGCTGAGTTTGTTTTAGGAACTTTAGTCCAGAGCCACAAGCGGAGGGAACCGGTCATGAGAGAGAAGTTACGATTTTT
>Ga0182014_10003957_pt1 | contig 17413 bp, 22 predicted proteins | sample 612S2DmetaG_FD_120489 | JGI IMG/M metagenome (GOLD analysis project Ga0182014, IMG submission 120489) | Permafrost microbial communities from Stordalen Mire, Sweden - 612S2D metaG | ecosystem: Environmental > Terrestrial > Soil > Wetlands > Permafrost | place: Sweden: Stordalen | collected... | reverse complement strand
ATCCGTCCTACACTCTCTCCATGGACAACGAACGCATCCGCGAGATCTGCCTGGCGCTTCCACATGCAGCGGAGACGCTCAACTGGGGCCATCACCTGGTCTATTGGGTGGGCGACCGCGAGATTGGCGGCAAGATGTTCGCCATGACCGACGTCGACGGCACGGGCATCGGCGTTCTGTGGTTCCACTGCGGTGCCGAGCGCTTCCACGATCTGCTTGAGAACGAGGGGATTTGCGCTGCGCCGCACCTGGCCCGGGCGCACTGGGTAGCCATGGAGCGATGGGACGCCCTACGGCCTCGGCAGGTGGAGGACGAGCTGCGCCTGGCCCACGGCCTCATCTACGAGAGGCTGCCCAAGCGCACCAAAGCCGTGCTGGTCCTGCCGGAGAAGGAGCGTGCGCGGCTCATCCGCGAGCGCAAGATGCTGCTTGCGGCCCGCTCGAAAACCAAGCAGAGTTGAGCGTGAGCCAGGCACCTATATGAAACGGTAGATGAAGAAAGCTGCAACGGAACCACTACCCACCCGCAGTCGTATCATGAGATGGACGCAAGCCCGCGCGTTGAGGTCTTTAAGCCATGGTGAAGTTTCTCTTGTGGTGCATCCTTCTTGTGCTGTGCTGGCCGCTGGCGCTCATTGCGCTGATTCTTTATCCCCTTGTGTGGCTGCTGCTTCTGCCCCTCCGCCTGCTCGGGATCGCTGTGGGAGGCGTGCTGGAGCTGGTGAGCGCAATCATTTTTCTTCCGGCGCGGCTTCTCCGCGCAATTTGATTCGCGCCCGGCTCCCATCTCCCTTCACTTCCTCCAGATTTCCGCCTCAAATCACCGAAGCATCGCCTTTACTTGCCGCGGTACGCCTCCCTGCGATAGCGTCAGCCGTAGGAGTGCGGCGCCTGGCGGCGAAGCGCGTCCAATGGTTAGAGGGGAAGATCGATGCGCAGAGTTTTGCCGGTTGTCGTTTTGGCGCTGATTATGTCCGTACCGTCCACCACCCGGCCACAGACCGGGGACGAGGCCGGCGCGCAGAGCGCTCAGCGGGCGCGAGCGGCCCTGGACGCGATGGTGAAGGCTATGGGCGGCCCGGTCTGGCTCAACATGAAGAACCAGATGCGCCAGGGGCACCTCGCCGGCTTCGACCACGGCAACCCCGGCGAAGGCACCACAGAGTACTGGGAGTTCCACGTCTGGCCTGACCAGGATCGCATCGAATACACCAAGCATCGCGACGTTGTCCAGTTCTATCTGGGACGCCAGGGCTGGGAGGTGACCTATCGCGGTAAGAAGGCCCTTCCCCAGGATCAGGTTGATGACTTCCTGCGGCGCCGCGATCACTCCATCGAGACGGTGATCAAGACCTGGCTCAACGATCCCCAAACCATCCTGATCTTCGATGGCCAGCGTTTGGCCGAGCGGCATCTGGCCGATCAGGTGACTCTTATCTCAGCCAGTAACGAAGCGGTGACCATCCAGATGGATGTGCAGACCCACCTGCCGCTGCGCCGCACCTTCGAGTGGCGCGACCCGGTCTTCAAAGACAAGAATCTCGACGTCGAGGAGTACGACGACTATCACACCTTCGACGGCATCCCCACGCCGTTTACCATCACGCGCCTCAAGAACGACGAAATCGTCCGCCAGTACTTCGTGGACCACGCGAGCTATAACCAGCAGTTGCCGCCTGATTTCTGGAGCGTGGACGCAGCCGAGCACCGCATCAAGAAGTAGCCTCACCGGCATCAGTGGGCAAGCGGATGCGCCGATTTATAATCCAGTGGAGCGCAACACCGCTACGCCCACCCGCCTTTGGAGCCGAAGAATGACGTTTGACATCCAGGAAATCATGGGGTTCCTACCCCACCGCTACCCGTTTCTGCTGATCGACAGAGTTGTAGAGTTCGAGCGCGCCAAGCGCCTGGTAGCAATCAAGAACGTAACCATGAACGAGCCCTTCTTTCAGGGCCACTTCCCCGGTTATCCCATCATGCCCGGCGTACTGGTGATCGAGGCGATGGCCCAGGCCGGCGCCATCATCATGCTCTCCGAGATCCCCGATCGCGATAAGACGCTGGCGGTCTTCACCGGCATCGAGCGGGCAAAGTTTCGCCGCCCGGTAACGCCCGGCGACCAGTTGCGCATTGAAGTGGACGTACTGGCCTTCAGGAGTCGCATGGGCCGCATGGAAGCCAAGGCCACGGTAGACGGCAAGGTCGCCTGCCAGGCTACGCTGACCTGCCAGATCGTTCCCAAGACGCGAGAGGCCGCACCGGGCGCGGAGGCGCAGCAAGAGGCTGCGGAGTGAGCATTCATCCCAGCGCCGTGGTTGCTGCCGGAGCCATCGTCCCGGATTCCTGCACCGTCGGCCCCTATTGCATTATCGGTCCCGAGGTGGAGCTGGGCGAGGATTGCACCCTCATCTCCCACGTCGTGCTCGACGGCCGCACCCACATCGGCGCGTGCAATACCTTCTATCCCTTCTGCGCCATCGGCATGGCGCCGCAGGATCTGAAGTATCGCGGAGAAGCGACTGAGACCGTTCTCGGCGATGGCAACACCATCCGCGAGTGCGTGACCGTCAGCCGGGGCACGGCGGGCGGCGGCGGCGTTACGCGCATCGGCTCCAACTGCCTGCTGATGGCCAGTGTCCACATCGGCCACGACAGCCAGGTGGGCAGCCACTGCATTCTGGCCAACGCGGCCACGCTCGCCGGCCACGTCATCATCGAGGACTACGCCACCGTGGGCGCCTTCAGCCCGGTCCATCAGCACTGCACGGTGGGCACCTATGCCTTCATTGGCGGCGGCACAATCGTCACCCAGGACGTTCTGCCCTTTTCGCTCACTTCGTCGCGGCGCGAGAACAAGGCGTTTGGGATTAACAAAATTGGTTTGGCGCGGCGGGGCTTCTCGCCTGAACGGCTGCAGCTGTTGCAAAAGGCCTTCCGCATGTTGCTGGCCGCCAAGATGAACACCACGCAGGCACTGGAGAAGATCAAGCAGCTCGAAGGCGAGGACGTTGCGATTCTGGCCGCCTTCCTTGAGCGCAGTGAGCGCGGGGTGATCAAATAGGGAGCTGGCCGGAGGCTTCATGCCGATTCGATCTGCGTGGGTGGCGTCTCTCCCGGAGGGAGAGGACGAGAATAGCCCAGGGTGGAGTCCGCCTTGGCGGACGGAACCCTGGGAAGGCGTGGCTAATGTGCCCGTCCCGTCACGTAGGGACGGTCGAAACTTACCCCCAAACATAACGGGGATCATATTCAATGTCGTGCTTCTTGGGGAAGGCGACGTACTCGGCTTGGAAGTCTCGCTTTCGATGATGCTCCTCCTGGCGCGCTATATGTGCGAGCGTGGCGCTCACCTGGGTCCATCCGATGGAGAAGGCACCATAGCCTTCCTGCCACTCGAAATCTTTTATCGCGCAGGTCTCGTGCACCCAGTGCGAAGATGCGCTCTTGACTTCCCGCATAGCCGCGGCGATCAATATGGACGAAGACAGAGAAAGCAGAAGATGGATGTGGTCCTCGGTTCCTCCGATGCCGCGCGCGGTCATCTGATGCTCGCGCGCGATTCCGCCCATGTAGGCCCAAAGACGCTGCTGGATCTCAGGGATGATGGTTTTGCGCCGCTCCTTTGTGGAGAAAACACAATGATAGAGCGAGCAGAAATAGGTGTGTGACATGGCAGAATCGTATCGTACCGCAACGAATCTGCGGTGGTTCGACCGCCCCTCCGGGGCGAATGGAAATCATGGAACACTTCGTCCCCAGGGTTCCGTCCGCCAGGGCGGACTTCACCCTGGGCTATTTTCGATGCTCCCTCCGGGAGCAAAGGCGCCGCGACACGCTCGGGGATGGATGGCGCGCAGCGGATTGGCTGCATTGGTACACTGCGCGACTGAAATCCAACATCCTCAAAGAAGGTTCGCATCATGAAGCTCGGCCTGATTGCCGGCAATGGCCGTTTTCCGTTCCTGCTGCTGGATGCGGCGCGGGCGCAGGGGCTGGCCGTGGTGGTTGCGGCCATTCGCGAGGAGACCGACCCGGAGATCGACCGGCGCGCGGCCGCCGATGATCGCATCACCGTCCACTGGCTCTCGCTGGGCGAGCTCTCGCGGCTGATCGAGCTCTTCCGCAAGGAGGGCGTCACCAGGGCCGTGATGGCCGGGCAGGTGAAGCACAAGCAGATCTTCTCCAGCATCCGGCCCGACTGGCGGCTGGCCAAGCTGCTGCTGAATCTGCGCTCGCGCAATACGGATATGCTGCTGGGCGCGGTGGCCAAAGTACTGGGCGACGAGGGCATCGAACTGATCGGTTCCACGGTCTTCCTTGAGCCGCTGCTGGCCCGGGAGGGCGTGCTCACCCAGCGCGCGCCGGACGACGAAGAGCGCAAGAACATCGAGTACGGGCTGGGAGTGGCGCGGGCCGTGGCTGGCTTCGACATTGGCCAGACGGTTGTGGTGGCCGCGCAGGCCTGCGTGGCCGTGGAGGCCATGGAAGGCACGGACGCGGCCATCGAGCGCGCCGCCGCGCTGTTGCGCACGCTGGAAGACGACGTGCCGAATTCCTCTTCGACGCTTGAGCGCCGGCTGACCGTCGTGAAGGTGGCCAAGCCCCAGCAGGATATGCGCTTCGACGTTCCCGTCATCGGCACGGCTACTGTCGAGACCATGATCCGCGCCGGGGCAAGCTGCCTATCCGTCGAGGCCGGCCGCACGCTGCTCTTCGACCGCGAGGCGCTTGTCAGGCGTGCCGGCGAAGCAGGAATCGCAATTGTCGCCACCGGGCGCGGAGACTGATCGCCGGGAAGCCGTTCGCCGCGCCAATTCATCAGGCCAACGGAAACCGTTCTTTCACCAGGCTCATCGCCTCATCCGAGGTCCCGATCGTCCCCTCTAGTTGTGCGTCTTCGACCGCCCGCAGCATCTCCTTGAACCGCGCTCCCGGCTCGTAGCCCGCCGCAATCAGCTCCCGGCCAGTGATCAGCGGACGCGGCCGCACGGCTTCTTCCGGCATTGACTCGTACCGCTCGCGCACAAACTCCCAATGCTCAAGATTCCCGCTCCCGGCCAGGCAATCCATGCGGTGCAGGGCGAGATGCTCCTCGAAGCCCTCCAGCCGGAAAAACCGCTTCAGCGTCGAGGCCTTCATCCGCGCCGCATCGGCAAATCGCATGTGGTTCTCGATCAGTGAGAGAATCTGCTGCGCTTCATCGTTCGAGAAGCGGAAGCGCCGGCAGATCTCTGCGCCCATGGCCACGCCCACCTCCACGTGCCCGTCGAACCGGATTCTGTCTGGCGCACGCCGGAAGGTAGGTGGCTTGCCCACATCGTGCAGCAGCGCCCCCCACGCTAGGGTCAACGGGCAGCCAGTCTCCAATTGGTTGAGCAGCCCCAGCGTGTGCACCCACACATCGCCCTCGGGATGAAACTGCGGCGGCTGCTCAACGCCCTTCATCCGCGCAACCTCTGGAAGCACCTCGGTCAGCAGGCCGGTCTCGTCCAGCAGTTCGAATGCCAGCCGCGCCCGCCCCTCGATCAGCATCTTGGTCAGCTCGTCGCGCACCCGCTCACGGCTGACCGTGCTTGTCTTCACGGCCAGGCGGCGCATGGCGGAAGCAGTCGCCGCCTCGATCTCAAAGCCGAAGCGCGCGGCAAAGCGCACTCCTCGCAGCATCCGCAGGCGATCCTCCTCGAAGCGCGCCTCCGGCCGCCCGATGGCCCGCACCAAGCCAGCTTCCAGGTCCGCCAACCCGCCCACATGGTCGATCACAGCCGAGCGCAGATCCCCGGCAATCAATAATCTGCACGCGACCGAGCCGGGAAGGGTACTAGCTTCAGCCCGTACGTCCGGCGCCTCGAGCGCTGGGTGCCCCACCCTCGCCGCGTCTTTGCTTTTGTGGCTAGGGTGGGTCGTTACTTCCGCCCCTTGAGAGAAAAGCCAATCCGGGTCCAGCAGCAGCCCATTGATGGTAAAATCGCGCCGCCGCACATCCTCCTCGGCGCTCTTTGTATACCGCACCGCGTCCGGATGCCGCCCATCCGAATACGCCCCGTCCGACCGGAAGGTCGCTACTTCGGTGGTCACGTAGCCTTCCCCATCGCCATCCGCCACAAGTACCACGCCAAAGTGCGCGCCCACGGCAAAAGTGCGCGGGAAGAGCCCCAGCACCACATCCGGCGTGGCCAAGGTGGCTACATCGTAGTCCTTCGGCTCGCGGCCCAGCAGCAGGTCGCGCACGCAACCGCCGGCCAGATACGCCTCATGCCCCGCCGACCGCAGTTCTGCCACAATCTGCAATGCCGCATCGAATTGGCGCGTAGTGGGCAAGATAGCCTTGTTTGAGAGTAATCCGTCCCATGCTCAAGAATCGAGGCAATTAAACTATAAGGATGAGCGGACGCGGCCTGATCCTCGCCATCGAATCCTCGTGCGACGAGACCGCCGCGGCCATCGTCGAGCGCGGCGCGCGCACGCTCTCCTCGGTCGTCTCCTCGCAGATCGCCACCCACGCCCGCTACGGCGGCGTTGTGCCGGAGTTGGCCAGCCGCGAGCATCTCCGCGCCATCGTTCCCGTCGTCCGCGCCGCGCTGACTCAGGCCAGCGTCACCCTCGGCGATCTCGACGCCATCGCTGTCACCAGCGGTCCCGGCCTCGCAGGAGCGCTGCTGGTGGGCATCACCTACGCCAAGGCGCTTGCCTTCGCGCAGAAGCTGCCGCTCATCGCCGTCAACCACTTAGAAGGCCACATTCACGCGGTGCTGCTGAATGAGCGGGAGACCGCCTGCCCCAAAACTTCGGGTGCCCCAGGTCTCGTTTCTGAGACCTGGGAAACCACAGAAGCTGGCCTTCCTTCTACCTATTCCCAACAAAGGAAGGTTGGCCCATCCTTTCCGCGGCTTCATGCGGAAAGGGTGGGAAACCACAACCCCGAGGCAATCCGCGATCCCGAGCCCGCCCTCGCCCTCGTCGTCTCCGGCGGACACACCCACCTCTACCTGGCCCGCCCCGCCCACAATGCATGGAGCTACTCGCTCGTCGGCCGCACCCTCGACGACGCCGCCGGCGAAGCCTTCGACAAGGTAGCCAAGCTGCTTGGCTTCGGCTATCCCGGCGGACCCTGGATCGACGCCTTGGCCCGCTTCGGCAACCCGCTCGCCGTGCCATTCTCCTTCGCACAGTTCAAACCGAAGGCCCACCTGGCCGGCAAGGCCCCCCCGCGCACCAAGGCCGCCCGTACCGCCCCCATCGCCGATCTCGATCCCCACTTTCTTTTTTCGTTCTCGGGCATCAAGACGGCCGTCCTGCGCTACGTCGAACTCCACAACCTGCGCCCCGAAGCTGAAGCTCGCCGCGATGCGCTCTTTACCGGCCCCGACGCGCCCGCCTGCCCCACTGTCGAAGCCGCGCTCGCAACCTGCGATCCGCAGACCCTGGACCTCATCGCCAGCTTCCAGCACGCCGTGGTCGGCGACCTGATGAAGAAGACCTTCGCCGCCGCTGAATCCCTCAGTGCGCGCCGCATCCTGATCACTGGCGGCGTCGCCGCCAACCGCGAACTCCGCCAGCGCTTCACCGCCGAGGCCTCCCGCCGAAGCCTCCGCGTAGCCTTCCCCACGCTGGCTCTCTCCACAGACAACGCCGCCATGATTGCCGCCGCCGCCTGGCCCCGCCTCCTTTGCGGCGACTTCGCCCCGCCGGACCTCTCGGCCGATCCGTCGCTGGCGCTGGGACGGTGAGAAACCAAGCGCGACCCAGACAGGTCTTGACGGCTGCGGCGGTTATTTCATTTCCTATTCTTCCAAAAGCTGGCGTACAATGTACACACGGGGTGGAATATGCCTGTCGCGGGGAGAAAAGAACATCGGTTTCATCTGCGCGTATCGGAGCGCGATGTCTCCACCATTAGCCGGGCGGCAGCGACTGCCGGGATCAGCGTCAGCGCCTTCATTCTGGAGAGCGCCTCGGAGCGAGCTGAACGCACGCTGGCGGACCAAAGACATTTCGTCTTGTCCGGTGAGCATTGGAGCGCCTTTACCGAGGCTCTTGACCGGCCAGCCCGGCGCCTACCCGAGTTGGAGAAGCTATTGAGGGAGCCATCCGTCCTTGAGCGGGCCTGAGCCGCATTCCGCACCCCTGTCGCCGGTCGAGGCCCTTGCCCGATCGCACGATCTCAGCCGCTTCGACTGCGGAAGCCATGCCTCGTTGAACGATTGGCTGAAGCGATTTGCTTGGGTCAGCCAGCAGAGCGAGAGTTCGCGCACGTATGTGGTTCACCGCGCCAAACGCGTAGTCGCCTACTACTCGATTGCGACCGGGAGTGCGCACCGAGAGGATGCGCCGCCGCGCGTGGCAAAGGGGCTGGCGAGCCACCCGGTTCCCATCATCTTGCTCACCCGGTTGGCCGTAGACAAGGCCGAGCAAGGCGCCGGATTGGGGAAGGCCATGCTCAAGGATGCTCTGGTTCGAATTGCCGCCGCCGCGAAGATCGTGGGTGTGCGCACCGTCCTGGTTCATGCCATCGACGCTCAGGCAGCCGCCTTCTACCGGCGATTCAACTTCGAGCCTTCTCCGGCAAACGACCTGCATCTGATGCTTCTGATGAAGGATTTGCGGATGGCCATGCGACAGTGACTCACCGTCCCCCGCGGTGCTTGCTGGCATTCACAGCGGCGCGGGCCTCGCGGTCGGCTTCGCGGCTTCGCTCGGTCTCGCGCTTGTCCCAGTCCTGCTTGCCCTTTGCCACTGCCAATTCGCATTTGACCCGCCCATTGCGGAAGTAGAGGCGGGTGGGGATGAGCGTGTGGCCCTTGATCTGCGTCTTGGAGAGTAGCTTGCGCACCTCTTCACGATGAAGGAGCAGCTTGCGGGTGCGAGTGGAGTCGTGGTTGGCCATATTGCCGTGGGAGTACGGACCGATATGCAGGTTGAGCAGAAACGCTTCGCCGTTCTGGATGAGGCCGTAGGAGTCCTTGAGGTTGGCCTTGCCCTCGCGGATGGACTTGACCTCGGTGCCGCGCAGGCTGACGCCCGCCTCGAACTTCTCCAGCAGGTAGTAGTTGTGGCTGGCGGCGCGATTATGCGCGGCATCCCGCTCGCCGCTGGCCACGGGGTCGCGCGGCTTGGGCGTTTTCTTGGGGCCAGTGACCTCCGGCTGGACGATGACATGGCTGGTTTGGCGGGCCATTGGGAAGCATCCTCGAATCTTCATCCTAGCATTGGCGCGGCTTTCAGCCATGCTACAAAGGGGCTTTGTTAGAATGGGGCATCGATGGATAAGAAGAATCGCTAATGAGAATCGCGTTTGGGATTCCGCAATGAACCGTGACGGAAGTTGCGTCAATATTTGCGTCGGGGGCGGCCAAGGCAGCCCGCGGGCGCCCGCTTCGGAATGCGGGCCGGCCATGACGCCTGGGAGCACGATGAAAAGCCGCGCTGTTGCACGGGCTGCCGCTCGGTCCGTTCTCGCATCTCGATTCAATCTGCCGGGATCGGTCTCCACGGGAGCCGCGGTCTGGATTGCGCTCTTTGCTGTTCTGGCCGTCTTTGGCCTGTCGAGCACACGGCTGCGCGCGCAGTCGGCCAACTCCTACTTCAAAGCCGGCGAAAGCGCCGAGGCCCGCGAAGATTACGATGCCGCCTTCGACAACTATCAGAAGGCCTACGCCAAGAATCCCAAGGATTTGGCCTTCCGCACCGCGCTCGCCAGGGTGCGGGTTAGCGATTCGTCGGTACACTTGACCAAGGGCCGCAAGCTGCTGGTTGCTGGCGACGAACAGGGCGCGCTGGTGGAGTTCCTGCACGCCGGCGAGATCGATCCTGGCAACGAAGCCGCGCAACAGGAGATCGCCAAGTTGCGCCAGAAGCAGGGCGAGGCGGCTCCGCAGGCCGAGATCGGCCTTCCCCAGGAGACTGGAACGCAGGAAGAGCTGGACTCGATGGGCGCGCCGCCCGAGCTTAAGCCGCTCACCAACGAGCCGCTCACCCTGCATATGACTGAGGACGCCAAGGTGATCTACCAGGCGGTGGGTAAGGCCGCCGGCGTGAATATTCTCTTCGACCCCGAGTACACCTCGAAGCGCATTCAGGTGGACTTGAACAACGTGTCGTTGCTGGACGCACTGCGCATCGTGGGCACCATCTCCAACACCTTCTGGCGCCCGGTCACCGCGAATACCATCTTTGTTGCCCTGAACAGCCCGCAAAAGCGCAGGGATATGGACGCACAGGCGATTCAGACCTTTTATTTAGCCAACGCCTGGCAGCAGACCGACCTGAACGATGTGCGGACCGCCATTAGCAATGTGCTGGGCCAAAACATAAAGTGCTCCCCCGTGGCCAGCCAGAACGCCATCGTGTGCAAGGGAACGCCCGATGAGCTGCTGCTGGCGCAGAAAATGGTTGACGATCTGGATAAGGCCCGCGCCGAGGTTGTGGTCGATATTGCGGTACTTGAGGTGAGTAAGAATTTCGAACGGACCCTGGGGATATCCTGGCCCAGCAGCGTGGGCGTTGCGTTGACGCCGCCCACCTCAACCAGCACCTCGACCTGTACTCCCAGCGCCACCGTCACATGCCCTGCCTCGACGAGCGGGCTAACACTTTACAATCTGGCCCATCTCAAGGCGACGGACTTTGCGATGACCATCGGATCGGCCACGGCCAACCTGCTGCTGACCGACTCGAATACCAAGATTCTACAGAATCCGCGCCTCCGGTCCACCGACGCGCAGAAGGCGACGTTCAAGGTCGGCTCGAAAATTCCCATTGCCACCGGCTCATACGGCGGCGGAGGCGTAGGAACGGGAGCCCTGGGTGGGATTAGTTCGCTGGTCAACACCCAGTTCCAATACACCGACGTGGGCGTGAATATCGAGATGACGCCGACGGTCCACTACGACCACGACGTGACGCTCAAGATAAAGATCGAAGTCACGTCGCAGAGCGGATCTGTAACCATCAGCCAGGTGACCGAACCGATCCTGAGCCAGCGCGTGGTGGACCAGGTGATCCGGCTGCGCGAGGGCGAGGCCAGCATCCTGGGCGGCATTCAGGACAAGCAGGAACAGATAAGCTGGACCGGCATTCCGGGCCTGAGTTCGATTCCCGGTCTCAAGTACCTCTTCGGGTCGAAGGATCACACCATTACGGACGACGACCTGGTCTTTCTGGTGGTGCCGCATATCGTACGCACGCAGTCGCTTGACAGCGTAAATCTGCGCGCCATCGATACCGGAGTCGGCCAGTCGATCGATCTTCGCCACATTCCGCAGGAAAGGGCCGGGGTGAAACCAGCCGCGGAGCCTGCTGTAGTCCAGGGTCTGACCGCGGCGCCCAATGCCGGTGCTCCTGCTCGCGCTCCCGCTCCCACGCGGCCCAATTTTGGAACGGTCCCTGGTCAAAGCGCGCTGGCGGCAGCCCCGGCGGCGCTAGCGCAACTGGGCGCATCCGCCGATGCTAATGGTCAGACTGCGACTGCGGCGGCAGCTAACCATACGCTCAGTTCGCCGCTGACCGGAGGAGTGAACCTGATGTTCACTCCGCTGGCGGGCCCGGTGTCCATGGGTTCAACCTTCCAGCTTCCGGTTGTGCTCAGCGGGGGAAGCGATATCGCTTCGGTCCCCATGCAGATCAAGTACGATCCGGCCAGGTTATCACTGGTCAGTGTAACCACGGGCGACCTGCTGGGCCGCGATGGCCAAGCCGTGGCGCTGGTTCACCGCGACGACCCGCCGGGTTCGATAGCCGTCAATGCCGCGCGGCCGCCGGGGGCGGCCGGAGTAAATGGCGCGGGTGTGGTTTGCATCCTCACCTTTGAAGCCAAAGCCGCAGGAGATAACGAGGTCGCCATAACGCGCGCGGCAACGGTGAACAGCGCTCAGCAACAATCTCCAATCCAAGGGGCACGGATCAGCATCCAAATTAAGTAGGCCATTGAACGAGTGAGGGTTGACTTTAATGAAACAGGTTCCGCCAACTCGAATCGATCACAAGGGGGAGCGAGGCCTGACGCTGGTCGAGTTGATTGTCACCGTGGCGATTCTTTCCATTCTCGCTTCGGCTGCGGTTCCCATTGCCCGCTTTCAGGTGAAGCGCCAAAAAGAGCGGGAGTTGCGCCGTGATCTGTGGGAGATGCGCGACGCCATCGACAGTTACAAGGATGCAGCCGACAGGCACGCCTTCATGACCAAGGTGGACAGCCAGAACTATCCGCCCGACCTGGAGACGCTGGTGAACGGCGAAGATGTGCAGGGCAAAAAGGTAAGGTTTCTGCGCCGCATTCCGGTTGATCCCATGACCGGCAACGCCGAGTGGGGGTTGCGTTCCATGCAGGACGATCCTACCTCCGACTCCTTTGGTGGGCAGAATGTCTTCGATGTGTATTCCAAGTCTCAGGGCGTGGGCTTGGACGGTTCGAACTACTCCACCTGGTGAGGTCTAGGCGGAGTTATCGGTGTCAAGGCGGCTAATAGCGGTTGCAAAGGGCAGGAACAAGAGGGTCCAATGCGCAGGATTGGTAAACAAGACGTAGGCTTTACACTCGTCGAACTGATGATTGTGATGGCTATCATTGGCGTGCTGGTCGTGGTGGCTGTGCCTAGCTATGTCGCCGCTCTCCAACATGCCCGGGAGGCGGTGCTCAAGGAAGACCTGCAGGTTTTGCGGGCCGCTATCGACTCCTATACCATGGACAAGCAGAAGGCTCCAACGTCGCTGGACGATCTGGTTCAGGAAGGCTACCTGAAAGTCATCCCGGAAGATCCGATGACCAAGAGCAGCACCACCTGGGCGACGACCACAAGCGACGCGTTGCACTCGCTTGACCAGACCGACCCTGGCATCGACGACGTCCACTCCGGCTCAGAGGAAACAGGCTCGGATGGGCAGGCGTATTCTACTTGGTAGATTTAGAGGTAATCATGGTTCGACAGACTCATCGGGCGTTCTTGCTCTTGTTGTGCGCAGCCGCCTTTTTCGGATTGGCGTGCGTACAGGCTCAGAAGACCATCACCATTCGGATGCTGGACAGCAGATCCGGAAAGCTCATTTCGACCGCGGCTTACCTGGTTCGCATCAATAACGAACAAACGTCTCACGCCGATTGGGTAACGACGAATCAAGACGGCAGCGTCAAGCTGACCGTACCCGACAGCGCTGCTCAGGTTTCCATTCGCGCCACTTACGACAACACCATCTCCTTTTATCTCAATTGCGACGCCAATAAGGAACCGGGAGCAGCCGACCAAGATGCCTCCCAGGATCGCTGGTACAAGATCTCCGACATCCTCACGTTGGGGGTGGTGGCGCCCAATGGCTGCGGCGGCAAAAAGATTCCAGACAAGCTGCAGTTCGTCGCCAAGCCGGGCGAGTTTATCTTCTTCGTCAGGAAGCGGAATCCGCTGGAGCAGTTCAAGGATTAGCGGAACTGTAGGTGGAGGCGCACGGCGGATCGCGGAGCGGAATATCCTTTGGCGCACTATCCCCATCGAGTCGGCCGCATTCGACTCTATCAACCAGGTACGGCGGTTAATTGCTCGATTGATTGACCTGTAAACACCAATTCAGGTTGCGAGCGGCGGTGTCGCAGAACTTCTGACCGAATCCGGCGCCGCTGCTAACACCGCACAGGATTGAGCGTCAAAAAATGCGGGAAGTGTTCTTATTTGCACATTAACAAAGTGGTCACTCCTGAGATGCTGGACGATATGATCGCGGCTTTCCCAGATAATGCAACCCGCAGATCGTCTTCTTCCCCTCGCACTGGTCCGGATCGCTACGGATGGGACGTTGAAGCTCTTAATCAGCTCACTACCCGCTCGTTGGAGGTCTCCTTATGACCATGGACGTCAACCTTATTCGCTCGTTTGCCGCCACCGTGGATTGGCTCCATGCGGGCCTGATACAGACTGCGACCAAGAACTCGTTCCTGGATCGGGAGCGGGGATTGGGGGGCAAGCTCTTCTATGCCGGGGATATCGATGGCATGGGGAGCGCTCTTGTGGTGGCAGCCAACATTGCCGGCGCCGCAACGCTCACGGCCTCGGCAGACCCCTTCGCGCCCAAGCAAGCCATCCGCGATGGCGTAATCGACTTTCTTGTCACCTCGCTCGATGAGGCCCTGCGCATTCTCAAAAATGAGATTCGAAAGTGCCTGCCGGTCGCGGTATGCGTCGGACTGTCGCCGGAACAGGTCGAACGCGAGATGTTGGAACGCGGCGTGCTGCCCGACTTGTTGCCGCCTGGCACGGTGGATTCATTTCAGTACGAAGCCTTCCTTGAGGTGGGCGCGCGGCAGATCGAACCTGCCGCCGCTGCGCGAGGCCAATCGGTGTTGATGTGGAGTGTGGCTGAGGCGCCTGCCCGGTGGCTGCCCCGCCTGGATGCCGTGGCCGATGAATGCCTGGGCCAGTCTCCCAACCTGGAGAATCGGTCGGCGCACCGCTGGCTCCGCATGGCGCCGCGCTATCTTGGGCGCTTGGCGCTGGGGGTTCGTTTGCTGCGATGCCAGGAGCTTTCTGCCCGCCGCTTCCTCGACCGGGTCAGTGAGCAGGTAGCCACGGGCGAGATCGCCGTTCCGGTGGAGATTCACCTGAGCGGCCATGGAGATTCCATACGGCACTGCTTCACACCGCCGCAAGCTCACAGAAAGTCCGGCGGTCTCACTCCAATTGACCGCCCGCGCTCTCAATCCGCGTCCACAATTCCCTGAGACCGTAGCCGGTTTTGGCTGAGACCGGCAGCACTTCGTCCACTTCGAGGCCCGTCTTCAAGGCCAGCAGGTTGCGGGTGCGCTCGTTACCGCTGAGCCGGTCGATCTTGGTGGCCGCCACTGCAAAGTCGCGCCCCGCGGCTCGGAGCCAGTCGATCAACTGCCGGTCGCTCTCCTGTGGGGGAACATTCGAGTCCACCAGACAAACGCACAACTTCAGCATCGAGCGAATAGCCAGGTACGGCTCGATGAACTCCGGCCAGCCCGCCGAAATCGACTTTGAAATCTTGGCGTAGCCATAGCCAGGCAGGTCGGCGAAGACCAGCCTGCGCCGCCGGATCTGGTCATTTAGAGCAAAGAAGTTGATGGCTCGCGTGCGTCCCGGCGTTTGAGAGACCTTGGCTGCCTTCTCGCCCACCAGCGCATTCAGCAGGCTCGACTTGCCCACGTTCGACCGGCCCAGGAACGCGATCTCCGGCGCATCCGGCGCGGGAAACTGCGCCGCCGCCAGGGCCGAAAGCAAGAACTTTGTCGTATAGCGCATAAGGCAGCGTGGGAGACCCGCCGGCACTCCGGCCCACCGTGGGGTCTGTCCTGAGGATACAGGAGGGATAGGAGGTAAGAATCGTGTTTTGAAACGGCACGGCTTCAGCCGTGCCGCAAAGCCGCTAAAGAATTCTCGGACTTCAGCCCCAGCGGTAAGCTGTGAGAACCAATCCAATTACCGCGGCCCGGATCAATCATCCGGCATTCCTACAAGCGTCCAATTTTTTTTGGAATAAAAGTGGTAGACTGTGCGATGCTCGACGACGGAATCGGCGAGGGCGTCGTGGTCCAGGCGGAGCGGGCGGGGATCCATACCGGCCTGGGCCTCGCGAATCTGGACGGGGGAAGCAAGATCAATGCCCCAGTTGAAGCCGAGAACACCGCTCTGATCGTGGGTCTGGAGGCACTGGTTCTCGGGTGCAGATGCCAGAACGGCAGGCTGGGCCAGAGCACTCGAAAAGAAGACCAGCAGCGAGACCGCCCCATCTGCCGAGCACAGCACGGCCCAATCGGAGGAGCCGGCGCGCTCCAGACTGGCGTGAACCACATTCTCTGGATGGTGCGCCGCGTAGGTTTGGGGAATCAAGCAGTTGCGGCGGATGAGGAGGGCCTGGATCTCTGCGGGAAGTTCGGGAAAAGAGCTGACGGGCAAGTGGCGAATGCGGTAGGGGGTTGGGTGTCCGGCGACGGAGATCTGGCCGGACTGAATGAGCTGTGCAAGGGGAGGCGGCTGTTGAGCCGGCACTAAAGCACAGGCGGAGAGCAACCAGCCCAGCAACCAAGCCCCCATTCTCAAACCAACTGGAACCATTTCAATTTTCCAATATCCATCCAACCATCCGAGGCGAGTTACTGGACGGTTTCCAAAATGTCGCCCACCAAAGCCTCTGTCCACTCTTCCGCCTCCGTCTCATGTTCCCGGTCGGCGGCCATTTGGCGGTAACTCTCAGCCAGATCGACCTGGGCCTGTTCGCCGGTCTCATGCGCAGCGCCATCGCAATCCATGTCGACTCTCCCCTGTCTATCATCGACCCTCGGAGCCATCACTTCAAGCCTAGTTCCGCAGCGGCTTGCCAGTCTTCAGCGTGAACGCGATCCGCCCCTTAGTCTGACACTCATCTTGAGCGCGCCAGCCGGAATAGCACGTGATGGCGCAACGAATGGCCCTCGGGCAACAGCGTGTGATCGAAGTCGTCCCTCGAATCATGAGTCATGCCGAGTTTCTCCATCACCCGCCGGGAACGCGTATTCGCAGGGACGGTGAACGAGACCAACTCGGGCATTTCAAGCACGCCAAACGCGTCTCTTGCCACGGCATAAGCGCCTTCAGTCGCCAGGCCCCTACCCCTGTATCGCGACGCCAGCCGCCATGCAATCTCCACGCAGGGCGTAAACGCGGCCTGGAATCGAGGAATCGCGAGTCCGATGTAGCCGATGAACTCCTCGCTCTCGCGCAGTTCAGGCGCCCATGGCCCAAATCCGTGCTCCTCGAAGTGCGCTTCGATCCAGTCCACCAAATGGTCGCTCTCCTCGGCGGAGAGCAGGCCGGGCATGAACTCCATCACCGCCGCTTCACGGTTCAGGAGCGCAAACGGCTCGCGGTCGGCTGCCCGCCAGCGGCGCAACTTCATTCGGTCAGTGTCGAGTTGAGACATCAGAGTTTTTTGCGTAGATATTCGAAAACCAGGTAGCCGATCAGCGCCGACACCATGGCGATGGCGAAATTCGTCCCTGTAAAAATGTCGTGAAGGGCGAAGGCCATGGTCTTTCCTTGCCCATTCGCAACCGTGAACTCGCCCATCAGCAGATTGGAATAGAAGAGAAAGACGATGAACCCAACCTCGATGATCGCGCGCCAGAGCGGCGTGAGGCGGCGACGGTTTCCAGTGTTTTGCACCATGGAGTCTTCATGGTACCAAGAATCGAGGTGCAATCCAATCGCACTCCGGGCGTCGCAGCGGTTCATTACAGGCTGGGAAAAAAGTCGATCCTGAGGGAGCTTGTGGTTTCACTCCCAGCATAAGGCCAAGAAAATCATCGCGAGCATTAGAGCATTTTAGGAATTACTGTAGACCGTCGATGCAATGATTGAACCATGCCCTTGCGTTGTCTGGGGTGATCAGCCGTATAGCTTCGGCGATGGCTGCTTCCAGCGCCTCCTTGGTT
>Ga0182014_10003956_pt1 | contig 17415 bp, 7 predicted proteins | sample 612S2DmetaG_FD_120489 | JGI IMG/M metagenome (GOLD analysis project Ga0182014, IMG submission 120489) | Permafrost microbial communities from Stordalen Mire, Sweden - 612S2D metaG | ecosystem: Environmental > Terrestrial > Soil > Wetlands > Permafrost | place: Sweden: Stordalen | collected... | reverse complement strand
CTTGTCGGTGTTGGCGCGGCCGGTGCGGTAAGGCGCTTCTGCGTGGACCGAGATGCCGCGCAGAAAGATAGGCTTGCCGTTCAGCAGGATCTCAGTGCCGCGCGTCTCGATGGTGCGGAAGCCTATGAGGTCGGTGATCGTGTCGGATCCAACGGTTATCTTGACTTGGTAGAGCTTGGGATTTTCCGGGGACCAGCGTTGGAGTCCAGGCGCCTTGAAGTGGAAGCCTAAACGCCCGTATCTATCGGACCTTCCATATGCTTTGATACCCAGTTCTGGTATCTCTACCTCCTGCACATAGTTCACCTGCGCCGGCGATTTGGCTATGGTCTGTTCCGACAATTTGCTTGTGGTTAAGCCCTCAAGGTTGGAGCCAAAATCGACCCATCCCTCGATCACCGAATCTTCCGTGCGGCTCAGATGCAGGTCATACCGCTCAATAAATGTCTCCGGCACCTCAATGAGCGAGACCGAGCGCGTAAGTCCGCCGTAGTTCCACCAATCGGTTTCGAGCGTGGGCACGCCGTCTTCGTGGCGGGTATTATCGACCGCGGCGACGACAAAGTTCGCGCCCGCATGAATCGCCGCGGTTACCTCGCAGTTGAAGCTGGTGTAACCTCCCTCGTGCTCGCAGACCTTCTGCCCGTTGACCCAGAACCAGGACCGGTAGTTAGCCGCGCCCACGTGTAGAAAAACGCGCCTGCCGGCTTGGGGCTGGTAAGTGAAGTCGCGCTCGTACCAGATAGGTCCTTCGTAATAGAAGAGCGACTCGCGCTGCGTGTTCCAGTCGGCCGGCACCTTGAGCTTGGGGGCTTTTGAAAAATCGTATTCCGTGGGAAAGGTATCGCCGGGTTTGGCCTTCTGGTTGAGGAACCAGCCGTTGGTCTTCTCCTGATGATGAAAGCTGAACAGGCCGGAGAAGTAAGGATCGACGATCGAGGCCCAGTCGCCATCGAGCGAGATAGCGGGCCGGCGGTCGGCGCCGGTGAGGACCATGGGCGCGGGCGCAGCCCAGGCGGCAACGGCAAGGAGCCCGGCTGCCCCTGCGGCCAGGACAATGATGCGGGCAAACCGTACATTGACACAAGCAGACAGGCAAATAGGCAGACGCTTCATTCCACAGTCTCCGGGGCTTCAGATTGAATAGGAGCCGTGGCCGCTTTTCACGGCGGGCTTGCGGCAGCTCCGTATGAACCACCCATTTTATCGGTCGAGTGGACCGGGTGTATATTGCCGCCCTCCCGATGAGAGGACACAACAAAGGGACTGGCGCCGAGGCCAATCCCTTTGTTGTGTCCCTTGTTTGGATGGCCTCCGGTTATGCCCCCAGATACTCCACATGCACATAGGCGCCGAGGCGTACGTTGTAGGCCAGGTACCAGCCGTCGTGGTCCGGGTCCTCGTAGATTACGATGTCGTCGGAGTCCCACAGCCAGCCGTCGCAGTAGGCAAGGTCAAAGGGAGCAACGGACCAGTACCAGTTGTTGAACCAGAAGCGGCCGGGACCGCCTCCGCCAAGATGCCATACGTGTCCGCGGCCAAAGCCGCCGGTGAAGCGGCCATGCGCAAAAGGATGGTCGTTATGGTAGTTGACGTCGCCGCGGCCCGTGTCGTGGCCGACCCACTTGTTGCCGTCCACGTGGGGGACGTTGGGGTGGCCTTGCTTGTCGCTGTAATTGCGCTTGGGATCGGCAGGGCGCGCCGGTCCCGCGGTTGCCTTGGGGCCGTGAGCCGGAATCGCCTGATGCGGCGCACCGCCCGGAGCCCCTTCGTGATGCTGAGCGAACGCTGGAACGGAAAGAACGAGCAAAGTGGCCAAAATCAGCCGAGTGGTCTTCATCGATGCCTCCAGATGCCCGCGGGCAGGGCAGCGAGTCTCTGCCGCCCTTCTTCCCTTGCCGGGTCATCTCGAACTCATCAGATGCAACCCCATTGCTTCCGGCAAGTTGCGCTCCCAACAAAAAGCGCCTGCCTCTACGCTTCCACACTATGCGGCGCGCGCAGCCATGCGTAGAGCGGGAACTGGTTGGCCAACTCGGCCACCTCGCGGCGAATCCGCTCCAGGGCCGCGTCGTCGTTGCGGTGGTCGAGGGCGCGGGTCATCCAGGCGGCAATCAGCAGCATCTCCGGCTCTTTCATGCCGCGGGTGGTCAGCGCCGGGGTGCCGACGCGAATGCCCGAGGGCTTCAGTGGCGGATTGGTGTCGTAGGGGATGGAGTTCTTGTTGACCGTGATGCCGGCCTTGCCCAGAGCCAGCTCGGCTTCAGAGCCCAGAATGCCCTTCTGGAAGACGTCCACCAGCATCAAGTGGTTGTCCGTGCCGCCGGAGATAATGCGGAAGCCGGCTTCGGCGAGAGAGGTGGCCAGCACCTTGGCATTGGCCACGATCTGCGCGGCGTAGGTTTTGAATTCCGGCCGCAGCGCCTCGCCAAAGGCCACCGCCTTGGCCGCCACAATGTGCACCAGAGGGCCGCCCTGCTGGCCGGGGAAGACCGCCTTGTCCACGGCCGCGGCCAGGTCCTTGCCGCAGAGAATCAGTCCCGAGCGGGGCCCGCGGAGGGTCTTGTGGGTGGTGGTGGTGGTGATGTGCGCATAAGGCACGGGGGAGGGGTGAACTCCGCCTGCCACCAGGCCGGCGATGTGCGCCATGTCGAAGATGTAGACCGCGCCCACCTTGTCGGCGATTTGCCTCATGCGGGCAAAGTCCCAGAGTCTGGGATAGGCGCTGCCGCCGCCGATGATGGCCTTGGGCTTTTCGCGCTCGGCGATGGCCTCGAGCTCGTCGTAATCGATGCGCTCTGTGTCGCGGCGAACCTGGTAAAAGGTGGGCCGGTAGAGCTTGCCGGAGAAGCTGAGCCGGTGGCCGTGGGTGAGGTGTCCGCCGTGGGCCAGATCGAGGCCCAGGATGGTGTCGCCGGCTTCGAGAACCGCGGCGTAGGCCGAGGCGTTGGCCTGCGAACCGGAGTGCGGCTGCACGTTTACGTGCTCGCTGCCGAAGATCTGTTTGGCGCGGTCGCGGGCCAGGTTTTCAACTACATCGGCATACTCGCAGCCGCCGTAGTAGCGCCGCCCAGGATATCCCTCGGCGTACTTGTTGGTGAAGATGGAACCGGCAGCCTCGAGCACCGCTTCAGAAACAAAGTTTTCGCTGGCAATCATCTCCAGCCCCTCGTGCTGGCGGAGGGTTTCTTGGTCGAGGGCTGCTGCCACTTCGGGGTCGGCCTGGGCAAGAGAGAGAGAGATGCGATCGGTCATACTGGAATTTTAGAGCATTTTCGATCCATGCGTTGACCCCTGGAGATCGTCGAAGGTGGCTTTCTCTCCAGGAAGAAGCCACTCGGAAGCCATGGATTTGGCGCCGGGCCATCGCGGAACTGCTCGCTATTGGGGCTTGGAGGCCGGCTCAATGGGCCGCCGCGGGACCTTTGCGGTTGTCGCCGCAGGGCGCGCAGGCTCTCGGCTTCTGTGCCGGGTTGGCGTAGGGAGCCAGATACGCGGCCACGGCGTTGGCAACCACCTGGTAGCCGCTGGCGTTCAGGTGGCCGTTGTCGGTCTCGGTGACGGCCGCACCTGCGGCGTGAGAGGTATTATTCCCGCCAAAGCCGCGAATCACGGTAACGGTCCCGGCGCTTGCGGATGTGATTTGGACGTTCTCTGCGTTGGCGCCGGTGTCGATGGTGAGAATGAAGCCCGCGTTAAATCCCACATTGCTATTCGTTGTCACAGTGAAGGTGGTATCTGCCGGACCGATTGCGGTATTCAGCGTCCCGGTTCCGATGATCGCGCGCAGGGATGTCGGCACTTCGTCATGAGCGTAGTCGGAGACATCGGTGACCAGCGACGGATCATAGCTCTCGACCAGCACATGCCGGATATCGAGATAGTGCGATCCGAACGCCGCCGAAATCGCGCTGTTTTGACCCGCGATCACATTGTAGGTAGCGCCGCCTTGCCACTCCGCCGCATTATTGATGTTGAGGATCGACATGACCAGGTAGTCCAGCCCCGCGGAGACGGTGGCAACCTGTGCCTTGATGTTGTTCAGGACCGTCGCCCCCCCGGTAAAGTTGTTCCGGCCTTCCCAGAAAATCGGAATGTAGGCGGCGAACGGGGTATCGACGACGAACTGGGGGGCGCCGGGAGCACTGACCGGATCGCCCGGGGCGGTGCGCGTGAAGGTGTAGACTCCGGAGACAAGCGTCACGGTTCCATGCACGCCCAGAATGCTTCCGGAAATACTGTTGGGCGTCTGCCAAGTCGTCACCGGCAGAAGCGAGACAGGCGAGGTAGGGAAGGTGACGGTGACCCCGCCAGCGGCGGGAATGACGCCGCCCGATACGGTGGCATACGTTGGAACGCCCCCCTGGCGCACTCCGATTTGGCATGTAGTCTGGCCACCTACTCCCATGTTTTCGACGGGCAGGTTAATCGCAGCCTGAAGATCCGCAGGGTAGTTTCCCTGATCGATATTGCCCTGCTCCCCCTGGGTCAGCGAGTCGCCCCATGCGACCACGCCGGTGGCGGTGACAGTCAAGGTGGTGGTGGCTTGAGCCTGCGTGTAATCCAGGGCGTCCGCGGGCAGAAAAACGACTTGGAGGGTCTCCGGCCCAGGCGAGCTGAAGGAGGTTGACGCCTCCGGAGTGTAGAGATACGTGCCTTCGATCGCCTTGCCGCCGGGCGTGGTGGCCACGGCGTCCAGTTGTGCGGCGGATAGAGGGTAGCCGACGGCGATGGGCGCCTCGGTGGCCCATGCCAGCACCGGAGTCGCAGGATTCACCATCAGCGTCACGCCCGCGGTGGCCGGGGCGTAGTCCGCCGTGTCGGTGGGCGTAAAGGTGACGGACAGGGTCTGCGAGCCCGCATCGAGCAGTGTGCCCGCGGCCGGGCTGTAGGCAAAAGCGCCGGGAAGGTTCGCCGTCGCATTCAGTTGCGCCGCGCCTAGAACCGCACCGTAGACGATGGCCGCTGGAGTGGTCCAGTTGAGCACGGGCGCCGCCTTCTCGACGGTCAGCATCACGCTCACCGTGGCCGTAGTGTAGTCCGTGGTGTCAGTGGGCGTAAAGGTGGCGGACAAGGTCTGCGCGCCGGGTTTGAGCGCCGTGCCCGGGGCCGGAAGGTAGACAAAGGAGCCGGGAACGCTGGCGGTGGCGTTCAGTTGTGCCGCGGCAAGTGCGGTGCCATAAGGAATGGACGCGGGAGGCGCCCAGGTCAGTTCGGGGGCTGCCTTGTCCACTGTGAGCAGGACGGTCGCGGTGGCCGAAGCGTAGTCGGCCGTGTCCGTTGGGGTGAATGTGGCCGACAAGGTATGCTGTCCGGCGCCAAGTTGCGCTCCCAATGCTGGAGTGTAGGCAAATGTCCCGGCCACGTTGGCGGTTGCATCAAGTTCAGTCGCGTCAAGGGCGGTTCCGTAGGTGATTGAGGCTGGAGCCTGCCAGCTCAGGACCGGCGTAGCGCTGTTGACCGTCAGCACGACGGCTGCCGTGGCCGTGGCGTAGTCCGCCGCATCGGCCGGCGTGAAGGTGACCGACAGGCTATGCACCCCGGCGCTGAGAACCGTGCCCAGGGCCGGCGCGTAGGTAAATGTGCCCGGCACGCTGGCCGTGGCGTTCAGTTGATTGATGCCGAGAGCGGCGCCGTAAGAGATTGCGGGCGGAGCGGCCCAAGCCAGCGTCGGAATTGCCGGGGTTACGGTCAATGCGACGCTGGCCGTGGCCGTGGCGTAGTCCGCCGCATCGGCCGGCGTGAAAGTGACCGACAGACTATGCACCCCGGCGCTGAGAACCGTGCCCAGGGCCGGCGCGTAGGTAAATGTGCCCGGCAGGCTGGCCGTGGCGTTCAGTTGATCGGGGCCAAGAGTCGCGCCGTAGGTCATCTCCGCGGGGGTCGTCCAGGTAACCACCGGGGTCAGCTTCTTGATCTGCGGGGGAGAAATCAGGACATTGCCTCCGCAGGCCGTCAGGAGGATGAGTAGCGCCCCAAGAATTGCCATGGGACGCATTGCATGTGCGCCGGACTCTAACTCTGCAAGATGTCCTTCGATGGGTGCAATGCTCTTCCCGGTAGTCATATGGTGGATTGCCTTCTCTGGCCGCAAGGCCAGTTACAAAGATCGAGGCGCCCGGTTGCGAGGCCGGATTCAGAGAAGTGCGGTTTCATGAATGCTGCGCGCACGGCTGCGCCGCGCAACTTACGAAGCAATCTTGGCATTGGCGATGTGCGGAAGAGTGCGCGACTTCGTTGGAGGGTGCGAGTTTTTGCGGCCTGGTGTGCGGGAATGGGAAGTAATTCGCTTTTGGGAAGCGATGGTTTCAGTCAGCCCTGGCGCCGCAAAATGGAGTAAGCATCCCTAACATCCAGTCGCGAATGACTTAGAGCGGAGGTTATGCACATTTGCTCCTTGCGCATCTCCGTTGACGCACGGCGGTATCACCGGCAAAGGCGTCGTAGGCGGTGGAACAAAGGCTTGAGTTATCGCTCGCGGTATGTATGCACGCCTGACGCATCGGCTTGGGCGCCGCAGCGTCGCGATTCTACTGCTGCGGCGCCAGGTTCTTGGCCCTGGCCCGCTCGGCAGCGGCTTCTTCCACACGCCCTTGGCGCTCGAAGGCGATGGCCAGCTGGCTGTGCGGGTCGGCGAAGGTGGGATCGGCGGCGATGGCTTCCTGATAGCGGGCCACGGCGTCGGCGATCTGGCCGCGGAGCATGAGCTGGTTGCCGGCATTCATGGCGAAATTGGCCTTTTGGCGGCTGACCGCGCTGCGGGCCAGGTCCGCGCTCTGGCGGCGATAATCGGCGACGAGTACGCGCAACTGCTTCACCTGGGCCCGCAACTGGTCAGCCTTTTGGTGGTCGCCAGCGGACTCGGCCGCATCGGCTTCCGTGGCTGCGGCTCCGGCCTGTTCGGCCAGCACGGCCGCCAATGTCACTCGTGGGCCGGGCTGGCCAGGAAGCAGAGGAATGGCGTGCTCCAGCGCGTCTCGGGCTTCGTCGAGCCGGGAATCCTGTTTGAGGGTGCTGCCCAGGATGGCCCAGGCGTCGCCGTTCTCCGGGCGCAGGGCCACGGCCTTTTTCAGCTCGATGGCCGCCTCGTCCAGCTTGCCGATCTGCATATAGAGGATGCCCAGCGTGTAGGGCGGGTCCTGGAGGGTGGGGTCCATCTGACCGGCGCGGCTCAGCTCGGCGACGGCCCCGTCGACGCGGTCCTTGAACTTGTAGGCCAGCCCGAGATCGTAGTGGAGCTGGGGATCGCTGGGATCGAGCGCCAGCGCGGCCTGGAAGTCGGCAATCGCCTCGTCGAAAGCCGAGAGCTGGATGTGGGCCACCCCCAGGTCCTTGAAGACCACAGCGTCTTTCGGGTCCTCGGCCAGGGCGCGATGGAAGCAGTCGAGAGCCTCCTTGGCCTTGCCGGTGAGGGTGAGCGCGAGCCCCAGGTTGGTGAGGACGCTGGCGTTGCGCGGCTCGCGCTCAGAAGCTGTCTGGAACCACGGAACCGCCTCCTGCTGGCGGCCCAGACGCTGCAAGACCATGGCCAGCTCGGTATCGACCCCGGCGAGCTTGGGATTGAGCCGCGCCGCTGCTTCGAGGTACGGCTCCGCGGCCTCGTCCTGGCCAGCCGCCTCCAGTGTGCGGCCGAGCTCGAACTGGGCCTGTGCGTTGGCCGGCTCCAGCTTGACCGCCCCTTCGAGATAGGTAAGCGCCGCAGGCAAGTTCGCCTGCTGGCGAAGCAGGACGCCAAGATGGATGCGCGCGGAGACATTGGCGCTGTCTGCCTCTAGGGCGCGCTCAAACTCAAGCTGGGCCGCGCTCCAATTGCTCATCTGGGCGTAGAGCGAACCGATCGCGTCGAAGATGTCCGCCCGAACGCCGCCGCGGTCCACCGCCGCCTGGAATTGGACGATGGCCTCGCCCTGCCTGCCGGTAGCCACCAGCGCCCAGGCATAGGACTCGCAAAACCCGGCGTCTACCGGTTGAGCGCCGGGTTGCTGCGAGAGGCTGAGTGCGGCGGCGAAATGTAGAACCGCCTTGTCCGGCTGGTTGGCCTTCCCGTAGGCCAGGGCGAGATTGGTTTCGAAGCCCGGATCGGATGGCTTGAGCTTGAGAGCGGTTTCGAGCTCCGCCGCGCCCTCGACCGGTTTGCCCATTTCCAGAAGGACGGTGCCCAGGGCCTCGTGGGCCTCGGGAATTCTGGGGGCCAGCCGGGCCGCTTCGGCAAACCGGGTCCGCGCCAACTCCAGGTTCCCGGCCTGTTGGGCGGCGTAGCCCTCATGGAAGGCGGCGTCGGCGCGCTTCAGCGCCGCGGACTCCTTCGGCGTCTGCGCGAAAAGCAGCAAAGGCAGGGCAGCCAGCGCGCCCATCAGGAAACAGCAAGCAAGGCTCCGGTGAGGGTGCATGGCCTATTTCCCCGCCGTCTGCGGCTTTTGGCTGTGCTGCAGGTCAACGCCCGCCTTGAACTCGCGATTGGCCTCCGCCGCCTGGCCGGTCGCCTTGTAGGCCTGACCGAGCAAATTGTGAGTTATATAGTTGGCAGGGTCCATCTTCACGGCCCGGTCCAGGTAGTGGAGCGCCTGAATGGGCTGCTTGAGTTTGAGAAATGTTTGCCCCAGCAGGATGTAGGGGGCGGTGGAACTCGGTTCCAGCAGGAGGGCGCGATTCAGAGCCTGCTGCGCCTCGGGATATTGCTCGTTGCGCAGGTAAGCGTCGCCCAGCCGGTCATAGAGGACGCCGCTCAGCGGGTTCAGCTTGCGCTCGGCTTCGAGTTCCTGGATGGCTGCGGGGATGTCGCCCTTGGCCAGCGCCGCTTCGCCCAGAAGCTGGTGAGCCAGCGGCAGCGAGGGATTCAGCTTGACCGCCTGCCGGGCCTGGGCGGCGGCTTCATCCACGAATTCGCGACGGAGAAAGAGGCGGCCCGCGAGCAGATAGGCCTCCGCGGAGTCGGGCGCAAAGCCGTATTGAGCGGCAAAAGCGTGGCGGGCATCGTCGTAACGCTGGACATCGGCGTAGCAAAGGCCCAGCACGTATTGCGGATCGATATTGGCCTGCTCCACAGCGGCATGGGCTTGTTCAAGAAAAGGAAGAGCCTCGGGCGAGCGGCCCAGGCGGAAGAGGCTGACGCCGCGCATCTCGATCGACTCGCGGTCGGCGGGGTCCTCGGCGGCTGCCCGTGTGAAGGCCTCGATGGCCTCCGGGAGCTGTTCCTTTTGATAGAGGATGATGCCGCGCAACCGCTCCACTCCGGCCGGTTTCGGGGTCTGCGCGGCCAGTTGGGCGAGCTCGGCGAGAGCCAAATCCAGGCGGCCCCTGGCGGCCAGATCCTGGGCCGACTGAAAGGTCACGGGCGCACTTGAATCGTCGCCGGACGGGGAGACGTTCTGCGGCCCCTGGCCGCGCGCGGCGAGCGTCAGCATTGCCATCAGAAATGCGGTAAGAAAAGTGCGTTGCATGCTTGAAACCTGACTTGCAGTTTAGTACCTGGGGCGCGGTTCTTCCCAGGACTTCCAAGGCAAAGAAAGAGGGGAGCCGAAGCTCCCCTCGTGGTTTGGTTGGTTCCCTTTCGCGAAGTTAGAACTGGACGCGGAAGGAGAATTCGAGTTGACGAGGCTGGCCACCCGCGGCCATGCCGGGGTATTGAGCCCCGCAACTGCTGCTGATGGGGCCAGTCCCTTGAACGGTGGTGCTGCATGGGTTGGCAGCCTGGATGTGGTTGAAAGCGTTGTAAGCATCCATGCGGAACTTGGCAGCGATTTGCTCATGAATCGTAAACGCCTTGGTGAGACCGAGGTCGGAGTCGAAGAACCCGGGTCCGCGGTAGGTGTTCTGACCCGCATTTCCGATAGCGTCGAGGCCTGGGAAGGAGAAGGTACCGCTGCTGGATGTTTGCGGTGTCCAGAACGATCTGGTGATGGTGCCAACCTTGGGGTTGTTCGGATCCGCGTTGTACGTAGGACTGGACAAGTTGGTCTTCATGTGCCCGTTGGCGTTCGGCAAGCACGGGGCCGCTGAACTGCCCGTGTCGTGGTTGCAGTCCTCGGCATTGCCGGCCGAGTCGGTTCCGAAGCTGCTATAGGCGACGGTGAACGGCAAGCCGCCGGACCAGTTCATGGTTCCGCTCAACTGGTAACCGCCGATGATCAGGTCGGTGAGGCGGTTGACATTCGGGGCAAACTGCTTGCCCTTTCCGAAAGGCAGGTCATAGCTGCCGTAGACGGTGAGAGCCTGGTTGCGGACGTTGGTATCGCGGAGATGGGTCACATGATGGTCCCAGGTCCAGAAGCCGTTTGTGTCGCCGAAGGCGCTGGCCCACTGGTAATTTCCGGTGACCGCAAGGCCCTTGGAGAATTGCTGCGCGAGGGTGATTTGCAAGGCGTCAAACTCGGTGTTCTCGTCGTCGCCGTAGTAAGAGATGCTATTGGTCCAGCCGCACGAGCCCGGCGAGAGGTTCAGTTCGCCGCCGTTCTGCGCCTGGAGGTCGGCCAGGGAGATGTAGTTGGAATCCTTGCAAGCGGCGAGAGAGCCGCCGTAGTAGCGCTTCAGGTAGTTCGCGTTGGAAACTCCACCGGTGTATCCCTGGGGCAAAACGCCGCCCGGACCGTTCGGATCCCAGTGCAGAGTCTGTCCGGTCACGCTGTATTGTGCCGGCAGCGTGAGCGCCGCCTCGTTGGGGTTGGTGTTGTTCTGGTCGGTGTCGCCCAGGGTGTGTGTGCCCTTGTTGGCAACGTAAGCCATGGTGAGAGTGAGTGTGGGAGTCAGGGCGCGCTGCACGCTCAGGTTCCAGGCGTCGATGGTCGGGAAGTGAAGCGGGTTGGGGCGAGCCTTGGGACTTACAGCGTATCCCTGCGCCGGGAGAAGGCCGTTGGACGGGACCGACGGGAACACGTATGCCTGTGGGCCATCTGCCAAGGTCCATGCATACCCCGTGGTGGTGGGAGCATAATTGCTCTGGCTGGCCAGAACCGGCAGGTTCTGCGTGACCACATGGCCGAAGATGGAGCCGAAGACGCCGGTGTCAAAGCTGCGTCCGTAGCCGGCGCGAATGACGGTCTTCGGGTCAAGCTGATAGGTCAAGCCGATGCGAGGATCGAATCCCTTGCCCTTGCTGATGTTCCAGCCCATATCGGACGGGATGCCACCCTCGCCGGCGACGTGCATGTAGCCATCGGACAGATTCATCAAAGAACCGTTGCCGGCGGCGTTGACCTTCTCTGGGAAGTAGAGTTCCCAGCGCAGGCCGAGGTTCAGGGTCAGGTTGTGAGTGACGCGCCACGTGTCCTGGCCATAGAAGAAGGTGCGCTTCTGGAATTCCTTGGCATTGGTGGAAGTGGAGACGTAGCGGCCGAAGGCCTGGTTGTTGGTTCCGTGTCCCACTTCGCCCAGGGCAAATGTGGCCCAGCCCAGTCCATCGGTTCCATTTTGGGACGTTGGCTCATCGCCGAAGTCCATCTGTCCGGCGCGGTCCGTATCGGAAGGAACGCGGAGGTTGCGGCCATAGCGCAGATCGACGCCCACTTTAATGGAGTGGTTGCCCATGATCCTGGTCCAGTTGTTGACGATCTGGAACTGGTCTTCGCGCTCCGTCAGGGGGCAATTGCAACGGTTGATGTTGAGGCCGCCGCCGATGTTGGCAGTGTTGCCGGAGAACGGGAAGTGCATGACGAAGCCGGGCGCGCCTGAAGTGAAGGAGTTTCCTGTGTTAATTCCAGGAATGCCCAGTTGGGTGGCAAACTCCGTACCCGCGTCATACTTGGAATCGATGACGTTGTAGCGGTAGTAGCCGAGGCGGAAATCGGTCAGCAGCTTGGGGCTGACGGCGATATCCATGCCCGAGGCCAGGCTGTCATTGGCGCCGTTGGAGTTGCCTCCGTAGCCGCCGATGCCGAATCCGGGGCCACCGGCCGCTCCGAAGATCACCTTGCCGGAGAGAAGATCCCAGAACCGGGAGAAGCGCGCAAACGCGTGCATCTTCTCGTTCAGGGTGTAGTCGCCGCGAACGGTCCACTCATTGCTGTTGAACAGGCCGGTGCCGCTGCCGGCGTAGTTGCCTTCAAGGGCGGTGACGGTGCCTGTTGTGCCGGTGTTTGGCGTGTACGGCTCGAGGATCGTGAGCAAGGCCTGGGCCTGCGGAGAAACCAGCGCAGCCGGGATTACGTTGGCCTTGAAGGCGTTGAGCGTCGAGGTTGACTGGTCGCTGGTATTGTCAAAAATCAGCTGGGTCTGCTCGGTGCCTTGAAGGAGTGCCGCGGCGTATTCGCTGAAGTCGCAGCCAGCTACGCCCGAGGATCCTGTTGTCTTGCCCAGGCAGGTGTCGAGCATAAGCGTGGTGGGCACCGTGCCGCCGGCCGTGGTGCCGACCTTTTGGCGCTGGGCCTCGTAGTTGCCAAAGAAGAAAAACTTGTCCTTGATGATCGGACCGCCGACTGACCCGCCAAAGCGGTTCTTCAGTCCGGGCGGAATCGCATTGGGTCCCTCTTCCTGAGAGTAAGGATCGCGCGCCAGGTTGGCGTTGCCCGTGCGGAAGTCATAGGCGCTGCCGTGGAACTGGTTGGAGCCCGACCGCGTCTGGGCGGTCATCACCGCGGAAACGGCCTTGCCCAACTCGGCGTCGTAGTTCTGCGTGGTGATCTTGGTTTCCGTGACCGCGTCCATGGCGGGGTTGATGACGATGATGCCCAGAATCGGGTCCTGGTTATCGGTGCCGTCCAGCTCGAAGGCGGTTCCGCCGAAGGCTTGGCCGTCCACCTGAATCTGCTTGGAACCCTGCGGGTTTTCATCGGCCGCGTGGGACCAGCCGAGTAGCTGGGCGCCGGGCAGGAGGAGCTGGAGGTTGGTGAAGTTCTGGTCGCCTACGGGCAGGGAGGAAACCTGCTGCTGATCGAATACGGTGGAAACGTCGGCGCGGTCGGTCTTCAACTCCGGCTGCGACTCGGCGTTCACCTCGACGGTCTGTGTCTCGCCGCCGACTTCTAGTGTGGGGTCAATGCGCGGCGCGGTATCCGCCTCGACCGAGACACCCTTGGTCTCGAAGGATTTGAAGCCCTTGGCCGTGACCCTGACGTCATAAACGTCGGGAATAAGGTGGGGTACGCTGTAGTCGCCCGATCCATTGGATACGGCGGTCACGACGGTGCCCTTGGCCTCGTCCTTCACCGTGATCGTGGCGCCCGCGACGGCTGCCCCGGTGGAATCGGTCACAGTACCGAAGATCGATCCGTAGACCGATTGCGCATTGGCAGGCGCGGTGAGCAGCATGCTTGCACAGGCAAAGAGCGCCAATACGAGTGCTGTACGAAATATCTTGTTCATGCGGTCTCCTGAAGTGAATCTTTTGTTCTCTGTTTTGACTTGTGACGTTGCCGTCTGCCCGGCAGGTTGGATCCCGCCATGGGCATGAAGAGCTTGCCTGCCGCAGTGGCAGGCGAGCCGAAGAACCGGTGGTGCTGCTCCTTGGGAGTGAGATCATCAGGAGCAAAAAAGGGCGCACCCCGAAGCAAACGCAAAGATACGCAGGGCGAGGGGGTGCTGTCAATGCCTTAAAATGAGAAAATTCAGGGGTATGAAAAACGAAAAGACATATCAATACTTGGAAACATTTACAAAGCCGGACGCGGCTTGGCCCGACGAGATTGCGGCTCCCGGTCCAGTTCGCGATTTCGCCCATTTAAAGCGATTTTGTACGATTTGGCGGCGATTTCCGGTGGTTGTTCCTTTTGATGCAGTGCTGCGTTCGACCGTATTGTTACCGTATTATCGAACTCGATTCCTGGTGTCGGTGTTTCTTAAATGACATGTCAGTTGTAAAACTGCCGACGACCCGCTCCGCGCGCCGCTGAAGGGAGCTGAAAACGCCCCTGCGGGATGGGCCGGCTCCTTGGGGGTGGAGAGGAATCTGAACCAAATGGTTGATAAATATGGCCTAACCTGCGCTCGAGAAGGGCGGCGAAGAGGACCCTGTGCCGCCTCTCCGCATCCTGAAAAGAGACCTCTTGGGGCGCCTTGAGCGCCTGTCCAGAGGCCCGGGTTGCCGGTTCCAGGCCGTCCCGGCAGAGAAAGTTTGTGTAGTGCATTGGCCGATTTGTCCGCGAGCAAGTGGTCCCAAATGAGCGCCGGGGGACGCCTTCATCGATCGCCGGGGTGTGGGACGGCGCGGCCCGGCGGGTTCCCCCTCAAAAGGGAGCCCGCCGGGCAGGATGCCGGGAGGCGCCTTAGCGCGCCGTCTCTCCCAGCAGGCGGAGCTCCGCCTTGCCGGCAACGTCCGGGAGGAGGATGTGGAGGGCGTGAGCCGCTGGGTCGTAGGTGGTTTTGAGCGGCTCGGCAGCGGTGGAAAGCCGCGCGCCGGCCTTGGCGGAGGGCCAGCCGTACACCACCACCTCGATGCTCTTCCACCACGGGGCGAAGCTGCCCTTGCGCTCGCCGAATTTGATGGCCACCGAGTCAGCTCCCGCCTGGCAGGTGAAGTCCTGGCGCAGAAACTCGCCGCTTCGGTAGGCGAAGGTGTGGCCGTCGTCCAGGTAGAGGGTCCCGTCGCACTCCTGGCCGGGATAGACGCGCAGCTCCAGCGGGCCCACCGGCGTCTCGTCGGTGCTCTGAACGACTGGCTGGAGGGGCAGGATGCTGCCGCCGCGAACATAGACTGGCAAGGTGGCGAGAACGGGGTGGATGTTGACCGGTCCGGGAGGATAGGAAGCGGATTCTCCACGGGAAGCGGCGTTGGAGACATCGGCGATGGTGGGTCCGGCCGACCGATGGGCCATCTTCTGCCCGGTCCAGAAGTCGAACCAGTCGCCCGGAGGAAAGGAGACCGCATAGTCATCCATCATTTCCGCGAAGGGCGGCGGCGCAATCAGCAGATCGTGGCCCAGCAGGAACTCGGTGTCGAGGGCGTCAAAGCCGGGTGACGAGGGCGCGAGAATCTCGGGGAAGTCAAGGAAGGCGGGGCGCACCAGGGGCAAGCCGGTGCGGGAGGCCTCTTCGGCCAGCGCGTAGATATAGGGCATCAGCCGGTAGCGGGTTTCGATGTAATGGCGGCGGATGGCTTCCTGCTCCGGGCCGTGGACCCAGACTTCCTGGGGCAGCGAGCCGAGCGTGGTGTGGTCGCGGAAGAGGGGATTGAAGGCCCCAATCTCGATCCAGCGGGTGAGCAGGTCGGGCGCGGGCGAGCCATTGAATCCGCCGATGTCGTCGCCGACCATGGAGATGCCGCTGAGTCCCAGGTTGAGCAGCATCTGGGTTCCCAGGCGCAGGTGATTCCAGGTGGCGGAATTGTCGCCGGTCCAGGTGAATCCATAGCGCTGGCCGCCGGCAGAGGTAGCGCGGGTCAACACGAAGGGGCGCTCGTCGGGCCGCAGCTTTAACAAGCCCTCGTACGTGGCGCGCTCGTTCTCCATGCCGACGATGTTGTGAATCTCGGCGTGGGTGGCGGTGCGGGTCGCGAATCCCGGCTCCTCGATGCGATGGACGGTGTCGAGCGGCATGGTCTTGTCCGGTCCGTCGAAGACCGAGGGCTCGTTCATGTCATTCCAGAAGCCGGCCACGCCTTGCTCGGCGAACTCCTTGTAAAGGCCGCCCCACCACTGGCGCGTCTGGGCGCGGGTGAAGTCGGGAAAAACGGCCGGGCCCGGCCAGACGATGCCGACAAATTCGCTGCCGTCGGGGTTCTTTACGAAGTGGTCGCCCGCGTGGCCCGTGTCGTAGGGCATGTAGCCCTGGTTGGCGACGTGGGCGATGTGCAGGTCGGTGATGGTGACCAGGTGGAAGTGCTGCTTGCCGAGGTCGGCGACCAGGCCGGGAAATCCGGGGAATCGGACCGGATCGACCGTGAAGGGGCGGTTTCTGTACTGGTAGTCAATGTCCAGGTAGACCACGTCGGAGGGAATCTTGTCGGCCCGGAGGCGGTCGGCGACCTCGCGAAGCTGGGACTCGGGCGAGTAGCTGTAGCGCGACTGCTGGAAGCCGAGCGCCCACTCGGGAGGCAGGGGGGGCGTGCCGGTGAGGTAGGCGTAGCCTTCGACCACCTGCTTCGGGGTAGGGCCGTAGATCAGGTAGTAGTCCAGCGGACCGCCTTCGGAGCCGAACGAGTAGGCGTCGCGCGCCTGCTTGCCAAAGTCAAACCAGGTGCGCCAGGTGTTGTCGAGAAACAGGCCGTAGCTGCGGCCGCCGCTGATGGCCAGGAAGAAGGGAACGCTCTTGTAGAGCGGGTCGGTGGATTCCTGGGGACCGACGTCGGTATTCCACAAAGTGAAGGCCTGGTTGCGGCGGTCGAAAGCGCCGGACTTGTCGCCCAGGCCGAAGAAGCGCGCGTCGTCGGGCATCTGCTTGTGAACCGAGAAGCCGCCGGAGGAGAACTCGGTCGCGCGGCCCAGGGCGTCGGCGCAGAGCAGGTTGCCGGCCAAATCGCGCACCACCACGCGCAGCGGAGAGCGCTCGATGCGCACTTCAAGCGATGCGGTGCGGAAGCCCACCGAAGCGGCTTCCGCAACCGGCTGGACGGTGACCGACTTGGCGCGCGGGCCCGCCAGGACGGCCCAGGAGGCGTCTTCAGGCAGCGTGCCGCCGGCAGCGATGCGCACGCGAACGATGTCGTCGCGGAGCGCGGTGATGCGCAGGATTGCCGAGCCGGACTGGACGGCAATCCCATCAGGCAAAGGTTGCGAGCCGGTGACCTGGTCGAGGGTCACGCGCGGTTGGGAGGGATTGGGGGGCGTTTGGGCCCCGGCGGCTGCGGCAGCGATCAGGGCGAATGCAATTGCGGTCCAGAAGTGGTTCAGTGTGCGCTTCATGTGGTCCTCTCAAACAATGGGAAATCATATCAACGCCCGTGCGAGAGGCGCAGATTGTGAATTCAGAAGGAGCGGATTCGGGCGGCAAAGCCGTGATTGCGGACTGCCTTGAAGGGTCTCAGGCTTTCCTTTTCGGCGGTGCCCAGGATTCGGTCTTGAGGATTTTTCCGCCCTCTTCGATGACGTAGAGCCGGTTCACGTCCAGGTCTTTCAACGCGTCCACTTGGCCGGAAGGCCAGTGAACCTCCACCAAATCCACCTTCTTTGCCTCGCCCAGGCCGAAGTGCAGGCGCAGGTCGCTGGCCGAGTAGTAGCCGTTGCAGGAGCGGACCTCGTCGATCTGGGCGAGCGGCGCGTCGGGCTTGGCGGTCAGCAGGGGCGTGCCGGTGTGGGCCACAACCTTGAGCCGTGCGCCGATGCCGGTGCGGTTGGATTTGGTTCCCACCACGCGAATCTTGATCCAACTGCGATTCAGGGTCGAAGTGCAGCGTAGCAGTTGGGGAACGGCGTTGACGCAGTTCACCACTGCATCCAGGTTGCCGTCGTTGTCGAAGTCGCCCACGGCAAAGCCCCGCGCCTTCACCGCCGCCGTAATGCCGCTGCCGCCGGTCAGGCTCACGTCCTCAAACTGCCCGTTGCGCAGGTT
>Ga0182014_10003955_pt1 | contig 17416 bp, 14 predicted proteins | sample 612S2DmetaG_FD_120489 | JGI IMG/M metagenome (GOLD analysis project Ga0182014, IMG submission 120489) | Permafrost microbial communities from Stordalen Mire, Sweden - 612S2D metaG | ecosystem: Environmental > Terrestrial > Soil > Wetlands > Permafrost | place: Sweden: Stordalen | collected... | reverse complement strand
TACGACCCCTACATCAGCGACGACCGCGCCCGCCACATGGGGATCGAACTCGTCGACCTCGATGCGCTGCTCGCGCGCAGCGATTTCATCACGATCCACCTGCCGAAGAACAAGGAGACCACGAACCTCCTGAACGCGCAGTCCCTGGCCAAGACCAAGACCGGTGTTCGCATCATCAACGTCGCGCGCGGCGGCATCGTCAACGAGGTCGACCTCGCTGACGCGATTCGCAGCGGTCACGTCCAAGGCGCGGCGCTCGACGTGTTCGAGAAGGAGCCCACCACCGAGTCGCCGCTGTTCGAGTTGCCGTCGGTCGTCGTCGTTCCTCATCTTGGAGCCTCCACCGTCGAGGCGCAGGACAAGGCTGGCGTCACCATCGCCGAGCAGGTTCAGTTGGCGCTCGCGGGCGATTTCGTGCCCTTCGCGGTCAACGTTTCGGCGGGTGAGGTCTCCAACGTCGTTCGTCCCTTCATGGGACTCGCCGAGGTGCTCGGCCGCTTCATCGGTGGTCTGCTCGACGGCGAGCCCGCCGACCTGGAGGTCGTCTACCAGGGCGAGCTCGCCGGGGCCGGGACGAAGATCCTCACACTCTGTGCGCTGAAGGGCCTGCTCGTGGCGACCGGTCAGGACGGCGTTTCATTCGTCAACGCCCCCCAGCTCGCCGCGGAGCACAACCTCACCTACAGTGAGTCTTCCACCACCGAGTCGCCCGAGTACGTGAACCTGATCACCGTGAGGTCCGGTCACCACGCGGTGTCGGGCACACTGATGACTATCGGTACCCGCCTCGAGACGCGAATCGTCAGTGTGGACAAGCACAGCGTCGAGATCCCTCCTGCGTCGTCGATGCTCGTCGTCCACAACGACGACCGTCCCGGCATGATTGGCCGCGTCGGCATCGCCCTGGGCGAGGCCGGCATCTCCATTAGTTCAATGGCAGTGGGTCCCGATGCCCTATCGAAGTCAGCGCTCATGGTGCTCTCGACCGATACGCCGACGCCCTCGGATGTCGTGGATCAGTTACGCGGGACCGACGGGATCAACGACATCCACCTGATCACCCTTCGCTAGATCTCTCCGCGCAGCCCGACGGGGCGCTGTAATTTCGAAGCAAGCGCGGACATGAGCCGGTGAGGGGTGATTCTCACTACCTCGATGACGCATGAAATGAGTCCTCATGAACTTTCGAGCAAGACGTCACGCCAGGCCGCTGCTGTTCGCCGTGGTCCTGATGGCGGTGTGTGGTCTGGAAGCCGTTTCGTGCGGCGCGGTGTCGACGCCACGGGGCGCCACGAGCCACCACGTCGCTGAGCGATTGAACTCGTCGACGACGCCTGCGGGTCTGGCTTATGCGCAGAGTCTGCTCGCGACCGCACCGTTGCCCAGTGCCGCCGGCCGGGTCGGCACCTTGCCGTCGCCCATGGCCGACGGTTACGGCGTTCCCAGCATGAAAGGGTTGATCGACGTCCATCGAAGCTTCGTGCTGAAGGAGCCGGTCAACCTCGATGGTTTCCTGTTCACTCATCATCCGAACGACTCCGTGATCACAGGCCCCAACACCTCGTCGGGAACAAACCTGGTCTCGACCACGAGCTACGCACTCACACTGCCCTTCGGGAATCGGCATATCTCGTTCGAACAGATCGACTACACGAGCGGCCGTTCGTTCGGCGGCATCAACCAACTCCGGGTCGACGTCTTGCTGCAATGGTCGCCAATCCACACGGTGTTGATGCCGACGTCAGGGGTTGTGACCGTCACCCTTTTCCGCAAGATCTCGCTGTCGAGCGCTTCGTCCGATCCGATCTCGGTGGTCCTTCATCATTCGCAGGCGTTGAAGGTCCGTTCGACGATTGCGGCGCTCTCCAACACCTTGGGCGGACTTTGCATGGAGGACTCGGTCTTGTTCAAGGTGACCGTCTCTGCGGGGCGCGGAAAGGGCCCGAGTTGGGACGGGGTCGCGAGCGAATGCCCCGACGTCCTTGCCGTGACTACCGGTTCGGCCCGGTACCTGCTGAGTGACGGGTCGTGCACGCTCGAGACACTGATCGCGACCTTCTTCTCGAAGGAGGCGAACAACGAGACCGTACGGACCCTGAGGCGTTGCGTGCCCTTTCAGGAATGAGCCTCACCAGCATCGCCCGCACTCCAGCGTCGACGAAGCAGGCGAGGACGCCTTGGCTCAGAAGAAGCTGATCACGTCGATTCGGTCCATGATCTCCTTGGTCAGGAGCGGCATGGCGTCGAGTGCGGTCATGTTCTCGCGGACCTGCGCCGCTGACGAGGCGCCCGTGATGACCGTTGAGACCTTGGGGTTCTTCGCGCACCAGGCGAGCGAGAGTTGCGTCAGGGAGATGCCTAGCTCGTCGGCGATCACTTTGAGGGCGGCGACCTTCTTATTGCGCGCCTCGTCGGTGAGCATGCCCTTCAGCCATTCGTAGCCGGGCAGCGTCGCGCGCGAGCCCTCGGGGATGCCGTTCAGGTACTTGCCCGTGAGGAGACCCGACGAGAGGGGCGACCAGATGGTGGTGCCGAGGCCGATATCGCGGTAGAGGCCCTTGTACTCGGTCTCGACGCGCTCGCGCCACAGGATGTTGTACTGGGGCTGCTCCATGACTGGCTTGTGAAGGTGGTGCTTGTCGGCGATGTCGTAGGCGGCGCGGATCTCGTCGGCGGCCCATTCGGATGTTCCCCAGTAGTGCGCCTTGCCCTGGGTGATCATGTCGCTCATCGCCCAGACGGTCTCTTCGATGGGGGTGCGTCGATCGGGGCGGTGGCAGAAGACGAGGTCGACGAAGTCGAGTCCGAACCGCTCGAGCGAGCCGTCGATCGCCTGGCTGAGGTACTTGCGGTTGAGCGTCTGCTTCATGTTGGGTATGTCGTGCAGCCCTCCCCAGAACTTGGTCGAGATCACGTACTCGTGACGCTTCCAGCCCAGTTCGCGGATCGCGGCGCCCATCACACGCTCGGACTCGCCCGCGGCGTAACTCTCGGCGTTGTCGAAGAAGTTGACGCCCGCCTCCTTCGCGGCGCTCAGGCACTCCGCCGCCTGCTTGGCGGTCTCGATCTGGTTCGCGTTGGCGAAGGTGACCCAACTCCCTAACGAGAGCACGCTGACCTGAAGACCTGAACGGCCCAGACGTCGATATTCCATCTCTGCCATGATTCCTCCTTGCACGGGTACCGCTGGAAGTTGTGGTGGTTCAGGCCGCAGGATTCTGGGGCACGTCCGGCCACTGCTCGTAGGAAACCGGGCCAGACGTTGTCGGTCGTCTCACCATCATGACGACGCCGGCAATCGCCGCTCCGATGAGCAGCAGCACCGCCAGCTTGAAGAAAGTCTTGAGAATCCCCACGAAGGTTCACCTTAGCGGCAGTGCCCTATGGACACGGCCGAAAAGCGAGGTACAATAGGTCTATGACATTTGGCCGCAGCGAGCTACTCCTTCGATAGGGCGAGCATCTGCTCGCCCGTCGCCCCCGCATTCGCGGGGGTTTTTTGTTTCCCGCTTCGACCGCAACGGAAAGGATGGACATGAGGCACAACCCCCAGCAGCCGAGCCCCATGGCGTTTGACAAGTACCGAGCAACGGTGCCCGTCGAGCTACCCGACCGCACGTGGCCGAACAAGCGGCTGGAGAAGGCGCCGCGTTGGTGCAGCGTCGACCTTCGCGACGGCAATCAGGCCTTGATCGATCCGATGGACCTCGAGCGCAAGAACGTCATGTTCAACCAGCTCGTCGCCATGGGCTTCAAGGAGATCGAGGTGGGTTTCCCCTCGGCGTCCCAGCCCGACTTTGATTTCGTGCGCCACATCATCAAGAACGACCTCATTCCCGACGACGTCACCATCCAGGTCCTCACCCAGTGCCGAGAGGACCTCATCCGCAGGACCTACGAGTCGCTCATCGGCGCCAAGCGCGCGATCGTGCACTTCTACAACTCCACGTCGACCTTGCAGCGCAGGGTTGTCTTCGGCCTTGACAAGGCCGGTATCGAGAAGATCGCGACCGACGCGGCGGCGCTCTGCAGGACCCTCGAATCGGTGTCGCCCTCGACCGACTTCGTCTACGAGTACTCGCCCGAGAGCTTCACGGGCACCGAACTCGAGTACGCGCTCGAAGTGTGCAACGCCGTCATCGAGGTCATCGACCCGACACCGGAGCGTCCGATCATCCTGAATCTGCCCGCCACCGTCGAGATGTACACGCCCAATCTCTACGCCGACGCGATCGAGTGGTTCGGGCGTCACGTGAATCGCCGTGGCAGCGTCGTCATCTCGCTGCATCCCCACAATGACCGTGGCACCGGCGTCGCCGCGGCGGAGCTCGGGGTGCTCGCCGGTGCGGACCGGGTCGAGGGCACTCTCTTCGGCAACGGCGAGCGCACCGGGAACGTGGACGTCGTCAACCTGGCGCTCAACCTCTTCTCCCAGGGCGTGGACCCCGAGCTCGACATCCGCGACATCGACAAGGCCCGCCACGTCGCCGAGTACGCCAACCGCTTGCCGGTCCACATGCGTCACCCCTACGTGGGCGAGCTGGTCTACACCGCCTTCTCGGGCTCGCACCAGGACGCGATCAAGAAGGGCATGCTCGCGATCGGCGACACCTACGACGTCTGGGAAGTCCCGTACCTGCCCATCGACCCCAAGCACACGGGCCGCACCTACGAGGCGATCATTCGGGTGAACTCGCAGTCGGGCAAGGGTGGCGTGGCCTATCTCCTCAGCGCCGAGCACGGCTTGGAGCTTCCGCGGGCGATGCAGGTGGAGTTCTCCAAGCAGGTTCAGGAGCTCACCGAAGCGACCGGTACCGAGATCTCGCCCGCCGAGATCTGGGACGTCTTCACGACCACCTACCAGCCGGAGAATCCGAAGATCCAACTGCTGTCGAGCGAGGTGTCGGCCGACCAGCACAACACGAGGATCTTCGCCCAGCTGGTCGTCAACGGCCAGCACGTCACCGTGAAGGGCGAGGGCAACGGACCCATCGACGCGCTGATGACTGGGCTGCGCAACGAGATGGACGTGCAGTTCAAGGTCCGCGACTACCACGAGCACGCCCTCACCGCTGGTTCGGAGGCGTCGGCGGTCGCCTACGTCGAAGCCGAGGGGACCGACGGCTCCACCTGGTGGGGCGTGGGCATGAGTTCGTCGATCCTCGACGCCTCGCTCGAAGCCGTGATTTCGGCGGCGAATCGCCGTCGCTGACGCACAGCGCCGGTAGCCTTGCTTCATGACTTTTCACTCCCTGGCCCTGTCCGCCGGCTGGGGAGCGGTCGTTCTGGGGATTGTCGGCACCCTGGCGCAGTACCGGCGCGCGAACCGGCTCGGTGTCGAGGGCATATCGCTCGCCACGTGGGTCCTCTTCGTCCTCATGGGCTGCTTCTGGATCACCTACGGGGCCGTGTCGGCGCGTTCGTGGGACGTGATACTGGGCAGCCTGATCATCCTGCCGATGCAACTCTCGGTCGTGTACCGGCTGAGGCCATGGGACTCGTGGGGGGTGACGTTGCGCGCGTTGGCGTTCTTCGTGGCGTGCTGCGTGCTTCCGACCGTCCGCTGGGGTTGGGCTGGTGGCGTGTACGGCACCGGCGTCGCGATGACCATGACCCGGGGACCCCAGATCCTCGAACTGATCCGCGAACCGGACGCGTCGGGCGTTTCGGTGGCTTCGTGGGTGGTCGGCGCCCTCGGCACCGCGCTCTGGATCTTCTACTACTCGGGCCAGCACCTCTGGGCTCCGCTCGTCTCGACATTCTTCGCCGGACTGGCCAATTGCGCGATAGCCATGCTGGCGTCGTGGCGCCACCGTCAGGCAAGGAGCGCCATGATCGCCGAGCAGGTGTTCGTCGGCTAGCGACCGGTCGTCCGGACGATTCTTACCCGAGCGACGGCGTGGGAGTGCGCGGCCGTCGCTTTCGCTGTCGGCGGCGCCACGTGCGGTCGCGCTGGTAGAGGCTCGCGAGGGTCCCCGCGCGCTCTCGGTACAGCTCCTCGTCATGGGGGGACGGGCGAAAGACCTCGACCGGCGTCACGACGTCCTTCAGGTCCTCGAAGCGTCGACGACCGAGCGAGACCGAGGCCATGAGGGCCATGCCGCGCAACTGCGCGAACATCGGGTCCTTGACCTGGTGCACCTCGCGCCCGAGCGTGTCGGCGAAGATCTGGCACCAGAGCGAGGACTGCGCGCCCCCTCCGATCATGCGGACCGGCGAGAGGGTCTGGCCCGTGAACTTCTCGACGTAGCGAAAGAGCCACGCGCTGTTGGCGGCGACGCCCTCCATCACCGCCCGGATCATGTCGGCGGTGTTCGTGGTCATCGAAAGATTGGTGAAGCCCGCGCGAGCGAGCCTGTCGCCGATAGGGGAGCGTTCGCCCATGAGCCACGGCGTGAAGAGCACGCCACGGGCCCCCGCGGGCGACGTCGCCGCCAGCGCTGTCATCTCGGTGAAACTCAGTCTGTTCCCCTGGCCGGCGAGGATGCCCTGGAACCATTCGAGTGCTTTCGCGCCGGTGTCCTGGTTGTTAATGACGATGTACGAATCATTGGTGAGCCCGGGCACCGACGCCATGGTGTGGAACAAGTCGGTCTTCTTCTTGGCGACGGGACAGCTCACCCACGACGTCGTGGAAATGGCGATGTGGGCGTCGAACAAGCCAGTGGCGCCCGTCCCGTAGGCGGCGGCGTGCAGGTCGGGCAGCCCGGTGAGCACGACGGTGCTCTCGTCAAGGCCGAGCGAGGTCGCGACGTCCTTGGTCACCGGGCCAAGGACCGTGCCGGTGGGCACCAAGGGCGGGAGCTGACGCTTGGAGATGCCGACGGCACGCAACAGTTGCGGGTCGTAGTCATAGTGGTCGAGCCGACGGTTGTCCGTGAGCCAGAGCCCGATGCGCGAGGCATGGGTCCCCGACGCGACCCCGCAGAACCGCATGGTGAGGTAGTCGACTGGTTCCAAGAACCAGCGGGTGCGCGCGCACATCTCGGGTTGCTCGTTGGTCATGAACAGAATGTGGCCAACGGAATCGTCACCAGAGGTCGATGGTGCTCCGCCGGTCTTTCGGATGAATTGCCAGAGCCTTCTCCCGTTGAAGCCTTGGACCGCGCCGCCGATGGCTTCGCGGCTGTAACGACGCCCCCTGGTGTCGAGAAACGTCATGCAGGGTCCGGTGGGCACACCGTGCTCGTCGACGGGCACCGTCGACACGTACTGACCCGTGACGGCGACCGCCTTCACGCGCTCGGGCGTCACGCCGGGTTGGCGCATCAATCGCCTGGTCGCGTCGCACACGATCGTCCACCACTGCCCGGCGTCCTGGGTCGCTTCGCCGTCCTCGGCGAAATGCGTGCTCACGCTGTGCAACTCATGGGCGAGCAACTCGCCGTCGAGCGTCACCAGGCCGATCTTGGGGCCGCCGGTGCCGAGGTCAATGCTGAGACAGAGGTCGTCTGAGTTCATAGAGCGGGAATTGACGTCTGCTGATCCATCATCGCGGCCATGAACATCTTGATGAAGGCGTCGGCTTCGTCGCTCGGTCCGCCAGCGACGCCGCCGTAGATCGCGCCGGATTTCGGGGTCTCGTGGGCGTGGGCCTTCGCGTAGGCGACGGCTTCGGCGAGGTCGTCGCTGAAGCGCTCGACGGTGCCCGGCTGGGTCTGCGGGCGGGTGACCGCCATGTGGATCGCGTTGGGGTACTGCTGGCCGTTGAGGCGCCAGCCCTTCGTGCGAAGGAAATCGTTCACGTGGTAGATGTCGTAGTCGTCCGAGGTGAACGAGAAGAGGAACGTCGGCTTTCCCATGATGCGCAGCGACTCGTGGCTGCGAACCGCCTCCTGCATCTTTGCTGACGTCGCGAAGATGGCGTCGGCGTAGCGCCGGTAGCCCGAACGACCGAGGTGCACCATCGCGGCCCAGGTGGCCGCGAGGAGCCCGCCCGAGCGCGAACCGTCCATGCCCGGCGAGCAGTACTTCCCGCCCGACCAGTCGGTGCGGTAGAAGTACTGGCTGTTGCGCAGCGACTGGTCGGCGAAGCAGAGCACGCTGGTTCCCTTCAGCGCGTACCCGTACTTGTGGGTGTCTGCCGAGATCGTGGTGACGCCCGGGACCGAGAAGTCGAAGGGCTCGATGTCGTAACCGAGCTCGCGTCCGAACGGCAGGATAAAACCTCCGAGGCACCCGTCGACGTGCAGGCCGACACCGTGCTCGAGAGCGATCCGGCCGAGCTCGCCGATGGGATCGATCGTGCCGTAGCCGTAGTTGCCGGCCGAGCCCACGAGGGCGACGGTGCTGGCGTCGATGTTCGCCTTCACCCAGTCGAGGTCCACCTGCGTGGAGACCGGGTCCACCGGCGCGACGCGCAGTTCGATGCCGAAGAGGTGGCACGCCTTGTCGAAGGCCGGGTGGGCGGTCTCTGGCTTGATGACGTTGGGGCGCGACTTCGCGTCGCTGTTGCTCTCGCGGTAGGCGAGCATGGCGTGGGCGATCGATCCGCTCCCGCCGCTCGTGATCAGACCGCCGGGAATGGAGGTCGTGAGGGCTGACGCGCCGAGCATGTCGAGGGTCATCGCGATGATCTCGGCCTCGAACTTGGTGGAGCTCGGGCACATGTCACGCTGCAGCGAGTTCACGTAGGAGAAGTTCGAGAACGCCTTGTTGAGGAAGTCGTAGTGGTCATGGTCACCGCAGTACATCGTGCCCGAGCACTGACCGGACTCCCACACCTGGTTCTCAGCCTCTGACATGGTCGAGAGGACCTCGAGGATCGCGTCCTGGTCGGTCCCCTCCTCGGGAAGGGTGCGGTGGACCTCGAACTGTCCGGCGTAGGGAAAGTCACTCATGGCTGCTCCTGTCTGAGACTTCTCAGAGCGTAGAACTTTTCGTCTGATCCCCCGTTGCGCGCCTGCTCGCGCGCGCGAACGCCGGCCGGGGTCGCAGCGCTGCCTACAGACTCGGGACGATGACCAGTGGCACGGTGGTGTGTTCGGCGAGCTCGAGGCTCGTGCTGCCGAGCAGGAGGCCGGGGTGCTTGCCCTGCCCGCGTGAACCGACGACGAGCAGGTCCGCGGAGATCGGATCCTCGGCCATTCGCATCAGCACCGAACAGGCGTCGCCGTTGGTGACGTGAAGGCGTACGCGCGAGCGGTCGATGCCGCAGTCGTCGCAGAGCTCGTGGACCGACTCTTCGAGTTCCTTCTCATTGCTGCGGTCCTCGAAGCGTCCGAGCATGCCAACGGCGTGCACCACCACCACCTTGGCGTCGACGTGGTTGGCCAGGTTGAAGGCCCAGCGCACGGCGGTCTTGGCGTCGTGCGATCCGTCGAAGCCGACGGCGATGGTTGAAAGTGTCTTCATGATGGGTAATCCTCTTTAGAGGCCGCTTCGCGCGCGATGCGCAGGGCAACGAGCCGTTCGGCTTGGGCGTTCTGTACCATCTCGGTGCCGGGCCCGCCGGAGCTCTGGGCCTCGTTCTCGTACGAGTGCTGGAGCACGGCGGCCAGTGTCGAGGCGACCGAGGTGCGCAGGGCGGCGAGGTCGTAGCCACCCTCGAGGAACATCGCAAGCCGTCCCGGATGGGGCGCGAAGCCCGCCACGGTCTTCGCGAGCGCTGCGAAGTCGCCACCCGTCAGCAGGAGGTCGGCCATGGGATCGTCGCGGTGCGAGTCGAAGCCCGCCGAGACGAGCACCCACGTCGGACCGAACTCCTCGACTGCCGGCGCCGCCACCTCGTCGATTGCGCGGCGGATCACGTCGCCCGTGGCCCCCGGGGGCACGGGCACGTTGACGGTCTTGCCGAGCGCACCCATTCCGCCGATCTCGTAGGCGGCGCCGCTGCCGGGAAAGAGCGGCGACTGATGCGTCGAGACGTACATGACGTCGGGCTTGTCCCAGAAGATCGCCTGGGTCCCGTTGCCGTGGTGCACGTCCCAGTCGACGATGAGCACCCGCTCGCCCTGTTCGACGAGCGATGCCGCGGCGACCGCGACGTTGTTGAGCAGGCAGAAGCCCATGGCACGGTCGGGCAGAGCGTGGTGGCCGGGCGGGCGGGTCGCGATGAACCCGACGCCTTCGTTCTGTCGCCTGAGCTCCTCGATGACGGCGAGCCCGCCGCCCGCGGCGTAGCGAGCAATGGTCCACGAGTCGTAGGTGGCGTACGTGTCGACGTCGATGTCGCCGCCGCCGGCGTAGCAGAAGGCCCCCAGCTCGTCGAGGTAGGTGCCCGCGTGCACCCGCGCGAGCTCCGCCCGGGTCGCCGCGTACGGGGCGACGACCTTCAGGTCATCGCCCAGATGCAAGTCGCTGACGCCCTCCATCGCCGCGGTGATCCGGTCGGGTCGCTCGGGGTGGCCCGATTCCTCGTGTCCCGAGTCCTCGTAGCGCCCGTTCATGATGAGCATCAGGCGTGGTGTCCTTTTCCCTTGTCCGGAGAGTTCTTGCGTTTGCGCCGCCCAGCGTAGCGAGCGCGGCTCTTCTCCGTTGGCTCGATGGGAAAACTCAGGCTCACCACTTCATCCTCAATCGTCGACGTCACCGGAAAGCCCGATTCATTGAAGACCCCGAGCATGCCCCGGTTGTCGGCCTGGGTCTCCGCGGTGAAGTGCGTGATCCCGAGGGGGCGCGCGGCATCAGCCAGCTGCTTCAGGAGAAGCAGACCGAGCCCGTGGTGCTGATACTGGTCAGCGACGAGGAAGGCGACCTCCGCCTCGGTGGTTCCCGGAATCCGGTCGTAACGACCCACGGCCACCAACTGGTCGCCGTCCTCGACGATGAATGCCAAGCGGTCAACGTAGTCAACCTGGGTGAGATGCTCGACTTCCTTCGACGAGAGCTCGGGGTGGAACGAGAAGTACCTCCGGTAGATGGCACCGGAGGAGAGATTGAGGTGGAAGTGGACCAGGGGCTCGGCGTCCTCGGGGCGGATCGGCCTCATGTGCAGCGTCGCGCCGGTGTTCGTAATCACGTCGCACTCGAGTTCGACGGGGTAGGGGCGACTGCCTGGATCGACAGGTGGGGAAGTCGAGCCCTGTTCCGGGACTCGTTCGCCTTGGGTGAAGTCGGACATCGCAATCCTCGCTCGTGCCCCCGTGGGCTGGCGCCCACCACCTTGATTATGGAGTGTATTTCCTCGATTCGCCAGTGACGAAGGTCACGGGAGTCTCGTCGCCGTACCATGAGCGAACCGGGCAAATCCAGGGGGACTACGTGAAAGCTGCCGTTTACTTCGAGACGGGGGTTCCCGACGTCCTTCGATACGAGGAGGTCCCCGACCCCAAGGTGGGCGCCACCGACGTACTGATCCGGGTCGAGGCGGTGAGCATCGAGGGCGGCGACACCCTCAACCGACTCCGCGGCGAGATGGCGCACGTGCCGCACATCGTGGGTTACCAGTGCGCCGGGACGGTGATCGAGATCGGCGGGAGCGTCACTGGATTCTCGGTCGGCGATCGTGCCGTCACGGTCGGTGTGGACGGGTCGCACGCTGAGCTTCGCGCGGTCGCGGAGGACTTCGCCTGGAAGATTCCCGAAGGCCTCTCGATCGAGGAGGCAGCGTGCGTGCCAGTGCCCTTCGGCACCGCCGACGACTGCCTCTTCGAGTTCGGGCACCTGACCAGCGGCGAGACGGTCCTGATCCACGCCGGTGCCGGCGGCGTGGGTATCGCCGCTATCCAGATGGCCAAGCGGGCGGGGGCGCGAGTCTTCGCGACCGCGTCGAGCGATGAGAAGCTGGACCGGTTGAAGGAACTCGGCCTCGACGAAGGGATCAACTACGTCACCCACGACTTCGTCACCGAAGCGCGCAGGCTGACCGACGGACGCGGTGTCGACGTCGTCGTCGATTCGGTGGGCGGCGTGACCCTGCAAGGGAGCATCAGCGCCCTGGCGTACCGGGGACGGTGCGTTTCGGTGGGCGACGCCGGTCGGGTCGCCGCGGAGATGGTGGACATCTCGACGATGCGCGGAAACAACCAGGTGCTGGCGGGGTACTTCTTGGGCGCTGAACTGTTCCTGTCGCCGCGTCCCCACGCGATGATCGAGCGTCATCTCCAGATGATCGCCCTCGGTGAGTATCGCGTCGTCATCGATCGGGCGTTCCCGCTCGCCCAGGCGGCCGCGGCGCACGCGTACATCGAAAGCCGCCAAGCGTTCGGACGGGTTCTCCTGATTCCGTGAGACCGCCAGAGAGAACGGTTCGAGAACCGTCGGGTGGTGGTAGTAAGTGGTGATGGTAGGTGATTGGCGACTGACGTCTAAGGGTTGAGCCTTTTGGCCCTACCGGCCAAGGGTTCAAATGTTCAATGCTGGAGCAGTCAGCACCGGACAAGAAGTAGCCAGCGGGCTTCGTGGAGACGGGAAGAAGATGGACCAAGACATCCGATTGGGAACAATCGACGGCATCCCGGTAGGAATGAACTGGAGCATCCTCTTCATCTTCGTCCTGCTCACCTGGGAGCTCGCCGATCTGATCCTCCCCGACTATCAGCCGCACGACGGGTCTGCGGCTTACTGGTTGATCGGACTGGCGACGACGATCCTCTTCTTCCTGTCGATCCTCGCCCATGAGATCTCCCACGCCATCATCGCCAAGCGCAACGGCATCGGGGTGCGTCGGATCACCTTCTGGCTCTTCGGCGGGGTGTCCGAGCTCGAGGGCGAAGCGTTGTCGCCTGGCGCTGATTACCGCATCGCGGTCGTGGGGCCTTTCACGAGTTTCGTGCTGGCGGGCCTCTTCTGGATCTGCGAACTGCTACTGCACGGGACGGGGCTGGCGGGGCTGGCGGGCTCGGCCCTCGGGTGGCTCGCGTGGATGAACCTGCTGCTCGGTGCCTTCAACCTCATGCCCGCAGCGCCTCTCGACGGCGGCAGGGTGCTGCGCGCAATCCTCTGGCGGCGCAGCGGGAACCGAGTCAGCGCGGCGACGTCCGCAGCGCGAGCCGGTCAGGCGTTCGCCTACTTCCTCATCGCGATGGGGGTCCTCGAGTTTCTCGCGGTGGGGCTCATCGGACTGTGGTTCGTCTTCCTCGGTTGGTTCCTGCTCACGGCGGCGCGAGCTGAGGAGAACTCGGTGGTGATGCGGAGCGCGCTCGCCAACGTGCACGTTCGCGACATCATGACGCCCGACCCGGTCACGTTCGTGTCCACGACCACAGTCGCGGATCTGCTCGACACCCAACTGCACCACTACCGGTTCAACTCCTATCCGTTGGTGGACCCGGACGGCAAGCTCGAGGGGCTCACCACCATGGGTCGGATCCGCCACGTGGCGGCGGACCTTCGCGCGACGACGCGGCTCAGCGATACCGCCTGTCCGCTCAGCGAGGTGCCCGTCGGCAAACCCGGCGAACCGGTGACCGAACTCTTGCAAAGCATGCAAGCTTCGCCCGATGGCCGTGCACTCGTGCTCGACGACGCTGGCCGACTGGTGGGCATCGTCTCTCCCACCGACATCGCGCGTTACGTGCAATTGTGCATGCTGCAGTCCCAGGGACGCTCGACGCGAAAGAGCTGAGGCATCTCCAGTTCCGGTCGATGGCAATGCCGGGAACGCGAGTCGCCAAACACTGATTGGTCCCGCAAAGTCGAAACGAGCATCACGGATCGCCGAGGGTGCTGTATTCGATGTGAGGCCATGAGCTTCGTCTCATTGGAAGGCGAGGTCACAGCGACGCGGGACTATTGCGAAGAGTGATGTAGTTGGACAAACGATCGAATCGTGACTGAATGTCGTCGAGGTCATTTTGTTCCAGAACGGTGCGTCGAGCGTTACGAAGTATCATTTCGCCTTGGCGCATCAGCACGTCCCGCTGAGACTCGGACGCCGTGGCTTCGGCCACCGCGACGAGGGAGTCCAGCATGCGGATCATGATCGCGGGCATCCCAGACGATGCCTCCCTGATCTTGTCGTAGGCGCGATTCACAATCTTCTGGTAGGACCAGTCCGCTCCAATTAGGCGAACTTTGCCTTCTTCGTCTCGAAAGATCCGCTCAGTAAGTTCCCTGCCAGTCATTCGATTCAAACCCGAAGAGAGCCAATCGAGGCATGTGAGAGCCGTGAAGGTGTCGTTAACAGCGGGCGACAACGCGCGAATCGCGATCTCCACCAATTGATCGATGGCGAATACCGGGTCCTGCATCAGTGTTCGGTGCGGACCTGTGACGTGCGCCTTGGCGAGCGCCCCCTCGATCTGCCGAGCAGCGCCCTGGGGGAACACCTTCGCTACCGGCCGACCGGCGACGATGAAGTGGCCTGGTTGATAGTCGAGGCGAATGACCGAGTCCGTCAGCTTGGCAATCTTGGCCAATTGCGCGTACCCGACGAACTGGAGATAGCCACTCTTGGACGCGAGGACCGGGCCGCCTCTTTCGTGGATCTTCGCCAGGAGATCCACGGAATCTTGGGGTTCCAGAAGCTTCGCCCTCGGGCTCTGAGATCCCCGTGCAGCCGATTCGTGGTCCGGGAACTCGGCGTCGATCGCCGACTCGAGGTCTCGTGCGATGCCCGCGATCACCTCGGGCAGCTGGATCGAGCCGGCGATGTGATTGATGAAGTAGACGAGCACGGCGACGACAAGGAGCAGCAGGGCCTCGGCCATCGCGATGCCGAGGTGCGGCGTGAAGTCGCCGCGCGTGAAGATGGTGATCGAACCCAGGGCAAGTACGGAGTACACGAACGATGCGACGAAGACGCCGAGCGTGACCTGATTGCCGACGTCACGGACGAAGCTCCGCATCATTCGTGGCCCGAACTGTTGCGACGCCAACGTGAGGGCCAGGATGGTGATTGAGAACACGACGCCGACGACGGTGATGATGGCCGCCGCAATGGCGATGAGGACGTCGCGAGCCGACTGGGGGGTTCCGCTGCGTAGCCAGGTCGGGAGCTCGATCTGATGGTGGTACGCGGCCACGTCCATCTTGAACGTGACGCAGAAGATCAGCGACGCTGCCACGATGAGGAGTGTCGGAACGAACCACAGCGTTGTCCGCAGCGCCTCCCAGCGCCAGTTCGGCAGCTGCCTGCTATTCCTCATGAGGCGTCACGACCCCTCGCGCGGGCAGCCTACGCCAGGCCATGTACTGCGGACGCAGCGCTCGATCGAGATCGACGCAATCAGGGGAGTGCCCCGAGGCCCGGCCGGCCTTCGGCTGCGAGAGATTGTCATCGGCGAACTCCTTGCCGCCGACCAGTCTTCCCGGCACACCCATTTAGAAGCCACCAAATGCTAGTCGACGATCATATATTTCCTGGGGAGCGCCGCCGTTAAGGAATTATGACGACTCTGGTCCGATTATGAAGGACCTCTTCAGCGACTCCGCGTGAAGATGGTTGCATAATAATTTTCCATTCAGGAGTGAAGCAATGAACACCAAGAAGTTAAGTCAGATCAAAGACCGCGGCCGCACGAACGTCCGCGCAAAGGCGGGTCGTCACGCCGGTCGAATCGAAACCCTCGGAGGCGACCTCGATGGTCGCCAGGGTGCGTCCTCGTCCATCGCCAGTGCCGCCGCAACTGCCGGCGCCGCAACTGTCGCGACGCATCGTCTGCTGCGAATCGGCGCGCGGATGATTGGTTACGCGCTCAATGGGCGGCTCGCCAATGGAGAGGCCCCAGACGCCAGCCGTCTTCTGGCTGAAAGGGCCCAGTATCTCGTTTCGCCGGGAGTTCGTGATTCATTGACCCGGAACTGGGCGGACCTGTTGAATCAGGCCGACGTCCCTGTGACGCGATTCGACGCACGAGTACCGGTCGTGCGCGAGCGCGTCGTCGACTCCGAGGCCCAGATCCGCGAGATGATCGCGGGACTGATGGCGCCATTGGCGCGCGCGCGGGGTGTCGCAATGTCCCAGTTGCTGCTCTGCGATGGCGCGGGGCCGCTCTTCAACCGCCAGTCCGATGACCTGGACGCTCGCCTGCGCGCAATCGTCACGCAACTGGACCCAGCAACAGCGTGACTCGTTCGCGCCGGCTCGCCAGATGTTAGGCGGACCGGCGCGGAAGTCGCGGGTTTCGCCCCATCGCGCTCGTTGGACTCAGTTCGGGATGACCGCGGAACCGTCCGACTCGTTGGGAATTGCTACACGTTCCTTCGGTACATTCCGCCGACCTCGAAGAGGGTCTGGGTGATCTCGCCGAGCGAGGCGTGACGTACCGTGTCCATCAACGTCGCAAAGACGTTCCCACCTTCGAGCGCAGTGTTGCGCAGCGTCGCGAGCGCCCGGTCACGGTCGTTCGAGTGGGCGCGGTGGAACGCCGCGAGGCGAAGGATCTGGCTCTCCTTCTCCGCCTCGGTGGCCCTCGCGAGTTCAACCTTTTCCGGAGCCGTGTCGCTCGATGGCCTGGTGAAGGTGTTGACCCCAACGATGGGCAGCGAACCGTTGTGCTTCGCATGCTCGTAGACCATCGAGTCGTCCTGGATGCGCCCGCGCTGGTAGCCGGTCTCCATTGCGCCGAGCACCCCTCCGCGCTCGGAGATGCGGTCGAGTTCCTCTAGGACGGCCGACTCGACGAGGTCGGTCAGCTCCTCAACGATGAAACTTCCCTGCAGCGAGTTCTCGTTCATCGCGAGTCCCCACTCCTTGTTGATGATCAACTGGATTGCGAGGGCTCGACGCACCGAATCCTCTGACGGCGTAGTGACCGCCTCGTCAAACGCGTTGGTGTGCAGGCTGTTCGCGTTGTCATAGATGGCGCATAACGCCTGCAAGGTCGTGCGGATGTCGTTGAAGGCCATCTCCTGGGCGTGCAGCGAACGTCCCGACGTCTGCACGTGGTACTTGAGCTTCTGGGCCCGCTCGTCGGCGCCGTAGCGGTCGCGCATGGCGATCGCCCAGATCCGCCGTGCCACCCTGCCGATGACCGTGTACTCGGGGTCCATGCCATTGGAGAAGAAGAACGAGAGGTTGGACGCGAAGTCGTCGACTGACATGCCCCGTGCGAGGTACGACTCCACGTAGGTGAAGCCGTTCGCCAGGGTGAAGGCCAGCTGCGTGATGGGGTTCGCCCCGGCTTCGGCGATGTGGTAACCCGAGATCGACACCGAGTAGAAGTTCTTGATGTTGTGCTGGACGAAGAACTCCTGGATGTCGGCCATGACCCCGAGCGAGAACTCCGTCGAGAAGATGCAGGTGTTCTGGCCCTGGTCCTCTTTCAAGATGTCGGCCTGGACAGTGCCGCGCACCGTCTGGAGCGTGCGCAAGCCGACCTCCTCGGCTTCTTCCTCGTTGGCGGCGCGGCCGTGCTCTTCGGCGAAGCGGTTGAGCTGCTGGTCGATCGCGGTGTTGAAGAACATCGCGAGGATCGTCGGGGCGGGCCCGTTGATGGTCATGGAGACCGAGGTGCCTGGGTCGCAGAGGTCGAAGCCGTCGTAGAGGGTCTTCATGTCCTCGAGCGTCGCCACCGAAACCCCCGACGTACCG
>Ga0182014_10003954_pt1 | contig 17419 bp, 18 predicted proteins | sample 612S2DmetaG_FD_120489 | JGI IMG/M metagenome (GOLD analysis project Ga0182014, IMG submission 120489) | Permafrost microbial communities from Stordalen Mire, Sweden - 612S2D metaG | ecosystem: Environmental > Terrestrial > Soil > Wetlands > Permafrost | place: Sweden: Stordalen | collected... | reverse complement strand
ATCTGGATTAGTATCTTTACAAGTATCAATATCAAGAGAAAATATCCGAGATACTCTGGTTTCCTCTTCTGAATTAGATGGTTCATGTAAACTAGCTAGTTTACATGAACCATCTATTATTTGAAGATGACGGATTACTTCTCTGATAGTAATATCAAGTTCGAACCATCTAATTATGATATTACCATTACCTCGTTTAATCTTACATAATGATTTTAACTTAGCTGAGACTTCAATCATATCACAATTCCAGATAATTCCGTTAAGAAAACTTATCACTTTCTCATGACATATAGTAATATTACTATGATCTATTATCTTAGTAATATTGGTCATAGTTGAAGTCTTCGTTAGATGTAGGACACCAACGAAGACAATTCCTGAGACTATTTTCTCGAGAAAGAGACGAAAATCACAAACGAGATCATCTGAAGATAACCAGATAAAACCGATGACATGTCCATTGTGACTGATGTTAATACATCTCATAGTATCACAAGACAATCTATAATACACGTCTTTTATTGAGTTTAATATGTTAATATTAACATATTGGTCAATATCAATGATGAATTTATTTCTCAGGAGACTCTTCCATATGAAATTATCGTTCGAGATTCTGTTGAATCTCCGACTCACCAGAGTTATATTGTATATATCTCTTAAGTTTAATCGAATCATAACGAGAAGAATAATCTCATCAGATAACCATTCCATCTCATTATTTACAGTAAAGGTTTTAAATTAACTTCAATGAAACATCTCAATTTTCTGTACAAGATACTCCAATATTTTTCATCATATAAGACTCTTTGAACAAATATACTATTAGTATTCAATCCAAAAACAATATAATCACACCATTTTCTCTTAAGAATGGCCATATTACCTTGCATCTGAGCATAATGACTTTCTAATATATGACTGTAATCGTTGGGGTTTATCATGATAGAAGTCTGTTGATAATTAAGAAGAGACTGATACATATTCTCAGTTATTTTGATCTCTATCATTCCTTCTTCTCCGATTAAACCGTCAGGAGAACAACCAATGCTATCATCCCATACCGGAATAGCCAAACCTACTTGAGAGATACTTACACCAAAGGTAGTTTCATACCAATTTCTCACATGAGATTCTCCTACTTTTCCTATCGTCATTCTTCTTGTTTCTTCTTCATTATAAATTGCTTTCTTAATTCCAGCGATATGTAGTCCAAGTTTATTTTCTGGTGTGCTAATACTCTTACTTGCTTTGTCAAAGAGGGATGCCGTTAATAGACCTTCTCTTGCTTTTAACCAACCAGGATCATCTTGAGAATATTTATTTAACCAGTAGCTATTCTTGATGAGAGACCAGTCTCCATTATTGTATTTTAGATTGATCCCAATCCTTGTATCATTATTAATTTCTTTCTCTTCTTTTCCAACAGTGAGAATCCCTCTCGTATTGCTATTACAATTATTATCGCAAGATAAACTGGTATTATCGATAATGTTAGTGCCAATATTAACACTATTAGTACTATTAGAGTTAGTATAATTGTCGCCATTAGGCTTATCATTATTAATGGTGATACCAGTATCACCAGAGGAAGAACTATATTTATCAGAGATGGCATTTTTAGTAATAGAGTTCTCCATAATAAATTATATTTTCTTCAAATGTTGTTTAATTTCTTGTATGCTACCTTCTATGTTTGATAATCTTACTGACATATCATAAATTCCAAATGGATCGCAATTTCTTGTCCAAGAGTCAACAATATCAGATACCCTTGATTCTAATTCTGACAGTCTTTGATCGAAAGTATTACGCGTGGTGACAATACTTTTATGGAGATTAACTTCCTTTTGAACAGAATTAATTGTTTCATCCTTGATAGACTGAATAAGATGGACCGATTCCTCCTTTGATCTTTCTATCTTATTGATAAAGAAGACTATTTGAGAATAATAGCCATCTAATATTTCGATGAGAGATCCATTTCGATCAAGATAAGTTCCTTCTTCAAATAAATGACCCCACACGTTAATAAACTCGACGATATTTTGAATGATTGTTCTAATGATACTACTATCATTATTGAGAAGATTAATATATGCTTGACATGGAGATAAGAGATATCTAAAGACATTTTGTGTTAATATGTTATCAGAAGTAAATGGAAGACTAACTCGAAAAGGTAATAATTCATTGAATTCATTATTATTAATTAATAATTCAATGGAGACGAGATATGCTGCTAATGATATAATAAAAATATCTATTACCCTTTGACCAAGTGAGTTAGGAAGGTAATCATTGAAAGTATTTATTTCAGGAACACCATTCGGTGTTATTCCTTGGGAAGGATATCTATCTGCTATCACTATTAGGTCCTGTTCGTTCATATTATTGATGTGATTAGTGATTTTCTGCAAAAGTGTCTCACCCATAGTAGATATCTGAAAAGGAATACTTTCTATCTTCGATGGGTCAATCTTAATGATAACTTTTTCAGCGGGAGAATCCATCGATTCTCCATTGAATTTAACGGAGAGATATCCAGTAATAGCTAAAATATCGTTACAGTCTTGAGATGAAACTATTGATAAATACAGACTATTTATCTGTTGTCTTGAGATTTGTATTCCTTGAAGTAATTTATTATCATCTACGAAGAGAATATTAATATTATGAATGGTCGTGGAGTCTATCATAGAGTTCGACATTTATTACACGATCGATAATCTTTTTATAATATTTCCCTTAAAATTAAAGGAAATATTATAAAGGAAACACCTTTGTATTATACTGTACCATAATATTGTATTATATTTAATGTTTCATCCAAAGGCGAGAAGTAATCTCTCCGGTTGTATTTCGGGGAGGATAAATAGATGTCCTTGTTTCTTTCTTACTCCACAACCAATTAGAGAGAAATCGTATTCTCTTAAAACGAGCCTTGAACTGAATGAAGCTGTACTATGTAATAAAGGATGTCATAGAGACTCAAAAGGAAAATCAGATGGTATCAAAATTTTAGTACTGACTGCTTCTCCGTGTAATAACGATTAATGTATTTTAGATAAATTCAGGCTGACCTGAATTTATTATTTAATGAGAGATATCATGTATACCAATATTATACATGATATCTAAGACTAAGATTAATATTGGTATACATGATAGAGTAATATTATACATGATATCTAAGCAACATTGGTATACATGATAGAATAATATTGGTATAGATGATAGAATAATATTAATATTAATCTTAGTGTTAGATATCTTGAGAGTATTCTATCCATAAGATTGTCTACAATAAATATCTTCGAAGTATCTTGAGAGTGTGTCTTGCAGTATCAGATGAGAATCTTCCACTCATCGTATTTATACAAGTATTTATATGAACATGATCTGTCTCATATTTTCCTGATGATAATAAATTTTCAACTAAAGTAAAATGACATCCATTGCAGGCTCCATATAAATATTGATATTTGTCTATTCCTGATATCAAAAGGAGTATTTTACAACATTCCTTCGCATCATATTTACCAGCAATATAAAGAAGACTATCTGTAACAAATAGTAAATTATTATTCGACAGTATATACTGTAATATCTTATATCTGTCTTTTTCAATCGCACTTACAGCAGGAAGAAAACATTCTCTTACTCCATGTGATATAGTGTATTTGAAAAGTGGTAAATTACCATGATAAGCAGCTTTAATATTCAACTCATATAATTGATCGTAAGTGAGAATATGTGTAGATATCCTTAATTTGGGAGGAATGGGATTGGCTCCTAAATCATACAAACTTCTAAGTTTCTCAATAAGATACTCTGTAATAAAGAGAGAAGAATTAGCTGATACTGTAATATATGTTAATAATAAGCTAGCATTGATCTTCTGATAAGAAAGTAGTAATTTTATTATTGCTAATCTACTATTTCTAATAGCATGTGCTGTCAGTGTCATGATATTTATCTCTGATAATTTCTCATTACGATAATTGCTTATTAGAATTTTCTTCTTTAGAATATCGATCCTATTATATTGTATAAGAATTAATGGGTTAGATTGTTCAAGAAACCAGTAAGAATACTGTTTCTTCCAATTAATTTTACAATCGATGTCATTAGAATGACATCGAGATAGTACATAGTCTATTAATCTCACTTCTAATTGAACAGGCGAACTGTTGTGAGATAGTTTGACCTTGATATGAGATTTAATAAATTTTATCTTAAACTTCTTTTCCCAGAAAGAATTATTATAATAATTCTCATCGATTATTTGATAATAGTCTTTACAAACTAAGGTACAATTAGAGATATCTCTCAGAGAATCAAGATAGAGAAATATCTCTAATAAAATATCAGACGATAATCCCAGGGACATCGTTTTTAAATACAATATAATTATTCCAATTTCCTTATAATGTTGATAAATGTGACATATCCATTAATATTGTCACCACCAATAGACTCTCTTAAGAAAGAGTCTCTCTTAATCAACGCCAATACTACTTTATCAATATCAGGATAAAGAATACTTACTGTTAGTATACTTCCTGGATGACCAGGTGGTATTACTATGATATCCTCCTTTTCTTTCCAAGGAGAGAATAATGATCTTCTTAGAATGGAATATGGTAACACTTCGACGAAATCAAAGTTAACTTCATCAAAAGTCGTTCTGTAATGAATGAGTTCTTTTTCCGTTTTGAGAATGCCAGCTGTTTTGAATAGTTCAAAAGTAGCATCAAAGTGCGGTCTCTTATATAGACCTTTCTTCACCTCTACTTTCTTTGTGACAGGCTTTAATTGTAAAACAGGATACTTGAGAGTCTCATTATTCAATGATTTAGAACGAGCAAGGACATCTTTTTGATTAGATACATAGTCCTGTGAGTCTGTATCAAATATTGTATCTGAGAGACACCCTTGAGAGTTTAACATGAAATTTATCTTATCTATACTTTTCACATTAATACTCTGTGAGATGATCATGTCAAATTGTAAGAAGTGGTGATTAAAATCTTTATTACAACATGGTAATCTATTTATTTCTTTATCATCGTCACTAATAATGGTATTAAGTGAACGATGATAAGGTTTAATATGACAAGTATTATCGAGAACTTGAGAAAATTTCTCGATAGTATCCATTTGATATTTGAACGATAAAATACTGTATTATATTCACTTTATGGTTAAAGAATGTCTATTGATTATAACCCAATCAAAACAATATCGGAGATCTATTTCTATCACATCTCTGAAAGTAACGAAGGAAGCAAATGGTACTTTGATATTCCTTGTGAATTTTATGATTTTGTCGAAGAGACTTATCCAAAGGATCATAATGACATGTTAGATGTAGAAAAGTATCTTAAGATTCATTTAGTCGGTAGTTTTCGTATGCAATGGATCCTTCCTCGGAAGGAAATAGAAATAAATATTGAAAGAGTAAGACATATTTTTTCCACGTGGAAAAGGAAAGGATATCCCGGAAAATATAAGGACTTAAAACCGACACTTTCTATTCACTAGGCATCGATGAAGAGAGTCCTGTTATTGCTATCAAGCATTGCTTGTATGATTAAATATAGGACAAGAAGAACGAGAGATAATTAAAAACCAAATTAATACGATGACATTATCGTATTAATTTATTATTGTCTATAAAATGGAAAATGGGACGCCATGGTATGATAGTTTATTTGGTGGATATTCTCTCGGATTTATCTTGGTAGCAGTGATATTGTCTATATTATTATTTGGATTATTGTTAGGAGTAATCATATACGCTTCTGCTTACTCTTTTCCACCTACCAGTTTACATCCAATTCAGGCAAGATCAGCGATATCGACCACTCCTATCTTCAATAATGATAGTGAACCCGGAGGTTCATTACCAAGATTTGGTAATACAGGATCACCTGGTGCAACTGGAACATTAATATCGACGGGTTATCCCCTATCGAGTAACTGTCAAGCATTTTTAGATCAAGTTAGTTGTCAAGCAAGTCCCGGCAGATTTTGGAATGCTAATTTCTCTGCTGTCGGAACATGTCAATGTATTAATCCATTCTGGTCATTAGATGGAAATAGAGAAGCTTACAATATAGACTATCTTGCTGTCGGTAATCCACAGGTCAATGGATCAACTAGTCCAGATATTACCTATGCTATTCTGGGATCAACAATGACTAATCGTCTTTCATTTCCATTTGCTGGTCTTCCAGCTAGTTCACAGACAGAATGTACAGTAGAGTGTGATAAAATGGGAGATATATGTTCTGGTGTTATTTGGAATGGACCAACATATCCATTGCTAGGATTAACAAACGGAGCGAGTGGATTATGTACATTTCTGGAAGGATCTGTCACTGTTGTAAATGGAAGAAATATTCCCTTTGATCCCAACATAGATTCGACATTATATATGAAGAAGAGTTTGTCTTCCAGTGTCAATCCATTATTCGATAATATTGCGTTTATATATGCTGGTACTTTACCATTGAGATATTGGTTAAATCAAGCTGGCCTTGACAATACTATTCTCAGTGCTCTCGTTAACAATCAATATCAAATAAACTTTTATCCTACCGGAGTAATTAACTCAGGAAATCTAACTGGAATTTATTCTCTGGGAAAAATTCCAGTTAATATGGTACAGGAGATTATATCAGGAGGAACTACATCACAATACTATATAAATTATCCGAATACTCCATTACAATTACCTCTTTCTTGGTCTAAATTACCAGTTATTATCTGGTTGATATATGTAGTAGCCAGTTAGTATAAGATGGAATTATAAAAATTAATACATCCAGAAGAAAATATATTAATATTTTGACATATTTTTACCATAAGATAAATGGAACAATCACCTCGTAGCCCTATTCGAGAAAAAGAAGAAGGAGAGCCTTCTACAGGATTATCACTATTACAATCTATGCCGCCTGAAGTAGCAATTAACTATTATTCAAGGCTAAGTTATGATGATCTAACTAATATCTGTAAGATCGATAAGAATCTCAATGAATTGTGTAAGGATCCAGATTTTTGGAGATCTCTTATTCGTAAGAGGTTCGGTAACATCAATATTCCTAACGATGTTAATCTTCGCCAATATTATCGACAACTGTTTAATTATAATATCGTATTTACATGGATCGATCAGGGTATAGAATCAAGACTCATTTATGATAGTGTTTCAAAGGAAGATGGTGGAATAATATTAGATGCCTTTGAAACATCTCTTGATTTCTATCATGATAGAACAGTCAGAATATCATATAGAAATAATATCTACACCCTGACAACTGATATCGGCGGAAATAAGGGTAATATGGAAGGATATCTTATTGATCTAACATTGCAAATAAGAAAGTTGAGAATGACTCTTGGACTTGATACGAGTATTCAAGCGCATGTTTCTACTGATTCTTTTGGATTAAGACCAGTCGATGATATAAGATCAGAAATAATTTCACGAGGTAATTATGCTATCGATACTCTTCAGGGAGGTTCCACTGTTATATCAGTGGTAATTATAGAATTCTATCGGGGTAAGTTATCTCTCTTTCCTAAATTCTTAGAAGCATTTAACAACCTATATCAATCAGAGTACATTTCGATATATCAACCTTACACATATATGAATAAGAAGGCAATTCTTCTTAGAGTATATGGTATAGTTAGAAATGCTGATGGAACTTACTCATTAGAACCATCGAAATCAGCGATATATGATAGTAAAGGAACGACATTATTACTTAGTTATAGTTTTGGTACTCAAGGAAGAGAGGAACTGTGGCAAATTCCATTTAATTAATGATGATGTACTTTACTTCAGATTAAATATAATAATATTATTATATTTATAATATTTGTGAATGATTATCGATTCTTCCTCGAAAGAATCGATCATTAATGTTAACATAATATTTGTTTCATAAATATTATGTGATGGTATTTATTTCAAAGAAAAATATAATTAAAATACTAAAATAGAATGGAACAATCCAGTCCTTCTTTCACCAATAAGGAAGAATTATCGATACTTCAATCTGTACCATCTGAAGTCAGCATCAACTATCTGTCTCGGTTAGATTATCGAGATTTAGAGAATATTTGTCGAACAGATAAAACATTCAATAGACTATGTAGAGATCCTGAATTCTGGAAATCTCTCGTATACGAGAGATTTGGTAGTGTAGAAATACCAAATAATATAAATCCGAGAGTATATTATCGATCCCTAATAGATAAGTTCAATACTACTATAACTTGGAATGGAATCGATCCTTCCACTGAGAATGATATTGTTTTTACTATCGATGAGAACAATATTGATGTTGATAGAATGATGATCATCATAGATTCTTTCGAAATAGTGGTCTATCCTGTTACAGATAGGTCGATTATCGTAGAAAATGGCAGTGAAGTTTATAGCATATCAACGCATTTCCACAATAATAGTAACATGTTCTCATATGCAGGAGAAATATTACGAGAAATAAATGAATTAAGAAGAGTGTTGCAGATAGGATCTAATATCTCGACATACTTAATACCTCAACAAGATGAAATCAAAAGCAAATTAGAGATTCTCTCAAGAAATAATCGAGTAATACAATTAAGAAATTATTTACCGAATATACAAGATTTTCCTATAAAGATAATAGAATTTGTTGGAAGGAAAGAGAAAATAACAGAATTTGTAGCATTTATAGTCCCACTATATCAATATGGTCAATTAATTATCACACAAATAATAACACACAACGAGAGATCAACAATTCTCTCGAGAACATACTCTATTAATTGGTCGTTTATTACGGGAAAATACCAATTGATGCAATACTCTCTTGATGTCTATGATACTAATTTTAAGAAGATAGGACTTCTTAACACTTCCGCGTTGTGGGACGAACCATTGTAAAAAATTTTTTGATCTAATATTAGATTAAAAATTTATATAGAGAAAAATACTGTAAGAAAAGTCGCCATAATGAGAACAAACATAATTGTTTCTTTCTTAATCGCTTTAACATTCTGTGAGGGAGCAATATGGAAAATTGCCACAGTAACATCTGGTCAGCATTCTATCCCAGCTGGTAAATATAATGGAGCAGCCACCGCTATCGGTAATAGCGTAGCAGTTCTCGGTGGATATCAACTATGTAATACTAGTGATGGAGAGAATATCTTCGATCCTAAGATTCATTTCTTTAATGTTAATACCGGAGTGTGGTCAACACCTGAAACTCATGGATATCAACCAGGCAATAGATCGAATTTTGGATTTGTTTCTCATGCGGCCACTAACTCTGATTTTATCTATGGTGGAACTACTGTTATCTGCGGGCTGATTCCTGTTGCTCTTTTCGGTGATTTCATTCGCTTCAACCGAAATACCAATACCTACACTAATATCGTCTTATCAGTAAATCCAGGAATAAGAGTTGGTCCTTCTATGGTTATTGTTGGAGATTTTATTTATCTCCAAGGTGGCTTGGATGGATCCTTCAATGGTCTTAATGATGTGTGGCGATACAGCATTTATGCCAATATTTGGGAACAGTTAACTAATAATACTGCTGGTTCCTATGATGCACCCGGTTCTGCTCCAGGAGCTCGATTTGATGCTCCTTTTACCTATGTTGAAGAGGAGAATTCAATCTATCTTCATAATGGTGATTTCCCTCCATTGGCATCATTCGTATACAATCTGACAGATATCTGGAGATTTAAGTTAGCGTCTAACACATGGGAATTTGTCTCTGGAAATGCTCTTTCTGATAGAACTGCCACAGCAGAGGGTACTGTTGGTTGTTATCTTGTGTCTTTTGGTGGTGATATTTCTTTTGGTGATAGATGTCTAAATAATCTCACGGGTAATGGTGACAATGCTACTATTGTCACATCAATCTATGATGTCAGATATAATAATAGGGAATTTGTTCCTGTTAGTGTTGATGATCATCTTATTCATCCTCTCAAAGGAATGTCGTATGCTATGGTCGGTACTAAACTATATGTTATTGGAGGTTATTACTTCGACTGTGTTCTCGGAGAAGGTACTGGATTTTATTTATGGAATTCACAAGTCTGGTATCTTGATCTCGCCACCCTCTTATAAATAATTTAAAAATGATATACGCATGTACTAGTAGTACATGCGCATTATATTAAATGGAATTGTGTAATATACCAGAGAGTATTCAGGCATATCTTTTCAATCACTGCTCTGATATATCCACAATATGCTCCCTTCTCCTTACTTGTAAGAGAATAAGAAGTTTATTATTGAAAGAGTTGGTTTTCCTTCCAATATTTAGCTATTATTCTTTCGTTAAGAATTTCAAGAAGTTAAGGGTTAAACATATTACCATTAAGGACGAGGACGATATATCTAATATATCGTTAGGTAATATTCATTGTGAATACTTTACAACATCGATAGATAATTATGTCAATGTAATACCATCAGTATGGTCCATGGTTCTGAAATATAAATGTCCTATAACACTTGTTCTAAATATGCCTAATGATAGAAGATTTACATTTAGTGCTGAATTTTCATTGAAGAGAATCACTATAACACATTTTAGTGCTGACAGAGCATTCGATAAATTCAGCGATATATTAGATACACTATCGCTGATATGTGTTAATATATCAGTGTATTTTTCGTTGAATGTAGGATATTATACTCTAGTTAAACTTAATACTCTAATAAAATCTAATATTCATAACGAATCTCACTTCAAGGATCAAACGGTGAGATTCGTTATAAGTGATTCTTCCACATGGAAGGCTGGAAAATCAGGATTGTTTCCAGTATCTTTCTATGATCGTCTTATCGAATGGATCATGGGAAATGGTGTTAATGCTGTCTATTTACATCTTGATTATGATGACGACGACACTATTAGAGAAAAATATTTACTTAATTTGGCTAGAATTTTCTCTCGCTACAAGGATTATGGCTACATTGATATTACATTTCGTAGTGATTTATCATTGGATAAATGGGAAAGAATCATGTTCCCATATCGTAATAGTACCTCTGTGATAAAGCTAGAGAAACCGAGAGAGTATTGTCTCTTTCTTATGCTTGATTAAAAACATATAAACTATACTAACAGTATAGTTTATAACGTATATAGTATGATTGTCATTATAATAAATGGATTTACCTCGTGATATCCTGTCGTATTTTATTTCTTACTATAATACAAATAAAAATATTAATATAATTAAGTCATTCCTGATACTATCGAAGGGTATGAGAGAAATTACTCTTTTATCACTTAAGAGTATCGGATATATCAATTGCACCTCATATTACCCTTTTGCCAAGAGTATCTTTATATCACATGGTGTCAGGGTAAAGACATTATTAATAACAAATATGAGAGCTAGGAAATTATCGACGACAATAACTATGGGAAAACAACTCGGTATGCCATTAAACAACATTAAAATTCTTAGTAATATATTGAGCGTGACGGAGAGAGGAATTCCCCTTCGTGTATTACTATACGAAGGTAATTATCGCGTATTCGGTATATCGATTAATAAGAATAATAAGAACATACTTTATGTCAAGAATCGTATAATGAAATCTTCATATATACGATCTCTTAGAGATATTCTGAGAATATCCGACATTTATATCAATATTGACTCGAAAGAAATCTTTGATTTTGTCTCACGTCATATCGATTCCTTCGATCACAATATACAATACTATCTTGATGCCAATGTTAGCATCGACGATGATACACTTCGTCATATTACTCATGGTTTATACAATACAAAAATATACAACATATTTCTCTATATAGAGAAAGGTTTATATACAATGGATATAGTAAGGGATATCCTACAAAACTACAATACACAAAGAGATAATTTGGTTGGTGTGATAACGATAAAGTTCTTTTGTCTTGAGAAGGACTATCAAATAATAAAGAAAAGAAGAGAGGATGCTAGTATTACTATATTGGTCCCCTTTCGTCAGTCCTATGGTATAGTACAAATATCTCTGTGGTCTTCTTCTTATTAAATACTATTTTTCCTTTCATGAAGAACAGATAGATTATATAACATATCATCTGAGAGAGTTGGTAATTTGGTAACAAAATTATACAACAATGGTTTACATTTAAATTTACAACGAACATCCTGATATAACTTGATATTATATAAGATAGTTCCAATTAATTCGATCTTATTAAAATTAATAAGACCACCTACCATATTAGCATTACCGTCATCAATAAAGGTAATGTCTCTCAGAAAGATACCGAGAAATGGAATGATAAGAGATTTTCCTACTCCCGACCATGATTCTGTTAGGGTAGAAAGTTCTGATCTATAGTTCTTATAATTATTCATTGCGTCCATCAAACTATTTAATTCTTCTAGAGATCTTTTAGAAGATTCGGAGACTAGAGACCACGAAAGTCTTAATCTCGAAACAGTATTCATATTCAAACCTGATAGCAATCCCATCAGTCCATTAAAGTTGTTCATCTTACGGAGAAGAATACCGACGCCAATAAAATACTCTATAATATTACCTCTTTCTTTTTCATCTTCCTGAGATAATATCTGAGTAGCAACCCAGAAACCAAGACGATTGGATCTTTCTATCATTGAATTAACATTAGGACCTTCTTCAGGTTTCTTCTTCCATGTCATACATAAAATTTCACTAGGTGAAATTTTAAGAAAGATTTCAAAATCAACGATTGTTAGGTGTTGTGCTAATCTCTTCTTTTTGATATTGAGAAGAGATATCCTTTCAGGATCATAGATATTATATGATGATCTATTTCCAATAACATTCTCTAATCTATCGCTTAATAGATCGACATCTAAGAATCTATCAGTATCTGATTCTGGTGTCCCTGTACTAGCAGTTCCTGTACTAGCAGTCCCTGTACTAATAGTACTAACACTTCTACTTAATCTATTGGAAGATAACATAGTTCTGAATGGTAATCTATCTTTTGCTTGTGATAATAACGTTAATTTGACAATATTACCTTTATTTCGAGGTATTCCTTCAATGAAAGTAACAAGAGATCTTATCATCGATTTTTCTTGAAGGAAATCTCTGGTGAGTGCCAATCTTATCCAAATTAATAATAAGTTATAACAATCATCTCGTTTATTGATGGATATAACACAGAAAACTTTCTTAAATATAATCCATACATCTTTTGCTCTTATCATGTGTGGGAAGGCTATTATAAATCTCGATGATGTTACTGTCGAGAACTCTTCAATAAGAAATTTTACTATATCAGAGAGTGTTCCATGTATCATTTAATGAGATAAAAATAATACTAAACCAATTTATTCCTAAATATTTAGGAATAAATAAAAACATATAGATGTCTCCAGTATCAGAAGAGATCTTCTGATGACAAAAAGTATGTTTGCCTAGTCTGACTAATGAACAACAAATAAAATATTTAATATAATTATGTATTTTATTTATTAATACATAATTATATTGATATAATCATGAAAAGTGCACTATCTTTCTTCAATAGGAAGACCAGATACAGTAACAAAAAGTATGTTCGTGGATCCGAACTAATAAGGTATTATTAAAAAAACTTAGTAATTACTAAGTTTTTAATCGACTTCTTGTATAATTTTATCGATATCTTGTATGGTTGGTTGGTATGAAGATAGTGTGCATGCTGTCTTGTCTTCATACCAACTAACCTGTTCAGATTTATCTCTCTTCTTATCACAATTCTTCTGGATGTTATATAACATAATAATATGATGAAGAGAATCGATAATATCTTCTTGTGTCATCTCTTCTACGCTAACTCCCATGATTGAATTGCATTGGTTCTTAATAGCATTTATTACCTCATTAGAAGGAGAAGTAAGAACAATCTTAATGTAATCTTCCATTTTAGTATTATACTTAGCCCATCAATCATTAATATCGTTTATTATATATACACTGAGCAGTGTATATATTTACATTTGTTTTTATTTATCTGGGTCCCCTCTTTCGAGATTACCGACATCGAAAACCTGTAATTCATCAGATGTTTTCTCCGTTGATTCAAGATAACGATCCACCACAGAAGGACCTCTTCTCATTGCTTTACTATAATCGAGTGGAACAGCATTGGTAACATCAATTCTCATCATTTTACTACAATCGATTGGAACAGCATTGCTAAGATCAATGCGTTTACTGGATGTCTTAACAGCGACAGGGTCTGAGCTAGATTGGGATCTCAGAACAGCGTTAGCAAGGAAAGTACGAATCACTTCTTCTGAAATAGATTCTTTGCTGAAGAACTTGGTTAATTCTTCATATTGTTCTCTGAAAGCAGCAATTAATTTGGGAGAAGGAGAAAGAAGAACGTTATTCATATAAAGATTTTCCATCATGTCTTTTCTCATCAGGTAATTTATTATTTAGTTATCGGTGACTATTTTTCATATTTTTATCAATCAATATTGTAATGATGTTCATTCCGTCATTATATGAAATCTTATGACTCTTATGATATATAAAATATTTTTCTAATGTGATTAACAGGAATTACTGTTAATCGCTTGATATACTCTGAATTATCGATATGAGAATTCGTGAAAAACAATTGATCTGAGATACCATCAATTGTTTTTCACGATTCTCATATTTTGTACGATAAATGTCACACATACTGCGACATTTATTATTATTTTTATTTATCTTTTCTTGTCAACTTGACAGGAGTAATGATAACATTCATATTGGTATTAGTATATCTTTCTTTTTCAAACAATGTAAGTTCAGTAACATATACATCACGCGGAACACCTTTAGATTTAACATTTTCTTCTCGTTTTATGATAGTACTCTCCATTTGAGAACAACTAACCATCATTATTTTTATAATCAAATATACTAATTATGCGCAATGGCTTTCAAAGTGTTTTGAAAGAAAGAATTAGTAACGATATTTTGCTTTGTTTTGTGAAGTATCATTGGATTAATTATATCAGGTATTCTTCTCTTCAGTACATCCAGTATGATATTCTGATTTCCCGAAACCCATTCCTTTAAATTGTCACTTGATATCGATGAGAGATCAATCCTATCATCATCAAAAAGAATAGAAAGACTAGCATGATATCCATGATACTTCTTTGCTAGTCTTCCTACTCCTTCTCGTGATGGTATCAACCCAACAAATTTCGACGATTTCATATACATGTTAATCTTATCAGGATTATTATCCCCGAAAAGAACATCAAGAGTATCCTGATTAGCTCCAAATTTCTCACTATTCAGTAACAAGGAGAAACATTCACTTGGTGAACCTTTAATATAATTGTTAAGATTAGCATTAGGTGTAAATGTAGGATGTTTCAACATAATTTTCAGATTATTCTTACTTACTTGATCGAAAGCAGCCCTTATAATTTTAACATATTTGTTTCCCGAGTAATATTCTTTTCCATCATGATCATCGTGACCATAATGATCACTAGATAATTTATCGAGCATTATGGTCATGATGGTCACGTCGGAATGTATATCTCTGGAGGCATATGCTTCAAGATAAGTTTGTATCGATTTGACTCTAACATCTCTCAATACTGCATTAAGATTCTCGATTGAATCACTAGAAACGGCTCTGGATATTCTCTCCATTTCAAAACCGTATCCTTCTATTACTACTAAATGTCAATTTTCGTTGTTTATGATAAAATATATCTTATTAATTTAAATTAATTACTAAAGAATGTCTACTACTATTTATGGATCTCCTCGATCAAATGTTATTACTCCAGGTCCGGTTAGATTGTCTTCAGTATCAAAGACCTTGCCATCCAGCATTAATTCAAATCCATCTACATCTTCCTCGATATCACCTAGCAGATTATCGACTAATGTAATACCAATATCGGGACCTATTAGAAATACTTCTAGTGTCACTTTAGTAGAAAATGGTATACCAGAGGAAATAAGTAATCCAGAACCATCTCCATATATCACTCCTAATATTAATCCTACCATATCTGGAAGTCCTCTTTCATCTTTCGCTGGAAGTGCCCGATTAACACCATTACAAAATCCAACATTAAATACGCCGACCCTTTATTCTATAGTTCCGACTATTTCTCCCGTAGAGATAGGAAATGTAGTACAAGATAGCGTAGTGAGTAGTATTGATACTAATGTTAATTCTAATAGCGATCAGTCTTTGAACATTACACCCGAATTTGCTGTTACAACGTTAGTTAACTTGAAAGAAGGTAAAGATGATCCTAACGAAAGAATAAAGAAATCTTTCGATAATTTATATAGGAAGTATGATCACTTGTCACACAATAATAATGTTATTTCTATTACATTTTCTTTGAGATTTGGAGGATCTGTTCCTAACATCAACGATACTATTCGTGATATTCGCTCCAAATCTAATCTGTCGACTAGTATTACAAATACTTTGATCGATATTTTTAGAATAAGAGAATCTCTCAATGGAGGGAATGAGATTTCTCCATCAATACCACTATTACCTTTTATTCTGTTAGATCGAGGTGACATTAGCCCCATCACTAGTATTAATGGATTGACACGAGAAGATATTAGCAATATTATTAGATATCATGCTTATTCTTTCATTGAATTACTTCCTATGATCAATGATGTAAATTATGGTGATATCAGCAGTCTATTTGATGAATCGATCACATGGTATAATAAGCCTTTCTTTGACTTTCTCTTGTCCAAAGAATATACTCCGAAATATTATCAGGTAAATAAGGTTCTATTACAACTTCGAATTGCTTCTAATACAAATAAGATGATATTATTTAAAATAATGGAGGAATTTATCCTCTCTATTATCAGATCGGGAGTAACACTTGATACTGATCAACTATTCATTGTTGCTTCTTCATCAAAAGATACTCTTACTAAACTTGCTGGACGTACAAGTATGATGCCAGGATTACATTTAATATTAGGAGCGGAAGAAACAAAAGAAAAGAATAACTGTCAGAATAACAGTGTTGATATAGTAGAATCTCTGATGAGAATGGCAGTAGTCAATGGATTAAAACCCGTCCTGTTGAAAAGATTAGGAAAAGAAGATATTAAGAAAGCGTTGCGTGCAATTAATAAGAAATTTGGTCGTAATTATGATATTGATCTTACCAATCTGACGCAAACCCATGCTTTTAATACTTTCGCTCGTGTTCTCTATGAAATAATCGATAATCCTAATACAGCGGAAGTTATTTTCGATATTATTTCTTCCATTATTAATAAATCATGATTTACTCGTTATAGTCCTCTTCCATTATTAATAAATCATGATTTACTCGTTATAGTCCTCTTCCATTATTAATAAATCATGAT
>Ga0182014_10003950_pt1 | contig 17430 bp, 13 predicted proteins | sample 612S2DmetaG_FD_120489 | JGI IMG/M metagenome (GOLD analysis project Ga0182014, IMG submission 120489) | Permafrost microbial communities from Stordalen Mire, Sweden - 612S2D metaG | ecosystem: Environmental > Terrestrial > Soil > Wetlands > Permafrost | place: Sweden: Stordalen | collected... | reverse complement strand
CTGAAATGTCAAAACTGGCTTTGCCAAATCGGTAGGGGAATAGAGAAACAGTTTCACACTCTCGGCATGTTCAGCACACACCGCAAAATTGAAGGCCTGGTCTTCCTCGATCCAGGTAACCCCCAGCGGCAATGGAAGCCCCTCGGCGTGTTCCCACGTGACGCGCATATGATGGGATGAACTTGATGTTTCGAACGGTACGTCGGATAGGCATTCGCTCAGTGGATTCATGACCCCCAATCTCTCCTAATGACACGCCGCATCATCCTGGAAGTTACCGCTGGCGAACATCTGCGCCAGAAATTGGCCGCAACGGATGATCTTCTGGGCCTCAGAATCGTCGTTGATCTGGCTCTCAGACATGCTCAGGTCGGCGGCGCTCAACGAATTCCGAGCGTCAACAAAACTCTCAGCCCAGGCCTGCACGTTGTTGAACTCATTCCTCAGCAACTCGAGCCCGCGGTGGTCATCATCCGTCGATGCAGCGGCTGAGGCTAATGCGACGCTGTCGGCAGCTCGACCCTGGTAGGCGCGAATCGTGTTTCCTGCCATGGCCTTCCCCACGGGATACCCATTTTGAACGATCACCTGCAGCATCCCGCCCCATTCTCTTAGCGAGGCCATCGCCTCGATCGCCGCCTTTACGAAGGGACGCGAGAAGCCTGATGTGTGAGCATCGTCGCTCGACGATGAACCGTCCGGACGTGGCAGCGTAAGAATAATTCTGTTCTTCTCAAAACTCAGCGACCCGTTTGTGATTTGCGCAAGCGCTTGCGCATCCACGAACACGCGCCCCTGGTATCGAATGACACTTGCCTGCCCTTGATAGCCTTGCACGGACAACGCCTCTCTCTCGCGCTGCGATTGCGCCATTGCCATGGCCACCATCAACAGCACTGCTCCGAACATCACCGGCTTATGCTTCATCATGTGCAACATCGACTAGTCCCCGAATTAAAGTCGCGCTCGAACTAGAGCATGCCTCATTGCTGAGGCGGTTCTGCCCCGCTACTTCCCGGCACGGCGTACTTTGCCTGCGTGAGAGGAGGAAGTGAGGACTCCACTTGCATGTCGACCAGCAAGTCAATGCGACGCTCCAATTGAAAGAACTTCGTCACTGTCAATGCCGGAAGAACTTTGTTGAACTTTTTGAAATACCTCTTTTTCAAAGCCGCCAAACGAGAGTCGTAGTCGAACATTCGTTCCGCCATCGCTTTGGCCTCCGAATCACTCAGGTTCGGGTACTTCTGGGTGTACTCCTTGATGACGGCGACGCGGCCATCTTCCAGCACGGATCGTTCGTGCTCGTACTGTCGATAGATAGGCCAGAACCCCGCTCCATCCTTATCGCTGAAGTTCATCGTTGCGGTGATGATTGTGGCTTTGTCTGCCTGCATGCCGGCCCTGGCTACTTCGATTACCGAGTCGATACTGGGCTCCTGTTGTTGAGCACGGCCAAGAGGGCAAAATGCGAGCATCGCGAATGTAACCATGAGTAATGCACAATTCTTCATCATTGACTGAACTCCTAAGCCGCTTGTCGTGTCATTGCTGGCGCAGCGGCGCAGTGCGCTCGACAAATTTGTGCGAACAGCTCCAAGAAAGGACAGTGGAGCACTTGCACCAGATGATTTAGGCACGCCACTTGCCGAACTCATCTCAGAATCAAATCATGTCTTATGTTTTGGTTCTGCAATAAACCTTTGTACCGGACGACCATACGGTGCCCGGTAACGGGCACGCGGACCTCATCTGGTCATGCCTGGGTCGATTCGAAGATCGTTTGTTCTCGCGCATAAGAGTATTCGCGGAGCCCTATTCACCGTGGGACGGCTCTACTGCCAGATCTAGCTTCGCCGCTATTGTCCTCGGCGTCTTGGCCTTCTTCATAACGATCATGCACATGGCTCCCACTCCTGCCCAGAAGACGGTGCGCGCACGTCGGCACAACGCCAGTGTCAAACCAGCAGTGCCCGTCACGCCAAAGATCTTGGCAATCAGCATATTTCCCGCTTCATAGGTCCCGAAGTTGCCCGGGTTGAACGCGCCCACGAGGTTGATCACCTTGGTCAGCGCTTCCACGATGAAAGCGCTGCCTATAGCGACTTTCGCTCCCATAAACCGCAGAATGATGTAGACCTCCAAGACTGCCAGCATGTGCCATAGGAGATTGAAGATCAATGTTGCCCAGAACGCGGCCGGCGCTTCATCACGAAAGCTCAGGAGGTTGTCTTCCGCCGAGTCAATGATCGGCTGTTTGCCGCTGACCCACGCATGAAGCTGAGGCAATCGGCCAATCGCCCGGGTGGCATGGCCCACCAACTGCCACCGGTTTCTAACAGACACAGCTGCCAAGATCACCGCTAATATGAGCGTCGCAACGAGCAGCACTGCGTAGACTCGCCACGTGCGGGAAAGCGGAGCAAGCAGTAAGGTGGCTGAGATTCCTGAAACAGTGATGAGCACGGCGGTGAAGGTATGCAGAGCTCCGTCAATCGCACCTGCCGATAATGCATTCGATAGGGGCACTGCGCGACCCAAGAGCGATATGCGCGTCCCCTCGCCAACCACCTTTCCAGCGACACCAAATTGTCCGATCGCGTCCGAGATCAATTGCGCCACGAAGCTACGGGACCAGGAAAGGCCGCTGATATCGCAGGTAAACGCCTGTCTCCAGGCGCATGTCTTGGCCAATTGTGCGAGCCCTCCCAAAAGGATTACGAGAGCGAATCCCCAGCCGACTGCCTGCAGTTGTTTCCAAACGGCCCCTGGGCCGCTTCGAAAGACCAAGTAGCTCAGTAGACCAAGGCCCAACAGAGCTGCGACAAATCGCAGAGTGAGCTGAGCGAGAGACTGTAGTCTGGGCGCGGTACCGCCCTCGTGCGCCTGCTTGAGGATCCTTGTCCATCGCCTCGCCTTCTTCGGTTGGTGCGTCTGCTCGATCCCCACCAGCGCACATTCAATAACGGAGTTACCGGCCCCCATGTCGCTCTCCCCAGTTCCAGTCGATTTGCGTACCTGGACACTGGGGAACAGCAGATGGATTGCCAATCGGGATCTCCGCTTAAAAGCGTTTAATTTCGCTTATGTCCCAGGAGCCAGCCTGGATTCGGCGTGCCCTGCCCAGGGCAGTGCCTCAATGAGGGCATTGATGGAGGACCCACGCGACGAACATTAACAACGCTTTGTTGCAGGATGGCGCGTCTATCGCCGCATTTATGCTAGAGTCGGAGCGTTTATGACGGATGCGGCACGCCTAAGATAACTCGCACAGTGTCCCGGGCGATGAGGAGTTCCTCGTCCGTCGGGATAGCATATGCGAGCAACTTGGAATCTTCCGTCGATATCTTGCCTTCGCGACCGACCGTCTCCTGATTCTTCGCCAGGTCGAGACAAAGTCCTGCCCACTCCATCCCCGCACAAATTCTTGCACGAACGTCGGGCGAATTTTCTCCGATGCCTCCTGTGAAAACAACTGCGTCAGCTCCGCCCATCGCAGCCAGGTATGCGCCGATGTATTTCCTCGCACGATAACAGAATATTTCGATGGCAAGACGCACCCGGCGGTCTTCATGCTCATTCAACTCAGCCTGCAACTCGCGCATGTCATTCGTGAGCCCAGAAATGCCGAGCAAGCCGGATTGCGTGTTTAGCAGCCTGTCCACCTCGAAGGCCGATAGCCCCTCTTTTCTGGCGATGGCGCTGACCACGGCGGGATCGACGTCCCCTGAGCGCGTTCCCATGACTAGACCTTCAAGCGGCGTTAGACCCATCGACGTATCGATGGAACATCCAGCCTTTATTGCGGCTGCCGAGCAGCCGTTGCCTAAATGGAGCGTGACGATGTTGGTTTGTTCGTGCGTCAGTCCTCGCACCGCGCGATATCGGAAAGCGACGTAGCGATGAGAGGTGCCATGGAATCCGTACCGCCGGATGCGGTGCCGCCGGTAAAGATGATACGGAATGGCATACAGGTAAGCCTGCTCGGGAAGCGAATGATGAAAGGAAGTGTCGAACACCGCTACCTGGGGAATGTCTTTGCCGAATAGTTCGTGCGCTGCCCGGATAGCTTTGATGTTGTTTGGATTGTGAAGTGGCGCCAGATCGATGCAGTCCTCAAGTCCCTTCAAAACCGAATCGTCAATCAGGGCTGAATCCTTGAACATCTCACCCCCATGCACCACTCGGTGTCCTACCGCATTTACATCAGCCGTACTCTTGATTTCAGAGACTCCTGATCGATCCGAAGCGATGTAGCGAATCAGGTATTCGAGTGCAGCCGCCACATCTCGCAACGGCGCTGTGAGAGTCTGCCTTGGCTGGTTGCGGTACTTGATGCGAATGATTGCCTCTCCTCCTATGCCCTCAACATCACCCCGGCAGATGCGGTCATCTTTATCTTGACCGATCCGCTCAAGGTCGGTGGCAATCACCTGAAACTTCAGAGTGGAACTTCCCGAGTTTAGAACCAGCACGTTCATTGCGTCTGCTGAGCCTGAGAGGTGGGAATCCTATCCGACCTTTGCCGTGTTTAACCAACACTACTCCGAATGAGTGCTACTGATCCAGCAGTGCAGATGGCTTGCCAATCGGCCCCTCCTTTAACCCGTCATTCCCATGTATCCCACGCACCTGATCTGCGCCTGGCATGCCCTGCCTTGGGCAGTGCCTCAATCTGGGCAGGGGCTCGAAGGACAAAAATTGCAAACATTGTGGCGCTAGAGGGACATACCGTTCGGTCTCGATTGGCACATTGCATGCAAACTGTAGAAAGTTCATGTGCGCACGCAAAGCCCGTCGGTGAAGTAGAGGTGCGCTGCACTTGATCCCAGCTCTCCCCAAGCAGTTATGGATCAAGTCACGCGCATCTCATCCGACGGTTCTCAGGACGGCAAGAGCGGCGCTTAATTCAGTATGTCACTCCTCGCAGCGGCTCTGAAACCACGGTCGATATTGATCGCAACGGATTTCTCTGAAGCTTCCGAAAAAGCGTTGCGCTATTCTCTGGCGCTCGCTCGTTTCTATGGGTCGAAGCTTCGCTTGGCGCACGTGGTGTCCTCCCTGGGTCTGACTATGGCAGGTCCTGATGCAATTGCTGCCTGCGAAGAGGCAGCATCGCGCGAGGCCGCGGATTTGGAGCACTCGCTGATTCAAACCGGGGCTCTTGCTGGCATTCAACACAAATTCATCGTTCGGCAGGGTGAACTGTGGCCGCAACTGCGAGAGATCATCCAACAGGAGAGCGCGGATCTCCTCGTCGTCGGCACACACGGACGACACAGTTTAGCCAAGCTGCTTTTCGGCTCCATTGCAGAGCAGATTTTCCGTCAGGCAGATTGTCCAGTCTTGACCTTTGGGCCACACACCGATGGCCGCCCCTGGTTTGGAACGTCCTCCACGCACCGCACGTTCCTGTTTGCGACAGACTTCGGACCTGCATCTCTCCACGGCTTGCCGCAAGCCATTGCGGCTGCCAATCAGTTCGCAGCCAAACTCGCTTTTCTCAGTATCGTTCCAGCCGCGCCATCGAGCACCGACGAAGCTCTGACGGACTGGCAAGAGGATGCGCGCATGAGAACCCTGCAGCAGCTGGCAGAACTCGCCGACGATGCCGGGCTCGACCTGAGGCCTGAGTTGTACGCAGAATTCGAATCAGGGCGGCCGGTAAGCGGGAAGATCCTCGAAACTGCTGCCAAACTCCGAGCGGACCTTATTATTATGGGGCTCCACGATTCCGCCTACACCGGGGCGATCTCGCACCTGGATCTTGCCACTACCTATGACGTGGTTTGCCAGGCTTACAGTCCCGTACTTACGGTTAACTGTTTTTCAGGATATGACGTTCGACCGCGACCGACCGAAGTAACAGCTTCGCCTTTGTCGGGGGCCGATGTGGTCCGCAGTCACGGGTTCGGAGCGAAGTGGTCGACGAGATCGTGAGTCGCCGTCGACCAGATGGGTGACCGCCGCGAATAGAAGTCCAAATCCATGGACTACGCGCTACCCTTGGTTTAACTCGTTTCCCAAAGGCACACGGCTCGGTGTGACCCACACACGCCGCAACTCGCGCATGAAGGGACGGCTGCGAACCAGCTTGCGGGCGACATAAATACAAAGTCCAGCGAATGCAAGGCATGCCAATAGCGTTCCCGCTCTGCCAACGTAGCCGGCCGCGCGCTCTAGGTCATGGCTGCAGACATGGCCGAGTCCGACATAAACGCACGCATAGAGACCGGCGCCAACGGTTTCAAACGCCAGGAAATGGAGTCGGCTGGTACCGGATGACCCGGCCAGGGGAGGCGCTACCGCGTCCAGTCCGGGGACAAACTTGTCCAGCACGAGAATCAGATTCCCATGCCGGGCAAAGACCCTTTTCGACCTGCGATCATGGGCGTCAGGGTCTCGCGTGAAGCTGTGAATGAAGTGCAAAACCTGGTCACCCCAGCGCCGACCCGCCTCGTACCACACCCAGTCGGCCAGCACACAGGCAGTGACGGCCAGACCGAGCGCGGGGACGAGGCCTAACTTCCCGGCGGCTGCCAGCGCGCCGGCTGCAAGCAGAAACAGGGGTGCCGGTAGCGGCAGACCTATCTGGCGCCCGAATATCGCAGCGAACAGAATGGAGTAGCCATGCTTCACAACGACTTGGACGATAGCATTCATACCGAATTCAGCTTCCGGCAACCACTGTCCATCAATGAGAGTTCACGGTTAAGCGTGTTGTGCCCTGAACGGTTCTTTACGAATCCCATCCCCCACCGAGATTCCTGTATATGTCGACCAGTCCTAAGAGTTCATTCAATTGAGCCTGAGCCAATCCCAGTTCTGCGTTAAAGGAATTGGTTTCATTTGTGAGCACCTCCAGGTAGCTGGTAGCGCCGCCCTTGTAGCGCATTTCCGAAAGTTGCGCTGCATCCTGGGCGGCGAGCACAAGCTCCTGCTGCCGTTCCCGGAACTCGCGGTCTTTTTGATACTCCACCAGCGAGTCCGAAACACCGCGAAATGCTTGCTGGATTGTGCGTTGATACGTGAGCAACATCTCCTCTTTACGAGCCTCGCTCAGCTTGACGCCGGAACGAATCCTTCCTCCAGCGAAAATGGGCTGCGTTAGTGATCCTCCGAAATTCCAGAACCCCGCTGGGCCGGTGAACAGGCTGGTTAGCGCCGAACTCAGGAAACCGCTGTTGGCTGTCAACGAGATTTGTGGAAAGTACGCAGCTCGAGCTACTCCGATCTGCGCGTTGGCCGCCATTAACTCTGATTCGGCCGCACGGATGTCAGGACGACGCTCCAGTAACCTCGAAGGAAGTCCCGCTGGCACCTCGGGCGCATGCGGCTGTTCTGTGAGTTTCATTCCCCGTGCGATGGGCCCCGGGTTCCTACCCAGCAAAGTACTGAGGAAATTCTCCTCTTGTTGAATTTGTCGCTCCAGACTGGGTATGCTCTCGGCCGCGGCAGCGACCAACTGTTCTGCCTGGCGCACGTCGAGCATAGTGCCTGCTCCGCCATCCGACAATGTGCGAGTAAGTTGCAGCGACTCCTGCCGTGAGGCTAAAGTGCGGCGCGCGATTTCAAGTTGAAGGTCTAATGCACGAAGCTGAAAGTAGGCAGCCGCAACGTCACTCACCAGGCTGTTAGTTACTGCGCGGCGCGCCCATTCTGTTGCTAGAAGATTTGCCCGTGCTGCTTCGGTGGCGCGGCGATACTTTCCCCAGAAATCGAGGTCCCACGCCATGGAAGCGCCCACCGCGTTGAAGTTCGTTTCCGTTTCGGGGGTGAGCTTCGTGTTAGGAAAGCGATCATTTAGAGCAGCAGCGCCGGCGTTAACCGTCGGCAACTGGTCAGCCCGAGTGATGCCCAACAGCGCGCGTGCTTCCATGATCCTCGCTGCCGCAATCCGAACGTCGTAATTCTGCTTCAAGGCAGTTCGAATCAGTTCCTGGAGCTGCGGATCCTGAAAAACTTCCCACCACTTCTGGTCTGCCAGAGACTGCACAGCAGGCGCCGACGGTTGTTGTGCCGGATTGCCGGAAGGCTGTGGGCCTTGCTGCCCAGGCTCAGGCTGCGCTGCGTCCTGTGGCGATGCTCCGCGGTACTCGCCCGGCACGTCGACCTTGGGCCGCTTGTAATTCGGCCCAACCGCGCACGCGGTCGTGAAGAGTATCAGGAATAAGAAGGGAATTAACTTTCTCACGTTAGTCTGCCTCCATCGGACGCGGCTCCGGAACAGTGACCGGTTGCGATTTACGACTCCAGCGCTGGCTTAGCGTCTCGACCAGCACATATAAGGCGGGAATGATGAAGATAGCAATCGCCGTGGCGGCTGCCATGCCACCGATGACTGCGGTTCCCATGATCTGGCGGGCCACAGCCCCGGCCCCGCTGGCGGTCCACAGGGGCACGCAACCGAGGATGAATGCAAAAGAAGTCATGAGAATGGGCCGCAACCTCAGTTTGGCCCCCTCCAAGGCCGCATCAACCAGTGGCTTACCATTGACTTCATGCTCCTCTTTGGCGAATTCCACGATCAAAATCGCGTTCTTGGCAGCCAGACCGATCAGCATGATCAAACCGATTTGGGCGTAAACGTCGTTCTCGATCTGCACCATGAAGGGCGGATAGATAAGGCCGAGCACCGCGCGTCGCAGCCATAGGACGGCGAAGGCCCCAAACACAGCAATGGGCGTGCTCAGCAACACGCTAAAGGGCAGCGACCAGCTTTCATACAGTGCTGCCAGGATCAGGAAGACGAACAGGAAAGACATCCCAAAGATGACCCACGTTGGCACGCCTTCGCGCGCCTTCTGTTCCTGGAACGACATGCCCATGTAATCGAAACCCATTTCCGGTGGCATCGTCTGGTGGAAGACATCCTCCAGCGCCGCCGTGACTTGATCGGAGCTGTAACCGGGAGCGGCTATGGCGTTGATCTGCGCGGATCTGTACTCGTTGTAGCGCATGGTGAATTCGGGTCCGACACGCGATTCAAAGTTGGTCAGCGCGGAAAGGGGCACCATGTCGCCATTCTTATTGCGCACATAGAACTGGCCGATATCTTTTACGGTGGCGCGATAGGGCGCCTCCGCTTCCACATAGACCTGCCAGGTGCGTCCAAATTGGTTGAAGTAATTCACAAACAGGCCACCCATATAGGCCTGGACAGTCTGATAGACATCGTCAATGGGCACGCCCTGCTTCAGTACCTTCTCTTTGTCAACCTTCAAATATTGTTGGGGAACGCTGGGCACAAATGTCGTGCTGACCATCCCCAGTTCGGGACGTTTCCGTGCAGCGGCCAAGAACTTGTCCACGTTGTTGGAAAGGAATTCAATGTCTTTTCCGGAGCGGTCTTCCAGAACGAACTGGGCTCCGCCGGAGGTGCCGACGCCGGGAATGGGAGGCGGTGAAAATGCAAACATCGTGCCTTGTGGCATCGTCATGAGCTTCTGGTTCAATCGCGCCCAAATGACCTTGTACAATTCCTCGGTCGTTTTGCGTTCTTCCCAAGGCTTCAACTGGACGAAATAGAAAGCGGTATAGCTGCTGCGGGTAAAACTGAGCAGACTGAAACCAATGACGCTGGTGTAATGATCGATGCCCGGCGTGGAGCCCAGGATCTTTTCGACCTCGGTTGAAGCTTCTTGTGTCCGCTCCAGAGAAGCGCCTTCCGGCAGTTGCATGTTCATGTACATGTAGCCCTGATCTTCATCGGGGAGGAAGCTGGAAGGGAGCTTGCGACCGAAAAATATCCCGCCCAGCACAAACAGCACCAGCACGACCAAGGCGAAGGCGCCTTTCCGGACCACGATGCTCGATGCACGAACGTAGCCTTTCGTGCCGGCATCGAATTTCCGGTTGAACCAGCCGAAGAACCTGGCGAGCGGGCCATGGCTCTCTTTCTTGGGCCGGAGCAGAAGTCCAGCTAAGGCCGGACTTAACGTGAGAGCGTTGAACGCCGAGAGGATTACCGAAATCGCGATCGTGATGGCAAATTGCTTGTAGAGCTGTCCCGTAATTCCTGGAATGAAGACGGTGGGAACGAATACCGCCGAAAGGACAAGAGCAATGCCAATGACCGGGCTGGTCAGTTCCTGCATCGCCTTTCGCGCCGCTTCTTTCGGTGGCAGGCCCTCTTCGATGTGCCTCTGTACGCCTTCAACAACGACGATGGCATCGTCTACTACCAAGCCGATAGCCAGCACAAGTCCGAACATGGAAAGCGTGTTAATGGAAAAGCCAAAAACCGGAAATAGAATGAAGGTTCCGACCAGTGAAACTGGCACGGCAAGCAAGGGAATGAGGGTGGCTCGCCAGTCCTGCAGGAACACATACACCACCAGGATGACCAGCGCGATGGCGATCACCAAAGTCAAGATGATCTCCTTCATGCCTTCCCTGACCGCTGCCGTCTGGTCGAGCGAGACGACATAATCCGTGTCGTCCGGGAATCTCTGCTTCATTTGCGTCATTAGCTTCCGGAGCCCGTCGACGGCCTGCACGGCGTTGGAGCCAGGCAGCTGGTAAACGGCAATGGTAGCCGCCGGCTTGCCATTCAGCCGGCTGACCATGCTGTAATCCTGAGCGCCGAGTTCGGCATGCGCCACATCGCCGACGCGAACAATGCCGCCGTCGGGATTTTCCCGGACCACGATACTCTCGAAGTCCTCGGGTGACCGCAGACGCCCCTGGGCCAGCACTGACATGGTCGATTGCTGGCCTGGCACGGCCGGCTCGCCGCCCACCTGGCCGACTGGGTTGACCTTGTTCTGCGCTTGGATCGCGTTGACCACCTCGGTCACGGTAATTCCCAGTTTTGCCAACTTGTCGGGCTTGATCCATAGCCGCATGGCGTACTGTCCCGCGCCGAAAACATCAGTCTGGCCCACACCGTACGACCGTTGGATGGGGTCCTTCAGGTTGATGTAGGCGTAATTGGCCAGGAATTTAGCGTCGCGCGTGCCGCGCAGCGAATACAAGGAGATCAGCATCAGCGGCGAGGTCATCGATTTCTTGATGTCGATCCCGTAATTGATGACCTCTTGGGGGATCTGGCCGTTGGCCAACTGCTGGCGAGACTGGGTGAGAATCTGATCCATGTTGGGATCGGTGTCGAGCTGGAAATCCACGAACAACTGAGTGTTCGAGTTGTTTGTGGCGTTCGTCGAGTACATATAATCCATCTTGTCGACACCGTTCACCTGCTGCTCGATCGGAGTGGCCACAGCCTCCTCAAGCGTCTTCGCGTCGGCGCCTACATAGACCGCGCTGAGGCGGATCTCCGGTGGAGCGATGTTCGGAAATTGGGCGACCGGCAAACCTACAATTGTGACGACACCCACGATGACCATCAGGATGGCAATCACCAGTGCGACAATCGGACGATTGATGAAGAACTTCGACATGATCACTGCCCTTCCTGAGCTGGATTTGCGGGTTTCACAGCGACGAGACTTCCTTCGCGGACTTTGTCTTGGCCTTGCACCACAACCTGCTCGCCAGCTTTAAGTCCCTCTTCGATGACCCACATTTGTCCAATCTTTTCGCTGGCTTTGACGGCGCGAATCCTGATCTTGTTATCGCTGCCCACGAGTGCGATCTGGTAGCCTCCCTGCAACTGTGTCACTGCAGTCTGCGGAACCAGCAGAGCGTCTTTCTTGATACTGGTCTGGATCCGAACACGCCCGTACTGTCCCGGACGCAGAATATTGCCGGGGTTCGGGAATGCCGCCACTAAACGAATCGTGCCTGTGTTCGCATCCACTTGCCGGTCGGTCAGCAATACTTTGCCCTTGTGCGGATATACCGTGCCATCGCTCAAGATCAGCTCCGGTGAGCTGTCGAACAAATCCATTGGCTGTCCGCTGGAACTGATGTGCTTCGCCCGCAGATACTCCTGTTCGCTGACCGGGAAATAAACTTTGATAGGATCGACCTGCGAAACAGAAGTGAGGTGCGAGATGGGACCAACCAAGTTGCCCATTTGCACTTCGCAGATTCCCGCAACGCCATCTACAAGCGAGGTCACCTTGGTCCAGCCGAGATCGAGTTGCGCCCGTTCCACTGCGGCGGTGGCGGATTGCACCGCTGCCTGGGCAGCAAGTTTGGCCTGGATCTCGTTGTCCAACTTCTCCTTGGGGACAGCTTTCTTTTCTGCTAGAGGTGTGTCGCGGTCAACGTCGATATTGCTCTTGGCCAGTTGCGCTTCCGTCTGGGCAAGTTCTCCCTTGGCACGGTCGAGTGTTGTTTGGAACGGCCGCGGATCAATTTCGAACAGGACCTGGCCTTTACGGACGACCGAACCTTCTTTGTAGTCTTGGCTGATGATGTATCCCGAGACCTGGGGCCGAATCTCGGCATTGACGTAACCGTCGAGTGTGGCCACCCATTCGCTGTGCACAGGCACGTCCTGCTGAACAGGCATTGCCACTAACACTTCCGGTGTCGGCAGCTGCATGGCTGCGTGGCTCCGCCCACATCCTACGAGTGCCAAGCTGAAAGTGATGGAGAGCACGATCACTGTGCACCGAGGCCATTTGTTGGGCCATGGCTCAGCAAACTGCCGCCTGAGGCTGAGGCTGAAGGGTGAAGCACCTTCATCATTGAAGAATCTGTGAATAGTCCTGCGAATTTCCTTAACGATCGACATGCGATTTGCTCCTGTTCTAACCACTCTTCCCACGTGACTGGGCGCTGAACTTGGCCTCAACTTTGAACTCGACTAACCCATCCTGCTCGCTGTGCATAGCGATTGCAGGTTCTGTACCAACTTCGAGTGCTTCTAAGTTCTTGAATCAGAGATGCGAGCCGCCCGGCACGCTGCAACCTGCCCACATCTGGTCGATGGGCGCTGCCCTCATGCGGGCACCGGCCTCATCATCCCCTCATCTGTCGCGAAGATAAGTCGGCTACGGTCGGGCAAGACACCGGTGTGTCGAAGGAATGTCGGGAGCGCAACGGGCTAGGAAGCCGAAGGCAGAAATCGCTAGGGTTCAGCAGGGGCGGCGAACGCCTCCCGGAAACGGTGCAGGAGTGCCGTGAGGCTCGACAGCTCCTCTGAAGTAAAGGACGAGAAGACCGCACGAAACTTCACCAGGTTCAGCTGGTGCTGCTTTTTGATGACGGCCTCGCCTTTCGCGGTCAGCCGCGCGATCAGCTTGCGGCGGTCCTCGCCGTCTACCTGCGATTTCACCAAACCATCGCGCTCGAGAGCTGCCATGAGACCGGACACGGTTGCGCGCGTCACGCCCATAGCCGCCACGATGTGCTTGTGCGGGATGCCTTTCCCTTTGCTCGCCCACAGCGCCATCAGAATCTGGTAACGTGCGACCGATCCCACGGAACCGGCCATCCACTCGCTGATCTCGTTGTCAACATGCTGCGCAGTCGCGCGCAGAGTGAACACCGTTCTCAGCCCCTGCAGCTCGGGTTCCGAGAGGCGCTGGCGAATCATCTGCATGACCGCGGGCGGTGGTCCCGGAGCACGCTCGACCGGCTTTCGAACGTTCATGGCCTGTCTCCGGAATCAGTTTGGCACCTAACTATCTGAGACGTCAATACGTTCCAACTGGCCGCTCCGGACCTGCAAGCGGGCAATTCCTGCATTTTAAAATTGTGCGACTATTGTTAGGAGCCTAACATCTATTTGTTTGGTGGCTAACCATTGCGGCCCCCCCTGAAAGGAGAGTTTCCATGAACACCCAAATCACCGTCCATCCCAAACTGCAGCATTACGGCCTTACCACCTCAAATCTGGATGCGATGACTGACTGGTACCGCAAAGTGCTCGGCATGACCGTCAACCATCGTGCGGCGGTGCCGCCCGAGGCACAGGACCGGGCGCCGTTTTCGGCCTTTGCATTTCTCAGCAACGATCAACTGGATCACCGCCTGGTATTGTTTGAAGCGCGTGGGGCGTTCGTCGATCCCGACCAACGCCGCCACACCGGACTGCAGCATGTCGCTTTCGAATGTGCCACCTTGGACGACCTGCTTGGCACGTATATTCGACTAAAGAATTTAGGTGTCTTGCCGCTGTGGGCTGCCGACCATGGCGTGGGAATCTCGCTTTATTACGAGGATCCCGAGCAGAACAGAGTCGAGATCAACGCCAGCAACTACAGCGATGCCTGGACCGCGACCGAGCACCTGAGAGTCTCGCGCGGAATGATGATGGCGCATATGGATCCCGAAAAGATGGCCGCGGCACGCCAGGCGGGCGCGTCGCCGTGGGAATTGCACGAGCGCGCCGTCGCCGGAGAGTTTTCTCCGGCCAAGCCGCACGATCCGAGCGCACGGCCATAAAACATCATCACGATGGAGCTACAGCGTTAGAAATGCACGCCGGCGGGTCGCGCAACTGCTGGACTTGAGGCCGGTTTGGCGTGCCAGTTCATCGGCGGCGAGGACGATGCCCCTCTCCGTCCGATTACCCGGCACTCGCCTGTTCGGTTTTATGCTTTCCAATAAACGGGAGCTGAAGCCGTTCGCAAACGTCCCGGGAATACGAAGTCTCGGCAACGAACTGAGCTCCGAGCCTCTTGACAAACAAAAGCACGTCTTCCCCGATGGCGTCGATAAACATCAAGTCCGTAAGATCGACAACTAATTCCAGTTTGCTATCGCAGCTCGTGACGAGCGTGCGAACTTCCTCAGATCCCTTGCCGGTGAATCGGCCTTCGAGCCGACAAATCAAAGCGCCGTCCAATTCTTGCGTTTGGACACGTAGCATAATGACTCCACTTAGATTCGTTAGTAGCCTAAATTTTGGGCTACAGTTCATCCTTGCATCTGTTTTGCCAGGAATTCTGGGCGCAACCTATTGAGATTGAACGGTTTTTCGAGCGTATGCCGCTCTTAACAACGGGCAGTGCCAGCATGAGGGCAGGCGCTCGGTAGACGGCTAAGAATCAAAAGCGGCTGCTTCAGCCGCCTTGAAGAGTTGGAAGAGCGAGAAAGCCAGACGTTTTAAAACGTAAATACCAGGCCGGCGGAAGGCACGGCGGAATGAGTGTACTTGTCGACTTTGAGGCTGGTCATCTCGAAATCGGGAATCTTATAGACGAATCCGCGATACTGTGCGCGCAGTAGAAAATGTTTTGACAATGGCACATCGACGCCGCCCCCATAAACGAAGGCGCCCCGGGTTTGCTCGCTCACAGATCCCCTACGCGGATCAAAGAACATGGTTCCCCCTCCCGCGAGCACAAATGGAGATACTATCTTGACGGCAGGCATTTTGAAGGAAGGAAGCTTCACGATCGCGGTGCCGGTTGCGGCGTGGACATTCATCGGTATGAAGGTGGTTCCGCTGCTCGACAGGAAGCTCTCATGATTTCTGAAATAGTCATAGTCGCCCTCGACCGCGAGCCAGTTCTTCAGATTGAATCGATATCCGGCCATAACGCCGCCAGAGTTGGTTGGTTCATTGGTAATCCCACCGTTAGTGGTCTGCTTTTGGAAGAACCCGGAACCTTGAACCGTCACTTCATTTCTGACTTCCTGAGCCCAGGACGAGATTCCAAAAAGAACGAGAATAATTGCCAGTTCGGTCAACTTCTTCATTTATTAGTTCCCTCTGTGATTGTTTAGTCCCCTTTGTGGAGCTCTTAGAGCGGGGCACTAGGAAAAGAGCATATCTATTGCCGAAACGCGACTCTGATTTAAGTATTTGGGAGACAAGGCGTTAGACATGAACCGGGCGGTGCGCACGAGCGCCTTTGACTTGCCCGTATACTGGCGCGCGACCGCATGCTGTCAGGCCGAATAATCAGCGCGAGTGATACTTAGCCTGCGCATCTTATTCTGCAGGGTGGTTCTCTTAAGCCCGAGGCGCTCTGCCGCTCCGCCATTCCCGGCTATTCTTCCGGACGCGCCTTTCAAAGCATCGAGGATGGCCTGCCTCTCGGCCTGCTCGAAGGTCGACGCTGCCGGAAAAACAGTATGGGCCGCAGATCTCCTTAGCTCTGCGTGCGGCACATTCAATTCGTCGCCTTGCGTGAGAATCACACAACGCTCAATGAAGTTTTCGAGCTCGCGAATGTTTCCTGGCCAATCGGCATTCACCAGAGCCTCCATCGCGGGTCTCGGGATAGACCGGATACGCTTTTGCATACGGCGGGAGAGGCGCGACACAAAAAAGTGGACCAGGAGCTGAATGTCTTCGCGCCGTTCGCGCAGCGGAGGAATTTCAATCGGAAAGACTCTCAGCCTATAGAAAAGGTCCTCGCGAAACTGATTATTGCGGATCATATTTTCCAAATCGCGATGTGTAGCCGCGATCAAACGAACATCAACCTTGATGGTCTTTGTACTTCCGAGGCGTTCAAACTCCTGTTCCTGCAGGGCGCGCAGCAGTTTCGGCTGCAAATCCATGGTGATGTCGCCGATCTCGTCGAGAAACAGAGTGCCGTGATCCGCCAGCTCAAACCGGCCTCGCTTCTGGATGAGCGCCCCTGTGAAAGCACCCTTTTCATGGCCGAACAGTTCACTTTCCACCAGACCCGAAGGAATTGCCGCGCAGTTCAGGCGCACAAATGTGCGCTCCCGCCGCGGGCTGAGATTGTGAAGCGCTCGGGCCACCAACTCCTTGCCAGTACCGGTCTCGCCGTGCAGTAACACGGTGGAGCTGGTTGGCGCCACGATCGCGACCTGCTCCAGCACTTTACGTATGGCGGCACTCTTGCCGACTATATCTTCGAAGTTGTACTCAGATTCGATTTCCGATTCAAGGTAAAGCCTCTGCTCTTCCAGATCGTCGCGCGACGCGCGGAGCTTTCCATAGGCCAGAGCATTCTCGAGTACCAGTGATGTCTGGGTGCCGATCTGCGACAGCAGATCGCGGTCTGCCTCGTTAAACCCATCAGCCCTGCGACTGCACATGGTCAACAGACCCAGGGGGCCATCGGCACCCACCAGCGGTACCAGGACGGCCGAAAGGAGAGATTCAGCTCGGGACGCCTCGCGGAGGGACGGAGGTATATCTGCTTCCAACGGTGAGTAATACTGTGGCGTGCGGAGGTGCGACCATTGGCTCCATAGCTTCGTCGGCTCGGCGACAACGACTTTATCCAGAAAGCCCCTTCCAGTCGGGAAATCGAGAAATCTACGTTCCAAACTGCCCGAGTGCTTGTTAAGGAGCCACAATGATGTGAGATCGTTGCCCAAGTGCTTGCGCATCGACGCGGCCACAGCCTGAAAGAGTTCCTCCGCCTCAAGCTTGCTGACAATATGATTGTTGATTTCCAGCAACAAGCTGAGCCGATCTCGCTGCTTCACGACCTCACGGTGGTAACGCTCCACGGTATCTCTTGCCAGTGCACACTCGAGCGCGACCGCAACGTGGGAAGCCAGGGCACTGAGCATCTCGACGTCTTCGGGGGCAAATTGCTGGCCCTGCAACTTTGGCGTTGACAGAATTCCGTAGCGTTTTTG
>Ga0182014_10003948_pt1 | contig 17432 bp, 11 predicted proteins | sample 612S2DmetaG_FD_120489 | JGI IMG/M metagenome (GOLD analysis project Ga0182014, IMG submission 120489) | Permafrost microbial communities from Stordalen Mire, Sweden - 612S2D metaG | ecosystem: Environmental > Terrestrial > Soil > Wetlands > Permafrost | place: Sweden: Stordalen | collected... | reverse complement strand
AAGGCCGATCATCCGCGACCCCCTCACAGACACGGACAACTAGCGGGACCGGTCGCAGCGCGCGATGGGGATGGAGATTGCCATGGAGATAGATCACCCGTTGCTGTTCGTCGGTATCGGCGGAACCGGCGGCAAGATCGGGCTTGAGTTGCAGCGGCGGCTGCGTGATGAGGTGCGCGGGCCGGACGGGAAGCGGCGGTTCGGGGGCGGCGACGGCGGGCACCTGCCGTACGAGTTGCCGTCCTGCTTCCAGTTCGTCTATGTGGACATCGACGACAACGACCTGCAGCGGCTGAAGGACCAGGTGCCGGGCCACCGGCAGGCCGTGGCCCGCAACATGCACATCGCCTCCGAGCTGCTGCCGTCGCACCGGTCTTTCGCGGAGGTCGCGCAGTACCTGCGGATTAGGTGCCCTGAGGAGGTCCGCAGCTGGCTGCCGCCGGCCGACGGGCAGCCGAAGGTCGCGCCGCTGTCGGCGGGCGCCGGCCAGCTGCCCACGGTCGGACGGGCCTGCATGTTCGCCCGGATGGCCGAGGCCGGCGTCAGCGCCGCGCAGCAGCCCGTGACCGACGCGATCGAGAAGATCCGCAAGTGCGCTGTGGACCTGGCCGCGGTCGGCGGGCTCAACCCCACCTCGTGCGACGTGTTCGTGGCGTTCTCCGTGGCCGGGGGAACGGGGAACGGGATGTTCTACGACTACATCCACCTCGTGGCCGACGCGTTCCAGCACACCGGCATCGCGATCCAGATTTACCCCCTCGTGGTCATGCCCTCGGCGTTCCCCGAGGGCAGCGGCGGCGGCCGCAACGCGGAGCTGAACGCGGGCCGGGGACTGCTCGACCTGTCCCGACTGATCGACGACCAGAACATGCGCGACGCCAATGTGGCCTTCCGGCCGGACGACGCGGACCGGGACAAGGGGCTGAGCGTCCGCTACCGCGACGGCAGGGCGGCAAAGCGGATCCAGATCGCGCCGTCGACGGCGCAGACCGCCTTCCTGTTCGCCAGGACCGCCGCGCTCACCTCGGCCGAGCTGCACGGGTCCATCGTGTCGTTCATCCTGTCCATAGCCGGGATCCGCAGCGCGGCAAGCGCTCTCGACGGGCACAACACCCCGGCGCAGAGCAAGTTCATCAACGACGGCGTCGACCGTCAGGCGTCTGCGTCGTCGGGTATCGGTGGGCGGGGCATGTCCACCGCCGCCGTGGCATCGCTGTCGGTGCCCCGCGTCGAGATCCTCCGGCTGTTCGCCGCGCGCCTGCTCGCGGAGGTCATCGCGGAAAAGGTCGACACAACCCCCTCCCGGGAGAACAACGAGCCGCTGCTCGATGCCTTCTTCACCGCAACAGGTCTCACTGACCTGGAAAGGCGCCCCCACCTCGACGACCGCGGCGCCGCGCAGATGAGCAACCCAAGGCGCCGGGGCCTTGCCGCGCACGACGAGATCGCGGGCGACAAGGAGCTGGTGTTCCGGCGAGTGGACACGATGGTCCGCGAGTTCCTCCCGGGCAAGGGCCTGGCCGCGATGGCACGCGAATCCGCCGACCCGTGGCGTGCCGAACGGGCGGTCTGCGGTGACAGCGATAAGACCGTCGCCAAGTTCCTGGGGCAGAACCCGGCGCTCATGCAGCCGGGAGAACTGCGGTCACGGCCAAGCGAGGGGCAGGTACGGGCCTGGCTGGAGGCCAGCGCCGCGGCCATCTGGGTCGCGGAGTGGGCGGATCAGTCCGATGTCTGGGAGCCCAACCTCGCCGGGCGCATCAAGACTCTGAAGGACCTCACCGACGCGCTGCGCAATTTCCGGAACGAGAGCGGCAAGAAGTTCACTAGGGAATTCTCGGCACTGTTCACCGATCACGCGACCATACGGCACTTCCTGTACGAACTGCCCAGAGAGGCCCATGAGTTCTACCGGCGGTTGGCCGGCCAGCTCTTCGGGTCTCTGGAGCTCAGCACCGAGGACACGAACGCGGAACAGCTGCTCGCCGCACTGCTCGGGACGCCGCGGCCATGGGAAACCTTGATCATCGAATCGCTAGACCGCGACATCGGGCCGCAGCAGGCCGTGTCCCGGCTGCACGCGCAGGTCAGCGCGCGGATCCTGGAAAGGACAGACACCGACCAGCGGCTGCTGCCCCACCTGGCCGACCTCATCGTCCCGGACGATTCCGCCTCCGGTGGCCGGGCGGGATCCGCGGCGATCCGCAGTGCACTGCGCGGCCTAGTCCCGACCGGCCTGCTGATGAAGGCGGCGGGCCCGGCCAAGGTGCTGATCACCTACCCGGTCCGGTCCATCAGCGGCGGCATCGACACCGGTGTCCCGGTGGCCGGCGACGGCACGTCGGGAGAGCCCGCAGGCATCCCGCAGTTGCCCGCCAATGAGCAGGTCGAGGCCTTCCTTAAGGAGACGATCGACCTCGGATCTCAGCCGGGCAGGGTGAACTACGAGTTCCGCCCTACCGCCGCGGAGACGCTCACAGTCGTCACGATGCGCACCGCGCTCGGCATCACCGACATCCCCGAGGCGCGCAAGGTCATGAGTCTGTGGTCAAGCGCGCTGCGCGAGGGTGACATCGAGGATTCGCTGCGCTGGCGCCAGCGGCTCGGCTACGACTACGGCTGGCTGCTGACGACAGAGGAACAGCGGGTGAACATCCTGCAGCGGCTGCTGATCGCGATGCGCAACGGCTGGGTGGAGGCGGTGCCAGGCGCTGAAACTCGGCCGACGCTGATAGCCGTGCGGGCGGGCGACGACGCTGGCGGCAGTGCGGCGCACCTGGAGATCGCGCTGCGGTCCTGGGACGATGACTCACCATGGGGCGATCTGCTACATGCCTATGAAGAATCCATCCTGGCCGGGGACGAGCTAAACCGGCAGGAGATGTACCGCAGCCTCATGAAGGTGACGCCCAGGCGCAATCCCGACGACGGGCGGACGGCTAAGGCCTCGAACATCTACAAGGCGTTCTTCAAGGCGCGGGATGAGGAGATTCCGCGCCTTCAAGCCCTGCTTGATCAGGATCCTCCACTCAGCCCCGACGACTGCCTCCAGGTCACTGGCCTACGAGATTTCTGGAAGGACACCGTGGACAGCGCGTGGAAAATGCCGATCCCCGGACAGCCGGGACGGGGCAACACGCTCCAAGCCCTCGACCACGTCTAGGGCCGTGAGACTCCGGTGCCAGCGGCAAGCGCCGAGGTGTGCAGGTCCGCGGTCATGACAGCGCCCGGGACCCGGCCGGACGGCCGGCCGGAGACCGCCTTCGTCCTCCTGATCGACTTCCGGGCCGCAGCCAGCGGCCCCGACGCGGTTGGCCCCGCGAGCGTCGACGAGCAGACCCTCGAAGAGCGCCAGCGTAGCGCGTCTGCCGCCAGGACCAGCGCCGGCACCCAGGGCGGCACATCCATCAGCGGATGGCGGATCCTCAACTTCGGGCGTCTGCTCGTCGTGGACGACGCCGCCGATTTCGCCGAGCACGCGGAAGCGTACCGGTGTCTGCTTCAGGCGCCTACCTTCGGGCGGATGCTCTGCGCGGTAGTCGGCGCCCCGGCGGAACCTCCCTACCTGGACGTGCCGAAATCGGTGGACACCGCACGGGTGCCCGTCCTGTGGGTGGGCGACCCGTGCGGTGTGGGCTGGCGGGTTGGCTGGTCTACCACGACCCGGCTCGCGTTCAGTGACGCCGATCCGGACGGAACGAAGACGGTGGCGAACCTCATCGAGTCGCTCACCGCGATCGAGATGTTTGATCAGACGGCCGGGGCCATCGACGGTCTGCCTGAGCGCACTGGCGCCGTCGCAGTGCTTCCCTGGGTCGGCTGGCCGCACGCCGACGAGCATGAGCCCCAGCCGGGGGACGAGCAAGACGACGCTCAGGCCGAGCCGCATGACGATCTCGCCCCGGATGACCCTAGGCCAGGCGGCACGCGGATGCGTCGCTGGGCGATAGCAGTCCTGCTATCACTTACCTGCGCGGTCGTTACCCTTACGGTAGTGCTCGCCGTCGAGGTGAGTCGGCTCAGCGTCGGTTACGTCGCGGCCGACATCGCGGGCGGCGTCCTCATGCTTGCCCTGCTGGCCAACGCCTCCCGCATGCCGCCTATCAACCACGCACGGCCTGTGTTGGTCCCAGCGGTGTCCGGGCCGCCCACACAGCCTGAACAACTAACAGCGCGCGCCTCCGGATCGCCGACCCCGGTCTCCAGGTACGTCCTTGACCACGCCGCCTGGATGATGGGCGCTACCGCAGCCGACGAATCATTTCGCCAGCTCACCTCCCCGGAGCAGTTGGTCATGCTGGGCGCCGAATCAGTACTGGTGAGATTCGCCCCGGCTAGCGCGCGGCGACTACTCGATCCCGCCGCCGACCGCGACTACGTCGCTTGGACCACGTCCGGCGACCAAGTGGGCGTCATCCGCCTCGCTCCCTTGAAGACCGGGCTGGTTCGGCCGCGCGGCGCGTAGCAGAGACCGAATGGAGTTTTCATGGCTGAGGAGAAAAGTACCAGCTCGAAGTTGTTCTGGTGGACTATGGGCATAGTCGCAACTATTTTATCAGCTGAGATCATTGCGGCACTGAATCTAAGCGGCGTGCGACCAGCTTCAGCCTCGATACGGCCTGCTGTGACGGCGCCAGAGACCATTATCGCTACCACGCCATCAGCCACGACACCGGATTATTCCGGTATGTATTATGGCAGCGCTCTCAACGGCGGAGCGATCGGTAATGTACGGTTGCAGGTCAATGAGGTCAACCCTGCGGGCGGAGCCACAACGGCGCAAGTGAATTGGTCTGGCCTGCTATCCGGCGCTGGGCCTCTCCGAGGCACTTTCGTTGCCAATAAGGCCACATTCGAGGGAGAGATCGACTCGCGAGCAGGCCCCTGGGACGTCGGGCTGGACTGCACCTTCAGCACTGGCGCCAATGTGACCTGCGACTACCGACTGCAAGCCGTAGCGCCCAACGATTACGCTCCTCAGCGGGGAAGCCTGTCGGCCGATAAGTCATGACCGGTTGCCGGATGGCGCGGGAGAACCCGGGCCGGGGCTCCAGGCGGATTCAGGGCGAGTTGCGTGGCCTCGGCATTCGCCTCGGAGCCTCGACGGTACGGCGTGTACTGAGACGGCTGCGGATCCGCCCTGCAAAGTCAGGGCGCGGTTTAGCCGCCCGGAGTTGCGCCTCGGCTACGGGCTGCAGTGGCAGGGGTGGTGACCGCCGCGTTTCTGGCCACCGTGCGCGCGATGGCGGCGGCGTGCGCGGGGAAGGCACGGGCCAGGGCGGCGCACGCGGCGTGCGCGGCCTCCGGGTAGCGGGCACAGCGGGGCAGCAGGCTGAGCAGGGCGGTGCCCGCGACCGTGGCGGCGGGGCCGGCGTCCTGGCTGGCGGCGCCGAGCGTGGCGGCGACCCGGGCGAGTTGGACGCCGGCGTCGGCCGAGACCTCCGTCGCGAGGCTGGCCGCGGTAGCGTAGCGGCCAGCCGCGACGAGCCCGTCGATGACCATCATCCGCGCCCGGGTGCGAGGGTCGCCCTCGGGTACCTCGTCGATGAACCGCCGCACCGCGGAGAGGTTCAGTGGGCGCTCCTCACCGCCGTGGCCGGCGTCCGACAGTGCGCTGGTCAGCAGCCTCTCCAGCGGAGCCCACACCGTGGCGTGGCCCGCCGGTTCCGTGACCGCACGGGCACGAGCCTGGTCGATGTCGAACTCGTCCTCCATGGACTGGAATTCCATCTCGTGGCCGGGCCGCAGCGCCCTCATCTGGCTGATGATCTGCCGCACGAGGGCGTCGGCGCGGTCGTGGTGCCCGGCGGCCTTGAGGGCATCGGCGACCATGCCGCCGACGCCGACCGCTGTCATGAGGAGGGCGCCGAAACCCTCGCCATCTTCTTCGCCGTCCTCGTCGTCAGCGTCTTCGTCCTCCCAGTCCTTGCCGTCTTCCTCGTCCCAGTCCTCCTCCGGGAGCAAGCTGAGCGCCAGGGACTCGCCAGCGTCGAAGTCGCCGACCGCGACGTAGGCGTGCGCCAGCGCGTCGGCCGCGATCGCGCGCTGCTCGCCGCGCAGGCCCGCCGCCAGCCGGGCCGCGGTGGCCGCGGTCTCTCTCGCCTGACCGGTGGCGCCCGAATCCGCGAGACGGGTGGCGATGCTGGCGAGGGTGGCCGGGGCGAGCAGCCGGTCACCTTCGGGCGCGGTACCGGCCAGGTCCTCGTCCGCGTCACGGTTCCGGGCCGGGGACAGCCGCCCGAGGGCAGCCGTGATGCGCGAGACGAGCGCCGGACCGGCCCGCCCGGCGACCGGGGACCGCGCCAGCAGCGGCAGGGCGGCGGCGATGGTCTGCCTGGCGCCGGCCGAGTCCCCCGCCAGCATCTGCAGGCGGCACAGTTCCAGAAGGTCGCGGTCTGATTCGTCGAAGTCCGCGAGCAGCAGGTCACGGGCGGCGGCGAAGGTCTCCGCCGCGCTTGGCAAGCCCGCCTCCGCCTCGGTTACCGCGATCTCGGCCAGCACCGACCAGCGGTCCTCGCGATCCGCCTTGCGGGCCCGCCGCTTGGCCTCGTCGAGCAGCCTGGTCCGGTCCCGGGCGTCGCGGGTCCCGGCGTACTCGGCGAGTAGCCTGGCGCGGGTCACGGGGTCGGTCACGGCGGCAAGCGCGTCCTCGATGAGGCCGGGCGGGAGCGCGTCCGCCGACGGGAGCGCGCCGACGAGGCTGATGAGGGCCTGGGCACGCCAGCCGGGGACCTCGATCGCGTTGGCGATGCGCTCCGCGTCCTGACGGTGCCCGGCGGCCAGCGCGGCCGTCGCCACCGCGTCGAGGGCGCGGCCCCGGGATTGTTCGGGCAGTCTCGCCGCCAGCTGCTCGGCGCCGGCCGGGTCGGTCCGCGCCACGGCACGAGCCAGGGCGCGGACCGCGCGGGGGTAGCAGAGGGCGAAGTCCGGGATGCGGCCGAGCATGCTGGCGGCGGCGGCTAGGTCGCCGCGTGCGGCCAGGGCAGTCACCAAGGTGGCGGCGGCCTCCCACCCGTGGTCGGCGCTGGGCAGGTCGTGGCCGGTCAAGTCCGCTATAGTCCGGTCGGCGGCGGCGAGCAGGCCGACCCGCACCTGTGCCTCGACGATGGCCCGCATGGCGCCGGCCGGGCTGGCCTGACGGCGCGCAGCAGTGACCGCCTCAGCGAAGACGGCTGCGGCGCCGTCGGGGTCGCCCCGCCGCGCCTGGGCGGCGGCGAGCGCGGCGAGCCAGTCCGGGCGGGACTCGTCCGCGTCCCTGCCCCCGTCGCTGCCCGTCTCCTCGCTCGCGGCCAGGGCCAGCTCGCTGGTCCGCGCCGAGCCAGCGGAGTCTCCCGCCTCGGCCTGCCTGATCGCTATCTCGGCGAGCTTTTTCACCTTGCTTCCGGTGAACAGGCGGATCGCCAGGGCGGCCGTGCGGGCGTGGTCGAGCTCGCCTGCCCCGATCAGGCTGTTGGCCAGGTCGACCAGGGTGTTGTCGTCGACGAGGCGGAGCAGTTCGGCGGCGCGGAGAGCGTCGATCGCGAAGGCGCGGCGCAGCAGGGCCACCATCCAGTGGTCGCCGTGCAGTATGTCGAGCACGGGCTGCTGGGCCCGGACAAGGTTGCCGAGCTCCTGGCGCGCGTCGCCGGGGTTGTCGTCGTCGGCGAGTTCCCAGGCGTGCAGCAGGGCACGAAGGACATCGACCGGATCTTTGACGGGCGGCTGGCCGGAGCCGCCTGCTCGTGTCGGCGCGGCGGCCAGGCCACCGGGACGCAGCGCGCCAAGCGCGGTCCGCAGCTCAAGCCGCCGGGTCCAGCGGGCGATGGCGAGGGTGAGGCCAGCCGCGTCGGTGACCCGGCCGAGCTCGACCGCGTGCCCCAGTGCCTCGTCAAGGACCCTCAGCGGGCCGAGGGCATCGATCTCGCCGGTGCGGGCCGCCTCGGCGGCCAGGGCGGCCTGGAATTTCTGCGCGCCCGCGAGCGGGAAGTAGTCATCCCACTCGCCGTCCTGCCGGTAACCCTCGAGCAGCGCGGCGAACTGGGCGAAGTCCGGGATGCCGCGGTCACGCCCGGCCGCCTTTTTGCGGCCGGGCTCCGTGCCGGCCTTGTACGTTTCGCCCGCCCTGCCGCCCTTCGCGCGGTCGCCAGCCTTATCCATCCGTGCCGTCGCCTTCGTCGTCTTCGTCCAGGAAGAGGTGGCGGGCCCTGTCGGCGAGGAGCTCGCTCCGCTCCCGCTCGGTTTTCGCGATGTCCCTGGCCTTTTCCCTGAGGAACTCGTGGAAGCTCGCGTGGAAGATTCGGTAGCCCGTGCGCGGCCGGCCATCCCTGGTCACCTCGACCCTTACGAGGAACTGCATCCATTCCTCAAGCAGAGCCAGCACGCGCGTGGCGCTGCGCAGGCCTGCCCGGGCCGCGAGTTCTGCGGCCGTTACCGGTGCCAGTGCCATGGCGAGCGCAGTCAGCACGGGGAGCCGCAGGTCATGCCACGCGTCCTCGTCGGGGCCGTGCATGCGCTTGTACTGCTCCTCGTAGTAGCCGACCAGCCCCGCCGGCAGCTGGTCCAGCTCGGCGTCAGTGCGTGAACCGCCCTCTTCGAACTCGGGCAGGACGTAGCGCAGGTACATGAAGTTGCCTTCGGCCTTCGCCGCCAGGGTGTCGGCGAACTGCTCTTTGCTGAATCTGCGCGACCGCAGGTACTCGCCGATCCCTGGGCGATCCGCGCGGGCGCGGATGTGGGCGCGCAGATCGTTCATGTTAGGCACGCCGAGCTCGTTGATTTTCACGTCGCGCCACAGGCAGTCGAGCCGCGGTTTCCACCCACGGGCGCCCTTCCGGACGGTCACGATGAAGCGGCAGCCGTCCGGCAGCCAGCTCGGCAGGTACAGCGGGTTCTCCGCACCCACCGGGGTCAGTGCCTCGTCGAGCGCGTCTACCAGGACGACCACCGTCTCTGTGCTCGCGCGGACGCTGCGGTCGAGCAGTTCGGTCAGGAAACCGCTGTCGTAGGCCGCACGGTTGTCAAGCCGGTCGTAGGGCAGACCGTAGGCGCCGATGAGCTGCGCGCAGATGTTCTTGAGGAACGCGTCGGGGGTATTCACGCCCGCGGTCAGCACGTTGAAGTGCCGCGCGTAGCCCGGATGCGCGAGGGCGAAACTGGACAGCAGGGCGGTCTTGCCTACCCCGGGATAGGCGTGGACGAAGCAGTAGCCGGACTTGTCCTGCTTGATGAACTCGCGCAGGGCGGTGAAGACGAACTCGCGGCCAGTAAAGTCGCGGGTGGACGCGGCGATGAGGCTGGTCTGGTCGTACAGGTGCGTGCGGATGAGCGGCGGCAGGTCCCGGACCGCGTCGCCGGTCCCGGCGGTGACGGGGCGGGTCACGTCCTCTAGCTCCTCGCGCACCTCGCTCGCGGTCTGTTCCAGGGCCTTGAGGGTGGTGCGCCGCGCCTTCGTCGGCTCGTCGGCGAAGCCGCGCGTCGTGTCGGGTCCCGCGGCTGCCGACAAGTCGTGGAGGGGCGCGAGGAGGCCGCATTCGTTCCGTATGTATCCGATGAATTCGCTGGCGTCCTCGGTCAGGTCGCGGGTTCGCGTGCCGCCGAGGAACGCATACGCCCAGGCCTGGCCCAGTGCCCGCGTGTCGCGTGTCCCGTCGCCGGTCATCGCCCTAGCGATGATCCCGGCAGCGCCGGGGTCGGCGAGGAACCCCACCGGGTTCAGCAGCGGGCCGGCCAGGCTGGCCTTCCCGTTCTTCGTGGCGTACCTGATGATGGCGCGGCCGAGCGCGATCTCGACGGCGAGCCTGAGCTTCTCCCGGTTTGTGCGCCTAGTGGCGGGCTGGGCCTGGCCGGGCAGATGGACGAGGATCGAGTCGATCACCGCGTCGGCGGCGGCCGGCTGTTTCCGTGACGTCGTCTTCTCGTCAGCCCGGATCTGCTCAGCCTTGGCGCGGATAAGCCCAGTCAATCGCTTCGCTTCCCGCGCAAGGTGGATATTGTCGCCGCCGAGTGCGCGGGCGATGTCGTAGACGAGATCGGGATTGCTTGCCTTGCCGTTGAAGACGCCCGACAAGGTGGCGTCCGAGAGCCCGCTCCGGAGTTCGTCCTCGGTGGGCGGGGCCTCCCCGCGCCGGATCGTCCTCCGCCGCATGTCGTAGGTCAGGTCCGCGATCATCTTCAGCGGCAGGCTTCCGCCGCCGCGCCTGGCTCGCTTCGCTTCCCGAAGTTCGCTCAGCAAATGCCGCAGTCGTTCTTCCGGCGCATCCGGGTCTCCGGGCTGTTCCCGCTTACCTGGCTCTCCCGGCTCTTCGGGCACTGGTAATCCGTTCATGACCGCCATCCCACTCCCCAACCCCTGGCGGCGTCGTTTCAGCGCCATTCAAGCGCTGAAATTCCCTGATGACAAGATTCCGGTACTTCACCGCAGGTCAGGCTGCATTCCAGTGCTGACTGACGGCTGCAGGCTCATGGTGACCCGCCAAAGGCATGGCTGGCGACCGACATTGGTGGCGTCACGGCAAGAGCACGCCGCCCCGGGTCACGGAAATCGTGACGCCGACGGCGACATGGACACGACGGAAGAGGAAGCGACGATGAGAAAGACCGATGACAGCCCGGCGGTGACGCCTCGCTCTTTGAGACCGGTCGTCGCTACCCTGGCCGCAGCGGGAGTCCCGGTTGCCGGCGGGGCGCTGCATCCCATCCTCGGCGAGATCGTGCTCCTCGTCGAACTGGTGGTCGTGCTCACGCTCGTGGGCACTGCCCTGTTCGGGAGCTTGGATTTGAGCGAGCGCGCCTTCCGGCTCCTGCGCTGGATCGGAAACAGGCCTGAACCGCCAGCGCCGGAGCAAGCGGCGCGCGGCGCGAGCGGCGACGCAGGCCAGCCAACGTCTTGAGAGTGTACGCGGTGGTCAAGGTTCTGTGTGGACGTATGGCGCCCAGTTGCAGAACCTGCTGGCCAGCCTGGCTCTCTGACAGGGCGACGAGGCAGCGCACCCCGCCGGCAGCGCACCTGATGGGCTCATGCCCGCAGACCCCGGGGCCGGCGGTGGTCAGCCGCCGGTGGTGAGGGGCCCCTTGTCGGTGCCGAGGGCGAAGACGTGGAGCCCACCCTGGTTTGCGCGGCTGGGCAGGGTCACCGACGCCACCGTCTTTCCCGGCTGAAGGCCGATGTTGGTGGTGAAGAGCTTCGTCCCGATCTGCTGTGAGGTGCCGCCGGCGCTGTTGCGGTAGGGCATCGCCGCGGCGGTCCCATTACCGAACGAGGGACTGCCGGACGTCCAGTCGGTGAATCCCAGGGTGGCCGACTGGGTGGTGCCGTCGGTGTAGGTGATCGTCAACGGTCCACTGGAGGGGCCGTTGCTCGCCGAGCCCATGACACCGAGCTCAGTGGCGCCCGCCACCGGCGGGACGGTGATCACCTGGCCGGCTGCGATGAGGTTGTCCGGCTGGCCAGCGGCGACACCGGGCCAGTCGTACAGGACCCCGCCGCTGGTGATGGCGGCACCGGGGGCCAGGCCCGCGGCAGCGAGGGCCTGCTCGGAGTAGCTGAACCCAAAGCCGTCGAAGTTGGCTGCCGCCTGGTTGGTGTCATCGGAGATGCCGGCGTCATTGAAGAACGGCGCCAGGTCGCCAGGCCGGGCCACGATCACCGACACCGAGATCGACTTGATCGGCCCGGACGGGCTGGTGAACTTGAACGTCACCTGGTAGCTGCCCTCTGTCGCGCCCCCGGTGATCGCAACCGGGGTGCTGGCGGCGCCGCCGGCCGGCAGGTTGAGGGTCCCCGACGACGGGCTCACCGTGAACCCGGACGGCGCGCTCGCCGTCCACTGCACCGTCTGCGGGCTGCCGGTAACCGACTGCAGGGCCAGCGTGGTCGTCCCCGACTTGGCCGGCTGAACAACCACGGACGAAGGGCTGGTCGAGCCGGTGGCGGCGAACACCGGCGGACTCTGGGCGAGCAGGGCGTAGATCTCGGCCATCGGCGCCGTCTGGTTGACGAGGGACTCCCCGCCGGTGGGATCCGGGTCGGTGAACAAGCCGTTCGATTGGCGATCCTGCAGCCAGGCGGTATCGGCGTAGGACGCGGCCAGCCGGGCGTAGCTCGGGTCATGGTCGATCTTGGCCAACGCGAACAGGTTGCGGAAGAAGATGGCGTTGAACACGTCGGGCTGCTGGTACAGGTTGCCGCCGGAGCTGTAGTAGCTGACCGAGGCGGCGGCGGTCTGCTCCGCCTGCTGGAGGTAGGTGCGGTCGCCAGTGATCTGGTAGAGCAGCGTCCCCGCGCCGATCATCGTCCCCTGGTTGTAGCTCCACAGTGCGGTGCTGACGCTCCCGTTGTCATCCAGGTTGTCGTAGTACATGCCGTTGGAGTTCATCAGGCATCCGCGAACCCAGTCATACATGCGCGTCGCCCACGTCAGGTAGTACGGGTCGTGGGTGGCCTGGTAGATCTGGAGCCCGACTTCCGCGTTGGGAGCGTTGGAGATGGTGTTGCGAGAGGAGTTGGCGACGTCCTCCCAGAACACGCCGCCGGGGCAGGCCACAGTGGTTCTGGTGTCCCACCCGCTCACCACGAAGTGGAAGATGCCCTCGGCGCGCGCCAGGTCAGGCTGCTCGTGGGTGAGGTCGTACTCCTGCAGGAAATTAAGGCCAACCCAGGCGTTGTCGTCGTAGTAGGTGGGCTGGTCTGAGTCGACCGGTCGCAGGACACCGGACGCGAACGCCGGCGGCTGGGGTTGCCCGGTCGGGCCGGTCTCCTGGGTGTCGTAGTAGTCCAGGACCCCCTGGTCCCGGGCCTGCATGTCGCTGTGGTAGCGGCCGCCGATACCGGGGATGGCGGCCACGTAGTCGGTCGCGGCCCAGGCGTTCACGAAGTCCCACAGGTAACCGAACTTCTGCAACGGGTCACTCTTCTGGTAAAGCCGGTACTTAGGCAGGTAGAGGTTGTCCTGCAGCGCCTGGTAGGTGGCGACGGCCCGTTGGGCCTCCACCGGGTTCTGGGCGTCAACCGGGCCAGCCGGGGATTGGCCCGGGGCCGGAGCAGCGGACACGGCCGACGCCACGCCCAGCGGGAGGAGTAGCGCGGCGGCAACGGCCGCCGCGATCAGTGACCGTGTCCGGGTAGCGGGCCGCAGCCAGCGGCGGGCCGGTGGTGCGGGTTTTGGGGTGGCGGCGCTTCGGCTCACGTTCGTACCTCTCCCGGCTGCGGGGTGAACCCCGCTCGGTGGGTGATCCGGTGGTGGGACGCTCGCGAGCGCTGGCCTCCTCCGCCCGGTCCTCGCGGATCATCTCGGCTCGGTCCTGCGGCCGGCTGACCCTACTGCGGCCCGATAACGTTGTCAGAGAAGCTAGCTGATCGCGACGTGAGCGTCAATGAGCGGTTCTGCGCGAATGCGAGTACAACGCCCGGATCATGAGCGGTGCGCGCATTCCTTCGCACCGAACGGCGGTTCGGTTATGGCCTAATTTGCGACGGTGGTGGCTGCCGGTGTCTGGTCACTAGGTGCAGGGCGGCCGCCGCGCTGGGCCGCCGCCGGGAGCTGCGCTCCTTTTCTGCAGCCTGGCATCGTCTGCTGCCGGCCTGCAGCGGGTCGTCGCGGCCGCCGGAGGCGCCGGAGGCGAGGGCCAGGGTTGGTGGTCAGGCCGGGGCGAGTTGCAGGGGCTGGTCACCGTGCTCGCCGATGGGCTCGATTAGCTCGGGCCCTCGGGAACCGCCGCGCCCGGTCTTGTTGACTGCGGTGGAGACGGCCCGGACCTGCAGCGGCTCGTACTCTATCCCGCTGATCAGCTCGAGTGCGGCGATCTTGTCGGTCAGTTCCGGGTCGAGCCAGGCGTCGATCCGGTCCGGGGGCAGGATCACGGGGGTGCGGTCGTTCATCATCCCGGCCAGCCAGGTGGCGTGGTGGGTGATGATCGTGGCCGACCATAGCCATCGGTCCGGGTCGTCCTCCTCCTTGGCCGGGTCGGGCCACAGCTCGTACAGCCCGGCGAACGACAGCAGGCCGCCGGCCGGGTGGATGTAATACGGCTGCTTGAACGGCTTCCCGTCGGCGTTCTGGGTGGGCAGCCACTCGTAGTAGCCGGCGACGGGGATGACCGCCCGGCGTTTGGCGAACGGGCCGCGCCACGACGGAGCGGCCGACACCTTGTCGGCCCGGGCGTTGTGCAGCGATGGCATGGTCTTTCGCTTGCTGGTCCTGGGGTCGATGCCCGGTTTCCACCACGACGGCACCAGTCCCCACCGCACGGCGCGCACCTGCCGCTGGGTCCCGGCCCCGTCCGTCCGGCCGCGCTCCAGGACGGCATAGACCTTGTTGGTCGGGGCGACGTTGTGGGATGGCGCCAGCTCCGTGCCGTCACCGGCGCCGGTGGCCCGGTAGTGCTCCTGCAGCTCCTGCAGGCGAGCCACCGATACGTACCGACCGCACATAGCGTTCCGTCCTTCCCGCGGCGTCACCCCGACGCTACCCGGCCCTGCCGACAAGGAATCTGCCCGGGCCGGCACGCGCTGCTCACTGATGCACCCAAAGCCCGCACATCATGCCGAGAAGAGTGCGTACGCCCGTCCGCATATCGATGCCGGGCACACGGCAAGGACTAAGGTCACGAGTGGACAGGACCAAGGTCGCGTGTAGGCCGAGAATAGCCGGGGCATTTGCCGTATCTGCCCGTTAGGACCACAAGCAGGGTGGGTACGGCGAAAAGGGACATGCCATGACTCACGGGGACGATCTGCCCGCGGAAGTGCGAAAGCAAGACGAAGAAGCCGAACTACAGATAGCCGCGCAGCTAGCCGAGCTCCGCCAGGGCGCGGACGCGGCTCACGGCGACGATCTGCCCGCGGAAGTGCGAAAGCAAGACGAAGAAGCCGAACTACAGATAGCCGCGCAGCTAGCTGAGCTCCGCAAGAATGACGATGTCTAAGCCCTGCGGGAGCGCACCAATCAGGTACATGCTCATGGCGCGCTCACATGCCGCGACGAGCGCGCACACTGCGTCGCCGGGCGCCCCGGTTCCAGGTGGTGGAGCGGCCTTCGCGTCCCTTGCCTAGGGTGGCCTGGTGACCGGCACGTGGGACCCGGCCGGTGCTGGCGTGCTGCGGCTGCCATCCGGTCGGCTCGTCAGGGGCCGCAGCCTGCGACGGGCGCTTCCGCCCGGGCCAGCGCCCACCTTCGCCGTCTACCTGCTCCGTTGTGGCGCCTGAACCGCCCAGCGTGACCGCGTCCGCTATGAAGCGACGGGAGCCCGGCCGCGCTGGGCTACCCCGGCGGCAGGCTGTCCACCCACGATCAGCGCGTCGGGCGGTCACGGGATGATTCTGATCGAGAGGGGCGTTGACATTAAGAACACGACATATCGTGTTGATCTGGCAGGCGCGGGCCCTTGAAGAGTTCCGGGCCTTGAGAGGTGAGCGTGATGAACGGCTGGTACGCGGAGCGGGCACCGGGCAGGCCGGCCAGGGCCGTGATCGCCGTCACGCTGCTGGCGCTGCTGCTGGTGGCGGCCGTGCCGGTGGCCCTGCTGGCCGCGGTGGTCATGATGATGCTGGGACACGTCGCCGGCGGGCTCGCGCTGTTCGGCGGCTCGATCCTCGCCGCCGCTATAGCTGTCGTGCTCGCGGGCATGAGCGGGATGCGGCACCTGCGCAAACTGCTCTCCGGGGGCAGCTTCCGTGTCGTGCCACTGGATGGCAGCCAGTACACCGGCGTCGCAGAGCCCAAGGGCAGCGACTTCACCGACGTCGTGCAGCTGGACCGCAGCCAGTACACCGAAGTTCGCTGACCTGACCCTCCCCGTTGCTGCGTGTATCTCGGGCCGGATATCCGGCGGTGGAGGCTGATCGTCAACCGATCCGGCCATACACGGCCCTTGCTCCCGGCGGAGCGCGGGAGGTTTATTACGCGCTCCAGATCCTGCGCTATTTCCGGCCATCAGGCAGATGACATAAGCGTGCACGCTATATAGCGCCCCAGCGCGACCCGCAAAACCTCCGGTCATGCCGCCGTCCGGGTGAGCTGTCAGGTTGCCTGCCTTGCGGCATCGAGACCTGATGGTGCCGGCGCAGTCAGGAGATCGCGAGTTCCATGCGGGGTGCGGCGCCGAAATCCGTTTCTGCGGCGCCACAGTCGATGAAACCGGCGGCGCGGTAAAATCCCAGCGCGTGAGGATTGGCGGTCACCTCCAGCCGCTCTACGCCCCGTGCCCGCAGGACTTCGACGATGCGGTTGATGAGTGCAGCGGCAATCCCGCGCCTCATATATCCCGGGTCCACGAATAGGTCTTCCAGTTCTATCGTGCCGGCGGTCTCGATCCAGGTGGCGAAGCCGACAAGCGAGCCGTCCTCTTCCGCGACATGAGTGCGGCCTTCGGCTAGCCCCTCCAGCCCCAGGATCAGGTATTCCGGATGAGCAAGCAGGTTGTCGCGGTCGCCTGCATTACACAGCGAAGCGCGGCGGTAGACGCTGGTCGCGGCGGCGAGGTCGGCAGATGTTCCAAGCCGGATCATTCCCACAGTGTGCAGCACGCGGCTTGAGCCGCTTAGGTTGAGTCCGCACTTGGCAGCGACCTGGCCGACGGCCGCATCTGCCGCATAGGGCGCGCGGCTCGTGTAAGAGCCAAAGAGTGACGGTTCCCGGCATTGGTCCGCAGGGTCGACGCACACCTACCCTGCCGGGTCATAGGCGACATCAGTGATATGCAGCACGGGATTATTTCTGCATTATGGAAGGCTTGCGGCGGACCATTACTCGAGCTTGGTTATGCTGTGCCGCTGCCTTAGCCGGGGCCCAGGCAGCGGCACAGCACTCTACAGCAGTACGACAGGATCGTTACTCCGTGTCGCGTACCCAGGGTGGCGGGTGCTAAGAGCTGCATCCTCTTAAACCTTCTATGTACAGCCCATCGAGCGTAGCGCGGACCGTTACCTGGTGGCTGGGGGCCGCAGAGGGCTGATAGTGAACAGCGAGGGCTGCCGCGCCCGCGGCGACGGTGAACGCCACCGCCGAGGACGCGACGATCCGTTTCAATTTATGAGCCACAGTCTGACTCCTGGTAGGGACGGGAACAAGCTGATAGATGGTGCACGAGTGGAGCAACCAAAGCGTACAGGCGGAAGCTGGCCCAAGGTCTGCGAAACGGACTTTCTTATCTCCTTTCAAACTGACCACCTGTTCCGCAAAATCACAGAATGTGATGCAACCGTTTGCGTTTACTTAATACGTACGGATCGCGCAGATAACACCAAGGTCAGTCAGTCGCTGGTGACTTAGAGATTCACTCTAGAATTAGGCTCGGGATGGCCTGGGCGAAGAGTGCGCCCAGCTGGCCAGATGGCAATGACATTAAGTTAAGCAGGGGGTTGGCAGTAGCCAGAAGACGATCTTGGTTAGCGGGGTCAGCCGGGCGGTCTGGCCGGGTTTGCGGGTCTTGTACCGGCCGCCGGGCCGTTTGGTCTT